>JABLTO010061615.1_pt1 | contig 56482 bp, 36 predicted proteins | sample 7160091 | NCBI WGS metagenome assembly JABLTO01 (sample SAMN14651225, study PRJNA627086) | human gut metagenome | isolation source: feces | host: Homo sapiens
ATTTTGATAAAGGCTTTGGCGACATTGCCGCCGCGGCTTGGTATGGCGGAATATGGGCTCGGCAATGGTTTCAAAGGCAAAGCCTTTATCAAAATTGCACGCCTGCTGTGCAGGGATCAGGGGCTCCCGAAAAACTGTTTTAGTTATATATGTAACAACTTTGTAGTAAATGTATAAGAAATTTTTTGTAATAATACGCTTGAAAAGCGAAGTTGTTTCGGGTATAATCAATATATTCATATTGATTTTGCCGAAAGGGTGAGAATTATGCGAAAACTGTTGGCTGTTTGGGCGGCAAAGCTGGCTTCGGTTGTCGGCAGACTTGTGGGAAAGAAGTCATCGGCGTCTCCCGGAGTGCTGGCTCTTAAAATCTGTCCGGATTTGGTCAGCCGTCTTAGGAAGAATATAAAAAGAGGGGTTATTGTAACCTGCGGAACAAACGGCAAGACCACAACAAATAATCTTCTCAACACCGCCCTCCAAAAGTGCGGATATACCACGGTGTGCAACAACCTGGGCGCAAACATGCTGGGGGGAATTGCCACCACCTTTGCCCAGGCGTGCAATCTTTTGGGCAGCTTTAAGGCGGATTACGCCGTGCTGGAGATTGACGAGGCCTCTGCAAGACGGGTTTTCAAGTATATCAAGCCCGACTATATGCTGATCACCAACCTGTTCAGAGACCAGCTTGACAGGTACGGGGAGATTGACATAACCGTTGACCTGCTTAACGAGGCAATCGACATGGCGGGCGACGTGAAGCTTATACTAAACGGAGACGACCCTCTGACCGCTCGGTTCGGAGAGGACAGAGAGGCGGTGTACTTCGGAATTTCAGAGCAGGTTCTGCCTCAGACCGATGAGACCAAGGAGGGCAGGTTCTGCGCAAAGTGCGGCGAGGAGCAGGAGTATAACTACTTCCACTACAGCCAGCTGGGAGATTACTATTGCCCCCACTGCGGAAACAAGCGTCCCCATATTGACTATGCCGCCACCGATGTTGACCTTTCTTCTTCCATGAAGTTTAAGGTGGGGGACAAGCAGATTGACGTGAACTACAGAGGTTTTTACAATATATACAACATTCTGGCGGTGTACTCCGCTATGATGACAATGGGCATTGATAACGTGGACTTTAACACTGTATTAAGAGATTATAAGCCCCAGATAGGCAGAATGGAGCTTATCCCAATCGGCGGCAAGCCCTTTATTCTGAACCTGGCGAAAAACCCCGCAGGGTTTAACCAGGCTATTCAGACAGTGTTGCTGGACAAGCGCAGGAAGGACGTTATTGTTGCGATAAACGACCTGGCAAACGACGGCAGGGACGTATCCTGGCTCTGGGATGTGGACTTTGATAAGCTGGGAGAGGCGAACCTGAGCACCCTTACCACAACGGGTATAAGAATGTATGACATATCCTTGAGGTTTAAGTATGCGGAGGTAGCGGTGGACAGCATAAATCCCGACATGAAGTCCGCCCTGAAAAAGTGCTTGGAAAATTCTGAGGCTGAGGTGTGCTATGTGCTGGTAAACTATACGGCGCTGTACCCCACCCAGACCACCATGCTTGAGGTTCAAAAAGAGGTCGGCCTGACTGTCAGGAATGAAGGAGGTGCAAACTATGGCAAATAACAAAACCGATTATGAGATTAATATTGTGCACCTGTACCCCGACTTGCTCAACCTTTACGGCGACAGAGGCAATATTGCCTGCATGGAAAAGCGTCTCAAGTGGCGGGGAATAAAAGCCAATGTTTACACCTGTACCAACAAGGATCACAGTATAGACCTAAAAACTGCGGATATAATTTTCGTGGGCGGGGGCTCCGACAGGGAACAGGAAATAGTGTGCAGCCTTCTGCTCAAAAAGAAAGAGGAAATAAAGGAATATGTGGAAAACGGCGGCGTGCTTGTTGCTGTGTGTGGCGGATATCAGCTCCTCGGCAAGTACTACAAGACGGCAACCACAAAAATAGAGGGTCTTGACATTCTGGATATTTATACGGATTCGGGAGAGACAAGGCTTATCAGCAACGTTGTGCTGAAATGCGATAAGTTTGAACAGCCCATAGTGGGCTTTGAAAACCATGCGGGCAGAACCTATCTGGGCAGCGGTATGCAGCCCTTGGGCAAGGTGCTCTACGGCAACGGCAACACGGGAGAAAGCGGCTATGAGGGAGTTCTCTATAAAAACGTTGTGGCGACTTATCTTCACGGCCCCCTCCTGCCCAAAAATCCACAGCTTTGCGATTATATACTGACTCGCGCCCTAAAGCGGAAGTATAAGGATTTCGGCGGCCTTTCGCCCCTTGACGATGAGCTTGAAAATTTGGGCAATGAATATATTAAGAATAAGTATGCTCGATAAGGCAAAACAGTTTTTTTACGAATATAGAATAAAAGTATATAATTTTTATAACAATAGTAATACAATATTAATATTTGCTTAACATTTGTATGATATACTTTTTGTAATATATTTAGGAGCAGGGCGTCCCCTGCCTTTAGGCGGCGGGGGAGTTTTTGCGACTTCGGCGGGAGATTGAGCTTTTGCCGAGCCCTGAGGAGCGACGCTCCGATTTAAATTTATGTTGGTTTGACCTATGTCAATATACATATAGGAGGAAAACGAATGGGTTTTTTTGATAAAATGTTTTCCGGGAAAAACAAAGGCAAAGAGAACGGCGAAGCCGATTATCTGACAGAGGCCTATGACAGTTTGGGCGACGAGGATGATCTGAACCCGGATAAAATTCTGGACGAGGTCGGCGAGACGGTCTTAAATGAACTGAATGAAAGGGAGACGGAGTTTGACGCAATCACCGCAGAAGAAAGTTCTGACGGTGTTTTTGCCGTTGAACAAGACTTAAGCGACCCGGATACGATCGGCAATACCGGCGAGATGGATCCTGAGGAGATCAGCCGCGCCGCAGACTTTGCCGACGCATATGTTTCGGGAATTTACGGCGACCGTGAAGAACCTGAGCTTGAGGCCGAAGAAGCGGAGCCTGAATCCGAAGCCGAAGAGGCGGTGTACGGCAGAGATTTCCAAAGCGAGCCCGAACCGGAGTTTGTTGAGGATGAAGCTGTTGAAGAAGATATTTCTGATGAGGAGCCTGATGAGGAGCCGACAGCGTACGACGCTTACGAATCGGGCGAGGTTGACAGGGAGCTGTTGTATTCAGCCTATGCTCCCAAGAGCATGAGACCCAAGGTAACAGAAACGGCGTACTATGATTTGGACGACCCGGATGAGGATGAGGATGCTGACAGCCATAATCAAGGCGGAGCGGGAGCTTTTATTAAAAAGCACAAGGGCTGGTTTATCGGCGCAGGCGTAGCGGCAGCCGTGGTTTTGATTGTGCTGGGCTCAGTGTTCTTTATACAGTACCGCATGAACCCTCTGGGAGGATATGCGGAGACCTATGTGGCAAAGGGAAATATTATTAAGACCATGTCCGCCGGGGGCAATGTTGAGCCAAATGCCAGGTACAACATAACCTCACTGGTCAGCGGAACGGTTACCGAGTCCCCCTTAAACGCAGGCGAAGCGGTTAAGGCGGGAGAGCTTGTTTATAAAATAGACGACACCAACGCCCAAATAGCGGTGCAGCAGGCGGAAAATGCAGTGCAGCGCGCGCAGGTCAGCGACAGCTCGTCCTCAAATAACGAGCAGCTCCGTATTTACGCAAATGCCACGGGCACAATCAGCGGCCTTAACATATCGGCGGGCAGCACCGTAAACGGCGGCCAGATTGCTGTGATAACCCAGGCAAACGGCACCGAAATAGGACTTATCCCCTCTGTTACGGGAACGGTTCAGAGCGTCAGCGTGCGAAACGGCGCTTCCGTCACCTCAGGTCAGGTTATTGCAACTCTCAGGAGCAACCAAACTACTTCAACCCAAGGCAGGGAGCTTGATTTGGCTTCAAGCAAGCTGGCTCTGGAGCAGGCGGAAAAAGAACTGGAAAAGTATAAGATAGCTTCGCCTATCGACGGAACCATTCTGATTAAAAATGCCAAGGTGGGCGACAACGTGGGCACGAACCAAAGCGGCGAACCGCTTATGGTTATTGCGGACATGAGCAGGATGAAGTTCACCATTGAGGTAGACGAGCTTGATATTTGGAATATAGAGCTGGGGCAGACCGTTGTGGTAACGGCAAACGCTCTGCCGGGAGAGACATTTAGCGGTGAGATTACCAATATCGCCGGAGAGGGCGAAAAGAGGGGCAACGGCGTTACGGTTTACCCCGTGGAGATAACCATATCCGACCCGGGAAAGATTAAGTCGGGAATGAACGTGGACGCAAAGATTATAATTAACTCGTCAATCAACGTGTTGACTTTGCCCGCTGCAGCCCTGTACGCCTCGGACGGCACAAACGCTCTGGTAATAACAGACTCAGCCGACATCGAGGAGGATGCGTTGGCAGATCCTGCCGAGTATCCGGATATATATGTTCCCAAGGGCTACAAGCTGGCAAGGGTTGAGTACGGCTTGAGCGACGGAACAAATGTGGAAATTCTGTCAGGCCTCAGCATAAGCGATAAGGTTCTGTACGTGGAGGACGAGGACGCAGCTCAAAGCGTTCAGCCTGCCCGCGATGACAGCAGCTCCGACAGCGGGACGAGCGCGGGGGATGACAGCGGTTCCGGCGCCGAGGAGAGTGCGGGCGATGACAGCGGTGAGAACGTAAAATCAACAGGTAAATCCGCAACCCAAGAGTGGATTTCCGATATAGAATAGCGGCAAGTGAGGATAAAATGAGTATTTTTTCAAAAGGCGACGGTTTGGCAGGGAAAAAATCCGGGCGGAACGGCATACCGAAAAGAGCTCTTGCCGACGCTGTCTGCGAAATCAGGATAAACAAAGTCCAGGCGCTGTTAAGCGTGATGGGCTTTGTTGCTGCGTTTGCGGTTATTATGGCGATGCTGTTTGTGAATAACTCAATTACTGTTTCCGAGGGGTATAAGAAAAATCCCTTAGGAGGGAACACGGTGGTTCTTCGCCTTAACAACCGCGACAGTGTGAGCATTGACGATTTGGAAAGGTTTGCGGATAGGAGCGGCGCAATTGCCGATGTGGTTCCTACGGAGATAGTTGAAGACGTGGAGATGTACGGAAATCAGGGTGACAGCCTTACATACTCGGCGCTGGCAACAAATCAGGAGTTTTTTAAAAGCGGCGGCGTCAACGTAACAGCCGGCAAGGCGTTCACGGCTTCCGATGTGGAGACAAGAAATCGGGTTGCCCTTATAAGCGGCGATATTGCCGAGCCCTTGTACGGCTCCGCAAATCCCGTGGGTCAGGATTTAAAGGTAAACAATCAGGTATTTAGAGTTGTGGGCGTGTTTGAGGGCAAGGGCGGTTACGAGCCGAAGGAGCTGGTGGTTCTGCCCTACAGGAGCGCAAGGCTGGTTATGAACTCCACCAACTCGGGAACCTATACGTTTCTGTGCGGCGGCAGCGCGGAGGACGCGTACCGAGCAGCAGAGGAGTTCGTTTCAAGAACTCTGAGCGGAAGCGAATACGCTCTGGAGGCGGGAAAAGACGGAGGGGCGGACTTGGCTTCAATAATCATATTTATTATATTGCTGCTGATCAGCGGCCTTGCCATGTGTATGTTTCTTATGTTCCCCTCAAAGCGCAGACGGGAAAGCCCGGAGGTTTCAAGAACTAAACACAGGCTGCTGTACGCCATTGTGAAAAAGGAGGCGGAGTGTGTCGCTCTTGCGGCGGCAGGCGCGGCAGTGGGCTTGCTCCTTGGGTGGCTTGGCGGCATGGTCTGTTTGATAATCGGGGGAATACCCCTTGTTTTTGAGCCGGAGATGTTTTTTGCAGCCCTGCTGCTGTTTATAATTTCAATCGGTTTTGCGTTATTAACGGGAATAATCCCGTCTATCAGAGAAAAAAAGCTTATTAGGCATGATATGACTCGTTGACAGCTGTTGGATTTTAAGCTGAAAATACGGGGATATCATGCCGTTTTTTGTCTGATTTTTCTTTTATGCTACTAAAATATGTGAATTTTTCAAATTATTTTAAGAATAATCTTGAATATTCTTTGTCGATATGGTATTATCATGTTATTATTGAATAATTATGATATACTGTGATGTTTAAATCTGAGTAAATAGGTTATCAGAAATTTTCGGCGGATTGACCGATGCGGAAGAAGGTGATAAAGTGGCGCGAAAAAAAGAGAAGTCTTCGGAAGATAAAAATAAAATAATGGACAAACGAATAGGTTTTTTTGATGTTATATCGAAGAACGAACTGCTTTGGCGGGTGGTTTGGGGCGTCGCTTTTTCCTTGATTTTGGGAGAGCTTGCCAATGCGCTGGTTCACGCCTTCGGAGACGGTGAAGTTGTCTCTGCCCGACCTGTGTCCGTTGTTGTTTTTATTGAGACCGGGTTGCTTGTTTTGGCGATTTCTGCATTTGCCATTGTGTCTAAGTATGTTAAGGCTATGAAAACAATGATCGCCGAGGGCAACGAGATGATAGAGAATGTTGCCGGCGGGGTTATGGTGCACTATTTTGACGATAACTTTACGATAAAAAACGTTACGCCCATGTTCTATAAAATAGTTAAGTACGAAAAAGGTGAGATTGCTCAAAAACTCCACAGGGAGTTTTCAAGGCTTTTGGTAGGCGAGGAGTCAAAGCGGGAGTTTGCAAGGCAAAAACGTCTGCTCCGGGAAAAGGGCACTGCCGAGGCTCAGTATAAAATTCACTGCGGCGACGGCAGCGATATATGGGTATCCAGTAGAAGCTACCTGACCAAGAATAAAAATCTGGAGCCTGTTGTGTACACGGTTTTGTTTGATATAAGCCGCGAAATGGAAACCAAGGAGAAGCTGCTGTTGGCTGAGGCGAGAAACAAGCTGGTCTTTGAAAATATTAACAGCGGTATTTTTGAGCTTGATATGTTTAACAACACAATAGAATTGTCGGAGCAGCTGATGAGCAGGTTTGCTGTTAGCAGCAATATTGTGAGCATAGCCGAGTTTGAGAAGGTAGCCGCTCACTCTAACGATACCGAGCTGATTAAAAATGCCATTGACGCCCTGCGCAGCGGATTTCAGGATAACTTAGAGGTAACCCTGAGGCTTTTGGAAAAAGACGGAAGCTATAAGTACAGCAGCGTCAACATGAAACTGATTCGGGATAATAACAAAGTTGCCGCCCGCGCCGTGGGCATAGTTATGGATGTGGACGACAATGTTAAGAAAGAGCAGCTGCTCAGACATCGAGCCGCGAGAGATTCGTTGACGGGAATTTATAACAGAGGTGCGACCCAGAAGCTTATAGAGAGCACCTTAGAGCTCAGAGGCGACCAGGAACACGCCCTTATACTGTGCGATATTGACGATTTTAAGTCGGTTAACGACACGTTTGGTCACGGAATAGGCGATGAGGCAATTAAAGCAGTCGCGAACTTATTGAGTTCTGTTTTTGATTATGACAGCGTAGTCGGCAGAATAGGCGGAGACGAGTTTGTGGTTTTGTGCAGGAATATTAACGGTGATTATGAGGGATTGAAGGAAAAGCTTGAGCGGTTTAAAACCGAGGATCCCCATGTGGAGGCCGGCGGAAGAGTGAGGAAGATTACTCTTAGCGTGGGCGTTGCCATCTATCCCCAAGACGCGGAATCCTATGAAGGTCTGTATAAGAATGCGGACGTTGCCCTGTACGAGGCGAAAAAAGCAGGCAAGAACAGATATGTGTTCCGCGGCGACTTCAGAGAAGACGCGTGAAATATGTTGGCAGTGCAGAATGTAGAATGTAGTGTGCAGAAATGCGTCGGAGGGTACTTTGTGACCCTCCGACTTTTTGCAGCAAAATATTTTACAGGCTTAGTTTTTTGCAGAATACCCCGCTGACAAACTACCCTTTTTCACTAACGCAAATGGATTTAATTATACGTAACCGCCCCCTACAGCTTAAAAGATTACGTTTGTCAGAGTCCGTTTAAATAGCTGAAAACAGTAGGATTTATCAGCGGGCGAACAGTTCTAAAGGCAAAGCCTTTATCGAAAGCAGGGGAAAACAAAAAGGGTCGCTTGGTGCGACCCTTTTAAAAAACAATTCTTATCTCTGAACACGACCGCTGCCGTCTCCGCCAACCAGGTTCTCAACATCTGCACGAGTAACCAGGTTGAAGTCTCCGGGAATTGTGTGCTTGAGCGCTGACGCTGCAACACCATATTCGAGAGCGTCCTTAAAGTTCTTACCGTCAACAAATCCGCAGATTGTACCGCCGGCAAATGAGTCGCCGCCGCCAACACGGTCAACGATAGGATGAATTCTGTACTCCTTTGAGTGATAGAATTCCTTTGTATCTCTTGAATAGATACAAGCAGACCAGCCGTTATCGGAAGCCGAGTGGCTTACACGTAGTGAGCTGATAACATACTCAAAGTTGAACTTGTCAACCATCTGCTTGAAGATATCCTCGTATCCTGCAAGCTCCAAATCACCGCTTGTAACGTCTGTTGCGCCGGGCTTGAAGCCGAGAACCTTTTCAGCGTCCTCCTCGTTGCCGATACAAACGTCAACATACTGCATCAGGTTTGTCATAACCTTCTGAGCCTTTTCGCTTGACCACAGCTTCTTACGGAAGTTAAGGTCAACAGAAACCTTAACGCCCTTAGCCTTAGCAGCCTTAAGAGCAGCCTCTGTAAGCTCAGCAGCAGCGTCGGAAACAGCAGGTGTAATACCTGTGAAGTGGAACCAGTCAGCGCCCTCAAAAATAGCGTCAAAATCAAAATCAGCAGCTGTAGCAGTTGAAATTGAAGAATGAGCTCTGTCGTATACAACGTTAGATGCTCTCATGGAAGCGCCTGTCTCCAGGTAGTAAATACCCAGTCTCTCACCGGTCTTAGCGATGTTCTTTGTTTCAACACCGTATTTTCTCAGGGCTGCAACAGCGCATTCACCAATCGGGTTGTCGGGAACAGCTGTAACGAACTCTGCATCATGACCGTAGTTAGCCAGTGATACAGCAACGTTAGCCTCGCCGCCGCCGTAGTTAATGTCAAACTCGTCAGCCTGAATAAATTTCTCATTGTTAGGTGTGGAAAGTCTGAGCATGATTTCGCCCATTGTAACAACTTTAGCCATTTGTAATAGTCTCCTTTAAATATGTAAAATAGTTTAATTAAATATCGGTTTAAGGATTAAAGAGCCGCGCGTGTTTCCTTAATCTTAGCGATAAACTCTTTAGCCGTAGCTGTGATAGCAGCGTAGTCGCCTGTCTTAGCGCCCTTTGTCAGTGAAGAACCTGCGCCGACAGCAACAGCGCCCGCCTTAATCCACTGGTCAACATTATTAACGTCAACACCGCCTGTGGGCATAAGCTTAGCCTGGGGCAGAGGACCTCTAACGTCTTTGATGAAGTTGGGGCCAACAATGTCGCCGGGGAATACCTTACAGATATCAACGCCTGCTTCCATAGCGGTGAGGATCTCGGTAAAGGTCATTGTGCCGGGCATGTAGGGAACAGCGTAACGGTTACAGAGCTTAGCCGCCTCTGCGTTAAAGCCGGGGCTAACGATAAAGTTAGCGCCTGAAAGAATAGCCTGTCTTGCGGTCTCAGAGTCAAGAACCGTACCTGCGCCGAGAAGCATTTCGCCGTTTGTGTACTTAGCGGCAAGAGCCTCGATTACCTTGTGTGCGCCGGGAACCGTGAATGTCAGCTCAATTGAGGGGCAGCCGCCCTCCAAGCAAGCGTCGGAAATTCTGATAGCTTCCTCCGCGCTGCTTGCGCGAACAACAGCAACCAGACCGGCGTCTGTCATTTTTGTCAAAACTTGTTGTTTATCCATTTTTATCTCCTCCTATATATAAAATATAATTTTTTATGCAAAATAAATGAGCAGGTAGCAGAAATAAACTGCCCACATAGATATTATAACTCAATACTTCCCAATTAGCAAGAGCATTTTAAAAAAATTTTACAGTTTTTTTATTTAAATGCACCTTTTAAACACGGGATATCAAAAGGAAACGGTCAAGAGGGTAAATCGGGGCGGCGGTTGAGGATAAATATTGAAAAAAATTCCTTAAAGACTTTTGTGTTTTTGTTACAATATACAAAAATGGGCGGAGGCTGACTTTTAGACTTGATTTTTGAGCGTTCTTGGGGTAAACTGTATAGGTATAAATTTGCGATGATAAGCGGTAATAATAATTCCATGGCAAAATTATTTTGCAAACCCTGGTTAAGCATATTGGAGGTCTGTTTATGAGTGAAATTAAAAAGATAGGTGTAATGACGGGCGGCGGCGACTGTCCGGGACTTAACGCGGTTATCAGAGCGGTTGTTAAGACCGCTATTCAGAGATACGGTCTTGAGGTTGTTGGTATAAGACACGGTTACCGCGGTCTGTACCTGGGCGAGGAGGAGTTTGTTCCCCTTACTCTCCACGATGTTTCCGGTATTATTTCAAGGGGCGGTACTATTTTGTACAGCTCCAATAAGGATAACCTTTTTGACTACACATATGTTGATGAGCACGGTCAGGAGCAGCGCGGCGACGTTTCGGACGTTGGCGTGAACAACCTGAAGAAGGCGGGCATTGACGCCCTTATTGTTATCGGCGGCGACGGCACTTTAACCTCTGGTCGTGACTTTGCACGCAAGGGCGTTAAGGTTATAGGTGTTCCCAAGACGATTGATAACGACTTGGCTTCAACAGATACAACTTTCGGCTTTGACACGGCTGTTGCCACTGCGACAGAGGCAATCGATAAGCTGAGAACAACCGCCGAGTCTCACAGCAGAACTATTGTTGTTGAGGTTATGGGCAGATATGCGGGCTTTATTGCTATCGCTTCGGCTCTTGCCGGCGGTGCGGACGCGGCTCTTATTCCCGAAATCCCCTATGATATAAACAAGGTTGCGGAAACCATTAAGCAGAACAGAGCAAGGGGCAAGAACTTTGCCATTGTTGTTGTTGCAGAGGGCGCAAAGCCTTTAAACGGCGATGTTGTTATCTCAAAGGTAATTGAGAACAGTCCCGACCCGATTCGTCTCGGCGGAATAGGAGAGGTTATTGCAGGGCAGCTTGAGCACCTGGCAGGTCTCGAGTGCCGCGCGACAATTTTGGGTCATACCCAGCGCGGAGGCTCCCCCACAGCTAACGACAGAATTTTGTCCACCCGTTACGGTTCATATGCCGTTGACCTGCTTATGGCAGGCAAGTTCGGCAACATGGTTACTCTTAACGGCGCAAGCCTCAGCTATGACTCCCTTGAAAACGTTATAGGCAAGAACAAGTCGGTTGACCCTGAAAGCTACTGGATTAAGGCGGCAAGAGCCATTAATATGTGCCTGGGCGACTAAATTTAGGTATTTTTGAAAAAAAGGCTTGCATTTTGTGTTTCGTTGTGTTATAATATACGGCGTTGCAATTAATTAGTAAATAATTGAAGTTATATATTGAAAGAGGTGAAACGCAATGAAAGAGGGAATTCATCCGGAATACAAGCAGACGCAGATTAAGTGCGCTTGCGGTAATGTTATCGAAACGGGTTCCACAAAAGAGGATATCCGTATAGAAATTTGTTCGGCTTGTCACCCGTTCTACACAGGTAAGCAGAAGCTGGTTGATACAGGCGGCAGAGTTGACAAGTTCAGAAGACGTTACGGTCTTGATAAATAGTTTGAATAATTTAACGGTCTGTCTCATCAAGACAGACCGTTTTGCGTATTTAAAGCTCGCCCTGCGCTCGGGGAGGTCGGGCGAGCGCAACAGGGCGGGCGACAGGTATACCAATGTAAGAATAAAAATTATATGGGATAATCAGCGACTTATCCGCGTCTGCGCGCCTAAAGTGCTGCCTATTGACAAAAACTAAGGAATATTATTGACATTGCATACTTTATATAAATCGGAATACTGTGAGCTGTCCAACTTCTTTGAAGTTGGGTCACAGGCAGCCTGCCGTGCTTGCTACCCGCCTTTTGCCAAATGCGGAGCAAGGCGGGTTTAAAATAAAAAGCCTTTATCAAAATACAGCATATGTATGTTTTGGGGATACAAAAGGGGCTGTCTTTCAAGACAACCCCTTTCCATATCACCTTATTAAGTTTAAAATCAGGGTGGTAATCCCTACGACTATCGCAGATGACGCCAACCACATGAGCCCCTGAACCCGGATCTGCTTTTTGGTTTTCGCTTTGGCTGTGGGATAGTTGGGGTATAAGAAACCGTTTATTATCCTGTGCGCCTCTAAAACTATGTCCGAGTCACCGCTGTTTTTGGAAAAGACTTTGTCTGTTTCCTTGTCCCTTAGAATAAATATAGCCTGTTCGATTTTGTCCGACTTAATGTCGTTGATAATAACCACTTGCCGTTTGTTTCTCAGTATCATAGTATCACCGCTTTTTAAATATTTTCAATTTGTATAAATTTAATATTGACCGAAATTTTGCCGTTTATACCAAAATGTTCAAAAAAATTACTCGCCGTAGGGGCAGAGGATAATAACTAAAACCAAGATGTCCCCCGCCTCTGCGTCGAAACGGACTTCACTATGTTCTGATTTTATGTAAATAAAATCAATCACACCGCTCCGTCGTTTCTCCTTGAATGACGGGGCGAAATCCGTTCTGCGGGACAAATTCCCCGATATAGTTAAAAATAATCTGTATTTTCTGTACTCTGTTATTGTCGGCGTTAATTCCGTTATAACTACTATTGACATTTTTATATACAGTTGCTATAATTAAACTAATAGTTTAATTATTTGGAGGAGCTTATGGGACGAAGAAAGAAAGAACCAAAAAGTGTTCATAGGGAAAATATTGCTTCTGCTGCGTCAGAATTGTTTATGAAAAAAGGTATTGAAGCTACTTCTATGGATGATATTGCAAAAACTGCCGGATACAGCAAAGCGACTTTATATGTGTATTTTGAAAATAAAGAGGAAATTGTTGGGCTTTTAACATTAAACAGTATGAAAAAGCTGTATAATTACATATATTCAGCATTAGAAGAACAGGAGACTACCAAAGTCAGATATGATTTAATTTGCAACGGTTTGGTTAAATATCAAGAAGAATTTCCTTTCTATTTCAAGATAGCATTGGATAAAATCAATATCAATTTTGAAAACCATGACTACTTACCGGAAGAAAAGGAAACCTACCGAGTCGGTGAGGATATAAATGAAAAACTAAAAGATTTTTTAATATGCGGCATTGAAAAGGGAGATTTGAAAAATAATCTGGAGGTTATGCCAACCATATTTAATTTCTGGGGTATGTTGTCAGGAGCTATCAATCTTGCTGCGAATAAAGAAGAATATATCAAAAGTGCAATAGGCCTGTCTAAAAATCAGTTTTTGGAATACGGCTTTAATATGCTGTATCGTTCTATTTCAAATACGGAGGAATGAATATGAAGGAGAATAATATGCTTGCAATTTTAGGGAGCCCGCATACGGACGGAACAACAGCAGCTATGCTTGATTGCGCAATTCGTCAAGCAGAAAAAATCGGATACTGTGTAACAAAAGTCAACTTGTATGAAAAGAATATTTCTTTTTGCAAAGGCTGTGAAGCTTGTTATAAGACACAAAATTGTGTTATAAATGACGATATTCAAGAAATTACCGCTTTATTGCGAAATTGTCACACTGTTATTCTTGCGGCTCCCGTGTACTGGGCAAACGTCCCTGCACCGGTTAAAAATATGTTTGACCGTTTGCTCGGAACGGCAATGGAGAAAACAAAAACATTCCCAAAGCCACGCTTGAAAGACAAAAAATATATAATACTGACTTCCTGCCATACTCCCTCTCCTTTTTCGTGGATATTCGGACAAAGCAGGGGGGCAATCCGAAATATTGACGAATTTTTTAAGACCGCAGGAATGAAACCGATAGGTAAAGTTGTCTGTGCAGGAGCTAAAAACAATGCGGTGTTGCCTAATCGTATAATCAACAAAATTGAGAGATGTTTAAAGTGAAATTGTCTATGAAAAATGGGGAATTTGCAGATTAAAAGACAATATGCTATCAGATTATCAACCTTTATATATTATTTACAGCAAGAGATACAGACTTAACTGATAGCCTGTATCTCTTTTATTTTGCGTCCCGTCTGTCGGTAAACAGTAATGGTTTTTCAACTTCCTTATAGCCATTTATCTAAAGCGGGTCAAATTTTATCGGCCTAAGGTAAATACCTCGCTGAGGGGAGCCATGTTCCCGTTCCATAGCATAACCTTTATCTCCTGCCCATCACTGAGGGGAACATCCTTATTGATTTCGTTGAGCTTGTTTGGAGCTATGGGTTCTATGATTATGCTCTCTAATACTTCCTTATCGCTGCTATACACCCCGATTATAAGAGCTGCATTTTCAGATGCCTCGCTGCACATAACCGTTGCCGTAACTCTGCCATCCTCCAAAGCGGGATTTTTGGTGTAGTATATTCCCGGCTGAATAGTAGGAGTGGGCATTGGTTCTGCTGTAGGTGTAGGCGTAGGTTCTGTCGTAGGAGTGGGCGTAGGTTCTGCCGTAGGCGTGGGAGCGTCCTCGGGAATAAACCGGGCGGATATGGTAACAGCCCCATCGGGCATTGTAAATGAATTGCTGCCGTCCGGCTCCTTAACTGTCTCAACAACGCCGCCGTCCTCTGTATTAACGGTCACTGCCGTATTTACATAGCCTATATCGGGCAGGGCGGTTATTATTATATTCTCGCCCTTTTTGGCGGCGGGAGCGCCATTGGAAAACTCCGCGCTGACAAGACCGATTTTAGAGCCGCCTGCCCATGCGAAATATTCTCCGCCCTCAGCACAGTCCACAATAAACTCATATATGTCGGCTTGACTGCTGTAGAAATTGTTCTCTATATAGGCTCTTGAAGCATTGTCGTACAGGTTAAAGTACTTGCCGCCGAATATATAGAACTTCAATTTCAGCTGTCCCTTGTTGGGGGTGGAAAAGCTCATAACATTTCCCGTGGGCTGATTTGAGTCGGTAATAGGCGGCAAAATACGGGGGTTGTTGGTTCCGTGCAGGTTTGCCACATCTGTTCCGTCCTCATCAACAAAGCTGTACCATTGAACTGCGTCATAAAATGTGATGGTTCCGTCTCTGTCGTCAGTGCCGTTCAGGGGGACAACCGCCTTGCCGTCTCCGAATATGTTGGTTACCTCCGGCACGGCGTCTGCGGGAATGTTGTCCTCCGCCCTCCAAATTACGCTCTTGCCTGCTGAGCTATACTCTGCGTCTCCTATCCGAAGGCTTAGAGAACCGTTCTCTATATCGCCAAAGGCGATGTCGTAATTCGGTTCAGGTGTTGGTGTGGGAGACGGTGAATTTGTGGGAGCGGGAGTTGGGGTCGGCGAAGCGGTGGGCAGGGGCGTGGGAGAGGGAGGTGTATACTCCGTGATTGTCAGATTGCTGAACTTTGCCTCTGCCATGTACTCCTTTACAGGCGTTCCCTGGATAGAGTCAACCGCAAGCCCTACGTACAATGTTTCGCTTAAGCCTGAAATTGTCAGGGTCAGGGGCTGGCGGGGATTGTTTGTCCAGCTGACGCCGTCGTCCGAAACATAGCAGGTTATAGTATCTCCAATTCTAACCATTCTAAGATAGTCGGGAACTCGATATTGGCTCTTGCTGGTGTCGTAGGAATCGTTATTCTCGATTGAGGTTCCGCTGCTGTTCTTGAACCATTTAACTGTTCCCTTGCCGCCTGTGGTGTTTCTTAAGATAGTCTTAACGTTTTGACCGTATTTAAGCCAGCCGTCGGAAATCATTGCCATTCTGGACTTTGGATCCAGGGTTTCCCTGATCATAATGCCGCAGAGCTCGCCGTTTTCAAATTTGGGAACCTGCTCCACCTTGACCGAAATGTCAAAATCACCCGTGACCTCCTTATACATAAAGTCGAACTTGTCCGAGGTTTTGGCCGCGCCGATTGCGCCGCTGCCCATGACTGTGTACACTCCGTTTTCGTACCAGGAGCCGCCTTGGTTGTTAAAGGCGGTGGAACCGATTTGGGCATGTGTATATCCCGGCGCACCTGCCGTAGACTTGACGTATACAATAGATGTGGGACTTGCCGTTGCTTCCCCTTTATTGTTATACGCCCGTGAGGTCAGGTAGTGAGTGCCGGGGGTCAGAGTCAGAGCGGCGTTCAGCGTTGCCGAATTTTCCGTATGTATAAGCTTTGTGCCATCGTAAATCTCAAATTTGGTTATCTCCGTGCCCTCTTTGGCTGCGGCAGTTGCCTGATATGTAAGTGCTTCGTTTTCGTTTATAACAGCCCATCTGTTGGTTGAGCCCAGAGAGTTCATGTCCTGAACGGCGGGAGCGGTCACCGTAATTGAGGGGTTTGTGGGGGCGGACTGCTGCGCCGTCCAGTCGTTTACGTATGCCTCAATCCAGGTGTACCCTGCGAACTCGCCGCTTGGTACTATATCGGTCTCTTTGGCAGAGCCCATGCCGTTTTCATCTTTCCAGCTCTTAGGGATTTCAAAGGTTCTGTATGCAGTCTCTGTGTTAATGTGACCTCCGACCTCGTCGGCGTTGTTGATTATTCTGCCTGTTTGGTTAATAACGTCGTTTACAATTCTTGCGTCAATGGCGTCCCGCTTGGGCAGGGTCGCTCCAACGTTGTTGAGGACGGTTTGATATGCCTCCTCGGCGGTTTGAGTGTTAATTTCATATTCGCCCATATCAATGGGAGCGGAGAGAATTTCCGCAGAGGCAATATTTGCCACTCCGTTTAGATTGTTGCCCGTAACGCTGCTGCTGCCGTAAACATAGTTGCCGTCAAAGTAAAACTGAGACTTTGAAACCGAGGGGTAGGCGTTGGAAACCTCAAAAATCCTGGATCTTAAGGAGGATTTTGTTCCCGAACCGTACTTATAGTAGTTATTTACCCAGTTGACCTTTGAGGGAATCTGGGTTTTATTATTGTAGGAATATGGTTCGCCGCCGTAGGCGGAGTTGGTTGTGCCCCAGTTGTATATAACGTTGTTGCGGACGTCTGTGTTTTGCAGCTCGCGGTCAAGGCGGGGACTTCTGCTGTCGTGATGAGCCAGCAGGTTGTGGTGCCAGGTTGAGTTTGTGGCTCCGAAAATCGCGCCGTAGCCGTGAGCCCCCTTAAAATGGTTGGACATTCTCAGGCTCTCGGAAGCAATGGTGTTTTGCACGGTTATGTTTGAACCCTGCTTACCGTTTTCCGAGGAGCCTGCGTACAGAGTAAGAAGCTCGTCCACGCCCCAGCTTGTGCTGCAGTGGTCTATAATAATATTATGGTTCCACCTGCCGCCGATGCCGTCGGGCTCGCCGCCGTTTTTGTCTGTGGGGCGAACTCTCAGATGGCGCATGATAATCTGCTCCGTGCCGTTTGCAAGGCTAATATCGCCCCCTGCTAAGGTAATGCCGTCTCCAGGAGCGGTTTGCCCTAAAATAGTCAGGTTTGACGCAGAAATCGTCAGGGTTCCGCTGAGGTTTATGGTGCCGCCCACGTCAAAAACAATAATCCTGCCCGATTTTGAAACCGCGTCCTTAAAGGAACCGGAGCCGCTTGCGTTAAGATTTGTAACGTGGTACACCGCAGGCGAGGACGCTGCCCTTGCGCCTTTGGTATACTTTCCGCCGCCTTCTGCGCCGGGAAAGGCGATAACGTCATCTGCCCCATAGGAAAATTGAGAAAAACAGCAGATGAGTAATATTAATGATAAAACAGAAACTAATTTCTTCACAATAGCCACCTCTTAATTTATGACGGGGCAAAGCCCCTAAATATATGCCGTGCTCATTATAACATATTTTGCGGAATTATGCAAGTTCGGCAGACTGCGTTTTTCCGGCAAAGAAAACCCTGGCAAAGCAAACCTGTAAAATAAAAACCCGGTGAAAAATTAATAAAGGATTTTAAACGTTTTATGGGTTAAATTTAACAAAAATCCTAAGTTGCGGTATTTTACATTTTTATCTATTGACATGGAATTATTTATGTGATAAAATATATGTCTGAATATAGTGAGGTACTTTGCTTTTTTGCAAAATCGGCGTGGCTTCAAGGGGGCAATAAATCCCTTTAAATCAACGTTTTTACGCAGGTTTCGGCAGGTGCTTCGCTCAAAGCGGCAAAATTGAGCGTGCCTGATTTTGTCGGATTTGGATTAAGGATTACAATTGTTTTATATTTTGTAATCTTTTCATAAAAATTTTTTACGAGAGGTGATCGGTTTTATGGTACATCCTGTGAAACTTGGTGAAAACACACGTATGAGCTACGGAAAGATCAATGAGGTTCTGGAAATGCCCAACCTTATTGAAATCCAGACCAGCTCTTACAAGTGGTTTTTGGACGAAGGGCTTAAGGAAGTCTTTCATGATGTTTCGCCTATAACGGATTATACCGGAAATCTTATTTTGGAGTTTATTGATTACAGATTGGACAAAACTCCGAAATATGACATTGAAGAGTGCAAGGAAAGAGATGCAACCTATGCGGCGCCTCTCAGAGTTAAGGTTCGTCTTATAAACAAGGAGACCGGCGAGGTTAAGGAGCAGGAAATCTTTATGGGTGACTTCCCTCTTATGACTCCCTCGGGAACCTTCATTATAAACGGCGCAGAGCGTGTTATTGTATCCCAGCTTGTGCGTTCTCCGAGCGTGTATTATTCTCAGGACTATGACAAGCTCGGTAAAAAGCTGTTCTCATCTCAGGTTATCCCCAACCGCGGCGCATGGCTTGAATATGAGACCGACAGCAACGATATATACTATGTGAGAATTGACAGAACCAGAAAAATCCCCGTGACGGTGCTTATCCGTGCCTTGGGCTTTGGCACCGATGCGGAGATTATAGATTTGTTCGGCGAGGACGAGAGGCTCCTTGCTACATTGGAAAAGGATACCACCAAGACCCATGAGGAGGGCTTGCTGGAGGTTTACAGACGCTTGCGTCCGGGCGAGCCGCCTACGGTTGACAGCGCTCAGTCTCTGATTTCCAGCACGTTCTTTGACCCCAAGAGATACGACATGGCAAAGGTCGGCAGATATAAGTACAACAAGAAGCTCATGCTGTCCGCCAGGGTTGCGGGTCAGGTTGCGGCGGAGAATATCGCCAGCCCCGTTACGGGCGAGCTGCTGTGTGAGGCAGGTCAGACCATTACAAAGGAATTGGCTCATGAGCTGGAGGTTCACGGCGTAAATCAGGTTGTGCTGGACTGCGACGGAAAGCAGACCAAGGTTATATCCAATAACATGGTTGACTTCCCGGAGTATATCTTAAACAAGATAGGCGAGGAGATCGACTATAATCCCCGTGATTACGGTATTACAGAGCGTGTGAGACGCTCTGTGCTCGATGAGATTTTGGAGCAGTTCGGAGACCCCAATTCCGATGAGTTCAAAAACGCTGTTGAGGACAGACGCGATGAATTGCAGCCTAAGCACGTTTTGATTGACGATATTATTGCTTCCATGTCATATATGGGCAACCTGGCAAACGGCGTGGGAGATGTTGACGATATTGACCACTTGGGTAACAGAAGAATAAGAAGCGTGGGCGAGCTGCTTCAGAACCAGTTCAGAATCGGTCTTTCCAGAATGGAGCGCGTGGTTCGCGAGAGAATGACCACGTCGGACTTGGACTCAATCACGCCTCAGTCATTGATTAATATAAGACCCGTTACCTCCGCTATCAGAGAGTTTTTCGGATCTTCCCAGCTGTCCCAGTTTATGGATCAGATTAACCCCTTGGGCGAGCTGACCCATAAGAGAAGATTGTCCGCCCTGGGTCCCGGCGGTCTGTCAAGAGAGCGCGCGGGCTATGAGGTGCGTGACGTTCACCATTCTCACTACGGCCGCATGTGCCCCATCGAGACCCCTGAGGGTCCTAACATCGGACTTATCAACTCCCTGAGCGGCTTTGCCAGGGTTAATGAATACGGCTTTATCGAAACGCCGTACAGACGTGTTGACCAGGAAAATAAGAGAGTAACCGACGAGGTTACCTATATGACCGCCGACTTTGAGGAGGGATTTTATGTTGCACAGGCAAACGAACCCCTTAATGAGGACGGAACTTTTGTAAATAAAAAGGTCGTTACAAGATATAAGGATGAATTTGTGGAGGTTTCTCCCGAACGGGTTGACTATATGGACGTGTCCCCCAGACAGGTTACATCTATAGCAACGGCAATGATTCCCTTCCTTGAGAACGACGACGCAAACAGAGCCCTGATGGGTTCAAACATGCAGCGTCAGGCTGTGCCCCTGCTCTCTCCCGAGTCGCCTATAATCGGCACGGGTATGGAGTACAAGGCGGCTAAGGATTCGGGTGTCTGCGTTCTCGCAAAGCGCCCCGGAACCGTCGAATATGTTTCGGCAACAAAAATTCGCGTCAGAACCGATGAGGGCGACGTGGATAATTACAAACTGATAAAGTTCACCCGCTCAAACCAGGGTACCTGCGTTAACCAGAAGCCTATTGTTTCAAAGGGGCAGAGAGTTAAGCAGGATCAGATAATCGCCGACGGCCCCTCTACCAAGGACGGAGAGATCGGTCTGGGCAGAAACATCCGCATGGCGTTTATGACCTGGGAGGGCTATAACTACGAGGACGCTATCCTGATCAGTGAAGAACTGGTTAAGGAGGACGTGTTCACATCTATTCATATAGAGGAATATGAGGTTGACGCAAGGGACACAAAGCTGGGTCCTGAGGAAATTACAAGAGATATACCCAACATCGGCGACGACGCTCTGAAAGACCTTGACGAGCGAGGCATTATCAGAATAGGCGCCGAGGTTGAAAGCGGAGATATGCTTGTGGGCAAGGTTACTCCCAAGGGAGAGACGGAGCTCACGGCTGAGGAGAGACTGCTCCGCGCCATATTCGGTGAGAAAGCCCGCGAGGTAAGAGATACGTCTCTGAGAGTGCCTCACGGCGAATACGGTATTATAGTTGACGTAAAGGTGTTCACCAGAGCCAACGGCGATGAGCTCCCGCCGGGAGTAAATCAGGTTGTGCGCTGCTATATAGCGCAAAAGAGAAAAATTTCCGTAGGTGATAAGATGGCGGGCCGCCATGGTAACAAGGGTGTTGTTTCCAGAATTTTGCCTGTTGAGGATATGCCTTTCCTCCCCGACGGAACACCTCTCCAGATTGTGCTTAATCCTCTGGGCGTGCCCTCGCGTATGAATATAGGACAGGTTCTTGAGGTTCATCTGGGCTATGCGGCAAAGGCTCTCGGCTGGAAGGTCGCGACCCCTGTGTTCGACGGCGCAACCGAGGATGATATTATGGAAGCCCTTAAAATGGCAGGCTATAATGAGGACGGAAAGAGCGTTCTCTATGACGGAAGAACAGGAGAGCCCTTTGATAACAGAGTTACGGTGGGATACATGCACATGCTTAAGCTGAACCACCTGGTTGATGACAAAATTCACGCCCGTTCAACAGGCCCCTACTCTCTTGTTACCCAGCAACCTCTGGGCGGTAAGGCTCAGTTCGGCGGTCAGCGTTTCGGTGAGATGGAGGTTTGGGCTCTTGAGGCATACGGCGCTGCGTATACTCTTCAGGAAATCCTGACGGTTAAGTCCGACGATGTGGTAGGCCGTGTTAAGACCTACGAGGCGATCGTTAAGGGCGAGAACGTTCCCGAGCCGGGCGTGCCCGAGTCGTTTAAGGTTTTGATTAAGGAGCTGCAGAGCTTGGCTCTGGACGTAAATGTTCTTGACGGCGAAGGCAACGAGGTTGTCCTAAAGGAATCCATGGATGACGACGACGTTGAAGAATTGCCCGTAAACATCTCAGGCTACGAGGAGGACGAAGTAATAAATACTGCGCCTGATGATGAGGATATTATGCAGGATGAAGAATCGGAGGACTCCGAGGACAGCATTATTGACGAGGTTGCTCAGATTTTGGCAACGCCGTCCTCCGAGCCCGACTTGTTTGACGACGAGGAGAATTTGCAATCCTTCGAAGAAATGAGAGATGCAGAAGATTTTGATGATGAGGACGACGATAACTATTAATCCTTAAAAATTTTCGGATAATGTTTTTCAGAGTGGTGTTTGCTTGACTCACGGCAAACAGCAGCGTAAAATGTGAGTAGAAAGGCATGGTCGTTAATGGGAGAATATCAAAATTTTGAAGCAATCCAAATCGGACTTGCTTCACCCGAGAAAATCAGAGAATGGTCAAGGGGTGAAGTAAAGAAGCCCGAAACTATAAATTACAGAACGTTGAAGCCCGAAAAGGACGGCTTGTTCTGCGAAAGAATATTCGGCCCCCAGAAGGACTGGGAGTGTCACTGCGGAAAGTATAAGCGCGTTCGTTATAAGGGCGTTGTCTGCGACCGCTGCGGCGTTGAGGTTACGAGAAGCAAGGTAAGACGTGAGCGTATGGGTCATATAGAGCTTGCGGTTCCCGTTTCCCATATATGGTATTTTAAGGGTATTCCCTCCCGTATGGGTCTTATTCTTGATATTTCGCCCAGAGCCCTGGAAAAGGTTCTGTATTTTGCGGCGTATATCGTAATCGACCCCGGCAATACCGGGCTTATGAAAAACCAGATTTTGTCTGAGAAGGAGTATTCGGAGAACCGTGAGAAGTACGGCGATATGTTCCGTGCGGGAATGGGCGCCGAGTCCATTCTGGAAATGCTCCGTGAAATAGATCTTGACGAGCTTTATGAGGAGCTGAAAAGTGACTTGGAGGGCGCAAAGGGTCAGAAAAAGGTCAGAACGGTGAGACGTCTTGAGGTTGTTGAGGCGTTCCGCCACTCGGGCAACAAGCCGGAGTGGATGATTATGACGGTTATCCCCGTAATCCCGCCTGAGATCAGACCTATGGTTCAGCTGGACGGCGGCAGATTTGCCACCAGTGACCTTAATGATTTGTACAGACGTGTTATAAACAGAAATAACAGACTAAAGCGTCTCCTTGATTTGGGAGCTCCCGATATTATTGTAAGAAACGAAAAGAGAATGCTCCAGGAGGCGGTTGACGCTCTTATTGACAACGGCAGACGGGGCAGACCGGTTACGGGCCCCGGAAACAGACCTCTTAAATCCCTTTCGGATATGCTTAAGGGTAAGCAGGGTCGTTTCCGTCAGAACCTGCTTGGTAAGCGTGTTGACTACTCCGGCCGTTCGGTTATTGTGGTAGGTCCCGAGCTTAAGATTTACCAGTGCGGCTTGCCTAAGAAGATGGCGCTGGAGCTGTTCAAGCCCTTTGTTATGAAGAAGCTGGTTGAAGAGGGCTTGGCGCAGAATATTAAATCCGCAAAGAAGAAGGTTGAGCGCGTCCGCGAAGAGGTTTGGGATGTGCTTGAGGAGGTTATCTCCGAGCACCCTGTTCTCCTTAACCGCGCACCAACTCTGCATAGACTGGGTATTGAGGCATTCGAGCCCGTCCTGGTTGAGGGTAAGGCGCTTAAACTGCACCCGCTGGTATGTACGGCGTTTAACGCGGACTTTGACGGTGACCAGATGGCTGTTCACCTGCCCCTGTCCGCAGAGGCTCAGGCTGAGGCGAGATACCTCATGCTTTCGGCAAACAACCTGATTAAGCCTCAGGACGGTAAGCCGGTAACGGTTCCTACCCAGGATATGGTTCTTGGTTCATACTACTTGACCCTTAAGGATGATACCGAGCTTGGTTCACCCAAAGAGGTTGACGGAAACATTCAGTATAAGGTGTTCAGCTCTCCCGATGAGGCGAAGCTGGCATATATAAACAAGGCGGTTGGTCTCCATGCTCCCGTTAAGGTTCGCATGACAAAGGAGATTAACGGCGAGAAAGTTACAAGACTTATCGACGCAACTGTGGGTCGTCTTATATTCAACGAGAAAATTCCTCAGGATTTGGGATTTGTTGACAGAACCGACCCGGATAAGATGCTCAATCTTGAAATAGGCGACGAGGTTCTTAAAAAGCCCGGCATAAAGAACGTTATAGGCGACAACGTGGAGCCCGGTGTTGATAAGAAGCTGCTGGGCAAGATTATCGACGCAAGCATTAAGGTTCACGGCATAACAGAGACCGCAACTCTGCTGGACGATGTTAAGGCTATGGGCTATAAGTATTCCACAATTGGCGCTATCACCGTCGGCGTTGCCGATATGGAAATTCCTAAGGAAAAGGCGATCTACCTGAAAGAGGCAGATGAGGAAATAGATAAGGTTGTCAGAAGCTTCAGACGCGGTTTGCTGACAGACGAGGAGAGATACCAAAAGGTTATTAATATCTGGAACTCAACCTCCGACCGTGTAACAAAGGCGCTGATGGATAACTTAAGGCAGCTTAACCCGATCTACATGATGGCTAACTCCGGAGCCCGCGGTAGCGTAAACCAGATTCGTCAGCTTGCCGCTATGCGCGGTCTGATGGCGGATACTTCGGGTAGAACAATCGAAATTCCCATTCGTGCCAACTTCCGTGAGGGACTGACGGTTCTTGAGTACTTCATCTCAACTCACGGCGCAAGAAAGGGACTGACGGATACGGCGCTGAGAACGGCAGACTCGGGTTACCTGACCCGCCGTCTGGTAGACGTTTCTCAGGACGTTATCGTTCGTGAGGACGACTGCGGAACAGATGACGGTATCTACGTTTCGGACATAATGGACGGCAACGAGGTTATCGAGCCTCTGGCAGACAGACTTGAGGGCAGAACTATCATCGGCGACCTGGTTTCTCCCGCAACGGGCAGAGTTGTTGCCGTTGACGGTGAAATGATTACCCGTGACAAGGCTGAGGAAATTGTTAAAGAGGGAATTAAGGAAGTTAAAATTCGTTCGGTTGTTAAGTGCAGAAGTAAGGTCGGCGTATGCTCTAAGTGTTACGGCATGAACCTTGCCACAAGCAGACCTGTTGATATAGGCGAGGCAGTCGGTATTATTGCGGCTCAGTCAATCGGCGAGCCCGGTACCCAGCTGACAATGAGAACCTTCCACGCCGGCGGCGTTGCCCAGGGTGACGATATTACCCAGGGTCTCCCCCGTGTTGAGGAGTTGTTCGAGGCAAGAAAGCCCAAGGGCGTTGCTATCGTAACCGAGGGCGGCGGAACCGTTCATATCAGCGAGGCAAAGCAGAAGCGCGAAATCATCGTTACGAATAACGAGACAGGCGAAGCCTTCACCTACCTCATTCCTTTCGGCTCAAGAATTAAGGTTCGCGAAGGTCAGGAAATCGAGGCGGGTGATCCTATTACAGAGGGTTCCCTCAATCCTCATGACATTATGGCTATCCGCGGCGAAACCGCTGTTCAGAACTACTTTATCCAAGAGGTTCAGCGTGTTTACCGCCTCCAAGGTGTTGATATTAACGATAAGCATATTGAGGTTATCGTTCGCCAGATGATGCATAAGGTTAAGATTGATGATCCGGGCGAGACGGGCTTGCTCACAGGCTCTCTTGTTAATGTGTACGACCTTGAGAAGATAAACGATGAGGTTGCGGCAGAGGGTAAGGAGCCGGCTAAGTATTCCGTTCAGCTCATGGGTATCACCAAGGCCGCTCTTGCTACGGAATCCTTCCTGTCGGCAGCGTCATTCCAGGAGACAACACGTGTTCTGACAGACGCAGCTATAAAGGGTAAGGTTGACCCGCTGGTCGGCCTTAAGGAGAACGTTATTATCGGTAAGCTGGTTCCTGCCGGAACAGGTATGGCTCAGTATAACGATATTGATGTTTACACAAGCTACGGCTCTGCTATAGCAGACAGCAGTGAAGTGCCTGACATAGACGCTGAATAATTTAAATCCGCCCCATAGTACGGGGCGGATTTTTGTATGCAAGCATTTATAATGTAGAGTGTAGAATGTAGAGTGTATAAATTCCTCCGCCTTTGCAAAAGGCGGCAGCAAACACGGCTGGGCACCTGTGACCCAACTTCTTTGAAGTTGGGTGGCTCGTAGTATTCCAATTAAGCCATAGTAACTAATGTCAATAATATTCCTTGGTTTTTGCCGATGCAGGTGCCACGTGAGGTGTGCAGGCTCCGCCGCCCCGAGCGCCTTCGGTTTTCCCCTTCGGGGAAACCGATTGGGGCGTTGCCCCAAACCTCCAACAAAATTTTGATAAAGGCTTTGGCGACATTGCCGCTGCGGCTTGGCATGGCGGAATATGGGCTCGGCAATGGTTTAAAAGGCAAAGCCTTTATCAAAATAGATGGGTACAGATATATTAAAGTTTTAAGTGCTACGTTGTAGTATGACCCTACAACAAAAATTTTTTGTTTTGAAACCATATTGACATTTTTAACAAAATAATTTATACTTATCTTATCAATAATTTAACGGAGGAATGAAAAATGGGATTGGTTATTAAATCGGTAAATGATAGGTCTTTTGCAAAGTACGGCAGAGTGGTTGAGGGGACTGACTGGAGTGAGCTTTTAAAGGCTTTGGAAGAAAACACTCCCGCACCGGATAATGTGGTGTATGTGCCCTCGTGCCCTGAGCTTGAGAGCTTGCCTGTTATGAAAACCCTGGGCGATAATGTGTACGGCGGAATGCCTATCCAGATAGGCTATTGCAACGGTACAAATACAAAGCTGAACTGCCTTGAATATCACAGAGACAGCGAGGTTGATATTGCGGCGGACGATGTGGTGCTGCTTCTGGGCTGTCAGCAGGACGCAACGGGAGATAGCTATGACACAGGTCTGGTTGAGGCGTTTCTATGCCCCAAGGGCACTGCGGTTGAGCTGTACGCCACAACTCTGCACTACGCTCCCTGCAGCGGAAAGCTTGGGGATACCTTTAGAGTTGTAATAGTTCTCCCCAGGGGCACCAACGGCCCCAAGCCTGAAATTGAGGTAACCAACTCGGAGGATGCCAGACTGTTTGCCTGCAATAAGTGGCTTATTGCTCACCCTGAGGCTCCGGAGGCAAGCCAAGGCGCAGTTGTTACTCTGACCGGTGAGAATATAGATATAGCGGATTTGATAAAGTAACTAAAAGGGGGAGTAGGGTTATGAAGTGCGCAAACTGCGGCGCGGAAATAGACGCAGCAACAGGTAGATGTATGGTGTGCGGAGCAGAGGTGTCCGCCGGAGATACAGGGAATATCCCGAATATAAACCGGGAGATGTACGGCGCTGCGCCGCCCCGGAATACATATTATGAGCCGCTGACCAATCAACCGGTATCGGTTGCACGCTGGATAGGCAGAATGTTTATAACCTGGATTCCCGTTGTGGGCAGCCTGGTATACCTGATTATGCTGATTGTTTGGGCTTGCTCCGATAAGTTTGAGGTAACCTCAAAGAACTGGGCGTTGGCATCTTTAATTATGACAATAATTCGTATAATAGTGGGTATAGCAGTATTCTACGGCATTTTCGCCCTGCTTGCGGCGGTTTTCAGCGACCCCGGGGTACAGCAGGATTTTCAAACTTTTATGCAAACCTTGCCTATTTATTAATAAGAAAGGGAGAGGTATATATGAAAAAGTTTATATCGCTTTTGATGTTGGTAATTTTAATTTTTTCTTGTTCTGCCTGCAGTAACAATGCGGAATTGGAAGCGTTAAAAAAAGAAAATGAACAATTGAAAGCACAGCTCTCGGGAGACTTACCTGCAGAAATAAACGAAGAAGAAAGTGGGAATGAAGCAATTCAAGACGGAACAATAAGTTATGGGCAAATTAAGACGTCAGAGTTTTCCGACTGCCTGTCTGACGGAATATACAGATGTGGAACAGACATGGAAAGCGGCGACTATTATGTGCTGTCACCTTATGGAAACGCCGGCTATGAAGTGACTGATTCAGCTGATGAAGTGTCATGGTCCGGACATGCTTGTATTTTCAAGAAAATTCACATTGAGGACGGACAATATATTAATGTTGATTTTGCTGTGCTTATACCTGTGGATAGATTTAACAGAGATGACTGGTCTAAATATGGGGCATTTTTAGTAGGCAAAGATTTAGCCGCAGGGGAGTATAGAGTAAGTTCAAAAGGAAGTAATAATGTTTCTTCCTACCAGATTACCGTTGGTGAACCGGATAGTGAAATTATTAAATCTTCCACATTGCATGGTAGTCAGGAATATGTTTCTTTATCAGATGGACAATATATTATGTTAAATAATATAGTATTAACACCGGTTGAAAATTGAAATAACTAAATAATAATTTTGTGAAAACAGAATAATCTAAGTAAATGTCCTTTTCATTTTTACGATGGCAGGGGCATTTTTCTTTTTGCCAAGATTATCGTCTTTTATTTTGTTTACACGTTGTCAGCCCGCCGTTGCGCTTGGGGGAGAGTGGGCAAGCGCAACAGGGCGGGCGACAGATATACCAATATAGGTATACAAATTAATCGGAACAATTATCAACGTAAATATTGCATTTTTATGCTTTTATGAAATAAAATAATTTAGCATATTGCCCACTTTGTTGTTTTTTAAAGCTTGATCATTTTTCGGTTTTACGGATAAGTCGTATTTGAAGAATTACTTCAGGGCGCCGTAGAACATCGCGGCGGCGTCCGTCCTGCTTAGGGGAATTTCTATGCCGGTGTTCTCCGTATAGTCAAAAATTCCGTTATTTCGGGCGGCTATCATGAACCCGTTGGGGTACGCCGTGTTGGTGCTTGCAAATCCCGCGCATATTGTCAGGATCTTTGCCGCCTGATCTGTTGTAACATAGTCCTCCGGGGCAAATAATCCGCCGCCCACGCCGTTTATGGCGCCTATGTCAACGCAGGCTTTTATGTACGGGCTTGCCCAGTGGTCCCTTGCGTCGGAAAAGCTGCAGTTTTCTTTTGGTTCGTAGCCGAAGCCGCGGCAAACCATTGCGGCAAATTCTGCTCTTGTTATGTTGGCGTAGGGTCTGAATGAGCCGTCCTCGTAACCGTTGACTATTCCTTTGTCGTATACATACTCAACGGCTTCCTGCTGAGTCCTTGAGAGAGAGGATATATCGTTGAATATGCCGTTTTCATCGGAGCCGCTTATATTTGAGCCGCCCGAGGTTTTCACAAGGGAGTAGGACTTTCTTATCCGTTCTGTTCCGTTTGATGTAACCACCGCTTCAAGGGTGTGGGTTCCGTCAGTCAGAGCGGAGACGTCAAGATAAGTGCCGTAGGGCAGCTCTGCCGCCGCCCCTGCCCATGCGCCGTCTATGTAGTAGTCAACCCGAGGCTGCTGGTCTTTAAAGGTGTAGGGCAGAGCGTACAGTTCAAGACTTCCGCCGCTTGCGTAAATCGTGTCTCCCGTTGGTTTAAAGCTTTTGGCAGAGTTATCTCCCTTTTGTATAAACCATGGGCGTGAAGTAATACTGTTAAAAGCAGCTTCCATTGAGGGAGAGCCTGCCATGTCATAGTCCTGAGCCTCGCCCGGAGTGGACTTGTTAAAGTATGCAATCAGCTTAACCTGCGGGTAAGCCATAAGCACTGTTGAGTACATTCTGAGCATATTGAGCCGCGCCCATTCCTCGCTTTCGGCATAAACCTCGCCCCTTGTATACCGTGCCGAGCCGCACTCTGCAAGCATAATAGGTTTGCGGTCGCCGTATCTTTCCACCACATCCTTTACCAGCCACACCGGGTCCGCCCCATCTCCCGACTTAAAGTATATCTCGTTGTAGCTCTCTGTTTCGCTCCACTGTTTGCCCTGAAAATAGCGAACGGCGTATGCGGAAATTCCCACCCAGTCAACATATTCGTCTCCCGGATAGAAGTCGTTCATATCTATATCGATAGGTGAGGTGTGAGCCACGCTCCACACGGTAGCAACATTGGGACTTGCGTCTCTTGCCGCTTGTGCAATCTTGCGGAATGCGGCAATATACTTTCCCGCGTCCGCCCTGTCGTTCCAAACATTCATTTCCGCACCGATACGCAGGTAAATCGGCAGGTCTTTGTATTCGGCAAGAATACGGCAAAATCGATTTATAAAGCTCGTGTCGCTTATAATGCTGTCAAGCTGGCTGCCTTCCCCGGGGAAATTAAGGGCAAGCTCCACTGCCTTTCCGCTTGCTGAAGCGTCATTGAGCATAACCCTCTCCAGCCAGTTGAGAGTTGAGGTGTCCCCGTATTCCTGATAGGCGAGAACCATGGACTCATTTGCCTTGCTTGTCTCGCTTATCTGCCCGAACAGAGTTCCGCTTGCAGGCTCATTCTTTGCGCCGTAATATATAACAGGCCGGTCGGTCAGAGTGTACAAATCCAGAGTTGATGGCAGAGCGGATATTTTTGATTGGGCAATCTTAACCCCGTCCGTCCAGCCGAAGTAGTTGCCGTAGGGCAGGTATTTCTCATAGTAGAAAGCCGCCGCCTCGTAATCGCCTATACGTTCGTAGGCGTTGGCGACCTCGTATGTACGGGAGCCGAGAACGCTCATGGTATCCTGATTTTGGGGTTGGGTTTCCATAAGGTTGATGGACTGAACCCCGTAATTGATTATGCCGTATACATCATCGGCAGCTGCGGCGGCTTCAAAGCCGTCATTCATAGGCCAGAAGCTGTTGGGGAACTCATATGCCCATGCTCCCGCGGAGGAACATAACATAAGTGCGGCAATAATAAAAGCCGTCAGTCTTTTTGGATTTTTCATAAAAACACTCTCCTTTTTATATTACTATATAATATGTATTATTGAAAAAATATATTTGAGTATATTTTGATAAAGGCTTTGCCTTTAAAACATTCGCCCACCCAATTGCGCTCTGTCGGCGACAACCGAGGTGTGTTATTGACATTGCCTACTTTACATTAATTGGAATAATGGCTGCAATCCAACATCAAAGATGTTGGGTCACAGCCGCCTCCGCCCCGAGCGCATTCGGAGTTCCCCTTCGGGGAAACCGATTGGGGCGTTGCCCCAAACCCCGTTATATGCAAAAAGGCGGATAGCAAGCACGGCAGGTCGCCGTAGGCGACACGTGAGGCGCGCAGGCGTGGGTGTATTGCAAATTATCCCATTTTAAATGATAACATTTAGTGTTTACAGATTATAGTAGCAGGTATTGCAATTCAACCCATAATTGAAAGTGGGCGAAAATACTTTTTCGATAGCCTAAACATATATGTATATTATATAATATAATACGCTCTGTTTGTCAACAAAAATTTTGTATTTAAGGGTATAAAGCCCGCTATAAGTTTCATTTGTGCAAACTGCACAAAAATATTTTTTAATATTGGTTATTATTCGGTTGATTATTTTGAAAATATGAGTTAAAATTAGAAGGCGGGTATCGCATTAATTGAATTGATTTTTATTAAAATATACATACTTGGAGGTTTGAGTTTTGAAAGTTTACGAAACATCTAAAATCAAGAATTTCTGTATGCTGGGTCACGGAAACTCAGGTAAGACCAGCTTGGCAGAGGCTATGCTGTACACTGCGGGCAATATTGACAGGCTCGGCAGAACCCAGGACGGAACAACCGTTATGGACTTTGACGCAGAGGAGACAAAGCGTAAGTTCTCGATTTCCACGGCTCTGGCGTCCTGCGAATGGAACGGAACAAAGTTTAATATTCTGGACACCCCGGGATATTTTGACTTTGTGGGCGAGGTGCAGCAGGCTTTGCGCGTGGCAGACGCCGCTTTGATTGTGCTTTCCGGTAAGTCGGGTCTCACCGTGGGAGCGGAGAAAGCGTGGAAATACTGTGAGGAAAACGGCATTCCCAAAATGTTTTTCATAAATAAGGTTGACGATGAGCGTGTGGATTACCAAAAGGTTCTCCAGCAGCTCAAGGATAAATACGGAAAGAAGATTGCGCCTTTCCAGCTTCCTCTTAAAGAGGGGGACAAAATTATCGGCTTTATCAATGTTGTTGAGCAGGAGGCAAGGATTTTTGACGGCAACCGTACAATAACAGGCGAAATGCCCGAGGGCATTGAAGATGAGCTGGAGCCTCTCCGTGAAATGATAAACGAGGCTGTTGCGGAGCAGTCTGAGGAGCTTATGGAGAAATATTTCAGCGGGGAAGCCTTCACCCTGCCCGAAATGTACGCCGCTCTCCGTGCCGGTGTGGCAGAGGGCGATATTGTGCCGGTGCTGTGCGGAAGCGCGTACCATAACTTAGGTATTCCCTCTCTGCTTAACGCTATAAATGCGTACTTCCCGGCTCCCAACGGAAAGAACGAGTTTGTTAAGGCAGTGAAGAAGGACGGCTCCGAGGTTGACAGAAAGATTGACGTAAACGACCCCATGAGCGCCCTTGTGTTCAAGACCGTTGCAGACCCGTACGTTGGTAAACTGTCATATTTCAAGGTGTTCTCCGGAGTTATGACTCCCGATACCACCGTTTATAATCTCAATAAGGAGACAAACGAGAAGATAGGCAAGATATACACCATGCAGGGCAAGAAACAGATCGAGGTGTCTCAGCTTAACGCGGGAGATATAGGCACGGTTACAAAGCTGACTAAAACCGCTACCGGCGACACTCTGAGCGTGCTCAATAACCCCTGCACTCTTGAGGGAATTAAGTTCGCAAAGCCCAACATGGAGCTGGCGGTTGTTTCCAACAAGAAGGGTGACGACGAGAAGATTGCCCAAGGTCTTATTAAGCTGATGGACGAGGATAAGACCTTCGCCTTTGAGACCAATAAGGAGACCAGACAGCAGCTCCTCAAGGGTCTGGGCGACCAGCATATTGACGTTATTGTGTCAAAGCTGAAGAACAAGTTCGGCGTTGATATTTCCTTTGAGACGCCTAAGGTTCCCTACCGTGAGACCATCCGTAAAAAGGTTAAGGTAGAGGGAAAGCACAAGAAGCAGTCAGGCGGACACGGTCAGTACGGTCACGTTTGGATTGAGTTTGAGCCCACAACCGAGGAGGGCTTGGTATTCGAAGAAAAGATTTTCGGCGGCAGCGTGCCCAAGGGCTACTTCCCCGCTGTTGAAAAGGGTCTGCAGGAGGCGATGGAGCACGGCGTGCTGGCGGGCTATCCCATGGTGGGGCTAAAGGCAACTCTGGTTGACGGCTCATATCACGATGTAGACTCATCGGAAATGGCGTTTAAGATGGCGGCGTCTTTGGCGTACAAGGCGGGAATGCCCCAGGCGTCTCCTGTTATCTTAGAGCCTATCGGTCACCTTAAGGTGTTTGCTCCCGACAGCTATACCGGAGACATTATCGGCGATATTAACAAGCGTCGCGGTCAGATGCTGGGCATGGAGCCTGTGGGCGACGGAGTTACCATGATTGAGGGTGAGGTTCCCATGGCGGAAATGCACTCGTATGCTTCCGACCTGCGTTCCATGACTCAGGCAAGAGGCGATTTTGAGTTTGAGTTTGAAAGATACCAGGAAGCTCCTCAAAATATAATCGACAAAATTATTGCTGACGCAAATAAATAATCAAAAATCGGACACACTGTGTATGAGGGAGTTTATGCACAGGAGATGATTTGATGGCAGACAGCAGAGATGATTTTGCAAAATTTTTCCTAATCGGCGGCAACGGATTTGTTGACGGAATAAGCGACGACGCACCGCCGGAGGCAAGGCGGGAGTGCGAAAAGCTTTTGAGAAAAGAAAAAACACTCGGCTGATATTAAGTGAATTTAAGAGGGCTGCTTCGCCGCAGGGCGGGGCAGCTCTTGCGTTTTTCGTAAAAATCTTAATATTTACGCAGTCAAGCTGAAACGAAAATTTAATATAAAAAGACAAGATATTGTGGTTTTGGCTATTGACAACTACCAATATATAGATTATAATAGGTACTGTTCCGATTGAGAGGGAACGCCGCCTCGGCAGACGGGGCGAAGCGAAAACTTAAATACAGACGCCCTTCGCCTGTACGGCGGCGGGCTGTAATCTATAGCGGGCTCCGTTTATTGCAAGCAAGGCGGAGCGTTGTTTTGACTTAAAGGCAGATTAGGGAAAGGGGAATAAAATTGAAGATCATAAAGAGAAACAAGACCGAGGTTGATTTTGCCATAGGTAAGATTATTGCGGCGGTGTCCAAGGCGAACAATGTTGTTGAAGACGATGAGAAAATGACGCCCAAGCAGATTTTGCGGATTGCGGACTCTGTTCAAAAGAGCTGCGAAAAAATGGGAAGAGCCCTCTCTGTTGAGGAGATACAGGATCTTGTGGAAAAGCAGATAATGGCTCACGGAGCCTATGAGGTTGCAAAGAGGTATATTACATACAGATATACCAGGAGTCTTGTGAGAAAGTCCAACACCACAGATGATAAAATCCTCACCCTTCTTGAATGCAACAACGAGGAGGTTAAGCAGGAGAATTCCAATAAGGACCCTAACGTGAACAGCGTTCAGAGAGACTACATGGCAGGTGAGGTCAGCCGTGATATAACAGAGCGTATTTTGCTGCCCCAAGAGATTGTGGAGGCGCATAACCAGGGAATTATTCACTTTCATGACTCGGATTACTATGCTCAGCATATGCATAACTGCGACCTTGTAAACTTGGAGGACATGCTCCAGAACGGAACGGTTATCTCGGGCACCATGATCGAGAAGCCCCACAGCTTTTCAACCGCCTGCAATATTGCCACCCAGATTATTGCTCAGGTTGCTTCAAACCAGTACGGCGGTCAGTCGATTTCCCTGACCCACCTGGCGCCCTTTGTTCAGGTTTCACGAGATAAGATAACAAAGACCGTTCATAAGGAGCTGGAGGACATGGGGGTTTCCGCCTCGGAGGACAAGATTGCGGAAATCGTTGAGGAGCGTCTGAAAGAAGAAATCAACCGCGGCGTGCAGATTATACAGTATCAGGTTGTAACACTTATGACAACCAACGGTCAGGCTCCCTTTGTGACGGTGTTTATGTACCTGAACGAGGCAAAGGACCCTCAGCTTAAGCACGACCTTGCCCTTATTATAGAGGAGGTTTTGAGGCAGCGTTACGTGGGCGTTAAAAATGAGTCGGGGGTTTATGTAACCCCGGCGTTCCCCAAGCTCATATACGTCCTTGAGGAGGACAATATAACCGAGGACTCGCCTTATTTCTACCTGACCCGTCTTGCCGCAAAGTGCACGGCAAAGCGTATGGTTCCCGATTATATTTCGGAAAAGGTTATGCTTGATTTAAAGGTTGATAAAAACGGAAACGGCAACTGCTATACCTGTATGGGCTGCCGCAGCTTCCTCACCCCCTATGTTGACGAGGACGGCAACCCTAAGTATTACGGAAGATTTAACCAAGGCGTTGTTACCATCAACCTTGTTGATGTGGCTTGCTCCGCTTGCCGTGAGGGAAAGGATGAGGAGAAGTTCTGGAAAATTCTTGACGAAAGACTGGAGCTGTGCCACAGAGCCCTTCAGTGCAGACACGAGCGGCTGGAGGGAACCCTGTCCGACGCTGCCCCGATTTTGTGGCAGTACGGCGCTCTTGCAAGACTTAAAAAGGGCGAGCCAATAACCAAATTGCTCCACGGGGGATATTCCACCATATCTTTGGGCTATGCGGGGCTTTGGGAGTGCGTCTACGAGGTGACGGGCAAGAAGCTCACCGAGCCCGAGGGCGAGGAGTTCGGTCTCAGGGTTATGCAGGCTCTCAATGACGCCTGCGCAAAGTGGAAGGCAGCCGAGAATATAGATTACTCGATTTACGGCACGCCTCTTGAGTCCACAACATATAAGTTCTCAAGATGCCTGCAAAAGCGTTTCGGCATAATCGAGGGAGTTACCGACAAGAACTATATAACCAACAGCTACCACGTGCATGTTACCGAGCCTATAGACGCTTTTGAAAAGCTTGCTCTTGAGTCCAAGTTCCAAAAGCTGTCTCCCGGCGGAGCCATAAGCTATGTGGAGGTTCCCGATATGCAGAATAATATCGAGGCAGTAATCCAGGTTATGAAGTTTATATACGATAATATTATGTATGCGGAGCTTAATACAAAGTCGGACTACTGTCAGGAATGCGGCTATGACGGGGAGATTGGCGTAGAGGAGCGGGATGACAAGCTGGTTTGGGTATGTCCCAACTGCGGCAACACCGACCAGAACAAGATGAATGTTGCAAGGCGCACCTGCGGATATATCGGCACCCAGTTCTGGAACCAGGGCAGAACTCAGGAGATAAAAGAGAGGGTTCTGCACCTGTAGGATAAGGAGAGGCTATGAACTACTGCGAAATTAAGAATTGTGATATAGCCAACGGCATAGGCGTTCGGGTGACTCTGTTTGTGTCCGGCTGCACCAACCATTGCGAAAATTGCTTCCAGCCCGAAACATGGGACTTTGATTACGGGCAGCCCTTCACCCGAGAGACGGAGGACAGAATTTTGGAGCTGCTCCGCCCGGATTACATACAGGGGCTGACTCTCCTCGGCGGAGAGCCCTTTGAGCCCGAAAACCAAAGAGAGCTTGTGAAGTTCCTAAGGCGCGTAAAGCAGGAGTACCCCCGCAAGACGGTTTGGGCGTTTTCCGGGTTTAGATATGACGATGAGATTTTAAAGCCGGGAGCATATCCCAACTGCGAGGTTACGGAGGAGCTTTTGTCTATGATTGACGTTTTGGTTGACGGACGGTATGTGGAAGCCTTAAAGGATATAACTCTAAGGTTTCGGGGCTCGTCAAACCAGCGGATAATCGACCTAAACGAAACGAGAAAAAATAATCGCCTGACCTTGTGGAATGAGGCTTTGGCATGTAATTAAAAATATTCGCCCGCCCTGTATAATCGCAGGACGGGCGAATGTTTTTGCAAAAAATGTTACGTATTTCCAAATTTTAATTAAGTATGATTTTGATAAAGGCTTTGCCTTTAGAACTATTGCCGAGCCCATATTCCGCCATGCCAAGCCGCGGCGGCAATGTCGCCAAAGCCTTTATCAAAATACATCACCTGCTTAGCAGGCATAGGGCTCCCAAAAAGTCAAAAGACTTTTTGGGAAAGAGGAGCACATGCCTGTAAAAGCGAAGCCTTGCCGAGCAGGCATGGCGAGTGGAAAAGGCGTAGTGCGACGAGGGGCGTAGCCCCAATCGGTTTCCCCGAAGGGGAAAACCGAAGGCGCTCGGGGCGGAGGCGGCGAGCGCAATTGGGTGGGCGAAAGTTTTACAATTTTTTGTAAAAATTGAAAAAAAGCGGAACTTTTTGGGAATTTTATTCGTCTAATTCAACATGAAGTGTTTAAATTACACAAATAAATCAAAAAAGAAAGGTGTATAGTTATGAAAAAGACAGTTGCATTAATCCTATCGGTAATGATGGTTTTCGGAGCTATGGGCGGAGTTGCGGTCTCGGCGGCATCGCCTTCTGTGGTGTCCGTCTCAAACATCGGCGATGTTTTGAGTATTGCCGATAACCCGGGAGCTACATACAACCTGATAAACGACATTGATATGTCGGGCTTTGGTATGAGTATACCCTCATTTTCGGGAACCTTTAACGGAAACGGCTATCAGATAAAGACAAGCAGCGCGCCGCTGTTTGGCGTTATCGAAAGCGGAGCGGTTGTGCAAGACCTGTATGTTATGTCAAAATCAACCGTTACAGGAGAGGGAAATCTGGGAATTATTGCCGGAACCGCAAAGGGCACAATCAGACGCTGTGCCGCTGTGGGTAATGTTGAGGGTTTATCGGCGGTAGGCGTGCTGGCAGGTCTTGTGTCAGGCGGAACCCTTTCGGATTGCTACTCCATAGGCTCAGCTAAGGCAACCCAGAGCAAGGTCGGCGGCCTTGCGGGCAGCGCGGAAAACGCAGTTATTGAGCGGTGCTACACAACGGCAAATGTTTCGGGTACATCTGTTGAGGCAGGCAGCCTTGTGGGAAGCAACACAAATTCCACAATAACAAACTGCTATGCAAGCTCAAAGAGGAGCGGGCAGCTTCTTGGCGTCGGCTCCGGATCCGATCCTGTTACAAACTTAGACGAAAGCGGCATGGTGTCCGCCCAAAGCTTTAAGGGCTTTAACTTCGGCAGCACATGGATGATTATTGAGGGCGAAACTTCTCCCAGACTTATTTCAATAAACGGAATGGGCACATCGGCGAGTCCCTACAGAATTCATGACGCTGAATATAATGATTATGATGACTTGAAAGACCTTATCGGGGCAGGCCTCGGCAGCGGCGGCAAGGATGCGCACTACAAGCTGGAGTCCGATATAACCGGAAGAAGCTACGGTATCGGAGACAATGAAAACCGCTTTAACGGAGTGTTTGACGGAAATAATCACGTGTTTTACAATATCGGCGGAGCATACAGCGGTCTGTTCAAGGCGATTGGCGAAAGCGGAATCGTTAAGAATTTGGTAGTGTCTGAATTCAATGCGCAATATAAGGATATTTTCGGCGTTATTGCCAATGTGAACTACGGCACGGTTGAAAACTGCCATGTTTACAATGCAAGCATTTCAGGTGTTAAGGATCTGGGAGGAATAGTTGGCGAGAATATTAACGGAACGGTAAGACGCTGCAGTTTTTCAGGCACAGTAACCGGCAGCGCAACAGGTATCGGCGGCATAGTTGGCTATAACAGCTACGGAACAATTTCCGAGTGCTCGGTTAAGGACGGATATATTTCTGCCGGAAGCCACAGCATAGGCGGAATTGTAGGCGACAACACAAGCGGTATTGTTGAGAACTCTATGAACTACAATCTCAAGGTTGACGGAAGAGGCGGTGAGGCAGGAGGTATTGCAGGCCGCGTATACAACGGAACCTTAAGAAACTGCTACGCAAACCAGGAGACCACTATTTACGGAGAAAATGTAAACGGCGGTATTGCGGGAGTTATTATTGAAAACGGACAGATTGAAAACTGCTATTACAACTCTGAAAAAACAGCTGTCGGAGTGGGCTCAACACAGGACAAAAGCGGTGCTCTGACAAACGTCACCGCTAAGAACACAGGCAGCTTTGCGGGATTTGATTTTGCAAATACCTGGACAACGGACGAGGACGGAGACCTTGCCCTTGTTAATCTAAAGGGAGCGGGCACGGCGCAAAATCCGTATATTATCAGATACGGCAGAGAATGGACTGCTGCGGGAGACGGCATAGGCGCTGACGGAGCGAGAGATTATTATAAAATCAACAATAATCTGTACACTATGGGAGAAAACTCCGAGTTTATGGGAAGTCTGAACGGCGGCGGACACGTTGTAACAATTAAGCTGCCAATGGTTTATTCCCTTAAAACAGGCGGATACATAGGCAATGTTGTTTTCTTAACCAACGCTGACGATTGGGCAATCCGCGACGCTGAGGGCGCAACTATAGACCATTGCTCATTCATAGGCAAGAGCTCGGTTGGTATGGTCAGAACAGCCTCAAATACAAAAATCAGTAACTGCGGCGTTACAGTAGATACCGACCCGTCATACAGCGGTTACAATGAAATATCCGGCGGTCTTGTGGGTCAGGCTTCAAACGGCACAGCCATTGACAAGTGTTACGTTCGCGGCGCGGCAGTCAGCGCAGGCAGCTACGGCGGCGGACTGGTAGGCAACAACTCGGGCAGCTCAATCACCAACTGCTATGTGTACGACACGACAGTGACCAGCAACAATGCGGCAGGAGGCTTTGCAGGCAGAAACGATAACGGCGGCACGATTACCAACTGCTATACAAACGCAACGGTAAACGGTGCGGTTGCCTCAGGCGCTTTTGTTGGCATGAACTACGCTAAAATCACAAATATATATGCCGATGACAGCACTTTGAAGACGATTGCTGCGCAGAACGAAGGAACAATCAGCGGCGAAAGTCTGGCGTCTCAAGGTGCGGCTATGCCGAGAGAGTATATTCAGGCGGCAGGAACGGGCATAACCGTGAATGACACAACGGTGTACACTCCCACGGCAACCACTGCTCCCGCAGTCGGCGGCCTTACGGATATTTCAGGCCACTGGGCGGAGCAGACCATAAGAAACCTTGTTTCAAAGGGTGTTGTAAACGGCTATGAGGACAACACATACCGCCCGGAGGACAGCGTTACAAAGGGCGAGTATATCAAGCTGCTGATGAGCGTTACCTCAAGCGGCGAGAGCACGAACTTCACTCAGTACCGCGACGTAAACGCTTCTTGGGCAAAGGGCTATGTAAGCCGCGCTATTGAGCTGGGTCTTTGCGATAACATCAACTCGGCGGAAACCGAGTTCGGAGTTGACGAGCCCATAACCAGAGCCCAGGCGGCGGCATTGATGGGCAGACTGTTAAAGCCCGAGATTTCAGACGCAGCTCTGAGCTTTGCCGACACGGCAAGCATTCCCGACTGGGCGCAGGAGCCTGTTCTGGCAACGGTTCAGCTGGGCTTGATAGCGGGCAATGACGACGGCACATTCAGACCCATGAACAACCTGACAAGGGCTGAAGCCGCAACGATTATAGAGAGAATTTTGAACCTGGAGTAATTTAATATGAACAGAATACATAAGAGCATAATTTTAAGCTTTTGCATATGTGTATTGCTGACCGTCTCCGCACCGTTTATCTGTAACGGTGCGGAGCTTGGTATAGAGGAGGTTACGGTTGTATCTCCCGGCGGCAATATAGAAATGCTTGTTGCAAGTCAAGGCAGGCAGATAGGGCTCACTGCAAAATATGAGGGCAAAGCTGTTCTCAGCGTGACGGGCTTGGGCGTTGTTTTTGAGGGCGTGGACTTCACGTATGACGCTGAAATCGTAAACCTGCGCCAAAATACAATTGACGAGACCTATACCATGAAAAGCGGAAAGTTCAGCCAATATACAAACAGGGCAAACGAAACAGTGGTGACCTTGAGCAAGGACGGTCATTATCTGGATATATATTTCAGAGCCTATGACGACGGCGTTGCCTACAGATATGCCTTTAATGAGAACGCCTATGTTACGGGGGAGAGTGCGGTTTTCGACTTTGGAAGCCGAAACTATACCGCATATTCCGCCGAGTATGAAATGTGCTACGAAAGCAAGTACAGTCCCAAGCCCATGAGTGAGCTTTACGGGGTATACGGTATGCCCCTGACAGTGGAGGAGGACGGCTGCTATGTAATGCTGGGCGAGGCGAATTTAAACGGCGGTTATGCGGGCTCGGTTGTGAACGCATCGGGAATTTCCTCCCTAAGCCTTTCCTTTGAGCCGAAGCAGACCGACCCGGTAGCCGTAGAGGCGGGCGGCTGTTCTCCGTGGCGCATGGCGGTTATAGGGGATTTGAATGCAATCGCGATGACGCAGATGCCCGAGAACCTGTGCGACCCATCAAGAATCCCAGATGACAGCTGGATTAAGCCCGGGGTCACAAGCTGGACATGGTTCAACGGCGACCCCACCAACGACCCGGAGGTCTATAAAAAATATATTGACTTCTCGGCGGAAATGGGCTGGGAATACGTGCTTTTGGACGAGGGCTGGCAGCCTATGACCTATGACGCTTTGGGGCGCAAGTCCTACAGCGGTATGGAAAGCTGGGCGGAGGAGGTAATATCCTACGCAAAATCTAAAAACATAGGGGTCATTGTGTGGGCGGCAAGCTGGGACTTGGATACGGCGGAAAAGCGGACGAGAATGGCGCAGTGGGCAGATTTGGGAATAAGCGGCGTTAAGCTTGACTTCTTCAACAGCGAGACCCAAGCCACCCTAAAGCTTATGGACGAGATTACAGAGTACGCAGCGGAGCTTCATTTGCTTGTGAACTACCACGGCTGCACAAAGCCGAGCGGCCTGCGGCGCACTTGGCCGCACCTGATAACCTGCGAGGCGGTGTACGGAAACGAGCACTTTTTAAGCGGCGAGGGCTGGGGCCCCACGGCGGAGCATAACTGCATTCTGCCCTTTACCAGAAACGCGGTGGGACCTATGGACTTCACCCCCGAGATTACCAATTACTGTGGCAAAAACTTCTTTTCGGACGGACACAAGGCGGCTCTGCCTATAGTGTTCGAGTCGGGAATACAGTGCCTCTCGGATAAGCCGGAGGTTTACAGAAGCAGCCCTGCCTATGCTTTGCTGAAGGACCTGCCCGCCGCATGGGATGAGTCAAGAGTCTTAGGCGGGAAAATAGGCGACAGCGCAATTATTATGAGAAGAAGCGGCGGCACATACTATGTGGGCAGCATTTGCAACAGCGCGCAGAGCCCTAATATCAGTCTGGACTTTTTGGGAGCTGGAAACTACCGCTTTGAGATGTATGCAGACGGCAAAACAGATACGGAGCTTAAAAAATACACAGGCATTGTGACAAGGGACGACTTTATCACAATCCCCCAGACCTATCACGGAGGAGGGGCGGTTAAGCTCACTCCCGTAGGAACAGGTGAGGAATTTGAGGACATCGGCGGGCACTGGTGCGAGGGAAACATTCGCCGCCTTGCCGAGGAAAACAGGCTTAACAAGTATTTTTATATTGACTTCCTGCCCGACCGAAATATTACCAGAGGTGAGTTTGTTATGCTTATGGCGGACGCTCTTGGAATAGAGGCGGATTTTTCGGGAGCGGCGTTTTCAGACACGGGTTCCGACCCGGCGAGAGACTATATAACCGCCGCTTCAAGAAATGGCATAATCAACGGTATCGGGGGCGGACTGTTCGGCGTTGATGATGAAATCACCCGTGAGGACGCGGCGGTGGTTTTGGGCAGGTACTTAAACCTGCAAAGCAGAGGAAGCGCAGTCAGGTTCTCGGACAGTGGCCAAATTTCGGATTATGCAAAGGAATATGTTGACCTGTGCAGCCAAAACGGAATAGTGAACGGCTATGAGGACGGCAGCTTCAGACCAAAGGCGAGCATAACCCGAGGAGAAGCCGCGGCAATCCTCCGCCGTGCAATAGATTTAAATTAAAAAGAGAGGTGTATAGTTATGAAAAAGATAATTGGGTTAATCCTATCGGTAATGATGGCATTCGGGGCTATGGGCGGAGTTGCGGTCTCGGCGGCGCCTGCTGTGGTGTCCGTCTCAAACATCGGCGATGTTTTGAGCATTGCCGATAACCCGGGGGCTACATACAATCTTATAAATGATATTGATATTGATATGTATGGCTTTTATGTGAGCATCCCCTCATTTTCAGGAACCTTGAACGGAAACGGCTACCGAATAAAAACAAGCGGCGCGCCGCTGTTTGGTGTTATCGAGAGCGGAGCGGTTGTGCAAGACCTATATGTTGTGGCGGGAGGGAACTTCACCGGAAAGGAAAATGTGGGAGTTCTTTCAGGAACCACCAAAGGCACAATCAGACGCTGTGCCATCGTAGGTTCGGTTGAGGGTTCATCGGCGGTAGGTGTGTTGGCAGGTCTTGTGTCAGGTGGAACCATTTCGGATTGCTACTCCATAGGCTCAGCTAAAGCGACAGAGAGCAAGGTTGGCGGTCTTGTGGGCAGTGCGGAAAACGCAGTTATTGAGCGGTGCTACACAACGGCAAAAGTTTTAGGCACATCTGTTGAGGCGGGCAGCCTTGTGGGAAACAGCACAAATTCCGCCATAACAAATTGTTATGCAAGCTCTGAGAGAAGCGGGCAGCTTCTTGGTGTCGGATCAGGTTCCGACCCTGTCGCCAACTTAGATGAAAGCGGCATGGTATCCGCCCAAAGCTTTGATGGCTTTGATTTCGGCAGCACATGGATGATTATTGAGGGCGAAACCTCTCCCAGACTTGTTTCAATAAACGGAATGGGCACATCGACTAATCCCTACAGAATTCATGACACCCAATATAATGACTATTATGGATATAACGACTATGATGACATAACAGACCTTATCGGAGCAGGCATCGGCAGCGGCGGCAGTAATGTGTATTATAGGATGGATTCTGATATAGCCGGAATATATCGCAGTCTTGGAAGCAATGAAGAACACTTTAACGGAGTGTTTGACGGAAATAACCATGTCTTTTATAATATTGGTTTTGACGAAACCAAAAACGGTTTGTTTAAGGCGATCGGCGAAAGCGGAATTGTTAAGAATTTGATAATAGACTCTTTTAATGTGTACAATGTGGATATTTTTGGTGTTATTGCTGATGTGAACTACGGCACGGTTGAAAACTGCCATGTTTACAATGCATATATTTCAGGGGTTAAGGATCTGGGAGGAATAGTCGGCGAGAATATTAACGGCACTGTAAGACGCTGCAGCTTTTCAGGAACAATAAACGGCAGCGAGACAGGTATAGGCGGCATAGTTGGCTATAACAGCAACGGCACAATTTCTGAGTGCTCGGTTAAGGACGGATATATTTCCGCTCACAGCCATAGTATGGGTGGAATTGTAGGCGATAATACAAGCGGCATAGTTGAAAATTCCATGAACTACAATCTTAAGGTTGACGGAAAAGGCGGCGAGGCAGGAGGTATTGCAGGCCGCGTATATAACGGAACCTTAAGAAACTGTTACGCGAACCAGGAGACTGTTATTTACAGCGAAAATGTAAACGGCGGTATTGCGGGAGTTATTATCGAAAACGGACAGATTGAAAATTGCTATTACAACTCTGAAAAAACAGCCGTTGGAGTGGGCTCAACAGAGAACACAAGCGGCGCGCTGACAAGCTTCACCGCTAAGAACACAGATAGCTTTGCGGGTTTTGACTTTGCAAGCACCTGGACGACGGACGAGGACGGAGATCTTGCCCTTGCTGCCTTAAAGGGAGAGGGCACGGCGCAAAATCCGTATATTATCAGAAACGGCAGCGAATGGACTGCTGCAGGAGATGGTATAGGCGCTGACGGAGAGCGAGATTACTATAAAATCAACAATAACCTGTACCGCGAGGGTGAAATTTTAGAGTTTATGGGAAGTCTGAACGGCGGCGGACATGTTGTAAGGGTTAGAACTCCATTTATTTATTCACTTAAAACAGGCGGATATGTAGGTAATGTGGTATTCTCAAACGACGTTATCGGTTGTGCAATTCACGATGCTGAGGGTGCAACCATAGACCATTGTTCGTTCATAGGTTTAAAATCGGTATGTATGATTAGAACAGCTTCAAATACAAAGATTAGTAACTGCGGCGTTACTATAAAAGCCAACCCGGTAAGTAGTGACTATACTGAAATATCGGGCGGCCTTGTGGGTCAGACTTCAAACGGTACAGCCATTGATAGGTGTTATGTCCGAAGTGCGTCTGTCAGCGCGAGCATTTACGGTGGCGGTCTGGTAGGCAGCAATTCGGGCAGCTCAATCACCAACTGCTATGTGTATGATACGACAGTGAACAGCAACAATGCAGCAGGCGGCTTTGCAGGCAGAAACGATAACGGCGGCACGATTACCAACTGCTATACAAACGCGATTGCAAAAGGTGAAAATGCGTCAGGCGCATTTGTGGGCATGAACTACGCCCAAATTAAAAATATATATGCCAACGACAGCACTTTGACTGCGGTTGCGGCGCAGAACGAAGGAACAATCAGCAATGAAAGCCTGGCGTCTCAGGGAGCGGCTATGCCGAGAGAGTATATTCAGGCGGCAGGAACGGGCATAACAGTGAATGACACAACGGTGTACACTCCCACAGCGACCACAGCTCCTGCAGTCGGCGGCCTTACGGATATTTCAGGCCACTGGGCGGAGCAGACCATCAGAAACCTTGTTTCAAAGGGCGTTGTAAACGGATATGAGGACAACACATGCCGTCCGGAGGACAGCGTTACAAAGGGCGAGTATATCAAGCTGCTGATGAGCGTTACCTCAAGGGTTGAGAGTACCAACTTCACTCAGTATCGCGATGTAAACGCTTCCTGGGCAAAGGGCTATGTAAGCCGCGCTATTGAGCTGGGGCTTTGCGATAACATCAACTCGGCTGAAACAGAGTTCGGAGTTGACGAGCCCATAACCAGAGCCCAGGCGGCAGCATTGATGGGCAGGCTGTTAAAGCCGGAGCTTTCAAGTGCGGCTCTGAGCTTTGCCGACACGGCAACCATTCCCGATTGGGCGCAGGAGCCTGTTCTTGTAGCGGTACAGCTGGGCTTGATAGCGGGAAATGACGACGGCACATTCAGACCCATGAACAATTTGACAAGGGCTGAAGCCGCAACAATTATAGAGAGAATTTTGAACCTGTAGTAATTAGGGGCTGCCGCACCGGACAGCCCCTTTTGCCGTGTAACAGCTAAAACTTTGTATATTTAAACCCGTCTATTTTGATAAAAATTGAAAAACCGGGAACTTCTTGGAAAAATAATTCGTCAAATACAATATAAGGTGTTTAACTTAACAAAACGTTATAAAAACAAAGGGGGAAAATATAATGAAAAGAATAATATCTATTATTACTGCGGTATGTCTGTCGATTACTGCACTGTCGGGTACAATATTCGCCGCCGAGTCTGACAAGACAGAGGTGGACTACATAGTCTCGGACTGGGCGGCTGCTGATGTAGACAGAGCCGCAAAGTTGGGTATCCCGGGCAGCTTTCCGTCCGGCAGAGATTTAACTCAACCAATAACCCGCGAGATGTTCTGCGAGGCGGTCTTTAACCTTACATCACGGATAACCTATGACGCACTCAGCTCCGATCCCGACCTGTGCAAATTCACCGACGTAGATAACGACAAGGTGACATTTCTCTGCGGCATGGGAATTATAAACGGAAAATCAGAGACGGAATTTGCGCCTAATGACAGCCTCACCCGCGAGGAAGCCGCCACAATATCACTGCGAATGATTAATAAGGTAAAACCTATGCCTGCAACCACAATGTGGTTTAATTTCACCGATTCGGCGGATATATCCGACTGGGCTATGGATGCTGTCCAGACTATATGCAACATGGGCTTTATGAACGGTGTAGGCGATAACAGGTTCGCCCCTAAGGATACATACACCGAGGAGCAGGCTCTGCTGGTTCTTATGAGGATATACGATGCCGCCAAGGCTATGGACGCAGCAAACGAAGAAAATGAGGAAACTCAGATATACAGCTTTGACACCCCGCTCGGAACCGTGACCCAGACATCAGAATACTGCAACAGCTGGATTAACTTCGGCGTCGAGACTGAGGCAATAGTAACCATAATAAAGGATAGATTAAATTACAGCGAGTCTTATATAAACGTCCCGGTCAAGGTAATAACCAACCAGGATACAACTGAAATGATAAGCTTTGACGACTTCGCGAAGCTTTTCGGCGGAGAGTGGAAGCTAAACGAAAACAAGTTTGAATTTACCTATGACCCATCAGTGACTATTGAACTGTCGGACGAATACACTCCGTTTACGTATGAAAAGCCTATACCGTCCAAAAATGCTAAGCTCTCACCGGTAATATATTTCGCGGATATGGACACTGTAATCATAAACGGTGAGGAAACCGAGCTGCTGTCTATGAACGGCGGTAAAATCCGTCCCGGCAGTATATCCATGTACAACGGCTCGCTTTACATTTCCGTTCAAATGGTTGCGTATCTTATGGGCTGGGATTTGGCTTTTTTGACGCTGTAATTTAACCGTGGATTTTCTCCGTTTCCTCTCGGAAAATTTAGGTTATACTGTGGATCGTGACGAAACTATAAATACGGCAATTGTTACAACAAAATAAATGGGGGTTGAATATGTGTAACGCCCTCAATTTCGTAGGGGCTGTCACATCGGACAGCCCCCTATTTTTATTCGCTTGCTCTGTTATACTTCATCTCGTTAAGCTCCTGACGGGTTATAAGCACCTGTCTGGGCTTTGTTCCCTCATAGGGACCGATTATTTTCAGCTCCTCCATCTGGTCAATGAGCTTTGCCGCTCTTTGGTAGCCCATCTTAAACTTCCGCTGGAACATAGCAACAGACGCCTGACCGTTTTCAAGAACCAGCTCCGCCGCTTCGATGAACATATCGTCACCCTTTCCGTTGTTGCCTCCGCCGCTGTGAACAGTTTGAGGACTGTTCGCCGCCTCAATGTCTGCGGCAACGCGCTCATGCTCTTTCTCGATATGCTCAATAACCTCCTCGTCATATTCTGCCTCGTATTGTCCCTTGATAAAGTCAACCAGAGTTTCAATCTCCCTGTCGGAAACAAAATTGCCCTGAACTCTCAAGGGTTTAAGAGCGCCCCGGGGAGAGTACAGCATATCGCCCTTGCCCAGCAGCTTTTCTGCGCCTGCGGAGTCGATAATCGTTCGGCTGTCCACCTGCTGGGACACGGCAAAGGCTATTCTTGAGGGAATATTCGCCTTGATAACGCCTGTAATAACGTTTACGGAGGGTCTCTGGGTGGCGATAACCAGGTACATTCCCGCCGCTCTTGCCAGGGCGGCAAGCCTGTTAATCGCGTCCTCAACCTCGCTTTTGGCAACATTCATCAGGTCGGCAAGCTCGTCTATAATAATAACTATTTCGGGCAGCTTTGCGTCAGGCTCTCCCTTCTCGTCCATAAGCTTGTTGTATCCGTCAAGGTTTCTGACCTTGTTGTCTTTAAGCAGGTTGTACCTGTTCTGCATTTCCACCACTGCCCAGTTCAGAGCTCCTGCGGCGTGCTTCGGGTCGGTGACAACGGGAATAAGCAGATGGGGTATTCCGTTGTACACTCCCAGCTCAACCATTTTGGGATCAATCATTATCATTTTGACCTCGTTAGGCTTGGACTTGTAGAGTATGCTGGTTATAAGCGAGTTGATACAGACTGATTTACCCGAGCCCGTGGCTCCCGCAATAAGTATGTGTGGGAAGTCCGCTATGTCCGCTATAACGCAGTTGCCGCTGATGTCCTTGCCGAGGGCAACTGTGGTTTTAGACTTCTTGTTTCTGAACTCCGCCGTGTCCAGAACCTCTCTGATGGGCACTGCCTGAGGGGAGGAGTTGGGGATTTCGATACCTATGGCGGACTTGCCCGGGATAGGCGCCTCGATGCGCACTCCGGGAGCCGCAAGGCTCAGGGCAATGTCGTCCGACAGTCCTGTTATTTTTGAAACCTTTACGCCGAAGCCGGGCTGCAGCTCAAACCGCGTAACCGACGGGCCTTGGGTTATGTTGATAATCTTTGCCTCAACCTTAAAGCTGTTCAGAGTGTCCAGAAGCCTGTTTGCCTTTTCTTCAAGCTCCTGCTTGATCTCCGCCTTGGTTTTCTTTTTCGCCGCAGGCATTGCCAGCAGGTCAACCGAGGGCATTTGATACCGCACTATGGGCGGAATATTTTTCTGTTCCTCTATTTCGGCGGCGATTTTTTCCTCCGGAGTGTATTCCTGCTCCACCAGCATTTTTCTGCCCTTTGTTACCGCCTCGTCAAGGGGAACTCCGCTGTCCAGTGCCTTTTTGGTCATGGGGTCCAGCTTGTCCTCCATTTTTGCTTGGCTGGGGGGCTCAAAGTCATCCGTGTCGTCGCTCTCCGGGATTGTTCCGTCCTCATTGGGGATTTGGGTGAGAGCTCCCGTCTTGCTTGTGTCTAAAAATTCAGGAGGAGAAATTTCATCAAACTCGGAATGTTCCTCGGAAATAGTTCCCGCATATATATTGTCTGCGTCAAAGGGCAGGTCGTCAATGCTGAACCTGTCCTTTTTGTTGTTAGTCTCTAAGGACTCTTTAAGCGCTTGACTGAGTTCCTCGTCCTCCTCAAAAACAAACCGCTGGGGCTTGGTCTCGGTTTCGGGAATAATCGTTCTTTTCCGCTTTGGCTTCGTCTCTTCTATTGGGATATCAATAGGCTTATATTCCGTGTGAGGGGGAAGAATTTCTTCTTGATTATGTTTTGCCCTTTCCGCCTTCCTTGCCTTTTTCTCTGCCGAGCGGGCAGCTATTCTCTTAAACAGAGACGGCTTTTTTGCCTTGGGGGCGGGAATTTCCTCCCTCTCGCCGGTAGAGGAAGCTATGTCGTCAATTTCAACCTCCCTTTCCATTCTGTCCTTAATGCTGTTTTGGCTCGCCTTGAAGAAGTTGACGATTTTGACGAACAACGCCTCTATTGATATTCCCGTGAGAATAATAAGCAGCACGAGAGTTGCGGTAGAAGTGCATATCCAAGCTCCGATATATCCGATGAGAAAAACAAGGCACTTGCATATAAGTCCGCCGATAATTCCGCCGCCCAGCCCGTTAATTCCGTTGTCATAGAGATTTCTTATGTTGGCGAAAAAGCCTCCATCAACAAAGGAGGTGTCCTTTAAAGCCAGGGCGTAAAGCATACCGGAGCATATCATAAGTCCGATAATAATCCACCACTTGTACAGTGAGTTCTCGCTCTTTTTCTCCCTGAAGCAGTTAATCCCCGCCAGCAGAAAGAATACAAAAAACACCGAGGAGGCAGCGCCGAACAAACCGTAGCATACGTTTCTGACGAACTCGCCCACTATTCCCATGGCGGAGATGTAAAACGTGCACGCCAAAAGCAGCCCGAGAGCAATCAGCAAAATTCCCTGAACCTCGTCGGACAGCAGCTTTGTTCGTGTCTGCTTGGGAGCAGCCTTGGCTACGGTCTTTGCCGACGTAGACCTGCTTCTTGTGGTTTTGGAAGCGGTCTTCGCCTTTGTGCCGTTTTTAGGTTTGGTTGATTTGGTTTTAGATGCTGCCATTTGTTTTCCCCTTTAAATCAAAATCATATCTCATTTTAGATTATACCACAAAATCCCTGCCTTGAATGTTACGGTTTCGTTTCAATAACAAAAAGCAATTCGTCATTTTTCTTCTTTCAGCTCTTTCACCATAAGCCGCTCATCTTCGGTGAGCTTGGCGCGGCTGAGCATACCGGGACGCTTGTAAAAGGTGTTCTTGATTGACATTTCCCGCTTCCACACCTCAATATTCTTGTGGTGCCCGCTGAGCAGAATTTCGGGCACAGCCTTGCCGTGCCATACCTCCGGTCTTGTGTACTGGGGAAATTCCAGCAGCCCGCTGAAGTGGGACTCCTCCGAAAATGCTTCCTCCGACTTGAGAACTCCCGGCAGAAGCCGCGCTGTTGCGTCCACGACAGCCATGGCGGCAATCTCTCCGCCGGTGAGCACAAAGTCCCCCGCAGACAGTTCTGCGTCCACGATCTCATCAAGCACCCGCTGGTCAACCCCCTCATAGTGCCCGCAGAGAATAACTATGTGGCTGTACTTTTTCGCAAGTCTCTTAGCGGTTCCCTGACGAAAGGTTTTGCCCTGGGGCGACATATATATGGTGTAGGGCTTATAGTCAAGGTTTTGGGTCAGGCTCTCATATGCCTTGAATATGGGCTCCGCCTGCATAACCATGCCCTGACCGCCGCCGTATGGGTAGTCGTCCACACGGCGGTGCTTGTTAAAGGCAAAGTCACGTATCTGAATATAGTTGAGCTCAAGCAAGCCCTTTTCCTTGGCTCTGCCGATTATGCTCTTGTCCAGCACCGCCTCAAACATTTCGGGAAACAGAGTGAGTATATCAAATCGCATCAGTCAATTAGTCCTTTCATAAGCTCAACCTTAATGTAGCCATCATCGATATTGGTCTCTTTAACCACGCTGTCAATAACCGGGATAAGGATTTGTTTCTTGTTAAAGGTCTCCCGCAGAACATAAACATCGTTGCTGCCGGTTTTTATAACCTCGTCCACTATCCCCAAAACTCTGCCCTCGCCGTCCTTCACGGGCAGCCCGATTATGTCCGCCACAAAGTACCTGCCATCGGGCAGCTCTAAATCCTCACGGCGGATATAGACAATTTTGTTTTTAAGGGGCTCTGCCAGATTTATGTTGTCTATCCCCTCAAGGAGCACAATCTGGCAGGTCTTGTGGAAACGGTTGCGGAGAATGGGGAACTCCTTGCCGTCTATAATGAGGCAGTCAAGCTCGTCAAATATTTCCGGCTCGTCGCACCAGGGCTGGATTTTAACCTCCCCTCTGATACCGTGAGTGTTCACAATCTTTCCGATTTCAAGCAAATTGTTTTCCATAAAATATCTTTCCTGTTCCATAGTATATTTGATGTTATTCTAACACGCAAGCCGCCTGCATGTCAAGTGCGGCGGGGTACCGCAAACATATTGTTAAAAATTTTTTCGGAAAAATCCTTGACAAATAAACTTAAATGTTGTACAATATCAAAGTTGTAAAGCTAAAACGCTTTACTAAGCTTGGCTGAATGAGGTCTGAGGTGTAATATGGAAAAGAATGTTGAGATTTCCCTGTTGTTTGATTTTTACAGAAATATGCTGACCGACAGACAGGCGGAGAGCATAGACCTATATTATAATGAAGATTTATCCCTGTCGGAGATTGGAGAGCATATGGGCATTACCCGCCAGGGCGTCAGGGATAACATTAAGCGCGGTGAGCACACTCTTATGGAGTCGGAGGCGCGTCTGGGTCTGGCGGCAAGGTTTCTCAGCATAAAGTCTGACCTTAATCGGATTGACGATATAATCAGGGAGATTGAAAACTCCCCCGATATAAGGCTGTTGTCCGACAGCACCAAGCATAAGATAAATGACATATTAATGATTATACAAGAGATAAACGGTATAGACGGATAGGAGAACCTACAGAAATTGAGGTGTGGATATGGCATTTGAAAGTTTGTCCGAAAAGCTTCAAAACACCTTTAAGAAGCTGCGGGGCAAGGGAAAGGTTTCCGAAAAGGATTTAAAAGCCGCAATGCGCGAGGTTAAGCTTGCGCTCCTCGAGGCGGACGTAAACTTTAAGGTTGTTAAGAATTTTGTAAAGGACGTTACCGAGCGTGCAAACGGAGCGGAGGTTATGGAGTCTCTGACCCCGGCGCAGCAGGTAATAAAAATCGTAAACGAGGAGCTTGTTAAGCTCATGGGCGGCGAGGCGGAAAAGCTGACGATTTCCCCCAAGCCTCCCACTATAATAATGATGGCAGGCCTCCAGGGCGCAGGTAAGACCACCACGGCGGCAAAGCTGGGCGGACTGCTGAAAAAGCAGGGTAAGCGTCCACTGCTGTGCGCCTGTGATGTGTACAGACCTGCTGCTGTGAAGCAGCTTCAGGTGGTTGGCGGTCAGCTTGACATTCCGGTGTACGCCGAGGAGGGCGTAACCGATGCTGTCGGCATTGCCGTCCGCGGTCTTGAACACGCTAAGAATCACTCAAACGATGTGTTTATTATAGATACGGCAGGCCGTCTCCATATTGACGAGCAGCTTATGGATGAGCTTAAAGAGATTGTGGCGGCGGTGGAGCCCACGGAAATTCTTCTGGTGGTTGACGCTATGACAGGTCAGGACGCGGTTACCGTTGCCGATAAATTTAACAGCGAGCTTGAAATTTCGGGCGTTGTTTTGACAAAGCTTGACGGCGACACCAGAGGCGGTGCGGCGCTGTCCGTCCGTGCGGTGACAAACAAGCCTATTAAGTTCTGCGGTATGGGCGAGAAGCTCACGGATTTGGAGCAGTTCCACCCTGACCGTATGGCGTCCAGAATACTGGGCATGGGCGATATGCTCAGCCTTATAGAAAAGGCGGAGCAGGCTCTTGACATGAAGAAGGCGGAGGAGCTTGAAAAGAAGCTGAGAACCCAAAGGTTCACCTTTACCGACTTTTTGGATCAAATGGAACAGATGAAGAACATGGGTCCTATCCAGAATGTTCTGGGTATGATTCCCGGGGTTAACGCAAAGGCTTTGCAAAACGCCAATGTTGATGAAAAGAAGATGGCGCATATTGAGGCGATTATTACGTCGATGACCCCCGGGGAGAGAGACCTTAAGGATAAGTTGACCCCATCGAGAAAAGAGAGAATTGCCAAGGGCAGCGGAACATCAATCGTTGAGGTAAATTCGCTGCTGAAGCAGTTTGACCAGATGCAGAAGATGATGAAGCAGCTCTCCGGCGGGAATATAAACAAGAAGATGAAGCGGGGCGCATTCGGCGGAATGTTCGGCAAGGGCGGCTTCCCCATGTAACATAACAGGAAAAATAATTAACTTTTAATATACTATAATTAAATTGGAGGATTTTAAAAATGGCAGTAAAGATTAGATTAAAGAGAATGGGTGCAAAGAAGGCTCCTTTCTATCGTGTTGTTGTAGCGGATTCAAGATTTCCCAGAGACGGCAGATTTATCGAGCAGGTAGGAACATACAATCCTATGGTTGAGCCGGCAGCAGTTGAGTTTGACGCAGAAAAGGTTCAGAAGTGGATTAAGAACGGCGCTCAGCCCACCGATACAGTTAAGAGACTTTTAAAGAATAAGGGCATTATCGGTTAAGCATGATAAGGCTCCGTTTTGGAGGTTTAAAGTAAATGAAAGAATTATTGGAATTTATAGCCAAGTCAATGGTCAGCGACCCCGATTCCGTTAAGGTGGACGTTGTAGAAAAGGAAAACCTGACGGTGCTCAAGCTCCATGTGGCAGAGGGCGACATGGGCAAGGTCATCGGAAAGCAGGGCAGAATTGCAAAGGCTATCAGAACAGTCGTAAAGAGTGCGGGCAACCGCATAAACCAAAAAGTTGTTGTGGATATTATTTAATCAAAAAGAACCGTGTTTTGAATACGGTTCTTTTTGTGTTTTCGGAAAACTTTAAATTTTCAAGAGTCCTGCGTTTAGATTGCTTTTGTATATGGTTTTGGATATACGTATGCTATCGCATTGTAGGGGGCGGCTTCCCAGACGCCCCGCTGCTAAATTGTATACATAATTAAATGGGTTTGGGCACCCAAATTATACGCTAATCCCAATTACCTTAACAAAAACAAAAGGTTTGTTTGCGGGGCGTCTGGGAAGCCGCCCCCTACAATTTAATGATTTGCTGTTGTACTCATTCCGTTTACATACTTAACCCGTCTCGCCGCTTAATGTAACGCCCATAAGCAGCTTATGTATTCGCCTTTTTAACGCTGTCCTCAGGGTGATAAGTGTTGTCCTCAAGCCGTTTGTCCCCAATTTTTTTGGAACAAGATCTCAGAGATTATATATTTTCTTTCCAACACATATAAATATACTTTCTTTCCCAATCCATATCGTGATAATAGCCGAGGTCACACATCCGGCAACCGTGACACAAATCGGTTGCTATTTCAGAGATAACATCTGATAGCTCCAATTTGTGCTTCCATTTATCTTCGATTTTTTCATATCCGACAACAGCGCCCGCAATATTGCCGGTAACAGCCCCTGTTGAGTCGCTGTCTCCGCTGTGGTTTACCGCAGCAATAATCGCTTTTGAAAAATCGTTTTGATAACGCAGACTGCAATAAATCGCAATAGCCAGTGTTTCTTCCGCAACCCAACCTTTTCCTATTTTGGATATGTTTTCAATATCGCTTTTATCATTTTCGGATAGTCTGATTGCTAAATTAATAATGTTTTTCAATTCATTAATGTGCTTATCCTTTTTAAAAATCTTACATACGCAGTCGCGCGCCTCCTCTACGATTTCTTTTAAGGTGCTTGTTTCCTTTTGTGGGTAAACAATACGATTGATTATATGTACCAAAACCGAAGAGGTCATATATCCCAGCGAATGTCCGTGGGTGATTGCTGAAATCAAAGCTGCTTCCTCATCCAAAGTTTCTATACCTACGTAGTATTCAAACAGCCCAAGCGGAGCAATGCGCATAACCGCTCCGCAGCCCTTGCTTTTGTTTATAGGTTTTTTCATAAAATCCCAATAATGTCGGTCGGAGTTTTTAGTTTCTATTAAAGAAGATATGCAAGTGTTTCCCGGCGAACGTCTTGAATACAGTTCGGGTACGTCCAAAAGCCAGGACCTTCTTTGGTGAAATTCCATCTTTCGGCTTGTTTCAAAATCTGTTTGCTGCGTGAGTAACCAGTCCAGATAAGAACATATAACATATCCGATCGGTCGCCCGCCGACACCTCTCATGCTCAGCCTTGTATCAGCTACAAGAATGCCGTTTGCAGTAAACAATGTCATTTGAGTATCGTCTGAAATAAGGGCAAGTCCGCTCTTTTTGTCAAGGGTATATTCGTGTATGCCGTCTTTGCCGTATTTTTCGCGTATTTGCTCAATACTCATAAATTCAACGGGATAGCCCAGCGCGTCGCCCATTGCGCCGCCAAAAAGCGAACCCTTTATTTTATCAAGATTTTTCTCCTTTTCTTTAATTGTTTCCATAACTTCGCGATATTCTTCTAATTCCTTTTCATAATCTTTCATAATATTTACCTCCGTTAATTTTATGCAAAGATAATAGCACATATAAAAAGCAATAGTGTCGCCTTTGCGGCGACATTTTCAGCAAAATATTTTTCGTAGAAAAACAGCGATACACTGCCTAAAAAAGCTGTGACAAAACCTATACTTTTTGTCACAGCTTTTTTAATAATAATTATTCATAAATCATTACCATAATTTTATCATCAAATTGATGAAAAGTCAACAAAAAATTTAAAATTATATGGTTTTTCTTGTTTGTGACAAAAAGTATAGGTTTTGTCACAATCCGTAAAACTTACGTAATTACGGGAGTTTTGCGATAATATAATTAAAATTTAATTAAAAAGCGGAGGAAGAAAATGAAAAGACGAATTGTAAGTTTATTGGTGTCGGTTGCAATGCTGGTTACGCTGATGCCGACGGTGTTTGCGGAGAATACTGACGGCTCTTATGACGTAGCTTATACGGCGGCAAGCGGCGTTACAAGGGCGGAGTGGATTTCAAGCATTGTGGAGACCTTCCAAATGACGGTTGAGAGCGATGCAGCTATGCCAGACAACTATTTTTCCGATG
>JABLTO010127379.1_pt1 | contig 56351 bp, 64 predicted proteins | sample 7160091 | NCBI WGS metagenome assembly JABLTO01 (sample SAMN14651225, study PRJNA627086) | human gut metagenome | isolation source: feces | host: Homo sapiens
CGGAGCCCCGTCAATAAAAATTTCTCCGGCCGCGCCCGCCACAGCAGCAACCGCGCGCCGCTTTTCACCCACGGCGGCGTGGTATTCGCGCCCAAGCCGCGCGATTACCGGCAGAGCGTCAACAAGAAGGTAAAGCGCCTTGCGATGAAGAGCGCGCTTTCCTCCAAGGTGAGCGATGGCGACATCATCGTTTACGATGCGCTGGACATCAGCGCCCCGAAGACCAAGGAAATGGTCAAGGTGCTCAACGCGATGAACGTAAAGAAGGCGCTTGTGGTCCTTCCCGAAAAGGATGAGATCGTGGAGCGCGCAACGGCGAACATCCCGGGCGTGAAGACGACGCTGGTCGGCACGCTGAACGTGTATGAAATCCTAAAGTACGACACGCTGATCCTCACCAAGGATGCGGTCGCCAAGATCGAGGAGGTGTACGTATAATGAAGACGCCCCATGACGTTATTTTAAAGCCCGTTCTCACCGAGAAGAGCTACGACCATCTTGCCGACAAGGTTTACACCTTCATCGTGGATAAGAAAGCCAACAAGACCGAAATTAAGCAGGCTATCGAGGCGATCTTTGGCGTTAAGGTGGACAGCGTCCATACCATGAACAACCTTGGCAAGATGAAGCGGCAGGGCCTCCATCAGGGCCGGCGCCCTTCCACCAAGAAAGCCTATGTGAAGCTTAAGAAGGACTCCAAGGGCATTGAGTTCTTCGACAGCATCGCGCAGTAAGGAGGCAAGACCATGGCAATCAAAAAGATTAAACCCACGACTCCCGGCCAGCGCTTTATGACGGTTTCCACCTATGAGGAAATCACCTGCACCAAGCCGGAAAGATCCTTGCTGGAAGACCTGCGCTCAACTGGCGGCCGTAACAACCAGGGCCGGATCACCGTGCGCCATCGCGGCGGCGGCGCGCGGCGCAAGTACCGCATCATCGACTTCAAACGCAATAAGGACGGCGTGCCTGCAAAGGTCGCCACGATCGAATATGACCCCAACCGCAGCGCGAACATCGCCCTGCTTCACTACGCGGATGGCGAGAAGCGCTACATCATCGCCCCGCTCGGCCTCAAGGTAGGCGACACGCTGGTTTCCGGCGAAGGCGCGGACATCAAGGTCGGCAACGCCATGGAGATCCGCCAGATCCCGGTCGGCACGATGATCCACTGCATCGAGCTCCGCCCCGGCAAAGGCGCACAGCTCGTCCGCAGCGCGGGCAACGCAGCGCAGCTGATGGCAAAGGAAGGCGCTTATGCGCAGGTCCGGCTCCCGAGCGGCGAAGTTCGCCTGGTTCCCATGAATGCACGCGCTACCATCGGCCAGGTTGGCAATGTGGATTATGCCAACATCATGCTGGGTAAAGCGGGCCGCACGCGGCACATGGGCTTTAGGCCCACGGTGCGCGGTTCCGTCATGAACCCGTGCGACCACCCGCACGGCGGTGGCGAAGGCAAGAGCCCGATCGGCCGCCCCGGCCCTGTTACCCCGTGGGGTAAGCCGGCGCTGGGATATAAGACCCGCAAGACCAAGAACGTCAACGATAAGTTCATCGTGCGTCGCAGGAACGGCAAGTAAGAGGCGAAAGGAGTCAATCAATGAGCAGGTCAGTCAAGAAAGGCCCGTTTGTTCAAGCGCGTTTGCTCAAACGCATTCAAGATATGAACGAGAGCGGCAAGAAGACCGTCGTTCGGACATGGTCCCGTGCATCCACCATCTTCCCGGATATGGTTGGTCACACCATTGCCGTGCACGATGGAAGAAAACATGTCCCGGTCTATGTGACCGAGGAGATGGTAGGCCACAAGCTGGGTGAGTTCGCGCCCACCCGTACGTTCCGCGGCCACAGGGGCTCCGAGAAGTCCACGGGCGGAAAATAAGAAGGAGGAAGCGAATCATGGCAACTAGGTCTAGAGAAAAGAGCGCGGCGCGCAAGGCCAACGCCGATAAGCGCCCCCACGCAATCGCCCGTTATGTGCGCATTTCTTCGCGCAAGGTCAAAGTCGTGATCGACTTGATCCGCGGCAAGCAGGTAAAAGAAGCGCAGGCGATTCTGATGTATACCCCCAAAGCGGCGAGCGAGCCGGTTCTCAAGCTCCTCAACTCCGCCATTGCGAATGCGGAAAATAACCTTGATCTTTCCGCAGATACATTGTATGTGGCTGAGGTCTATGCAAACCAGGGCCCCACGCTCAAGCGGTTCCGCCCCCGTGCGCAAGGCCGCGCATCGCGCATCCGCAAGCGCACGAGCCACATCACCATCATCCTGGATCAGGCGAAGTAAGGGAGGTAAAGTATGGGACAAAAAGTTAATCCGAATGGCTTCCGCGTAGGCGTAATCCGGGATTGGAACACCCGCTGGTATGCCTCCAAGAAGGAATTTTCCGATTTCTTGATCGAAGATACGAAGATTCGGGAGCATTTGAAGAAAGCCCACTACGCAGCAGGCGTGAGCAAGATCGACATCGAGCGCGCCGCTGGTAAGGTTACGGTCAGCATCCATACTGCGCGCCCCGGCGTGCTGATTGGAAAGGGCGGCGTTGGCGTGGATGCCATCAAGGCGGATGTTTCCGCGCTCATCGGCAAGCCCGTGAACGTGAACATCATGGAGGTTAAAAACCCCGATGCAAATGCACAGCTCGTTGCCGAATCCATTGCGGCGCAGCTGGAGAAGCGCATCTCCTTCCGCCGTGCGATGAAGCAGGCGATGGGCCGCGCGATGAAATCCGGCGCCAAGGGCATCAAGCTCATGTGCAGCGGCCGCCTGGGCGGCGCGGAAATCGCGCGCACCGAGGGCTACCATGAGGGCTCCATCCCGCTGCAGACCATGCGCGCGGACATCGAATACGGTTTCGCGGAAGCGCATACCACCTATGGCCGTATCGGCATCAAGGTGTGGATCTACAAGGGCGAAGTGCTCAACCGACAGAAGAAAGCGTAAGGAGGCAAAGAACCATGTTGATGCCTAAGAGAGTAAAGCGCAGGAGAGTGCATCGCGGCCGCATGACCGGTAAGGCCATGCGCGGCAACACCATCAATTACGGCGAATACGGCCTCGTTGCGCAGGAACCCGCATGGGTAACCAGCAACCAGATCGAAGCGGCGCGTATCGCGATGACCCGTTACATTAAGCGTGGCGGTAAGGTCTGGATTAAGATCTTCCCCGACAAGCCTGTGACCGAAAAGCCGGCGGAAACCCGCATGGGTTCCGGTAAAGGCTCCCCGGAATACTGGGTGGCAGTCGTCAAGCCTGGCCGCGTGATGTTTGAGATCGCGGGCGTTGATGAGTCGATTGCGCGTGAAGCGCTCCGGCTTGCCATGCACAAGCTGCCCCTTAAATGTAAGATCGCCAAGAAAGAGACTGAGGCAGGAGGCGAAGAGCAATGAAAGCGAATGAACTGAGGAAACTTTCCACCCAGGAGCTCGTTGCCAAGGAAAAGGAGCTCAAGGAGGAGCTTTTCAACCTCCGCTTCCAACTGGCGACCGGCCAGCTCGCAAACCCCCAGCGGATCCGCGAATGCAAGAAGGACGTTGCCCGGGTTAAGACGCTCCTGTGCGAGCGCGAACTCAAGGCAGCCGAGTAACGGGTGAAAGGAGAAATACCAATGGAACAAGTAAGAGGTTACCGCAAGACCCGCACCGGCGTTGTCGTAAGCGATAAGATGGATAAGACGATCGTCGTCGCCATTCAAACGAAGGTTCGCCATCCCCTGTATGGCAAGATGGTCAACCGCACCCGCAAGTTTAAGGCGCATGACGAGAACAATGAATGCGGCATCGGCGATACCGTGAAGATCATGGAAACCCGCCCGATCAGCAAGGATAAGCATTGGCGGCTTGTTGAGATCGTCGAGAAGGCGAAGTAAGCCGGAAAGGAGTAAGCAATGATTCAGCCACAAACCAGATTGAAGGTTGCGGACAACAGCGGCGCGAAAGAGATTATGTGCATCCGCGTGCTGGGCGGTTCGTATCGCAAGAGCGCAAGCATCGGCGACGTGATTGTCGCGTCCGTGAAGTCTGCTTCTCCCGGCGGCGCCGTGAAGAAGAAGGACGTTGTGAAGGCGGTCGTTGTGCGCACGGTTGCGGCAACGCAGCGCCCGGACGGCAGCAGCATTCGCTTTGACGACAATGCAGCCGTGATCATCAACGATAAAAAGGAACCCCGCGGCACCCGTATTTTCGGGCCTGTCGCACGCGAGCTTCGCGCGAAGGACTACATGAAGATCGTGTCCCTGGCGCCCGAAGTGCTCTGATGGAGGAACGAGAGAAATGAAAAAGCTCAACGTTAAGAAGGACGACACCGTCGTCGTAATCGCCGGCAAAGATAAAGGCAAGAAGGGCAAGATCATGGTCGCGTTCCCGCAGGAAGAGCGCCTGGTCGTCCAGAATGTCAACATGGTCACCCGCCATGTCAAGCCGCGCAGGCAGGGAGAGCAGGGCGGCCGCATCGAGAAGGAAGGCACCATCCATGCCTCCAACGTGATGCTGATTTGCCCCAAATGCAACGCAGCCACCCGCGTTGGCCACCGCATCGAGGTTGTGACCACCAAGGATGGCAAACAGAAGAACAAGAACATCCGTGTCTGCAAGAAGTGCGGCAAGGATATTGACTGAGGCGGAAGGAGGAACTCATAAGTGGCTAAGAAAGATAACGCTTCCCAGGCGCCCGCCAAGAAGAAAAAGAATGCAGCGGAAGCCAAGCCGTTCACTGAGGCCGCCCGCCTCAAGGTGAAGTATAACGAGGAGATCGTCTCGCAGCTCAAGGAAAAGTTCGGCTACAAGAACGTGATGCAGGTACCGAAGCTCGAGAAAATCGTGCTTAACATGGGCCTTGGCTCCGAGAAGGACAATCCGAAAGGGATTGAAAGCGCGCTGGATGAGCTCACCCAGATCGCCGGCCAGAAGGCCGTTGTGACCAAGGCGAAGAAGTCCGTTGCAAACTTCAAAGTTCGCGAAGGGATGAACATAGGCGCAAAGGTTACGCTGCGCGGCGACCGGATGTATTATTTCGCCGACAAGCTCATGAACATCGTTCTGCCCCGCGTGCGCGACTTCCGCGGGATTTCCGACACGAGCTTTGATGGCCGCGGCAACTATGCCATGGGCTTGAAAGAGCAGCTGATCTTCCCCGAAATCAATTATGATGACGTCGATAAGATCCGCGGCATGGACATCGTGTTCGTAACGACCGCAAAGACCGACGAAGAAGCCAAAGAGCTGCTCAAGCTGATGGGCATGCCGTTTGTTCAGGCGTAAAGGAGGAAGCAATCGTGGCAAAGACCAGTATGAAAATTAGGCAGGCGCGCCCTGCGAAGTATTCTACCCGTGCGTATACCCGCTGCCGCATTTGCGGCCGCCCGCACTCTGTGCTGCGCAAGTACGGCATCTGCCGTATCTGCTTCCGCGAACTCGCGTACAAGGGCGAAATCCCCGGTGTGCGCAAGGCAAGCTGGTAAGCTTGGCGAAAGGAGGAGAAACAAATGGCAGTTATTACCGATCCCATCGCTGATATGCTCACCCGTATCCGCAATGCGCTCGTTGCAAAGCACAACGACGTGCTCGTCCCCGCTTCCACCGTTAAAAAGGCGATCGCGGAGATCCTGTTGCAGGAGGGCTATATTAAAGGATATGACCTGCGTGAAGATGGCGTAGCGAAATATATCCACATTGATTTGAAATATGGCCCCAATAAGCAAAAGGTCATTACCGGCTTAAAGCGCATCAGCAAGCCTGGCCTGCGCGTGTATGCGCGTAAGGACCAGCTCCCCAAAGTGCTCAACGGCCTCGGAATCGCCATCATTTCCACTTCCCGTGGCATGATGACCGACCGCGAAGCACGCAAGCTTGGCGTTGGCGGCGAAGTGCTCGCATACGTCTGGTAAGAAAGAAAACCAATACAAATTTGGAGGTGTAACACATGTCACGAATCGGAAAACTTCCGATCACGGTTCCCGGCGGAGTGACAATCACGGTCGGTGACGGCAACACCGTAACTGTAAAAGGCCCGAAGGGCACGCTGACGGAGAACCTTTCCCCTGCAATGGAACTCGTGCAGGAAAATGGCGTTTTGACCGTAAAACGCCCGAGCGATTCCAAGGAGCACCGCGCGCTGCACGGCTTGACCCGCTCCCTTGTGCACAACATGGTTGTTGGCGTAACCGAGGGCTTCTCGAAAAACCTGGAGATCAACGGCGTTGGCTACCGCGCCCAGATGCAGGGAACGAAACTGGTGCTCAACCTGGGATATTCTCATCCCGTTGAAATCACCCCGCCGTCCGGCATCAGCTTTGAATGCCCCACCCCGAATAAGGTGATTGTAAAAGGCATCAGCAAGCAGCAGGTCGGCCAAGTGGCAGCGGACATTCGCAAGTGGCGTAAGCCGGAACCCTACAAGGGCAAGGGCATTAAGTATGACTACGAGACCGTTCGCCGCAAGGTTGGTAAGACCGGTAAGTAATGCGTAGAGAAGGAGTAGCAATATGATTTCAAAAGTAGATAAAAACTCTGTGCGCAAGAAAAGGCATGTACGTACCCGCAGGCACATTCAAGGCACTGCACAGCGGCCGCGGCTCAACGTATATCGCAGCTTGAACAACATTTACGCGCAGGTCATCGACGACGAAGTCGGGCATACCCTTGCTGCTGCGTCTACGCTGGATGCAGAGATCAAGGGGCAGCTGGAAGGGAAAAACAAGAAGGAAGCTGCCAACCTGGTGGGTGAGCTTGTAGCCCGCCGGGCGCTGGATAAGGGCGTGAAAGAGGTCGTTTTCGACCGCGGCGGTTATCTTTACACCGGCCGTGTGGCGGAAGTTGCCGAAGGCGCGCGCAAAGCCGGCCTGGAATTCTAAGGAGGTAAGACATGCAGAAGCGTACTGATACATCCACCATGGAACTCAAGGAAAGGCTTGTCTTCATCAACCGCGTTGCGAAGGTCACCAAGGGCAGCAAGAATTTCCGCTTCACCGCGCTCATGGTTGTGGGCGATGAGAACGGCCATGTCGGCGTAGGGCTAGGCAAGGCTGCTGAAATCCCGGAGGCCGTGCGCAAGGGCGTCGAAGATGCGAAGCGCCATCTCGTTGAGGTGCCGATCGTCGGCACGACGATCCCGCATGCGGTTGAAGGCAAATTCGGCAAGGGCCATGTGCGCATGCTCCCGGCTGAAGAGGGTACCGGCGTAATCGCGGGCGGCCCCGCGCGTGCTGTGCTCGAAATGGTCGGCATCAAGGATATCCGCACCAAGAGCTTTGGTTCCAACAACCCGGCCAACTGCGTCAAGGCTACCATCGATGGCTTGACCCAGCTGCGCACGGCCGAACAGATCGCGAAGCTCCGCGGCAAGACCGTTGAAGAGATTCTCGGCTAACAGGAGGGAAGCAATGGCTAATTTGAAGATAACGCTCGTAAAGAGCACCATCGGCGCCCTAAAGGATCAGCAGGCGACCGTAAAGGCGTTGGGCTTGAAGAAGACCAACAGCACCGTGGTGCAGCCGGATAACGCTGCCATCCGCGGGATGATCTTTAAGGTAAAGCACCTGGTTCGGGTCGAAGAAGTCTAATTCGGAGGTACAGCATGAAATTACATGAGTTAAAGCCCGCAGAAGGCGCAACGCAGGCAAGAAAGCGCGTTGGCCGCGGTACCGGCTCCGGTTTGGGCAAAACCTCTGCAAAAGGCCATAAGGGCCAGAAGGCCCGCAGCGGCAGCAAGAAGAACGGCTTTGAAGGCGGCCAGATGCCCCTTGCGCGCCGTTTGCCCAAGCGTGGCTTTACCAACATTTTTGCAAAGGAATACACTGTTGTGAACGTTGAGGTGCTCAACCGCCTCGAAGATGGCACGACAGTTACGGCTGAGCTGCTCAAGGAAATGGGCATCATCAGCAAAATCGAGAAGGACGGCCTCAAGGTTTTGGGCCGCGGCGAGCTCACCAAGCGTTTGGATGTGAAGGCTGCGAAGTTTTCGGAGACAGCCCAAAAAGCCATCGAGGCCGCGGGCGGAACTGCTGAGGTGGTCTGATGTTTAAGACGCTTGTCAACGCATGGAAGATTAAGGACATCCGGACCAAGATGCTTTTCACGCTCCTTCTGATCGTGATCTACCGGTTCGGTTCCTTCATCCCCGTGCCTGGCGTAAACAGCGGCGTGATGGAATCCTTGATCGCGCAGTATGACGCGCTTGGATTCCTCAGCATGCTTTCGGGCAGCGCCTTGAGCCAGTTCAGCATTTTCGCAATGGGCATTTCGCCCTATATTACGGGCTCAATTATTGTCCAGCTGCTTACGATTGCAATTCCATCGCTTGAACGCCTTTCCAAAGAGGAGGATGGCCGGCAGAAGATTGAACGCATTACGCGCTATCTGGGCATTGGCCTTGCGCTGGTGCAGAGCATTGGCATCGTGGCGAGCCTGCAGAGCGTGAGCGTAGATGGCCAAACGTTGCTCACGAACCCCACGTTCTTTACCTATGCGACGATCGGCATTATCTGTACCGCTGGTACTGCCTTCCTGGTGTGGCTGGGCGAGCGCATTACAGAAAAGGGCATTGGCAACGGCGTTTCCCTGCTCATTTTCGCATCGATCTGCTCCAGTGTGCCGCAAACCGTCATCCAGTATGTTGGCGGTGTCATTAGCCCGAACCCCGCTACGGGCAACGCCTATCAGTGGTGGCTGTTGCCGGTGCTCCTCGTGGTGGTACTTGTGCTGGTCACGGGTGTTACGCTTGTGGATCGCGCAGAGCGCCGCATTCCGGTGCAATATGCAAAGCGCGTTGTAGGCAGGAAGATGTATGGTGGGCAAAGCACCAACATCCCGCTTAAGGCAAATGCCAATGGTGTAATGCCGCTTATTTTCGCCATGACGATCATTCAGGTTCCGATCATGATCCTGCAGATCGTCGATGCTGCCGGAATTTCGACGATGCAAGCATATGCGCAAGATGCGACAATCAGCATCGAAAGCGTAGGCTGGTTTACGAAATTCTATATGCAGTACCTTGCGTCCGGAACGGTGATTTACTACATCGTTTACGCGCTATTCATTGTAGGGTTCGCGTATTTCTACACCTCGATCTCCTTTAATCCGATCGAGATCAGCAAGAATCTTCAGCAGAATGGCGGCTTTATCCCGGGCATTCGCCCTGGGCGTCCCACGAGCGAATACCTTGGCCGAATCAGCAACCGCTTGACGCTGTTTGGCGCGTTCTTCCTCATGATCATCGCGATCGTCCCGACGGTAGTGCTCGGCTCCTTTGGCCTTTCCACTGCGTTTGGCCCGACCAGCCTGCTCATCATGGTCAGCGTTGCGCTCGAAACCAGTACGCAGCTTGAATCCATGATGCTCATGCGCCATTACAAGGGCTTCCTCGGATGATGAGGGGATATACCGCATGAAACTGATTTTTTTAGGACCGCCGGGTGCCGGAAAAGGCACCCAGGCGGAAAAGGTAAGCGAGCATTATGGTATTGCGCATATTTCCACAGGTGAAATGTTGCGCAGGGAAATCCGTGAGGAAACGCCGCTTGGCAAGGCAGCAAAGGGCTATATTGACAGGGGCGAGCTGGTTCCGGATGAAGTGATCATCGGTATGGTCAAAAACCGAATCCAGGCGGCCGATTGTAGTCAAGGATACCTTTTTGACGGGTTCCCACGCACCATCGCGCAGGCTGATGCGCTCGCGGCCATCTCAACGATCGATAAGGTCATCAATATCGATGTGCCAGCGGAACGTTTGGTAGAGCGCATTAGCGGCCGGCGTATGTGCACTGGATGCGGAACGGGTTACCATGTTTCCATGTATGATAAAGATGCATGCGAAAAGTGCGGGTCACCGTTGTTTATCCGCGATGATGACAAGCCGGAAACCGTGCGTAACCGCATCGCGGTCTATGAACGGCAAACGCAGCCGCTGATTGCTTACTATGAAGCCAAAGGATTGCTGGAAACGGTGGATGGCGATCGGACGCCGGAGGCTGTGCGCGCGGATATCCTCGCTTTGACGGAGAAGCTCGTATGATTGGGCGGATTACGCTTAAGAGCGAGGCTGATCTTGCAAAGATGAAGGCAGCCGGCAACATCGTAAAGGAGACGCTGGAGCTGCTTTCCAGCCAGGCAACCGTTGGCATGACTACGGAAGAGCTCGACCGCATTGCCGAAGCTTATATCCGTGAACAAGGCGCGTATCCGTCTTTTCTGCACTATAACGGTTATCCCAAGAGCATCTGTGCGTCTGTAAATCAGCAGGTGGTGCATGGCATCCCGGGGAAGTATAAGCTCCGCGATGGGGATATTTTAAGCATCGATGTCGGCGCGAAGCTGGAAGGATTCCATGGTGACGCCGCACGAACGCTTCTCATCGGCAGTGTTTCGGAGGAAGTGCAAAAACTCGTTGCGGTCACGCGCGAATGCTTTTTTGAAGGGCTAAAGTTTGCGCGAGCAGGCTACCACATTGCCGATATAGGCGCAGCGGTTCAGAAGCATGCAGAAGCGCATGGATATGGCGTGGTGCGGGATCTTGTCGGCCATGGTATTGGCCGGGAGATGCATGAACCGCCCGATGTGCCCAACTTCGTGGACCGGAGGATGGGGCGTGGCGCGCGCCTGGTGCCAGGCATGGTGATTGCAATCGAACCCATGATTAATCTCGGCACTTGGGAAGTTGTTCAACTGCAGGATGGCTGGACGATCGAAACGCGGGATGGCCGCCCGAGCGCCCATTATGAGAACACGGTCGCCATCACAGAAGGCGAGCCGGTGCTCCTTACCCTATAAGGAGGCATCGGCATGACCAACAAACTGGTTGGAAGGATCGTTCAATCCAAGGCAGGGCGCGATAAGGGACGCCGCTTTGTAGTGATTGCCATTGAGGATGATGCGCATGTGCGCATTGCGGATGGCGACACGCGGAAGATTGCCCACGCGAAGAAAAAAAAGCTCAAGCATTTATGCTTTGAACACAGGTGCGTGGAAGACCTTGCTCAGATGCTTGCGGCAACGGGCGGCACGGCAGACGCCGCGCTGCGCCATGCGCTCGCCTTAGGCCAGGAAACCGAGGACAAGAAGGAGGGATAGCTTGTCTAAAACAGATGTTATCGAAGTGGAAGGCGTCGTAACCGATTCGTTCCCCAACGCAATGTTTGAGGTTCAATTGGAAAACGGGCACAAAATTTTAGCGCATATTTCCGGTAAGCTGCGCATGAATTACATTCGCGTCCTGCCGGGCGACAAGGTGACAGTTGAGCTGTCCCCCTATGACTTGACGCGCGGCCGCATCACATGGCGCGCGAAGAACTAAGAAGCGGGAGGAAACACAGATGAAAGTTAGGCCTTCGGTAAAACCCATTTGCGAAAAATGCAAAATCATCAAGCGCAAAGGCCGCGTCATGGTGATTTGCGAGAACCCCAAACACAAGCAGAAGCAGGGCTGAACCCCTTCTGATGCCCACGCGCACGGCGCTATGCGCCATGCGCGCGTTTTCCTGCCATCTGCATAGCAGAAAAATAGCAGGAGCGTACTGGAAAAAGCAGGGAAAAATGGATAATGCCCGGTAAAATGGGAAAAATCTATTGCAAATCCATGCTGAATAATGGTACAATTAGTTGTTTCGAGCCTGCCTTCCCAGGCTTCGTCAGGCAGTGAGAGCTGCATGACATATTAGAAATCTGCTTCGTGCCGTTTCGGAAAATGCGGAGCGGAGTTCTAATAGAGGAAACCACTCGCCAGTGCGGCTGCCAGGCGTTGACCGCGCTTGGAACTGGCGAGACCCCATACACCAAATTTTTCGGAGGTAAACTTTATGGCACGTATTGCTGGCGTGGACCTGCCCAGGGACAAGCGGGTCGAAATCGGCCTTACCTACATCTTCGGGATCGGCCGCAAAACCGCGTCCGACATCCTCGCAGCCACCGGCGTTGACCCGGATATCCGCGTACGCGATCTGTCCGAGGCAGACGTTGCAAAACTCAGAGACTACATTGACCACAACCTAAAGGTGGAAGGCGACCTTCGCCGTGAAACTTCCATGAACATCAAGCGGCTCATTGAAATCGGCTGCTACCGCGGTGTCCGGCACCGCAAGGGGCTCCCGGTTCGCGGCCAGAGCACCAAGCAGAACGCCCGTACCCGTAAGGGACCCAAGCGCACTGTGGGCGGAAGAAAGAAGTAAAGGAGGAGACGTAAAATGGCAGCAGCAAAAGGCAAAGTCAAGAAGGCCGGCGCGCGCAAACGCCGTGAAAAGAAGAACATCGAACGCGGCGCGGTGCATATCCGCTCCTCCTTCAATAACACGATGGTTACCATCACGGATCTCCAGGGCAACGCGATTTCCTGGGCGTCTGCTGGCGGCCTCGGGTTCCGCGGATCCAGAAAGAGCACCCCGTTCGCGGCGCAGATGGCTTCCGAAACCGCTGCAAAGGCAGCCATGGAGCATGGCCTGCGCACGGTCGAGGTTTATGTGAAAGGCCCAGGCTCCGGCCGTGAAGCGGCAATCCGCGCCCTTCAGACGGCTGGCCTTGAGGTCAACATGATTAAGGACGTGACGCCCATCCCGCATAACGGATGCCGCCCGCCCAAGCGCAGAAGAGTTTAAGGAGGCAGACGACAATGGCAAGATATACGGATTCCGTTTGCAGGCAGTGCCGCCGGGAAGGCCAGAAGCTTTTCCTCAAGGGCGACCGTTGCTATACCGCGAAGTGCGCGGTGGTCAAGCGCCATACCCCGCCAGGCCAGCATGGCCAGGCAAGGCAGAGGAAGCAGAGCGAATACGGCCTGCAGCTTCGCGAGAAGCAGAAGTGCCGCCGCGCCTATGGCATCCTCGAGTCCCAGTTCCGCAAGTATTATGAGATGGCCAGCAACATGCGCGGCGTAACGGGCGAAAACATGCTCTGCTTGCTTGAACGCAGGCTGGACAACGTGGTTTACCGCCTTGCGCTGGCGCCGAGCCGCCCCATGGCGCGCCAGATGGTTACCCATGGCCATATCCTGGTAGATGGTAAGAAAGTGGACATCGCTTCTTATCTGGTAAAACCGGGACAGGTCATTACAGTGCGCGAGCGCAGCCGCGATATCGAGCAGCTCAAGGAACTGCGCGAGCAGGGCGCGAGCAAGCCGATCCCGAAGTGGCTGGAGCTTGATGCGGAGAACCTTACTGGCAAGATCGCTGCAATGCCGCAGCGCGACGATATCGACCTTACCATCGAGGAGCACTTGATTGTCGAGTTCTACTCCAGGTAATCGTTAAAGTTGCCCCATTGCCCTAATCGACTGACCAGAATCAAGAGAGGGGAAGAGAGAATGATAGAAATTGAAAGACCGAAAATCGAATGCATGGAGCTTGCCGAGGATTATGGAAAGTTCGTTGTGGAGCCGCTTGAGCGCGGGTTTGGCACAACGCTGGGCAATTCTCTGCGCAGGGTGCTGCTTTCCTCCCTGCCGGGCGTTGCCGCCTCTTCCATCAAAATTGACGGTGTCCTGCATGAGTTTTCCACGGTAGAAGGCGTCAAGGAAGACGTAACCGAGATCGTCCTTAACATCAAGGAGCTGTGCGTCAAGTTGCATAGTGAAGGGGCGAAAAAGGTTATCATCGACGCTCGTGGCGAATGCGAAGTCAAGGCTGGCGACATCATTGCTGATGCGGATGTGGAAATCGTAAATCCCGAGCTGCATATCGCAACCCTTGGCCCCAACGCCAGGCTCTATATGGAGATCATCCTCGAACGCGGGCGCGGCTATGTTTCTGCAGACAAGAACAAAAAGCCCGATATGCCCATCGGCCAGATCGCAATTGACTCCATATTCACCCCGATCCGCAAGGTCAACTTCCGCGTGGAGGATACGCGCGTAGGCCAGATTACGGACTACGACATGCTTACCCTCGAGGTTTGGACAGATGGCAGCATTAAGCCGGACGAGGCTGTGAGCCTTGCGGCGAAGATCCTCACAGAGCATCTGATGCTGTTCATCAACTTGACAGAGCATGTGCAGGGCGTGGAGATTATGGTCGAAAAGGAAGAGGATAAGAAGGAAAAGATCCTTGAAATGACCATTGAGGAGCTTGACCTTTCCGTCCGCTCCTATAACTGCCTCAAGCGCGCGGGCATCAACACCGTTGAGGAACTGGTGATGCGCAATGAGGAAGAAATGATGAAGGTCCGCAACCTCGGCCGCAAGTCGCTTGAGGAAGTCCAGCAAAAACTAGTCGGACTGGGCCTTTCGCTCCGGCATAACGAAGACTAATTAAGGAGGAAGTTTCAATGCCTAACCGCAAACTTGGTCGGGCGAGCGATCAGCGCAGCGCCATGCTCCGGAACTTGACCACCGCGCTTCTTTGGAACGGCAAAATCGTGACCACTGAAGCCCGTGCAAAGGAAATCCGCCCCATCGCAGAGAAGCTGATTACTCTCGCTGTGAAGGAATATAAGAATACCGTTACCGTTGAAAAGGAAACCCGCAACGATAAGCAGCAGGTTGTGAAGGTGGAGAAGGTCAACGACCTGCCTTCCAAGCTTCATGCGCGCCGGCAGATCATGGCGTATCTCTACGATATTCCCCTGCCCCGCAAGGAAAAGGAAACCAAGACCGAATACGCAAAGCGCGCCAAGGAAACGCCGCATCCCGTTGTGGAAAAGCTGTTCCGGGAGATCGCGCCTAAGTATGACGGCCGCACTGGCGGCTATACCCGCGTACTGAAGCTGGGACCCCGCCGCGGCGATGCAACGGAAATGGCCGTAATCGAGTTGATCTAAAATCTATTTGAAACAAGCAAAGGGGCGCCGCGGCGCTCCTTTAGCGTCTTGCTTCTACGGCCAATCTTCTGGGAAGGCCTGCATTGGATTTGAAAACCATGCAGGAAATGCACGGAGCCTTTAACATGAGTGAGATTCGCCTGTGCATAGTATGCGGCCGCATCCAGGCATAATAAGGACGGCATGAAAACTCGGGCGGGCCAGTGGCAACCGTATTTTGATAGATTCAAAGGAGCGCTGATGCGCTCCTTTGTTCACTATATAAGTTATACTGAGCAAAAAATACCCAGCGCAGTGATGCTGCCCCACAATCTCCGGAGAGTTAGAAAGCATAGCGTGCTCTGCCATTTCCTAGAAATACGGAAAAAGGCATGCGCGCATATGCGCTTATACCGTCCCGCTTACAGTCACGGTAGCTGTGCCCGGGCTGACGCTTACAACGCCTGTGACAGGATCCTGCGTAAAGACTGCGCTTGGGATTGCAAGCGAGGTAGCAGCCCCTTGGGCAGGCAATGTCAGTACGCCGTTGGAGTAGGAATAGTCCCCGCTTGGAATGGTCGCGCCATTGATGGAAACGGTAAGGTTGGAAGGTGCGGGGCGGAAGGCATCCCGCAAAACCACGTTTGCAGCTTCCATATTGCCGTAGTTCTGCAGTGAGAAGGTATAGGTTAGAACGCCGCCGCCCGTTACAGGATCCGGCGACATGTGCTTTAAGATGCTCACATCTGCATAACCTTCCGCAATAATGGTGTGCGAGTCCTGCAACGGTTCTGCAAGACCGCATGCCGTGATGGAAATTGTGTTCGTGATGGATGCGCCCTGGAAAAGAGGCGCGTATTCATTGACCGAGGTTTTGTAAAGGATCATTGCGTTCGCGCCTGGAGCTAGCGAAGGAATGGTGAACTGGATGTTCCGGTTGCCAACAACAGGGGTGACCGACCCGGCAGGCGCGCCATTGACATAAAGCAGAGCCGGCCCAATAAAGGTAAGGGGCATAACGGAAGCGCCTCCGCCGGCAATCGTGTATGTGCCGAGCGTATCGGTCACGGTTACGTCCGTCAGCGCGCAGGTGCCGCTGTTGGTCATGGTTACGATATAGGTGATATCCTGCCCGGCCCGGTAGGTGGCGTCGAGCGATGTTTTTACCATGCTTAGGGGCCCGCGCAGGATTACCGTTGCAATGTTTGACGATGCGGTTCCTGTTGTGCTCCCATATTGGTAAGTCAGCGTTGCTTGATTGGTAATTTGGGTTGCCATATTGCGTTCCTCATTTCTATAATAATCTCTCACGCGGGAGAAATTGCTCGCTCCCTTCTTCAAGATATGCGCTTTATCGGAACGTTGTCCCGAAAAAGGACCGAAAATAAGAGGCTTTGCTGTGTAGAATCGTGAAAATGTAGAATGCAAAACGCTGCCATTTCGCGCAGATTCATGATCGTAAAGCGGTGAAAACACAGTACAGGATATGTGGAACCTACGAGATGCGTGCTGCTTGTTCCTTTTGGGTGTCATTGCCCCTGCTGTGGGGTTGATGGTGGGAAATCCTTCTGAACGTGTTTTATAGGTACAGAAAGAAAAATTAAAGCGGCCCGCCTAAGCAGCGGACCGCGAACCTATCGAACCCCTTTTGAGGTTTCACGAGTCACAACATCCAGTGTATTCAATCTGATCTGGTAATGCAAGGTAGATAGATCCCGGGGGGATATGCGGCAAACCTGCAAAAAGGTCTTGCGAGGGGTTTCTGCATACTTGCTGGCCGCGCAGAACGTGCAAAGGAAGAGCGCACATCGCGAAAGAACTGCATGCATCATTTTTTGACAACCCAAGCTATTCGCCTAAAAGGATCCCGCTTGCCTACGCGCTCCAATAGCGTGAAAGCTTTAATGCAGACTCCCCAGAAATTGCCTCTTCATCGGCATTGCAGAGTCTGCCGTTGCGTACTACCATGCGACCACCAACGAACGTATAGTCCACAGCTCCTTTTAAACCCACCGTTGCAAGCATTGCCTCCAGGCTTTCCGATGCGCCGGTAAGCTCGATGCGCCGGCTATCGACCAAAAAGAAATCCGCGCACATGCCCACAGCAAGATGGCCAATGTCCGTGCGGCCCAGCAAGCGCGCGCCACCGCGCGTTGCAAGCTTGAGTACATCATAGCCAGAAAGAGCGGATTCACCAGAAATGAGGCGGTGCAGCAGGTAACAGACGCGCATTTCTTCAAGAAGGTTAGAGCCATCGTTGCTGGCACTGCCATCTACGCCAAGCCCCACGGGGATATTAAGACGCAGCATTTCCGGCACGCGCGCCACGCCAGAGGAAAGCTTCATATTGGAAATGGGACAATGCGCAATCCCAGTGCCGGTTTTAGCAAGGGAACGAAGCTCGGCGTCGTTGAAATGGATGCCATGGGCATACCATACATCGGGCCCAGTCCAACCAAGGGACTGCATATAAGCAAAGGGACGCATGCCGAAAGCTTCGAGCGTAAAACGCTCCTCGTCCCTGGTTTCACATAGGTGCGTATGCAGGCGTACGCCGAACTGGCGCGCCAACAGCGCTGATTGGCGCATGAGGTCACCCGAAACGGAAAAAGGAGAACATGGAGCAAGCACGACCTGCCGCATGGAACCAAATGAAGGGTCATGGTAGGTTTCAATCAAACGCCTGCTGTCTTGAAGAATTGCATCAATGGGCTGCACAACGCTATCCGGAGGCAGGCCACCGTCTTTTTTGGAAAGGTCCATGCTTCCACGGGCAGCATGCATGCGGATCCCAAGCTCTTCAGCGGCTGCAAACTGCGCATCGATGAGAAGATCACCTGCAGCGCGGGGAAATACATAATGGTGATCAAAACAGGTGGTGCAGCCGGTTTTAAGCAATTCGCCGAGCCCTGTGAGCGAGGAGAGGCGCACGACATCGCGGTCCAGGTTTTTCCAGATCTCATAGAGCGCAACCAGCCAATCGAATAGCGCAAGGCCCTGCACAGAAGGAAGATTACGGGAAAAAATCTGGTAGAGGTGATGGTGTGTATTGATCAGCCCGGGGTAACAAAGCATGTGAGAAGCATCGAAAACAGAACCTTCTGCACACAGGTTATGGCCCAGTGCGTGGATTACACCGTCCTCAATCAGCAAATCTACGTTTTTTAAGACACGATCGCCGTCGTCACAGGTGACGACGGCGCGGATGTTTTTTAGAAGTATGCGTTGCATGGGAGCTCCTTTCGGCATTCTATTACCAGGGTCGGCGGCCGCAGTAGAAATGCTCGCGCCAATAGGACGATTCATAAGTGCGGCGTACCACTTTACCATTGCTGGAGGATGCATCGATCATTTCGCCGCTGTTGTTGATGATAATGCCGATGTGGCCCACCTTGCTGAAATTATCGCTGTAGAAGCAAATGAGGTCACCCTTCTTCAAATCATCCATATCAGTAATCTTTTCCCAATCGGAAACCTGGGAATAACCTGCTGCATTTAAGCGGCGGCGGTTGCTGCCCGCCTGGTTCAAGCAATAATAAACGAGGCCGGAACAATCGAAGCTGCTGGGGCCGCGCGCGCCAAGAACATAGGGCTTGCCCAGTTGCTCTTTTGCAACGGAAATCATCTTATCGATGTTGGCTGCAGTGCGCGCCTGCTTCTCTTTGGTTGCGCTTTCCCGCGCATCGGGGGAATAGAGGAGATTGAAGGTTTTCTCTCCAGCCAGGCCATCCGGAGAAAGGCCATTGCGATCCTGGAAGTCCTTGATGGCCTGCACAGTAGTTTCCCCATAATATCCCGTTACAACGCTCATATAGCCCATATCCTTGAGCTGCTCTTGCATGGAAGTGATATCGGTGCCTTCCATGCCGAACTTCACGCAATATTTGGGGGCATCATCGCTGTAAATCAAAGAAAGGGTTTGCAGGCCTGCGATACCGTCCATATCGAGGGTAAGGCCGAGCTCTTCTGTAAAGTTGACTTGGCGCTGGAAAAAGCGCACGGCTGCTTCCGTTGCAGGCCCATAAAGAAGGGTGCTTTCATCGATGTCCAAATAGCCTAGGGACATAAGCCGTTCCTGCAATTCCTGCACGGCTTCGGATTCCATGCCGCGCTTAAGCGTGGGGTCGGGGGTAGGGGTTGCGGTTGGAACGGGCGTGGGAGACGGCGTAGGTGGCGGCGTGATGTCGATGGAGAGCACGTCCGCTTCCGGCGCGCTCTGTGAAAGGGTGATGGCGCTTACGCTGTTGCTGCCATCTTCGCCGCGGCTTTCCGCAAGCGCCGTATTCCCCCCTCGGGCAAGCAGCGCGATACATGTGATCACGAGCGCAACGCAAAGCGCTGCAGTGCTGCATACGATAAGCTTGCCGCGCAAGGAAAGCCGGCGAAAGGTGCGGTTTGCGCGCATACCAAAACGCCGCATGCGGCTCCAAGCACGTTTCCATGTGCGGCTACTCCACACACGGCTCCATGCGCGCTTGCATGCCCGATTTAGCTTTTTAAGTAATAGATGCATTATGTGGCTCCATTCTAACAGATGGGAAGCGCCAAAGGCTTGGCTTCCTCCAACATCTATATTTTAGGCGGTTTTCCTTCAGAATTCAATGGAAACTGCGATATGTCAGAGATTATTTACAAAATACAGCTATTTAAACCTTACCGTAGGTGCCGCTAGGGGAGGCATATCGTTTATTTTAGGGATATACAATAATTTGGGGAAATGCTATAATCAAAACAAAGATATGGAATGGAGGAGCCTGGATGGCGTTTTTTGATAAGCTGGGAGAAATCACAAAAAGCGTTGGGGATAAGACCAACGATATGATCGAAATCAACAAACTCAACTCGAAGATCAAGGCGGAGCGCGCTGCGATTGAAACTGGAAAAGCGGAGCTTGGCGCACTATATTGGAGCAAATTTGAAGCTGGTGCCAAACTCGATGCAGATGCAATGGAGCTTTGCACCAAAATTCAAGGTTCCTTTGATGCCATCGCTGGATTTGAGGCTGAAATCAAGCGCATCAAAGAGGAAAACGAGAAAAAGAGCCAGCCGGAACCTGCTGCTTGTGTGCCAGGAGCACCGCTTTCTGGAGAAAACATGTTCTGCTCCAACTGCGGTGCGAAAGTCGCCTTGGGCACAAAATTCTGCCCGCAATGCGGAAAACCCATTGCGCCTGCGAAACGCCTATGCCCTGCCTGCGGAGCCGAGCTTGCTTCGGATGCGAAGTTCTGCCCGGAGTGTGGCGCAAAAGCATGAATTGCATTTGAAGCTTATTAACATTCATAATATGCATTGAAAACAGGAGGTATCATAATCATGGCATTTTGTGGGAAGTGCGGAGCACAATTGAACGAAGGGGCCAAGTTCTGCCCGTCCTGTGGTGCGCCGACGGGAGATGAACAGCAGCAAGCCTATCAGCAGCCGCAACAGGGATACCAGCAGACAGCTTATGCGCCTGCTGACACCGATGCACAACAAAACAAAGCTATGGGCATTTTGGCCTATCTTTCCTGGCTTGTGCTTGTTCCGCTGCTTGCAGCGAAAAATTCCCCGTTTGCCCGGTTTCATGCGAACCAGGGGCTTGCGCTCGCCATCGTGGAAATTGCATGGTGGATCTTAAGCGCGATTCTCACTGTAATTGCAGGGGCATCCTATTCGCTGGGCCTTATGGCGGTGATCACGATTGTTAGCTGGATCTTGAGCATTGTGTTCCTGGTATTCTCCATCATCGGTATCGTCCATGCCGCCAAATGTGAAATGAAGCCTCTTCCTTTGATCGGCGGAATCAAGATCCTCAAATAAAATTCGAACGGTTTATGCGCCCCGGCAGCTTGCCGGGGCGCTTTTGCATGCGCAAACAGTCTCTATGTTTGAGGTTTGAACCTCTTTGCGTTTCAATGCAGTAAGGGAAACGCGCAATGAAATCCCTACCTGCCTCACCCAGCCTTTGCGGACTTATGTGTAATGGCAGCATGATCCAATGAGGGCCATCCCTTGCAACCTGCAAGCTTTGGACTTATGTACTTCGTCCTTTTGCAGAAACGCTTTGTATGTTCTATTGCTGCTTATTAGAGGCGCTATTGTGGAGCCATATCCTGCATTTATGGAATCCGAAGGCTGTGCGTATGCGGAGCAAAATGTGTCGCACTGCGCGCAGGTTGCCCCCAAATACCTGCTGTGTAGCCGGGAATTGCGCTTAGACTGCGAAACTGGCAGCGCTTTTATCATAAAAGAAAGAATTTTCCTGTTGACAGATGAGGTTTATTATTATAAACTCACCATAGGTTCATAAATACAAACCGAAAAGGGGATGAACATGGAAGAGTATCGCATCTGGGATAGTGAATATCGCTTTATGTGCATTGTTTGGGCAAATGCACCGGTCGGTTCGGGAAAACTGGTAGCGCTTTGCGCAGAAGAACTCGGCTGGAAGAAATCCACCACCTATAACGCCATCCGCAAAATGTGCGAAAAAGGGCTCATAAAAAATGAAAACGCATGCGTGACCGTTCTGGTGCCCAAGGAGCGCGTGCAGACTGAGGAAAGCGGCGCGTTCGTTGCGCGCACGTTTGGTGGATCGCTGCCGCAATTTCTTGCGGCCTTTCTTTCCGGCCGTGCGCTTTCGCAGCAGGAGGCAGAGGAACTTAAAGCGCTGATCGATGCGCATCGAGAAAAGGAAGGGGGCATAGGCTGATGCTTTCCTGGATGGATGCCTTTTTTTCGGCTGTGGAACCGGCTTTCCTGCAGCTTTTCAACATGAGCATCACGGCGAGCTATGTGATCCTTGCCGTGCTGCTTGTGCGGCTATTATTTAGGCGCCTACCCAAACGCTATTCCTATGCGCTTTGGGCCGTGGTGGCCTTCCGCCTGCTCTGCCCTGTGAGTATAGGCTCCTTTCTGAGCATTTTCAACCTTGGCCTGTTTGACATGACGAATGCAACAAAAGGCGCAGCGCTTGTTTATATCCCGGGAAATATTGGCACGATGGCCGAACCTTCGGTTACCGTCGGCATCCCGGAGATCAATGCTGCCATTTCCGAAAGCTTGCCTGCGCCTGCGCCGGAAGCTAGCGTGAACCCCTTGCAGGTTTGGCAGGCAGTGGCGACGCTGATTTGGTTGCTTGGGGTTGCCGCGCTGTTGGGCTATGCGGGGCTTTCGCTCTGGAAGGTGCACCGCACCGTGCGCAGCGCCGTGCGGTTGGAAGGCACGCGGGATGTATATGAATGCGATGGCGTGCGCTCTCCCTTTGTACTTGGCATTTTTCGCCCCCGCATTTACCTGCCGTTTCGGCTTACGGAGGGTGAACGCGCCCATGTGCTTGCCCATGAGCGGTTTCACTTGCGCCACGGCGACCATGTCATAAAACCGTTCGCGTTTCTTTTGACTACGCTCTATTGGTTCAATCCGCTGGTGTGGATCGCGTATGCGTGCATGTGCGCCGACCTTGAGATGCGCTGCGATGAAGCGGTGCTTGGGAAACTTCCGCAGGAACGGCGGGCAGATTACAGCATGGCGCTGCTTGCGCTTGGTGTGGGGCGGCACTTTGCGCTTGCAAGCCCGCTTGCCTTTGGAGAAACCGGCGTGAAGCGCCGCATTAAGAACGCGCTCTCCTTTCGAAAGCCTGCGGTTTGGGTCGCAGTGCTCGCGGCGGCAGCGTGCGCCTGCGTGGCTTTTGCTTGCGCTACAAATGCAAAAGAGCGCACCGCGCCTATACTGCAGGAAACATCGGAGGATCTATCTCTCGCGTCGGAACTCTATGCGTTTGCAGAACGCCTTTATATCTCCCCGCTAAGCTCCGATACCAGCCCTGCCACGGAAGGCGTAGCGGAGCTTTATGAGGTTAAGACGGACAGCTTCAGCATTCTTGACGCGCAGACGCAAACGGTGAAGCGGGAGTTTGAAGAGATCGACTGGGCGTTTGTGCCGGTGGAAGACGATGCGTTCAATGCGCTGTTTATGCTGAATGCTCCAGACCTTTCGCAATATGAGAGCCGGCTGCAATGCGAGCTTGGCAACGGGTATGTGCTTTACAAAATGGATGATGCAACGTGGCTTGGGAGAATGGCGACCCATGGCGGAGCGCATGCAGGAGAAAAATACATGTGGAGCCTGTATCGGCTCACTCCAATCGCCGATCTTGGGTCACTTTCCTCTTCGGGCTCAAAATCGCCGTTCCTTGCCCTCGAACCAAAGGCTGGTCGCTATGCATTGGAGGATGGAAGCGCATGGCTGGATTTAAATGCGGATGGCACATTTGTGTTTGCTGTACACTCCGGCGAAAACGGCCAGCCCAGCGGAGCATGGGAATATGAAGATGGCTCCTTGGTGCTGTACGCTGGGGAGGATACGTACCGCTTTACCGTTGCGCTGGATGGGGAAACGCTTTATTTTGCAGCGGAAAGCGGAACGGAGAAGGGCAAAGCGTTCCGCTATTGCGGCAACACCACACAGCTTTTGCAATGGGAAAAGGAGATGCATCCATCCGAGGATGGTGTTGCTGGGTTTCTAACTCTTGCAGCAGAGCACGGAATCAGCACGGGCTATGAAGGGGATGCGTGCTATAACGTTACCCCTGCATGGATTGCCGAAGCAACGGACGACTATGCGATCTTCAAATACAACCGATCCTGCGCGTCCTATCTAAGCTATGATGGCGCGGTCTATCCGCTTGGGATGTGGTTTGGCGGCTTTGGATTCACGGATGCAGCCCTTGCGGATCTTGATGGCGATGGGCGAAATGAGCTGTATTTTACCTGCTCCTATGGTTCGGGCATGCATTGGGCGCAGGCAGGGTATTTTGACCCAGTGCGCAAGGAGGTAAAATTGTTTGCGTTTTCCTATCCTCTGGATGGGGTGGAGGGATGCAGCGAGCTCGCGCTTCGCGTGCAGGAGAATGGCATCGGCGTGTATGCCGCGCAAATCGCCTGTTCAAAAGGGGAAACACAGTTCGTGGAACTCAGCCTTGCACCACAGGAAGAGTTGGGTTCCATTTCCTGCTTAGACGGCGTGATTGGATTTTTTGAAAAAGACGGAACGTGGCATACCGCGGAGGGGATGGGAAAGGAGGCCTCATAAAGCTGACGAGCGAAACGCGATGGTGGAGAACGCTTCACAACATCTGATGGAGCGGCATGGTAAGCCAAGGCGATATAAACGGGGACAAAAGCCTGCTTTTTAGGGTCGCAGCAGATGCAACCATGGCTCCCTTGGCCCGCATTTTCATCGGATCCGGCTTCTTAGATCCTTCGCAGCAAAGAGCTTTCTGCGCGGCGTCCGTTTGCGTTCATAGGAATTGAGCACAAGCGGCTCTTCGGTGCTTCCTGCGTTTTCAGCATGCAAAAAGGGACGGCAGTGCCGCCCCTTTTCAGTAGCTTGGCAGACATTTCATGCAGAACGCGCTGCCCAAACTGGAACATTCTATAAACGTTTCCTTCGGTGAGGGTTCGCGTTTTACTCTGCGCTCCAAAGGGCCGATGTGCAGCGGGCCTGTAGAAGAGAAGGCTTAAAAGACGATTGTAACCGCCGTCCCCTTGCCCAACTCGCTCTCGAGCAAAACGCGGGCATTGTGGAACATAGCGCCGTGCTTTACGATGGAGAGGCCAAGGCCGGTCCCGCCGATCTCCTTGGAATGGCTTTTGTCCACGCGATAGAATCGTTCGAATACGCGATCGCGGTCTGCCGCAGGAATTCCGATGCCGTCATCTTCCACGCGGAGCACGGCATGTTCCTGCTCTGTGGATACACAGACGCGCACATGCCCGTTTTCCCGGTTGTATTTCACGGCATTGTCGCAGAGGTTGAATAGCATCTCATCCAGCACCTGCGGCACGCCGCTGACCATAGTGCGTTGGCCCGAAAGCGCAAGGGATATGCCCTTCTTCTTCGCGGCATCTTCCAACCTGTGCAGCACGGAGGATGCGAGCGCATAGAGGTCAACCGGCTGCTTTTCCAGCGGCAGGGAATCCTCATCCAACTGGGAAAGGCGCATGATATCCCCGATAAGCGCGATGAGCCTCTGCGCCTCTTCGTAGATATTCCCGGCAAAATGCGGGATGTCTTCCGGCTTTACAAATCCGTTTTTGATGATCTCCGCTGTGCCGGAAATCGAAGTGAGCGGCGTTTTCAACTCATGGGAAACATTGGCGGTAAATTCGCGGCGCATGTTTTCTTGAGCATGCTTTTCGGTAATATCGAGGATGATCAAAACCGCGCCGGCAACACGACCTTCCCGGCTTACCGGATTGGCCATGATTTGGAAGTAGCGCCCTTCTCGCTCAAAAATCTCCTCGCTATGCGCCCCAGAAAGCGAGCGCTCTACTGCGTTGCGGAATCCTTCGCTGCGGTTGAGTGCAAGCACGCTGCGCTTTCCGCCAGCAGCTTCTGCGCCAAGCAAGCGCAGGGCACTGGTATTATAGGAGAGCAGATCCGTATGCTCATCGATCACGAGGAACCCTTCGCTCATGTTTTCTGTAATTGCGGTGAATTCCGCCTGCTTGCGCTGCAATTCCGAAATTTGGCTGTCGATCACCCGGTTTTGATGATAGATTTTGGACAGCAGTGGAGCAAGTTCTTCATAAGTTTCGCTTTGCTCGGGATGCTCGAGGTCGATCGCATTCACCGGGCGCAGAATGCGTTTGGCGAGCATGGAGGCCAGAACGCCCGAAAGGACTGCAGCCAGCACGAAAATAAAAATTACCGGCGAAAGCATCCCCATAATGAGCACCCAAACGGAGCGCTGCGCACTCGATACGCGCAGAACCGTACCATCGGATAGGCGCGTAGCAAAATAAATGCGCCGCTCATCAAAGGTGGTGGAATAGCGCGTGCTCTGGCCCGAGCCGTTGGTGAGCGCTTCCTGGATCTCCTCGCGGTCAGCATGGTTTTCCATGGCTGCGGCTTCAGAATCGCTGTCATAAAGCACGGTGCCATCCGCTGCCACCCAGGTGATGCGGTTGGTGCCCTTTAAACCTTGGAAATAGCTTTCTCCGCTTTGGGCAAGCCCCTGCGCAATATAAACCGCTTCCACCTGCAGCTCCGCTTGGATCTGCTGCCCCAGGTGTTCATAGAGCATGCCGAAGATGAGGATGAAGCAGGCGAGCAGCACCGCCGTTGCAACAAGGAAAATAGAGCGGAAAATCCTTACGGTCATGCTTCGCCCTCCCCGATCTTATAGCCGATGCCGCGCACGGTTTGAATGAGGCTGCCGCATGGACCCAGCTTCTGGCGCAGCGTGCGCACATGCACATCCACGGTGCGGCTTTCCCCATCGAATGCATAGCCCCAGATGCGGTCGAGCAGCTGGGCGCGCGTGAGCACAATCCCGCTGTTCTCAAGCAGCATGCATAAAAGCTCAAATTCCTTGAGCGTAAGTGTTACGGGCTGCCCATCCACGCGCACGATATGCTTTGCTGGGCAAACGTAAAGCCCGCCGAGCATATATTCAAGTTCTGCAGGCGCGTCCTCTGTCCGGCGCAGGAGGGCTTTGATGCGCGCGAGCAGTTCCATCATGCCAAAGGGCTTTGGAATATAATCATCCGCGCCGCTGTCTAGCCCCACGACTTTGTCAAACTCCGTGCTCTTGGCAGTGAGCATGATGATGGGGATGCGCCGCGTGCTCGAAGCGCTGCGCAGGCGCTTGAGCACGGAAAGGCCATCCTCTTCCGGCAGCATGATGTCGAGCAATACAAGCGAGGGCAGGCGCTGCTCGAGCGCGGCCCAGAAGGCGGAAGGCCGCTCGAACCCCTGCGCTTCAAGCCCCTGGCTGTTAAGGGTATAGATGACGAATTCGCGAATGCTGGTGTCGTCCTCCAGAAAATAGATCATGCTTGCACTCCTTCATTTGAGGTATGTTTTCCAGTGAGCGAAAACTCAACCCACTCCGCAATGTTCACCGCATGATCGCCGATACGCTCGAAGTATTTTGCAATCATTAACAGGTCGATGCACAATTCTCCATTGCGGCTATCCTCTGCGATGAGGCCGATGAGCTCTTGCCGCACTGCGGAAAAAAGATCGTCCACTACATCGTCATACCGCATCACGGAATAGGCCAACGGAAGATCCTTCTTCACAAAAGAATCAATGCTGTCCGTCACCATTTTTCCGGTAGCCTTGGCCATATCGGCAATGTGAACCTTGCTCTGGTTTTCGTTTTTCTCGATATATTTTGTGATTTCAGAAATATCTGCAGCTTGATCGCCAATGCGCTCCATATCGGAAATCATTTTGAGCGCAGCGGAGATTACCCTTAGGTCTCGCGCTACAGGCTGCTGCTTGAGCAGAAGCTTGATGCAAAGCTGCTCAATCTCGCGCTCCTTCTGATCGATTTCAGCATCCACCGCCATGGCTTTTTCAGCTGATGCCGCACTGGCTTCAAGCAGCGCTCGCGTTGCATGACCAATCGCTTCTTCGCAAAGCGCGCCCATGCGGATCAGTTCCACATTGAGCAGTTCCAGCTGCTCATCGAATTGATTGCGCATTATCCAAACCTCCCCGTGATATAGTCTTCCGTGCGCCGATCCTTTGGTACGGAAAAGAGGGTTTCCGTTTCACCGAATTCGATCACTTCCCCGAGAAGGAAGAACGCAGTTTTGTCTGAAATACGGGCCGCCTGCTGCATGTTGTGGGTAACGATGACAATAGTATAAGCTTTTTTGAGCTCTGCAACAAGGTCTTCGATCCGGGAAGTTGAGATGGGGTCGAGCGCGCTCGTGGGCTCATCCATCAGAAGCACTTCCGGCTGTACCGCAAGGGCACGCGCGATGCAAAGGCGTTGCTGCTGCCCACCGGACATGCCGAGCGCGCTCTTTTTGAGGCGGTCCTTAACCTCGTCCCAGATGGCTGCGCTGCGCAGCGCACGCTCTACGATGTCATCCAGCTTTACCTTGGAACGCACGCCATGGGTGCGCGGCCCATAGGCAATGTTGTCATAAATGCTCATGGGGAACGGGTTGGGTTTTTGGAATACCATCCCCACGCGGCGGCGCAGCAGGTTCACGTCCATGCCGCCGTAAACGTTCTCCCCATCCAGCAGCACTTCCCCCGTAATGCGGCATCCTTCCACCAGGTCATTCATACGGTTGAGGGATTTAAGAAGGGTGGACTTGCCGCAGCCCGAAGGGCCAATGAAGGCGGTGATTTCATTTGCGCCGAGGTTTAGGTTTACGTTTTTGAGCGCATGGAAATCCCCGTAATAGAGGTTTAAGTCTTTGATCGAAAATTTATCCATAAGGTTATTCTCCCTGCTTTGCTGAAACTTTTTTTGCAAGCCAGCCTGAAAGCGCATTGATGCCAATCACCATCACGAGCAGCACGACTGCCGTAGCATAGGCTTCTTCGGTATAAAGGCCATTGGAAAGAAGCGCATACATATGCACTGCGAGCGTGCGCCCGGAACCCATGAGCGTATCCGGCACGCCTGCGACGGTGCCAGATGTGTAGATGAGCGCCGCAGTTTCCCCCACGATTCTGCCGATTGCAAGGATTACACCCGCGAGGATACCTGGCACGGCCGAGGGGAGCACGATGCGAAATACCGTGCGCAGCCGCCCTGCGCCAAGCCCGAAGCTGCCTTCACGATATAGATCGGGCACTGCCTTGAGCGCCTCTTCCGTGGTGCGCAGGATCAGAGGCAGAATCATGATCGCAAGCGTAATTGCGCCGCTTAAAAGGGAATACCCAAACTTGCATGCCACTACGAGGAAAAGAAACCCAAACAGGCCATAAACGATGGAGGGAATCCCCTGCAAGGTTTCTGCCGTGATGCGCACCAGCGAAACAAGCTTGTTGCCCCGCTTTGCATATTCCACTAGGTAAATTGCAGAGCAGATGCCCACAGGCACTGCCATGAGGAGCGAAAGCACCGTCATGGTGATGGTATTGATGATTGCCGGGAGCATGGAAGCGTTTTCCGACGTATACTCCCAGGCGAACAGGGAGGGCCTTAGGTTTGGGATGCCCTTAATTAGGATGTAGGCAACCAGCGCAATCAGCACAAATACCGTAATCGCCGCCGAAACTGTTACGGCAAGGCGCAGCAGGAGGGAAAGGGGCCTGCGCCGGTATGCTTGCCAGCGCGCGCGGCTGCTTTCATGGTTTATTGCTTTGCTTTCCATACGCTAGCCCTCCTTCTTTTTCATCGCTGCAAAGGAAACGTTGATGAGAAGAATGAACACAAACAGCACCACTGCCGTTGCAATCAGCGCTTCACGGTGCAAGCCTTCCGCATAGCCCATTTCCACCACGATGTTTGAAGTCAGCGTGCGCACGCCGCTTAATAAACTTGTAGGCATGATGGGCTGATTGCCCGCCACCATCTTTACGGCAGTTGCTTCGCCGATTGCGCGGCCTATGCCCAGGATTACCCCTGCAAGGATGCCGGATTTTGCTGCCGGCAGCACAGCGAAAAACACGCTCCGCTCATGCGTTGCGCCAAGCGCAAGTGCACCCTCATAGTAGCTTTGCGGCACGGCGCGGATGGCGCTCTCCGAAACGCTGATGATCGTGGGCAGGATCATGATGCCAAGCATGAGGGAAGCAGTTAGGATATTTTTGCCGCCACTCGCGCCCGTCATCTGCTGCATCAGCGGCACGATAACAACCAACCCGAAAAAACCATAGACGATTGATGGAATGCCTGCAAGCAGGTCGATGAGCGGCTTGAGCACGCGGTAGAGCCGCTTTGGGCAGAACCGCGCGAGATATACCGCGCAAAGAATGCCGATAGGCACGCCGATGAGGATGGCGCCAGCCGTAACATAGAGGCTGCCTACGATCATGGGCAGGATGCCGAAAAGGTCATTCAGCGGTTTCCATGTCGTGCCAAGCAGGAAATTGCCCGGCCCAATTTCAGCGATCGTGGGGATGCCGTTTGCGAACATGAAAATACAGATGAGCACAACGGCCAGGATAGAGATGCAGGCTGTCAGCAGGAACACAACATGCATCAGCGATTCACGAACCTGCCGGGCGTTTGTGCGGCGCGTTTTTTCCGCCATAGAAAAGCTCTCCTTTCCGAACCATGCCAACGCGGGCCGGAAGGCCGGCCCGTTTAACGTTGGTGTGCATTGTGATGCGCATCATTTTGGTTATTCTACTTCGCTCCAGTCCGTGATCTCGCCCATGAAGATGCCGCGCACTTGTTCGCTCGTAAGGCCGGTTACGCTGCTTTCATTGTTGACGATGACTGCAATACCGTCAATGGCGATTACCGTGGGCACGAGGCCGGCTTCCAGTTCGCTGTCCTTCAAGTCGCGGGAGGCCATGCCGATGTCGCAGAGGCCATCGATCGCGGAGGTCATGCCGGTGGAGGAATCGCTCTGCTGAATGTCAATGGTCAGATTGGGATTGATGGCATTGTAGGCTTCCTTGAGCTTTTCCATGGTGGGGGTGATGGAAGAGGAACCTGCAACCACAATCTTGCCGCTTACGCTGCCGCCCGTGAAGGCGCCGGTGTTGCCCTGGCTGATGCAGCCAGCTTCCTCAACGACAGCCTGCCCTTCCGCGCTCAAGATGAAGTTCAAGAAATCCTGCGCTTCTGCGCTCACGTTTGCCGTTGTAGCAACATTGAAGGGGCGAGATACTTTGTAGCTTCCATCTTTTACGGTATCGATATTTGCCGCGACGCCGTCGATTTCGAGCGCCTTAACCGTATCGTCCAGGGAGCCAAGCGAAATGTAGCCGATGGCGGACTTGTTGCCTGCTACGGTCTGCATCATCACAGAGGTGCTGTCGGTGATCTCTGCGGTTTGTACGGTAGCGTCTACAGCTTCGCCCGCTTCGTTTTCCGTTTCAATTCCAAGCAGCTCCACAAATGCGCTGCGCGTTCCGGAACCATCTTCGCGGGATACGACATAAATCGCATTGTTTTCACTTGCGTTGTTGCCGCAACCCGCCGCAACGATAAGAAGCATCAGCACCGCCGTGCAAAGTGCAATTAGTTTTTTCATTGTGTAAAATCCTTCTTTCTTTTATTCTCTCTTTTTTACGGGCATATCATACGGTTTGCAGGTAAAGGCTGAAAGCACATAAATGTTAAACCTGTGTAAAAGGCATAGAGCGCTGGAAAATGAAATGTTACAGGATTGCGCACCTGGCGCTCTTGTAAGCTTTACGGAAATATGATACATTGTAAAAAACAAATCTTACCCAATGGAGCAGGCAATGGATATTATTAATACGACGCACTATGATAAGGAAACCGTGTTACGCTTTCAACGTTTCAATGCGCGCATTGTAAAGCAGGTTCCTTGGAGCACGCAAGCATTGTTCGCGTTTTTAGTTCTTTCCGTACTCACAGGTGCATTTTTTGCGGTGCGCGGGGGCGCATGGTTGTATCTCGCGGTGTTGGCGCTCGCGCTTTACCTGTTTGCGCGCCGCTTTTATGCGATCTTCATTGCGCCGGAAAAAAAGTTTGAGCAGTCTTCCTTTGCAGGGCTATCCCAGCGGTATGTATTTTTAAAAAACAGCTTTACCATTTCCGTAAACGGCAAAGAAGAGCGCGCATACTATGAGCGCCTGTTCGATGTTTGGGAAACGCCGGATGCATTTTACCTGTATGCAAATGCAAGGCAGGCTTATATCGTGGCAAAAGCCGGGTTCGAACAAGGCACGGCGGAGGCGCTCGCCAAACATCTGCGCGCGCGGATGGGCGAAAAGAAATATAAGACCGTTGCGCGCTGAGGCTCAAAATGAAGGTTTCCTATATTGGACACAGCGGATTTGCCGTGGAGCTTGCAGGCTGCACGCTGCTGTTTGATTACTACCAGGGCGTTTTTCCGCCTTTCGCACTGGATAAGCCGCTCTATGTGTTCGCAAGTCACGCGCACCAGGATCATTTCAACTTTGCGATTTTCGAGCTTGGAAAGGCGCACCCAAACGTAACGTATATTCTTTCACGGGATATCAAGCGCAAATGGAGCGCGGCGGGGTTTGCGCGCCACGGCGTTTCCAAAGAAACCTATGATGCGCTGGTCTTTTTGGGCGCGCACGAAACGAAGCGGTTTGGCCCGCTTTGCGTGGAAACGTTCGCCTCTACAGACGCGGGCGTTGCGTTCCTTATTTCTGCATGCGGAGAAACCATTTTCCATGCGGGAGATTTGAACGATTGGGTATGGGAAGGCGAGCCGCCGGAAGAAAACCAGGCGATGACTGCGCGCTTCCAGGCGGAAGTAGGCCGCCTTTCGGGCCGCAGGATCGACGCTGCGTTCCTTGTATTGGATCCGCGGCAGGAAGCGGATTTTGCGCAAGGCTTTGATTATTTCATGCGCCATACAGATACGGTGCGCGCATATCCCATGCATTTCTGGAATGATTTTTCCGTTTTTGCGAGGCTACGCGCGCTGCCGTGCTCCGCGCCGTACCGCGGCCGGGTAGCGCTGGAAACGGAATACTGCGCGCAAAGGTGAAACCGCGGGGCGCTTCGTCTATGTGGAGCGATTTCGATTGCGCTGTGTGGCGGATGCTGGGAATGCGCGGATCGGTTTTGAACCTTTGAGAACGCACATCAAACACGAAGCACCCGACCTGTGCAGGCCGGGCGCTTGCAGTTAAAGGATATGAAACGGAGCGGAGGTGAAGTGGGGATGCGCCGCGCATGCACAAAAGCATGCCGGAGAAAGGGCGTTCCATGAAAATCCCCCTTTGGAGTGCAATGGATCCCGGAAGCTTTAAACGTGGAGGTTACCGCTTCTTCAACACAGGGGAAAGCTGATTTTCCTATCGAAAGCTACCGAAAAAGTGGCTGTTGTGGTGCAATCCGCGTGCCGTGCAGGAAAAGCTCGGAGGGCTTTCGCTTGCCCTTCGGCGCAATGCACCCTGTGCCGCTAAATCCCATAAGAAGCCTTAGGAAAGAGCGGAGCTTCGAATTTCCCAAAGGAGGTTTTTTGACAAGCTGAAGCCGGCCCTAAGGGCCGGCTTCTTTGTTGTACATGGATGATTCTTTATCCCAACGGGAGCTCGTAGCCAACAAAATCCTCTTCATCCCAAAGGCGCGCGTGGCCGCGCGGATGATAGCCCAGCTTTTGATAGATGTGGTTGGTCACGGGGTTATCTTGAGACGCGAGCAGCCGCGCTGCTGTGAAGCCGCGCGCGCGGGCAGCGTCTGCCGCAAGGCGCATCGTCTCTGCTGCAAGGCCGCGTCCCTGCGCTTCGGGGACGATACCAAGGCGAGCCAGCATGCAGGTGCGTTCCCGCTTTTCCGGCCATGGAAAGGAAACGAGATTGCATTCCAACGCCTCATCTAAAATGGAGATCATCGCGCGCGGAACGCCGTCTTCACGCAGCAGGTAAAGTTCACCGCGTGCAATATCCTCTGCGAGGATCGCTTCATTGGGGTAATCAGCATCCCAGTGGGAATATGGGCTCGCTGCCGCAGCCCGCGCAATTGCGACCGCGGTGGCAAGCTCGGCCAGGGTAGCCGGCTGGAACGTCAATTCCATAGGTATCCTCCAAATATGCATTAGGATAGCTCAAACATGCCGGTGTAGAGCTGATAGTATTTGCCTTTCTGGGCAATCAAATCGTCGTGATCGCCGCGCTCGATGATCTCGCCGTGCTCGAGCACCATGATGGCGTTGGAGTTGCGCACAGTAGAGAGCCGGTGCGCGATGACGAAAACCGTGCGGCCTTTCATGAGCTGATCCATGCCGCGTTCAATGTGCGCTTCGGTGCGCGTATCAATGGAGCTTGTGGCCTCATCGAGGATGAGCACCGGCGGGTCTGCCACAGCTGCGCGGGCGATGGCGATAAGCTGGCGCTGGCCCTGGCTGAGGTTTGCGCCGTCCGCAGTGAGCACGGTATCATACCCCTGCGGCAAATGGGAGATAAAGAAATGCGCATTGGCCAGCTTTGCGGCGGCTTCCACTTCTTCATCCGTTGCATCCAGCCTGCCATAGCGGATGTTTTCGCGCACCGTTCCGGTAAACAGGTGTGTATCCTGCAGCACCATGGCGAGCGAGCCACGCAACGCATCCTTCTTGATGCGCATGATGGGGATGCCGTCATAGGTGATTTCACCTTCCTGCACATCATAGAAGCGGTTGATAAGGTTTGTAATGGTTGTTTTGCCAGCGCCTGTAGAGCCTACAAAGGCGATCTTCTGGCCAGGCTTTGCATAAAGCGATACGTTTTTGAGCACGGTCTTTTCCCCATCGTAGCTGAACGTTACATCGTGGAAGCGGACGTCGCCGCGCACTTCGATGAGCTCATAGCCACTTTCCTCGGTTTCTGAAGGAACTTTCCATGCCCAGGTTCCCGTACGCTGCGCGCATTCCTCAAGTATGCCTTGCGCATTGCGGATCGCATTGACCATGGTTACGTCGCCATCATCCTCTTCGATCGGTTCATCGATCAAATCGAAAATGCGTTCCGCACCCGCAAGCGCGCCCATGACGTTGTTCATCTGCTGGGAGAGCTGGCTGATCGGCATGGCGAACTTGCGCGTGTATTCCAAGAAGGAAGCGATGGAGCCGAGATTGATTAAACCGCCTACCGCCATGAGGCCGCCGGCTGCTGCCGTGAGCGCATAGGTTACATGGCCGAGGTTGTTCATAATGGGTCCCATAAGGCTTGCCCAGGTATTGGCTGTTACGGTGTTTTCCGTGAGCGTTTCATTTAGACCGGAGAACGCGCTGTTTACCGCCTTTTCATGGCAGAAAACCTTTACGACCTTCTGCCCTTCGATCATCTCTTCGATGTAGCCGTTCACTTGGGAAAGCGAATCCTGGCGCGCTTTGAAATAGCGCCCGCTGCGCCGGGCAATGGAACGGGTAATCAGAAGCATCACAGCGAGCATCGCAAGTGCGACGAGCGTGAGAAGCGGGCTAAGCACGACCATCATGAGGAACGTGCCAACGATGCTGATCGCAGAGCTGATAAACTGCGGAATACCCTGGCTGAGCATTTCGCGCATGGCGTCGATGTCGTTGGTGTAGGTGGACATGATTTCGCCATGGGTGCGCGTGTCAAAATAGCGGATGGGGAGCTTCTGCATGTGCGTAAAAAGCTCTTTCCGCAGCTGCAGCAACGTTCCGGTAGAGATTGTGATCATCAGCCGGTTGTAGAGGTAGGTGCCTCCCATGCCGATCGTATAGATTGCAAACATGATGGCAAGCTGGCCGATCAAGCCGGAAAAATCGGGATCCGCGTTACCAATCCAGGGGACGATGTAATCGTCGATGATCGGCTTGAGCATATAGGTGCCGGCCACATTCGCGCCTGCGCTTAATACGATGCCGATAAGCACGAGCACCAGCTGGAAATGGTATGCCTTAAAGCAGGCAAACGTTCGCGCAAAGGTGCGGCGCATGTTTTTGGGCCGATGGAATGCATTTTTTCCCTGCGGTACTGGAGGCATGTTACGCCACCCCCTTTTGTTGAGATTCGTAAACTTCCCGGTAGATCTCATTGCGCTCTACCAGCTCTTCATGCGTGCCAACATCCGCAATCTCGCCGTCATGCATGACGATAATGCGGTCAGCATCCATGACCGAGGTGATGCGCTGTGCAATGATGATGGTTGTTGTGCCGGCGAGCTCTTCGCGCAGCGCTTTGCGGATTGCGGCATCGGTCGCCGTATCAACAGCGCTTGTGCTATCATCCAGGATGATGATCTTGGGCCGCTTAAGAAGCGCGCGGGCGATGCACAGGCGCTGCTTCTGTCCGCCTGAAACGTTCACGCCGCCCTGGCCCAGATCCGTCTCATAGCCAGCCGGGAAGGAGGTGATGAAATCATGGGCTGCGGCTGCCCGGCAGGCCGCCTCGATTTCAGCATCCGATGCGTTTTCATCGCCCCAGCGGAGATTCTCGCGGATGGTGCCGGAAAAGAGCACGTTTTTCTGCAAAACCATGGAGACGCTGTCCCGCAAGGCTTTGATTTTATATTCCCGCACATCGTGGCCACCCACGAGCACAGAGCCGGAAAGCACATCGTAGAGGCGTGGGATGAGCTGCACCAGCGAGGACTTAGCAGAGCCCGTGCCGCCGATAATGCCGATCGTTTCCCCACGTTTGATCTTAAGGTTGATATGGGAAAGCGTAAGGTTGGAAGGATCGTTGGAATAGCTGAAGCAAACGTCCCGAAATTCGATGGAGCCATCGGGCACGGAAAGGGATGCATCCGCGTCATCATCCGTAATCGCGTTCTTCTCGGAAAGGACCTCAACAATGCGCGCTGCGCTTGCACGGGTCAAAACGAGCATTACGAACATCATGGAAAGCATCATCAGCGAAGAAAGGATCTGCGTGATATAACTGATGAAGCTCATAAGGTCGCCAGTGAGCATATCGCCTGCTACGATCAAGTGGCCGCCGATATAGCAGACCGCAATCATGCAGAGGTATAGGATGTATTGCGAAACGGGCATGTTCCAGACCAGCAGGCGTTCAGCCTTGATCTGCGCTTCGCGCACCGCTTCGGCGGAAGCTGTAAAGCGCGCATCCTCATATTTTTCCCGTACGAAGGCCTTTACAACCCGGATCGCAATCAAATCTTCCTGCACTTGCGCATTCATGCCGTCGTATTTTTTAAGCATTGCTTTAAACCGGGGGAAAGCGCGCGTGCCGATGGCGATGAGGAAGATGCCGAGAATCGGGATCGCAAAAGCGAAAACGGTTGCAAGCTCTGCGTTTAGGCGGATCGCCATAATTGTTGCGGCCACAAGCATGATAGGCGCGCGGACGAGCGTGCGCACAATCATCATGAAGGATTGCTGCACGTTTGTAATATCCGTGGTCAAACGGGTAATTAGGGAGGCGGTGGAGAATTTATCCACATTGGCGAATGAAAAGCCCTGCACCCGCTCAAACAGGCCGGCGCGCAGGTTCTTGGCAAAGCCCGCGCTGGCAACCACAGCAAAACGGGCCGAAAGCGCGCCCATCGCAAGGGAAAGGCAAGCCATGCCGATCATCAACAGGCCGCGCCGAATGATAAAATGAACGTCGCCATTTGCAATGCCGATGTTGATGATATCTGCCATAAGATAGGGGATATATACTTCGAGCAAAACCTCGCAGATCACCGTAAGCGAGGCAAGTATGGAGCTAACCCCGTACCCTTTAAGGAACGGGAACAACTTCTTTAGCATTGCTTTTCTCCCTCCATTTCATTGAGCTGGCGAATCAATTCGTGTATTGTTTTGTGCGCGGTATCCCCTTGGGCAGAGTTCTCAATCATGCGGTTGAGCATGCTGGAAAGGGATATAAGCTCCGCATCGGAAAAACCGCTGAATGTGCGCGCATCCAGCGCGTCAAACACGGCAAACATTTCAGCAAGGCAAGCATGACCCGCTTCTGTAGCAGTGAGCTTGTTACGCCTTAGATTCGTTTCATCCGGCATGCGGGAAATCAGCCCGGCGCTTTCCATGCGCTTGGCGGAACAGGCGATTGACGCGGGCGAAACATGGAGATGATTGGAAATATCTGCCTGCGTGCAACCTGCATGCTTGGAAATATAATCCAGCATCGGCATTTGCGTGCGGTGTAACTCGATGCCATGTACGCTATCGCGGATGCTGATGCGTCTAAGCAGGTCAAGGCGGCGCATCGCGCTGATGATTTCACGGTAGAGCTCCGAAGAAGCCATGAAGCAAACCTCCTTTCAAAATATAAACCGCTTAACAATTAAGCGATTGATATTTTATCTTGCCAGGATGTATTTGTCAACTTATTTTTAAATGATGCAATATCGATGCAATATACTACAAAAATTGACAAACGAAAATGAAAAATATAAAACACTGACACGGGACGACATATCTTGCCAAAACCACGGCAAAACACGACAATTCCTAGCAAATTCATGCTCTATCGCTGCGAAAAATGCAGTGGTATGATTGGGCTACAGACAAAAACTGCATCTCGGTTGCAAAAAGGAGGCACACGAATGACAAAATATCGAATCCTCATGGCGGATGGCAATCTTCAGTTTCAAACAGCGGTGCGGGACTGCCTTGCAGCGCAGGAACAGGTAGCACAGTTTGAAACGGTATCGGACGGGCAGGCGGCGATTGATGCGCTACGCGCTGGCCATTATGATGCGTTGATTACAGAGTTGATCCTGCCGCGCGTGGACGGGTTTGAACTGCTGGAGCGCATCGGCGCGGGGCTTGTTGAAAATCCGCCGGCCATTATGGTGGTAAGTGCGATGCGGCATGAGGACATGGTCCGCCAGGCCTGTGCGATGGGCGCAAAGTATTTTATGGTAAAGCCTGTGGACCCGGAGGCGCTTGCAAAGCGGCTGTTTGATATGCTGGAGAATACCTACTTGGGCCGCTCGCAGGTCTGCATGGCAGCCGCGCAGCCCAAAACGCTCGATGAAAAGATTACCGCCGTATTTCTTGTAATTGGAATTCCAGCCCACATTAAAGGTTACCATTATTTACGCGAGGCAATCCGCATGGTATATTTTGAGCCGGAACTGATCAACCGCATTACGAAGGAGCTATACCCGGGCATTGCCAAACGCTTTAACACTTCTGCCTCCAAGGTGGAACGCGCCATCCGCCATTCTATAGAAGTGGCGTGGACGCGCGGCAAAATCGAAAACATCAACCAGCTTTTTGGTTATAATATTTATTCGAAGAACGATAAGCCCACAAATGGTGAGTTTATTGCGCTGGTGGCGGATAAACTTATCATGGAGGATGCGCGCGAACGTGCTCGCCAGGAGATTCGGGATGCAGGTTAAAAAATAAGCCAAGAAAAGGCACTGTGGCTTCATGCAACAGCGCCATGCAGGAAACGCCGCATGCATCGCGCAATGCGGCGTTTTTGTTCCATGTGATATAAAATGAAATTTTTACATGATCCATGCATTTATACGGATTATGCAGCCAGATATACTGCCTAAAAAAAACGGTTCACAGATTATTCACATAAATGACTTCCTAAAATGGGGGACTTGTGGATAAGTCTGTGGAAAATGTGCATAACTCGCATTCGAATAGGCAAGAAGTACTTTACATGATAGCCGGCATTTGTTTAGTTTCAAAGAAATGACAGAAGACACCACAAATTGCATGGAGACACTGCAAGTCCTGCATGATGCATAATCAGAAGGGGGCGCTCATAGATATGGACTGATACAGCCATACGATTGGGAGGAAGAATGATGGAACTGCAATTTAGCGAGCTTGGAGCCGCGCGCCTCGTGGTTCGGGCAACATCGCAGGCGCTGGTGGAGGGAGAACTGCCTTTGCCCGAAGGGAGAAGCAGTGCGGAGGTGCTTTGCGCAGATGGCAGCGTTATGGTTACGAGTGCTGCCGTCAGCGAGGGCGCGGTTACGGTGGAAGGGCGCGTGCGTGTGGAACTGATCTGCCGCGATGAGGAAGAAACGTTCGCTTTTGCATCCAGCGCGGCGTTCCGGCATTCCCTCTCCGCGCCAGGGGCAAAGGAAGGCATGGAAGCGGAAGCCCATGCCGCGTTGCAGACGCTTTCCGTAGATCAAACGGGGACGCTTACGCTTTCGGCAGTTTTGGATGTGGAATGCCTGGTGCTGTGCAAGGAACCGCTGCGCGTGCTTGCAGGCATCCATGGCGCAGAAGACCTTGAATGCAGGCAACAGAGCTTTGAAACCGTGCAGTATGCGCAATTTGGCCAGGAGACGGTGCGCATCCGGGAGGATATCAGCGCGCCGGATGTGGCCGCAGTGCTGCGCGCTTCGGGCGTCTGCCAAATCCGCGAGCTGCGTCTGGGCGGAGACACTGCCATTTCAGAAGGGACGCTTACGGTCACTGCCCTAACGGTTGGGGCGGATGGGAAGCTTGCACAGCTGGTGCAGCATGTTCCCATCACGCTGGAGACTGAGGCGGATGCCGAGGGAGCAGATACCGCGGGTTGCAGCGCAGAAACGGAAGTGGAATCCATTGGGCTGATGCCGATTGGAGAGGGCAGTGGTTTGATGAGCATGGAAGCGCGTATTGCGGTGCGCGTGGAAGCGCCGCAAATGGAGCATATTGCATTGCCGCAGGATGCTTACGCCCCCTCCCTGCCGCTAGCTTGCGTAAAAGAAGAGGTCCAACTCCTTTTGCGCGGCGAAACAATGCGCTTCCGTTTTGGTGCGTCCGAAATGATGAACATCCCGGATGGCATGCCGGAATGCCAGCGCGTTGCCTATTGCACGGCGCGCCCCGTGGTGACGTCTGCTACGATAGAGAGCGGCCGACTTACTGTAGAAGGGCTCTTGTTTACGCGTGTGCTCTATCAAACGGAAGGCGGCATGCTGTATGCCTTTACAGAAGATATCCCGTTCCGATGCGAAACCACCAGTGCAGGCGCTTTCTCAGAAGCGTGGGCACAGGTGCGTACCGTTTCTGCAACTGCTTCGGGCGCTGGGCGTGGAATTGAATTCTCTTATACGTTGCAGGTTAGCGCTCAACCTTATGAGATTATAAAAACGGCCGTTGTCACTGGCATGGAAGAATGCGCGCAGACGGCGATGCCGCGCGGCGTGGTAATCTATTTTGCTGGAGAAGGGGAAACGCTTTTTGATGTGGGCCGCCGCTTCAACCTGCCGCGCAAACGCCTCACCGATATGAACCCGGGCATTTCTGAAACGCTTGCAGACGGCCAGAAGCTTGTGCTGTTGCTCTAAATTAGGAAACGGAATTTTCCGTGGGCTGACTTTCAGCAGGCTGTATATCAAATGGGAGCTACCGCATCTATGATGGCGCTTCTGTGCAGCCGGAAAATAAGGCATGTTAGTTCGTATTTCGAGGTATGTGTGGCCCCTTGGACTTTTAGGACAGTCGCACAAGGCTTTTGTGGCTTGCAGTCTTGAACCACCCTCCAGTTTTTTCAACATGCTCGAAGCGCTACCGGGTACACGGTAGCGCTTTTCTGTACCTTGGCAAGGCTAGAATGAATCCAAAATCTGCTTGTGCTTGGAGCGCTTTGCAACTTCTCTGTGCCCAATGGGAAAACCAGCTCATATCCTTTGGCATTTACTGCCGTGCAGTGCATCAATCCGTGTAAGCTTTTTGATCGTACAAGCGCTTTCCATGGCGCAAAGCCAAAAATGGGCAGGCATTGGGAAAGCTACCCGCTATAGGTGTGCGGCTGCCTGGGCAAACCCCAATTCAGTTTGTTTGCAGGATATGCCGGCTCAATCCAATATGATGCATCGAGGCCGGGCGCAGCAATCGATTTCGGACGCGCTGAAAAGGCGCTGAGCAGGAGAGGCGGAAGCGGAATCCCTAATAAAATTTCATGCAAGAAAAATAGCCTCATTGCAGCAATGCATCAAAAGGCTTATCCTTACGTTAGGGGGTGGCATAACATGGCGAACGAAGGCAGGAAAGATTTTAACGCGATGTTGCACGACAGCAAGGGCATGCCCAAATTTAAAACGATTCTGGATAGGAAAAGCATTGAAAAATATGGCGGAGATAGGATGTATTTTGCACCGCCCATCGCCTATGATACGGTGATGAAGCAAATCCCGTGGGGCAAGGTGATCACCGTGAGCAAAATAAGGGAGCACTTTGCAAAACAAAGCGGTGCGGATTTCACAGAGCCCATTACAGCAGGGAGCTTTGTAGCCATTGCAGCATGGGCAAGCGCCCAACGCGACGCGGACAAAACACCCTATTGGCGAACGCTGAAAGCAAACGGCGAGCTCAATAATAAATACCCGGGCGGCATTGCGGCACAAAAAGAAAAACTGGAAGAGGAAGGGCATACGATCCTTCAGAAAGGACGGAAAAATATCCGATATTTTGTAAAGGAATATGAGCGTTTCCTGTTTGATTTGGATACGCAGATTCACGGCTAAAACCTAACGTCCGTTTGCTTCCGAGCGGCGCTTGGCGCAGCATACAATTTGCAATCGGCCCCAAATGATCAGATATTTTCCGGCGCTTTGCGGGTGGCCTGTTGCAACAGCGGCAGTGCCAGCACGAACTTCCAGATTGCAGCGGGTTCGAGCGTCCGAATCGCCGTAACGCGCGGCGCAGGCGGAAGCTCAAAGCGGCGGCCTGGTGCAAATGGAAGCTTATAAAAATCGGAAAGCGGATAATGGAAAGCGAGCGGCGCGCCTTCGGCGGTTCCTTCGTAGGAAATCCCACTGCGATCAAGCGTAACGATCCCCTCGCCAACATCCACATGGTCGAGCGCATGCGCGTTCAAGTGATATTGCAGGCAGCAGCGCGCAGTGAGCCGATAGTCCGGTGCGCGCATTTCCTCCTGCAGCGCCGCGCATTGCAGGTCCACCCATGCAAGGGGTGAAGGGGGGATGACAGCATCGGCCCCTTTTGAGGAAAGGAAACCGTAAGCATCCATGATGCCGCGATTGCCGCAGGCCGTGCAGAAGATTTCGCAGCCCTGGGTGCGTGTCGTGAATTCTGCGCCGCATTTGGGGCAGCGGTAAAGGAGAAGGTGGAGCCCTTCGGCTGGGCGCTTTGCCCGAAACGGGATGCGTGCTTTTTCCTGCCATGCATATTCATCTTGAAAGATGCCCGCGCGGATGCGGGCATAAAGCGCATCGTTGGCAAGGGTGGGCAGCTCTTCCGCGGCGGCGACGCAGCTTATATCCGTTTCAATGCGTCCGCGCCGGCGGCCAGACCCCCATTTTGGTCGCGTAAGATAACTGCCTTTGGTGCGCACAGCATAAACGGGCACACGCAGGAGTTTGCACAGCCGCGCGGTGCTTTCCGAAAAATCCCCGGTGCGGCCGATGCCGTTGACCTCACCTTCCGGGTAAAGCAGGATGCTGCCACCTTCGGAGACGAGCGTGCGCATGTCCCGGATGGCAGCAACATCCGCCGTAAATTGCGTTTTACGCACACATTGCGCAATGCGCAGCAGGTAACAGAGGGGCTTCTGGTTGAAAAAATGGGCGGATACGAGGAAATTCATCCGCTTGGGAAAAAGGGCGACGATGGCAAACAGGAAATCCAAGTTGGATGCATGATTCCCCAGCACAACGATCGGACCGCGCAGCTTGCGCACGGCGAGCGCTTTTGGCCGCCGGTATCCATAGCGAAGGCGCAAATAAGGCCGCAGCAGAAGGTATGCAATCGTATAGAGGATGGCATTCTGTGGTTTTGGTTTGTTCGTGCGCTTCTGTTCCATTCTTTTATAAGCCAATCATAAGTTAAGGATTCCGCCTACAGCTGAAAAGGGACGCGATGCGCCCCTTTTCGTCAAGGTGCCGCACAGCGCAAAGCAGGCGGCACACATGCATTATTTGATTTTGCGGCATTCGAGATAGTAACGCTTCTCGTTTGCTTCCCCCATGGAGAAGGTTTTGCGCGGAAGCGCGCCATCAAACACCACCGTGGGGAAGAACGCGCTCTTGGCCATAGGCGGCAGCAAGAAGCCCAGGTTGCCGGGCTTTGCGCCAAGCTCATTCACAACATCCGCGCCGTGAATATAATCGATGGAAGCCTGTGGAAAAGCCTTGAGCAGCGCATCCAGCGCGTTTTGCAGCGTGCCTACTTCCAGCTGTGCCGTGGGCGCATTGACCTTTAAGTAACCATAACCGCCGGCAAAGACAAATGGGAGGATATGGCCGCCGCAGGTCTGCGCGATTTTGATGAGCGCATCGCAATCCTCTTTGCTTTCGAACCGGTTAAGCTTGCAGGCACCATTGTCTGCAGCAAGGCGTTCCACGAGGAAACGGAGCGCCTGTTCCGTATCGATGTTGAACAATACCCTGTGGATGGGTTCGAATACGATGCCCGGATCGTGGATGTTTTCAAGCTCCACGAGCGCATACCGCGCTGGATGGGTCTCACGTTCTGCCGGCGAAAGCTGCTGCTTGAGCGCTTCCCAATTGGCTTTGGCAGTAGCAAAGGAGTGATTCCCATCGCCCATGGCAAAGAGCATCGGCGCTTTGCCTTCGCCATACTGGGCTGCAAAACGCGCAGGGTCTGCGAGCGCTTCAAGGGCGCGCAATGCGCCGTTAATCTTATCCGCATCTTGGATTAGGTATCCTTCAATGTGGCCGCCGCCCAGCATAAGGTCAAAATCATAAAGCTGCGTTGCAGCATTTGCAGCGGCTGCAAGCGGTTCGATTACCGTGCAGGCCGGATCGTCGATAAGTACGAGGATATGCGGCAACTCCAGGGCTGCATCCTTGCGAATGCGCAGGCGGGGCGGGATGCGCTCTACGATCGTGCCTTCAGAAGCGCGGATGAGCGTCTCCGAGCCGCGGCTGTAATCGTATTGCTCCAGATCAAGCGCTACGATGAGGCCGTTGCGGGTTTTTCCATCCACCGTGCGGCGCACGAACACAAACCCTTTTCCGCGAGACGTGAGCGTGCCATCTTCCATATAGCGGTCCATCGTGGCGTTGATGGCAGCGATGCGTTCCGCTTCACCGGGCTTGTCGAGATACATTTCGGGCAGCATAAGGCGCAACGTGGAAGGAGCGTCTCCCACAATGCGTTCCGCTTCGGCCCAGTATTCAGGTTGCGAGGTGAACTGGTCGCAGGCAACAACCGCCCATTTTTCCATGGATACACCTTCGCGCGGCAGCAGGATATCCGGCACTTGAACGCCGATGGAGTTTTGGAACATGCAAACGCCTCCGTTTCAATAGGATGATGAATTGATAAGCTTAACAGCTAAGCCGCCCAGCGGGCGGTTATTGGATGGTTGTGCCAGCCTTGCCATCCAGCGCAAGGGCGGCTTTATCCAACGAGGTGATAATCGCTTTGCGGCCACGCTTGCTTTCCACAAATTTTACGGCCGCTTCGATCTTGGGCAGCATGGAGCCGGGCGCAAAATGCCCTTCGGCCATATATTGCCTTGCTTCGGCGGTTGAAATTTGGTCGAGATCCCTTTGATTCGGCTTTTTGAAATGGATGCTGACTTTTTCCACTGCCGTGAGGATGACAAGCGCATCCGCATCAAGATCCTCAGCCAGGCGCTCACTCGCAAGATCCTTATCGATCACGGCGGCAACTCCTTCGAGTTCGCCCTGTGCATTGCGCACTACCGGGATACCACCGCCGCCTACGGTTACAACGATAAACCCATTATCCACCAAACAGCGTACGGCGTCAAGCTCAACAATTTCAATGGGCATAGGGGAAGCAACAACGCGACGCCAGCCGCGCCCGGCGTCCTCCTTCATAATATACCCTTTTTGCGCTGCGATGGCAGCGGCTTCCTCCTCGGTATAAAACGGGCCGATCGGCTTGGAGGGAGCTTGGAATTTTGGGTCGTTTGCATCCACCACAACCTGGGTGATGAGGGTTGAAACGGGCGTTAAGTTACCGCGGCGCTTGAGCACCTTGGAAAGCCCCTGCTGGATATGATAGCCGATCATGCCTTGGCTCATTGCGCCGCAAACGTCAAAGGGCATGGCAGGGGTAACGGGTTCGGCATATTCGTTTTGGATCACAAGCCGGCCGACCTGTGGGCCGTTACCGTGCGCAAGCACAACGCGGTAGCCCTTTTCAAGGATGTCGGCAATGTAGGTGGAAGTTTGTTCCACAACTTCAAGTTGTGCCTGGGCGGTTGCCGGCTTGCCGGCTTCTTGCAGGGCATTTCCACCAAGTGCGATCACGATTTTGTTCACGAGGGCAGTCTCCTTTATGCTTTTTTTAGGTTTAAACAGAGCGGTTTTTTAAGTTTGATCCGATTGATTGCATAATTGGGTTGCATAATATAAGTATATATACACTTCGAACGTCTGTCAACACGCAAAAACCTTCAACCGAATGGATTCGGGTGGTTTGACAGCGCTTCCATGGGGCAGGTATAATAGCGGGGAAGGAGGGGGTATGGATCAAAATTTGAGGAAATACTGCATCTGTGCGGTGTTTACTGCGCTATGTGCGATCTGTTCGCAGATCCAGATTCCCCTGCCCATGGTGCCCATCAACCTTGCGCTGTTTGCAGTAAACCTTGCAGGTGCGTTGCTGGGTGCAAAGCCTGGCGCCGTTTCAGTGGCGGCCTATGTGCTCCTTGGGGCGCTGGGTGCGCCCGTCTTTGCGGGGTTTGCGGGTGGCATGCAGGCTATTGCAGGGCAGACGGGCGGCTATATTTTGGGATATATCCTTGCTGCGTCCCTCGTAGGTTGGCTGCGTGCGCGTTGGGGTATTGGCTGGCTGCGGCTTTGCGCCGCCATGGCGCTGGGCACGGCCGTTTGCTATGCGTTTGGAACGGTCTGGTTTATGGCGGTTACGCGCATGGGGCTTTGGGCAAGCCTTGCCTATTGCGTTTTTCCGTTTCTTGCAGGGGATGCGGTCAAAATCGCCTTGGCAACAGCGCTTGCAAGGCGGCTCGCTGTGCCGCTTCGGGCCATTGGATAGGAAATTCACTGAAGGAGGTTCAATTTAATTAATATGGAAGAAAAGAAAGCGTACTCATTTTTTTGCAACGCGGAATGCGAATTTTTTCCGTGCCACAAAACGAACGATCTGGAAAACTTTAACTGCCTGTTTTGCTATTGCCCGCTCTATGCGTTGGGCGAAAATTGCGGCGGCAATTTCACCTATACGGAGAATGGCGTTAAGGATTGCAGCAACTGCATGATTCCGCACAAGCGGGGCATGGGCTACGATTATATAATAAAGCATTTCAGCGCTGTGATGGAGCTTGCCAAAAAGAAATGAAATCGTGCCAGCTTTTACGGCGAGCGGGTCAAAAGCATATCCTTTTGCAGGGGGCGGGAGCGGCATGCGGAGGCTTGATTCTGCGCGATGCGCAAAAGCCTCAAACATGGCTGCTTTCCTGGGCGCTTCCGTCCATGCAAAAACATGTTTAATAAGCCAGCCCCTTCGAACGCGTCTGAAGGGCACGCAGGCTAAGCGGATTCCCAAGCAACTGAAAGCGCAAGGCTTTCGAATCGAACCCTCGAAGGATAAGGGAAACCGCTCCGGAGCTATGGCGAAAATTGCACCTCTTGCGCAGTGAAAGGGGTGCAATTTTTGGCCGTATCCAACGCGTAAGGGTCAACAATTTTAAAATGGGTTTTGGCGCGTTTTCCATATGCGGTAAGCCGCCCCTGGCGACGCAGGAGAGGCGCAGGTTTCCCTATATTTGCAGCGGAGCCTGTGCCTTTTCTGCAAAACGCTGCCAGGTACCTGCGCGAAAGCGCAGCACGAACAGAAGGCCGCGGAAACATTCATCTGCTGCCATGCCGATCCAGAGCCCTTGAAGCCCCATGCCAAAGTGCATGCCAAGGAGCCAGCCAAGGCCCACGGCGATGAACCAGGTGGAAAACAGCGCAGCGCCTACGGGGAAACGCACATCCCCCGCTGCGATGAGGCAGCGCACCATGGTGATGTTCACCGAACGCCCAAGCTCAAGCGCAAATTCGATGAGAATGATTTGCCGTGCAAGGGCGATCACGGCAGGATCCTGCGTGAAAATGCGGAAGATCGGCTCCGCGAGCAGGTAAATCACAAGGTTTAAGGATTCCGAAACAGCGATGGATACGATAACGGAGCGCCATACCCGTTCCCGTATGGCTGCAAGTTCCCTGCGCCCCACAAGATAACCCACGACGATCTGCGTTGCCTGCGCAATGGCAACGGAATAAAGGTACATGGCGTTGGCCATCATGTAGCAATAGATCTTCGCATTGATGGCGGCAGCCCCCAGCCGGTTGACGAATTTCATGATCGTAAGCTGGGAAAGCTGGTAGGAAAACGTTTCGCTGCCACAGGGGAGGCTGATGGCAAGCGTGCCGCGCAGCTCCCGCATCGGGAAGGGCCTGGCGAGCGCGCGGGGCAGGAAGCGTGCATCCGTGCGCCGGTAGAGCAGCACGAGCGCAAAGGCAAAGCCCGCTACTTTGCTGATGTTGGTGGAGATTGCGGCGCCGGCTGCGCCAAGGCGCGGGAAGCCCAGAAGGCCGTTGATGAGCAGCGCATTGAGGCCGATGTTGAGCGTATTCATAAGAATTGCGGTGAACAGCACCTCTTTTACGAGGCCATAGCTGCGCAGAATGGCGCATACGAGCATGTAAGCGCCTTGTACCGTAAGGCAAAGCGCCACAATGCGCGTGTATTGAACCGCCTCTCTAAGGAGCGCATCTGGTACGCTGATGAGGCGGAACAGCGGCTCCGGAAAGAGCAGCAGCGCTGCGGAAAGCGCAAGCCCAGACGTCAGCACCAGCAACGCGGACACGGAGCTGATGATGGTAACGCGCCGCTTGTCCCCGGCGCCCAGGGATTGCGCCGCGAGCACCGTTGCGCCCGTGCATAGCATGTTGAGCACGAGGATTGCAATGTTGATGATCTGGTTTGCGTTTCCAACCGCACCTACGGAGTTTTGCGAATAGCCGCTGAGCATGGCCTGGTCGGCATTGCCCACCAAAAGCTGGAGCAAAAGCTCGAGAAAAATCGGCAAGGACATTTGAAATACCCTGCACGCAGAGAATTCTTTCGTATCCATATTCCCTTCTTTCGCCGGCGGGGCCGGCTTCAAGAAAACTCGGTTTTACGCTATGCGCAAATGCCATATCCATAAAACCGAAGGAAAGTATAGCACGCTTCCTTCGAAATGCAAGCATTTTTATTCAAGAGAAAAAGGAAAATGCAGCTTGGTGGTTTGAAAGCGCCGGAATGCCGCGCAGAACGCGGGAAAAGGAGAAAGAAGACATTGAAATTACGCGGAATAAAGTAAGGCAGGAAAGTAGAGCAAAAATTTTAGGCCGGCACCCTTTCAGCGCGCATAAAAAGCATGGCTGCCCGCTACGTTCCAACGCAAACGGGAAGCCATGCCGAAGAATCGCATACTTGCCGGTTCCGCGCGCTTAACCTTAACGGCTCTTGCCGCGGCTGGTAACGGGGATGCGGTCCACAACGTGCCCATCCCGCGCCAGGTAAAGCGCGTCAAACAGGTTGATCGTGGTGCAGCAATGGCCGGGGATTAAGGACAGCTTTTCTCCCACGCGGCACTGGTTCGAACAATACGCAGTGCAGTGCTCCTCGCTCATGTCCACCTCAGCGTTGGGAAAATCAGGGAAAACGGGTTTCCCCTGGTCCACCCCCAGCGTTTTAAGCCCCGCATCGCATACGATGCGCCCAGAGTCTGCGCTCACAACGGTAGAAAGCAGCGTTAAGCTGTGCGCGAAGCCTGCTCCAACCCTGTCGTATGCAGCGTCCATGAAAAGGTAGGTTCCGGCCTGCACCTCTGTATAAACGGTGCCCGCCCTGCGAAGTTCCGCAGTGCCCGTGCTGGCGCCGCTGACTTCCTGCACTTCCACTCCGTGTGCATGCAGAAACGAGAGTAATTCACCTAAACGTGCTTCAATGCGTTCCGCCTCGCGGGAACGCACGGAAAAATCCTCTTCATGGGAAAGTTGCCCTGCATAGGCCTGGATGCCCAGGAAGGAAAGGTGGGGCGCAGCCAAAATGGCCTGCGCGAGCGCAAGCGCTTCTTCCGGCGTGGCGACGCCGCAGCGCCGCATGCCTACCTCGTATTCCACTAGGCAATGCAGCGTATTGCCAAAGGCTGCAGCAGCAGCTTCCAACGCCGCAATATTTTCCAGCGTGTCTACGCATACCGAGAGTTTGCAGCAACCCGCAAGATAGCCAAGGCGCATGATCTTGGCCGGTTCCACAACCTGGTTTGCGATGAGCACATCCTGGATGCCGGAAAGGATAAGGTCTTCCGCTTCGCTTAACTTGGCGCAGGTGATTCCCTTTGCGCCAAGCTCCACCTGCATGTGCGCAATCGCGGTGGATTTATGGGATTTATAATGGGGGCGGAGCGCTACGCCGAGCGGGCGCAGCAAATCCATGATGCGCTTCTGGTTGCGCACGAGCACATCGAGGTCGATGACGAGAGCCGGGGTTTCCAGTTGTGATACAAGCATCGGGGAGCCTCCTATCAAACGCGATCTGTCTGCCATCATCCTAGCACATCCTTGGGGCAAGGTAAAGGGGTGGTTTATGCGGGCCTGCGTTGGGCAAGCGCAAGGAATGCGCTTTGGAAGTGGGCTATCGCCTTCCGGAAAGCTTGAACTTGAGCCGTTTGCAGAAAACGGAGAGAAGGTTGCACACGGATGCTCTCAATAAAAGCATCTGCAGGGCAATGGGGTAATGAGCCTTTAAAGAATATTAAGGCGCTTTTTATGGAATTTCTGACTAGATGCGCCAGGCAGGAGAACTTGATAGCCTAAAAGGCAGGCATTGGGGATGTATGGAACGTTTGCCTGTCGGGAAAGCCGCGCGAGGGAGTAGCTTTGCCCCATTGGAAAAGGGGAAACAAACAGCTGGGGCGGGGTATCCTAAAAACAGAGCAACTTTAGGAGCTGTGGTCCATGAAAACATCGCCATGCGGGGGCATATTGGGCAGCTGCATTGGCTTCGTCGGGAGAAATACAACAGCGGGGATGCCTCCCGCCTTTTTCGCCCCTCCGCCGCACATCTGCCCGCTTCAAGGGCGCAGCGCCAAGTTCGTTCGGCCGTATTTGTTCTGACGCAAGGCGGCTCCGCCGCAGGCAGGGCGCCCCCTTTTTCAAAGCCAGCCGACACAATGTGGGGCGAATGGGCGAAATTGACCGGCGTTTTCCTATATCACCGCCCCTTTGAGCGACGGTTTTGCGGCATGCATCAAGCGCGTTGCTTTGAGGGGTATAGAGAAAAGGCGGCAAGAGCCATCTCACACAGCTTGGGAGAGCGGTGTGAAACCTTTGCGGGGACTATTAAAACATGTAACACAAGGCAAATGAGCCACACAAAAAGGCCACATACGAGTTTAGACCTATGCGGCAGGCTTTGCGGCGCGGCGAGAAAACCCCAGTGCGTAGTCATGCAAGCCTTGCGCTTGCCGCAAAACCCTTGGGTGATTGCGGCCCACTCCACTGGAAGTTCGAAAGCACAAGTAAATGCTACTCAAAAAAGGTAAGAAAAGGTTCCTTGGTGAATGCGCGGGGAACCTCCAATCCTTTGGCATAGAGAAAGGTTCCTGCGCAGATTCCCAGGCCGTGTTAAAATCGCATGAACGCTATGGCACGCTCGAACCAACGGCATAGCCATGCTTTTGCAATCTAAAACGGGGCGGCAATTGCCGCCCCCCTTTAGGCTTTTGATTTAAAGCAACGCGCCAAGGCGGCGGATACCCTCGCGGATTTCCTCTTTGGAAGCGTTGGTGTAGTTCAAGCGGAACGTGCGTACGGCTTTGGGCGCGGTATAGAAAGGATCGCCAGGCGCAACGGCCACCTTGCTTTCCACCGCTTTATAGAAGAAATCAAGCGCTGTTTGCCCTTCGGGCAGCGTGCACCAGATGAACATGCCGCCATCCGGCCGGGTATAGGAAACAGAAGCGGGGAAATACTCCGCCATGGCGTCAAGCATGGCTTTGCATTGGCTTTCATACAGCGCGCGGATCTCCGCGATATGGCCGTCGTAATCATTGTGCACGAGGTAATCGTAAAGCACATATTGGGAGAGCACACTCGTGTGCACATCCGAGGATTCCTTCGCTGTGGCAACCGCTTCGCGCAACTCTTCATTTTTGCACACAAGATACCCGACGCGCATGCCGGGCGTAGCCGTCTTGGAAAAGCTGCCCAACAGGATGCAGTTGTCAAAGCGGCCTGCGGCAGTATAAGGAAGCGTTTTTCCATCAAAGCGCAGCTCGCCATAGGGATCGTCTTCAATGAAGATCACGTTCTTATCTTGAATGGCGTTATAAACAGCTTCACGGTTTGCAACGGAATAGGTGAGGCCGGTCGGGTTCTGGAAGTTGGGCACGGTGTAGATAAACTTGACCTTTGGCGCTTCGAACGCTTCTGCAAGGCGTGCAACATCCAGGCCATCCTCGCTGAGCGGGACGGGGTGGAACGTGGGCGCATATTGCTGGAAGGTCTGCAGCGCTCCAAGATAGCCAGGTTCTTCGACCACAACGCCGTCACCCGGATCAAGGGTGATCTTTGCGATAAGGTCAAGTGCCTGCTGAGAACCGGTGGTAATCAAGACATCCGCTGGAGTCACACCAAGACCGTATTTTTCATTGCAGCGCGCAGCGATGAATTCGCGCAACTCTGGAATACCTGCTGTGAGCGAATATTGGAACAGTTTTGTGCCATAACGCTCTACGGCGTGCGCCATGGATTCGCTGAGCGCTTCCATCGGGAATGAAAGCGGGCTGGGCAGGCCACCCGAGAAGGAGATGATCTCGGGATCCTGCGTGACCTTGAGCATTCCTTTAATAAAGGAAGGCGGAAGGGCTTTGAAGTTTTTGCAGAGCAATTGCCGGATAGGGGTTTCCATAGCCAAGTGTCCTTTCTATAAAACAATTCAAAATAAAATCATATAGCAGCGTACCGATGCACGGTTCCTGCGCATTTTTATAAAATAATTGTTTTTATCATAGTAACATTGCAGCCAAAAAACAAGAGGGAAAATCAAATTCATCGAGCAGAATAGCCATAAAGCAGGAACCATGGAGCCATCCCAACGGGATTGCTTGCTATCATGGGGTATGGGTGTTAAAATAAAAAAGCTTGCTGAAGACTGTAAGGAGGAAATGAGTATGAACGATCACGCATATGCGTATTCGGTGCTGGAGAAGCTGAGCTTTTGCCGTGTTGCGGGCACGGAGGATGAGAAAAAAGCCGCGCAGCTGCTCCTTTCTGAAATAGAGCAGGCTGGCGGAAAAGGGGAACTGATGGAGTTCCCCATCCCTGCCAGCACGGTAACACAGGAGGGAATGCGCATCGTTTCGCCCTATGCGCGCGAGGTGGAAACCATTGGGTACGGCCGCTCCGGCTCGCTGCCCGAAGGCGGGAAAACGCTGAAATTCTACTATGCCGAACGCGGCGTGGCGGAGGACTATGTGGGCATGGACGACCTTTCCGATACCGCGGTAATGGTAAATTCCATTTCGTATGAAGCATACCGCCTGCTCTGTGAAAAACATGCAGCAGCGTTTATCGTCATGCGCGGCTTCCATTATGATACACTTGAAACGGCAAACGCCTACCGCAAAAATTTGGGCGATGAGAAAATTCAGCTGGGCCGTATCCCCGGCTTCATGATTTCCGCCAAGGACGCCACGGAAATGGTGCGCGACGGCGTGGAAACCGTACATCTTACGCTTGTGCAGAACGAGTTTGAAGCCACATCGCGCAACGTGCTCGCCGTGATTCCGGGCACGGAATATCCGGAGGAATCCATCGCGCTGACCGCGCATTATGATAGCGTACCTGTTGGCAAGGGTGCGCACGACAACGCTTCCGGTGCGGCCGCGCTGATGCATATTTATCGCCACTTCCTCCAGAATCCGCCCAAACGCACGCTGCGCTTCATCTGGTGTGGCGCGGAGGAGGGCGGCCTCTTCGGAAGCCAGGCCTATATCGAGCGCAACAAAGCGTTGATGCCGCAGATTCGCCTTTGCTTCAACTTTGACATGTGCGGCACAACGCTTGGGGAAAACCATATTTCCGTTACCGGCGGGGAAGCGCTCAAGCATTTTACGGAGCAATTCTGCCGCGAGGTCGGGCGCTCTTCTGTGGTGCGGGCGCGCGTGCAATCCAGCGACTCCGCCGTGTTTGCCGATCATGGCGTGCCGGCAATTGCAATCAGCCGTTATGCGGACAGCGCGGATTACCATGTGCACAGCGATGTGCTTTTCCCGCTGGGCGCGGAGCAGCTCTACCGCGATGCGGCATTTGCGGTGCGCTACATCGAGCGGGTGGCAAACTCCGTCGTCCTGCCGCTTGATAAAACCATCCCGGATGACCTCAAAAAGGAACTCGAGAAGTATTTTGACCGGGATAAAATCAAGAACAATGGTTGAGCCAACCTTCTTAAACCGTTATTCTGCCTTTTCAAACAGAATGTATTCGGCGGGATCGACAGCTTTTCCATTCAGGTAAAGCTCGAAATGCAGGTGGCTCTTGTCGCCGCATTCGGAAATGGCGGTATCGCCGATCGTGCCGACCAGGTCGCCTGCGTTGAGGCGCGCGCCTTCGCGCACGGGCGGCTCTTCAGCAAGGTTGGCATAAACGGCGAGCATGCCATCCTGGCTTTCTACCTCAACGGTCACGCCGAGCGCGTCATCGGTATAAACGGCTTGCACCGTGCCGGCGAATACAGCATGTACCTCCGTGCCTTTCGGGGAAGCCACGTCAACGCCCGCATGGGTCATCCACTGGTTGAGCGTGCGGGAATAGAGCAGCGAATCCACGGCGAACCCCCAGATGATCTCCCCGGAAACGGGCGCTGACGCCTTGGTGCGCGCAGGCGCTTTCGTGGCGGTAGGCGCTTGCGTGAAGTCGGGCATCGGCGTGGGGGATGGGGTCGGAGAAGGCGCAGGGGTGGAAGGAACAGGCGTGCGCGCTGCCTCATTCAACCTTTCGTCGTTGGAATAGGCTACGGGCGCATCCGTTGCATCGGGTGCGGCTTCTTCCTGCGGCACGGAGAAGGCAACCGCCGCTGCAACGCAGAGCACCGCGATGCATGCGCTCAGCGCGATATAGTATCCTTTGGCCCGGAAAAATGCAGCGGCTTTCCCCGTGAACGTCGTAAAAGCCTGCCGGAATTTTTGCATAAATCAACACCTCCATCATTCGTCTTGCAGGGGCGGCCGCAGGCAGCGGCCGCTCCGTTTATCCCATAGTGTTGCCGCTTTTTCGCTTTTTCAATCTTTTTTCACATTGTGCGGCTGACGGCATACGCCCGCGCGTGCTATAATGGAGCGGAAAGCAACAAAAGTGCCCCCAAGGGGCGTTTGGGAGGAACGATATGAGCAAAGTCTGCACGGTTGGCGGGCAGGCCGTGATGGAAGGCGTGATGATGAAATCACCCACAGGCATCGCAATGGCGGTGCGCAAGCCGGATGGTTCCATTGCCACCCAATATAAGCCGCAGAAATCCCGCGCGCAGAAGGGGACGTTTTGGGGATGGCCCATCGTGCGGGGCGTGGTTGCGTTTGTGGAATCGCTCTCCATCGGCATGGGCACGCTGACCGAGTCTGCAAAGCTTGCCGGTGAGCAGATCGATGAAGAACCCTCAAAATTTGAAAAATGGTTGGCCGAAAAGCTTGGCAAGTCTACGGAAAGCGTGATCATTGGCCTTGCCGTGCTCCTTGCCGTTTGCCTTGCGGTCGGGCTCTTTTTCGTGCTGCCCACGCTGATAAGCGGTCTGATTCTGGGTGGGAGTGGGGTCGCTTCCGTGTGGAAAAGCCTCACAGAAGGCGTGGTGCGCCTGTTGATCTTTCTCGGATATATTTTGCTTTGCGCGCGTGTAAAGGATGTGCGGCGCGTGTTCATGTACCATGGCGCAGAGCATAAAACCATTGCCTGCTATGAAGCGGAAGAACCGCTCACGCCGGAAAACGCCATGAAACACAGCCGCTTGCATCCGCGCTGCGGCACGAATTACCTCTTCCTTGTGATGGCGGTATCCATCCTGTTTTTTGCGGTGGTTGGATGGAATGCGAATGTTTTCGTGCGCCTGGCTTCCCGCCTCATATTCCTGCCGTTTGTGGCCGGCATTTCCTATGAATTATTGCGCTTTGCCGCAAAGCATGACAACCTAATTACGCGCATCATCCGTGCGCCCGGCATGGGGCTGCAATATATTACCACCAAGGAACCCACGCCGGATATGATCGAAGTGGCGATCACTGCATTTGAACTTGCCATGGACCCGGAGCGGTTTGCAGCGCAGCAGACGGCAACTGTGGATACTGCAAACACGGATGCGCAGGGAACAGAGCCGGAGCCTTCTCCGGAGGCAGCATGCGAATCCTCCGGCCAGGTGGAGGAGGAAGGAAAGGCAAGTGACTGAATCGGCGCAAAAAAGCATACGGGAGGCGCTGCGCGCGGCGCAGGCTGCGCTCACGCCTGCTGCCGGGGAAGAAGCTGCGCGGGAAACGCGGCTTTTTTTCTGCCATGTGCTCGGATGGGATATGGCGCGCCTAATCGCGCATCAAAACGACATATTTCCCGGGGAATGCGCAGATGCGCTTGACGCCATGCTGGCGCGGCGGCTTGCCGGGGAACCGCTGCAATACATCCTGGGCGAATGGGAGCTGATGGGCCTGCCGTTTGCGGTGGATGCCCGGGCGCTCATCCCGCGGCAGGATACGGAAACGCTGGTGGAGAGCGCGCTTGCATGCATCCGGGCGCGCGGCTACAGGACGGCGCTGGACTTGTGCTGCGGCACGGGCTGCATTGGGATCAGCCTTGCAAAGCTTTCGGGCGTTTCGGTGATGTTGGCCGACATCAGCGCCGCAGCGCTTGCGCTCGCGCGGGAGAATGCAGCAAAAAATGGCGTCTCGGCGTCCTTTGTGCAAACGGACTTGTTTTCTGCGATCGAAGAACGCTTTGATCTCATCGCCTGCAACCCGCCTTATCTTTCCGAAGCGGATATGGCTTCCTTGCAGCGCGAGGTGCGCTTTGAACCCGCGCTTGCGCTCTATGGCGGCCCGGATGGCCTCGACTTTTACCGGCACATCCGGGCGCATTATGCAAAGCACCTCAACCCCGGCGGCACGTTGCTGCTGGAGGTGGGCGCAGGGCAGGCGGGTGCGGTATGCAGCATGTTCGGGAACGCTTCGGATGTGCTGCGCGATTTAAACGGAGTGGAAAGGGTTGTTAGGATATGCTGCTGAAACGCTGCGCTTTTGCGCTTTGCGCCTTGATTTCCATGCTCTGCATTGCAGCATGCGCGCAGGATGTGCCGGCGCCCCTCGCGGTTACGCCCGTGCCACCCCGCCAAACGGACATGCCCGCCG
>JABLTO010197879.1_pt1 | contig 55924 bp, 49 predicted proteins | sample 7160091 | NCBI WGS metagenome assembly JABLTO01 (sample SAMN14651225, study PRJNA627086) | human gut metagenome | isolation source: feces | host: Homo sapiens
CAGTGCGTACACGGTGTGTACGACGAGAAAATGGAAGCAGTATATCGGAAATATAGCCAGAATTATTCGTTTAAAGAAGATTCCGAGAGTACATTCTTTAAAGTGATACGTTTATTCTATCACTTGTAATATAGAATTTCAAACTGTAAGCTGACAGTTTCCCTAAATATATTTATCTTTGGTGAATACACTATTGAAAGTACAATATTATTTGTTTTTCCTTCAAATGCATTTTTTACCATACTTTCGCCATAGTTTTCCTGCATGTATTTTATAAATGTTTCTACGTCACCGAAATATATTGCCTGATAAACCAGATCCTGACTGCTCTTTAAAGATAGTTTTAATACGTTCCGGTTCTTTCCGAGAATCCACATTCTTGATACCGAAAGATTTCTGTCAGCAAACACCGGTTTACTATTATCCTTTCCATACGGCTCCAGTATCGAAAATTCATTTATGAGTTCCATCGTTACATAATCAACCGGCATCGGAACATCTATCATTATTTTACGCACCAGATCTTCGTCACTTAATCCTGAATTATCATTAATCCTGATCCTGAATTCTTCTACATTTTCTTCTGGAAGTGAAAGACCTGCTGCCATCGGATGCCCTCCAAATTTGCTAAAAAGATCTTTACATTCACACATTTTTTCGTACATGGAATAACATTCTATTGACCGCCCGGATCCTTTTACCCCATCCTCGCCTTTTGTAAGCACAAATACCGGCCGGTTATATTTTTCCCTGATTCTTCCAGCTATTATCCCCGCTATGCTTTCATGCACATCCGGCAGATAGATAACAAGTACCTTATCGTCTGAATATCCGTTTTCTTCTATAGTTGATATTGCAAGTTCAAAGCCCTGCCTTGTCATCTCTTTTCTCTCGTCATTTAATGCTACAAGTCCGCTTGCAATAAGCGCTGCCTCCCCTTCTGATCCGCTACATAAAAGTTTAAGTGCACGCCTTGCCGTGTCAAGGCGTCCTGTTGCATTTATACATGGTCCAAGCACAAAACCAAAATGATATGACTCCACGTTTTCAGGTTCCAATCCGCATTGTAATATAAGTGCTTTCATTCCGATATTTTTTGTATGATGTATACGTTTTAGCCCTTCTTTTACAATAATACGGTTTTCACCAGTCAGCGGCATCACATCCCCTACTGTCGCAAAGGCAGCATTTTCTATAAATTCAAAAGCCTCCTCATTGCTTATTCCAAGTCTTTCATATAAAAGTATTACGACCTTCCATGCTACTGCTGCTCCACACAACTCCTTATATGGATAATCACAATCCGCCTGATGTGGATTCACGATCGCATCCGCCCTGCTTTTTATATATATCCTCTCTCCACTTTCTTCGTTATATGGAACCGCATGATGATCTGTAACAAGCATAGTCATCCCAAGGTCTTTTGCATGTGCTATCTCATCGATCGCAGCTATCCCATTATCACATGTTATTATAGTGTCTATTTTATCGTCATATGCCTTATTTATCAGTTCTACATTAAGCCCATATCCATCCTTTATACGATCCGGAATCATGCAGCTTACATCTGCCCCGGCACGTTTTAATGCTTTTAGCAGAATATATGTAGACATAACACCATCTATATCATAATCCCCGATGATCCGTATCTTTTTTTTCTGTTTTATCTTTTCAGTCAATATATCTATCAGTTTGTCTGAATCTTTCAAAAGTTTTGGATCATACAGATCGTCAATGCCTCCGTTTATATACATATTTATATCATTATCACCGATAACATCACGATTTCTTATTATTCTGGCTGTAACCTTATCTATCCCGAATTTTTTTCCTATTTCTATAAAATCAGCCCTCTTGGCCATTACCATCCATTTTTCCATATTCAACCTTTTCCAATGTAAGTCCACATGCCGGTGCTGTGTATCCTGCATTTTCTCTATTCTTTGATTCAAGTATTTTTTCTATTGATCCGGGTTGTCTTCTTCCATCACCGATTTCGATGAGTGTTCCCGTAATTATCCTTATCATGTTTTGGAGAAATCCATCTCCTGTATAAGTGATCACAATATTATCAGACTGCTTTTGTACATCTATTGAATAAACAGTCCTCACTGTAGATTTTTTCATTTTTTTATTGCCACAGAACGACTTAAAATCATGCATACCTTCAAGATGTTTCGCAGCCTCCTGCATTTTTGCTGTGTCAAGTTTTCCGTCATATTCATACATATATCTATGCCTGAAGACATCATGTACTATGCCAGTATGAATTGTGTATACATAGGTTTTTGAGATGGCATTATACCGGCAGTGAAAGCGAGGCTTAACCTCCTCTATGGAAGTTACTGCTATATCAGATGGCAGATGCTTATTAAGCCATGTAAATATTTCTTCTTTTGTATACTTCTCATCTATGTGAAAATTTGCACACTGTCCCCTCGCATGCACTCCGGCGTCAGTCCTTCCGGAACCTATGACTTCGACCGGTGCATTGCAAAGCGTAGACAGTACGTGTTCTATTTTTCCCTGTATTGTATCCTTCGTACTTTTTTGTACCTGCCAGCCCTTGTAACGTGTGCCGTCATATTGTATTTTTATCAGATAGTTTTTCATTTTCTATTCCTTTTACATAAGCTCAGCAATCCTTGTGACTGCCACATAAATATTTGATATTTCATACCATGTATTATAATCCACAATTCCCGTAACCGGAAGACCAAAAACTGATTGAAATTTTTCAACAGCTTCCTTCGTTTTATTTCCGTATATCCCATCCGGTACGATCGCTGGAATTGCCGGATATGATTTTGCTATACGTGCCAGCTGCTGCTGCATCTGGTATACTTTATTTCCGCGTGATCCTACTGTAAGATCATATCCTGGCCACGATGCCGGAATTCCCGATATGCCCTCCGCTATATTTATATACATATTGCTTCCATAGAAGTGTCTTAAAATTTCGATAGGACTGTAACCCTGATCTCCAAGATTCTTTGACCCCCATTGGGTCAACCATTGTGCAAGTGCGTACTGATTAATTTTATGGGTACATTTAAGCTTTTAAGCAGGGTATTTTATATCATTTTTCCGCTTTTTATTTTTACATCATAACTGCCATTGTAACCAAAATCAACCTTTGAATTTCTGACGTACCATATTCCCTGGTCGTTTGATACAAGTCCATTATATTTGAACGTGATCGTGCCTTTTTCAACATACCACCAGCCCTGATCATTCTGGACTAAACCGGTATGGCCAAAGTCAACCTTTCCATTCTTTACATAGAACCAGCCGTGTTCATTCTTCTCCAGTCCGGTACGTTTGAAATCTACTTTTCCATTTCTTACATAGAACCAGCCATTTTTGTTTTTGGCAAGGCCTGTATATCCCGTATCTACTCTTCCATCTTTGTAATAATACCAATTTCCATCTTTATTCTGAATATCTGATAATCCGTTCAAACTTCCTACCTCCAGTCCTGTTATTCCTTTTACTATGGCATTTGCCATTTTCTGTGCATTATATATTCTCTTGTCATCAGCATCATCCACAAAACAACACTCGATTAGCATTGCAGGGGCATTTGCCCTGTGTAAAAAGTAAAGTCCTGTGGTGTACTTTAATCCTCTGTTTGTGAATCCAAGGCTTGCTATGGCATCAACAGTTCTCTGTGCATAAGGTTTTGCTTTGCTGTTTGTGCTGTAAAGCCACACTTCTGTGCCGCCGTTTTTTCCGTCTCCGCTATAATCATCCTTTCCAGAATTTAAATGTATTGATACATCAAGATCTACATCATGTGAATTGCACTTGGCAACAATCTTTTTAAGTACATCGTTCTGTGATGTTCCATTGTCCACCGTGCAGTCATAGACTGTATGACCAAGATCTCTAAGTCGTTCGATAACGATGTCCTTTACTATCCTGTCTTCCCTTGATTCGTCAAGTAATCCTACAGCCCCACAGGCTGTTTTTCCTGCAGGGTTGTGTCCTCCGTGTACATTGATAATCATATTAATCCTCGCTTTCTACTTCTGGTAAACCTGCTATTGATGTAAGTATAGATGCAAGCCCCGCTACAAGCGTTGTCTGTACCATAATAGACCATGCTGTGTCACTAAATGCGCCTATCACAAGCATTGATCCGGCTACCTGTGCCATTGTTTTAATTGCCCTAATTCCGGCCGCCTTAAACCATTTCTTTGTATCCACACTTGGTTTTAATACACAATTTTTCATTTTACTTTCCTCTCTTCTTCTCCAAATGGAGTTCTTCTATCTCATTTTTCATTTTAGTTACTGTGCCATTTCCTCCCAATGCATGATAAGCATCATACATTTCACAATAATTTTGATAAGCATATGAAGGAATTTCCCCTAGAGCCATATACTTATCATGATATTCTATGAGTTTAACTCTCAGCAGGAGCATTGTCCCTTTACTGTTTGCATCCCTGTCACTTTTTTGTTTCTTTAACAGCCAGACTATATATCCCAATATCGTAGGAAGTACAATACTATACGTCTTCATCAAAAATTCTCCCACTCTATGCCGTCCTTTCCCATATATATACTGCTTTGTATGGCGGCATATTGTTATGAGCACCGCCGCCGCCTGAATTTCCTGTGGTTCCACTTATAGATACTGTATGCGTATGTGCTCCGTTACTTCCTGTATTGCCCTTAACACTGACACTATGTTTATGTGTTCCAGCTCCACTCGTATCACCTTCTACGGAAAAAGAATGTTTATGTGCTCCTGCACTATATGTACTCTGATGATACGTTTTATTTAATGCAATCGCACTGATTGAACCACCGGCATAATTGAATGTATTTGTTCCACTTCCCGCACACCTGTCAAATCCGTGTGAATGTTCTCCGCCGCTATCGGTATTGCCTGAAAGTAACACTCCATGTGAATGCCATCCTCCATCAGAAGTTTGTGTATCTATTGAAACAGTATGGTTATGGCTTCCGTTGTTTCCAGTATTAGAACTGCCACTAAATTTATGGGAGTGTGCCGGAAGTTCTGCTGTAGATAACGTATGTTTTTCCTCTCCACCAGTACTGTTTACCTCATGGCTTGCGTTTGCCCCAAGCAACATTCTGCCCTCAATCTTTACCCATTTTGAGCCACCATATATATTTTTAACTTTTGCTTCCGTATCTAACGTTGTTGATTGAACAATCATTCCTACGTGCGACTGTACTTTGTTTAATTTCTTATATACAGCATCCACAATGTCTGAAAGATTATCTCCTAAATCCGCTAACTTTGTTATCTCTCCGATATCGTCCGCAGATTTCTTTATCTGCTTGTCCATTTTATTAAGAGTCTCTGCATTTACAGGTGTCTTCTTAGATGGCCAATCCTCAAAATTTGTCAGTTCATAACTCATTTTCGTACCTCCTTATCTTTTAACCGGATATCCTATGGTCTGTACTGCTGCCACCATACTATCCACCGCTATCAATCTATAATAGGATCCATCATAAATAAATAATGCTGTATCTCCCGCCATAATAAGTCCATCTGTGATAAATTCTGATTGAGCATAAATCGGTTTCGCACCAGAACCATTTATATTAAGTGTTGCATTTGTCGGAACATCTTCCTCAAATCTGATAACACAAATACCATTACTGGAAAGTTTGAAATCATCATTTATTATCTCTTTGTCTGTTCCGGTTGTACCGCACACCAGATACCCCTGTCCCAGATCCATATTGGTATATTGTGTATCCTCATCCTCCCGCCAGCCCGGATTGCCCTTGTCATCTGTCTTCCAAACTTTATTGGCCTGTCCTTTTCCACTTGAAACATATCCTTCGCTTGATGATGTATTCTGTTTCCACGTATCCGTTTTCTGGTATCCACTATCATTTTCCAATTCACTAAGCTTACCCGGAATCGTCGGTGTGTCATACAAATCTTTATAATTTGCACTAAAGGCCACCGCTTTTAAGTCATTAAACAGCTTTACTATTTTTCCGATAATTACATCTATGCTGTCGCCCTTTGTGATTTCACTTCTCTCACTAAATTCTGTAATATCCGGAATCTGTTCAGAAATAGGTTTATTTTCAACTCTATCCAATCCAAGTGACTTTTTGGTTATGACCACATTTCCCTGCTGAAAATCATCTTCCATCTCTCCCCGGATACCTGTTACATTCTGTCCTGCCAGACAATCCCAGTATCCATCATGTGTATAATAAACATTTGTACCCGCCGGATAATGTACAGATGATCCCTCTTTAAAAGTCTCATCTGTATCAAATTCATTTGAAATGTTATACATATAACCGGACTTTTTTTCTACATCTGCAAGTTTTTCAAATGCAATTGTTCCCATCGGAAGTAAAGAACCGGCAAGACCATCAGATAACTGCTTAACCTTTTCATAATAGTATTTTGCATTGTCGGTATTTTCGTTTTCTCTTGTCTCGGTTTCACCTACTGCATAACTTTTTGCAAACATGGCATTTTCTTTTGAACTCTCTGCACTTTGCTTTGCTGACAAAACATCATTACTACAACTTTCTGCCGACTTTTGTGCATTAAGTTCTGACTGCTTTGAATTTTGTTCTGCGCTTACCGCAATATCACTTTCATTCTTAACCTTTTCCATAAGAATTTCTGTACTATTTAAATTCTTTTCTGCAGCATCAATCTTTTCAAAAACCTGATCTTTGTACTCAAGTACTGACTGTTGGGATTCTGTTACACGCTCATGTAATTCTCTAACCGCATTTTCTGATTCTTTGACTTTCTCTTCTGATTGAGCCGCCGCAAGTTTAGAATCATTTGCACTTTCTGACATTTCCTTTGCATATTTTGCATATGCCTCTGCTGCTTTAGATGCCTTAGTTGATATATCTGCCGAATTCTTTGCTATGGCACTATTGCTCTCAACTTTTCCCATAAGATCAGATGTATCACTCAAATTTTTTTCAGCTTCACCAACCTTTTCAAGTATCTGCTCTCTGCACTCAGTTGCAATCTGCTCTGATTCTTTTGCACTTTTTTGGGATTCTTTTGCATTCACTTCTGATTCTGCTGCCTTTTCCTGCGAATCTTTCGCACTAAGCTGCGCATCTGAAGCTGCCATTGATGCATTTTTAGCAGACTCCTCTAATTGTTTTACATTATCTGCTGTTGTATTGGCTTTTTCCACAAGACCAGATGCCTCTGCGCACAGATCCGATACTTTCTCAACACTCTCTGCTGTCTTCTTATTATTTTCTTCTGCTGATAGCAAAGAATTTTCTATAGCTGTCTTATACTCTTCGATGGTGCTGGCGCAGCCTTCAACAAAATTTCTATTTTCCTGCACGCTTTCAGCATTATTCTTACACTTCTCTGCTGCATTTAAAGTTTCATCTTTTGACTGTGCTATATCATTTTCCATCTGCTCTATATTTTCTTTTGTAAGTTCTATCCTCTGTTCTATATTCTCTGACAGCTGACTTGCATCCTGTGCAGTCTGCGCATATTCCTTCGCACTTGCAAGTACCTGCCCCAGTGCACTATATGAATTTTCTGTTTTAATGCTGTTCTGATCCACAACACTTTTACTTACATACAGACTGAACTCCGGGCTTATTACAAGCGCACCATCTTCAAACGTAAGCTTTATCTGACACACGCTCTCTCCCAGAACAGATGTATCTCCGGTTCGTAATGTATAATGCAGTTCATTACTATACATCACTAACTCATTATCAGCTTCACTCCCATCCGGCCGCTTTATCAATATCTCTGCAAAAATAAGATTCTTTAAATCATACAGTGTTCCATTATTTGCAATCGTAAAATGGAGTGTTCTGGTAAGGGTATCTCCCATCCTTACATATATTGCCGCCTTATTTTTTACCCGGTTAACATCAAGCCTTATATTTTCAACAACATTGTTCTGCATTCTCTCCCTCCTTTCACTCACATTGTAAAAAAATAAGCAGGGGATTTCTCCCCTACTTATTCATAACTATTTACTTTTTTCTGCGGCTTTCTTCTCCCAGTTCTGAATTTTCTTCATAGCATCACTTTTACTCTCACCAAGATACATATATGCCGTTAATAACACATTCTGTATATCTGCTTTATTATTTGATTTCAGATACACCTCTTTAAAATCACTTGTTATGGCACTTTTTATCTTCTTATCCTCAACACCCTTTCTTCTAAGTACATCAATCTGGTTCATTATGTCCTGCCTGTCTGCTGACGGATTTTTAATAGACTTACTTATGGAATCCTGCAAAGAATTATATTTCGAATAAGCACGACCGGACTTTCCCTCTTTTGTCTGCGAGTACTTCCACTCATCAAGTTTATCCTGTATATCAGCATTGCTCATCCCCTTAACGTCTTTTAAGTATTTTTTAGCTTCTTTTGCCGATATCTTTTTTCCCAGATAAAGTTCTTTTATTTTCTTTGTCATCTCATTATCGACACTTTCAGATTTCAGATACGTCTCCATGTCCTTACGGACTCTCTTATATTCTTCCTTGTCGTTAAAATACGAATCTACTAAAACATCTATCTTAGATATATCCTTTCCATACTCTTCTTTCCAGTCTATATCAGATATTGTCTTAATTGCTTTTGGTTCGTCCTTTCCAGCACCATTAACGAGATAATCCTTAAATTCCTCTTCTGATAACTCACCGGCACTATATCTTTCCTTCATCTTCTTTGTTACACCATTAATAGCATTATCCGGGTTTTCCAATATACTTTCCTGCTGCTCCAGCAATCTATCAAACTCCTTTGTTGCACCATTTAAATATGCATCCGCAATTCTGTCATACTGACTTTCTATGTCTGCTGATCCATAGAAGATATCATCATCTGTATCTATTCCATTCGCCCATTTATTTCCCCATCTGAAACCGGCATTCAGAGTATTATGCATATTTTGTAATGGTGCCCCTGTAAACTGACTTAATGATTCAACTAATTTTACAGAATACAGTTTCAGGCTATATACTGCCTTATCCTGCTGTTCATCTGTCTTTGAATCCTGTAAATCACTTACAGCCTTTTCTATTTTCAGCAAATCTTCTGAAGTATTATTTATAAGTTCTATAATAGGAACCTGCATGCCATAATATTTATCTCCCATTGTTAACGCTGAAAATTCCTCATAGATTTCCTGTCCCATCAACAGGCACCCTGCAAATGTATCAGCCATTCCACTAAAGAAGAAATCTCTTACTTTGATTCCATCATAATTTCCATCCTCATCTTTGAATGCATCCATTTTATGATAGAATGTCTTGGCCAATATCGTCATGCCACTAAAAACAGCTGCCGCAACTATCTGAGAACTGATCGCATGAAAAAGATTTCCCGTTGCCTTTCTTAATTCAGCTTTTGTCTGAGTATTTTTATCAGCCTTATATTTCTTCATTTTAGCCGTATATTCTCCGATGGCATCATACATTATTCCAAAGTTCTGCAATGACTGTGTCTTAAACATAAATATCTGTTTTAAAAGTGCATTCGGATTTCTCGTTATATCTGCCTGATGAAGCTTTGTGTAGTTAGGCTGTGTCTCTGTAACAATTTTGGTAAACACATCTGATACTTTATCCCAGTATGCCTCTGACCCCTTTTGAAGTTCTTTGTTATGTATGTCAACATAATACTTCGCTGCATATTCCAATGTTCTGACTGTGCCTACATCCATCGCTGTAATCCAGTCAAGTCCACCCTTCACTTTATTCTTTGCTTTACTGTTCTCAGTGACATCCGCAACCCTGCTTCTAGCATTTCCTTCTGTTCTTGTCCACAAATAAGGATTTCTTCTTTCAAGTTCCTCTATTCCCTTTTGTGTAATAAATCCTTTTCCTATATCTTTCATGGCAAGCATCAATGGTCTATAACCTACAACTGCCCCGGCTGTCGGATAAGATGCTGCCTGTTTCATTGCAACACTTACATTAAGTGTTAATGTTGATCCCGCAAATCCACTTCTCAATTTGTCGGCTATTGTAGACTGTGTGTGTCGTCCCCCCTGAATATCGTCAATTATATTCTTCAGATAATTTTCATCTACGCTTCCCCAGTGTTTACTTAATGAATTTTTTACACTTTTCAAGTTTCCGCTCTCATCATGGAAAGTTGAATTAATAAGCATATTCCAGTTCCGGACCGGTACCGCATATGCCACATACCGGGCTGTAGATGCCGTCTGTCTTGTGAGTACCTCTGTTATATCCTCTAGTAATATCGGATTCTTACTCTTTACACGCTCCTTTAAGAATCCACTTCCCTCAATGGTCGCATCTTTAACTAAATTTCCCCATGTAGTTTTTGTAAAATTTGTATCCGTTCTTATTGGAAAATAATTTTTAGTTCTTGCCACCTCATATCCCCTTGTAGCAAGGGAAACTTTATTGATCTCATCACCAAAATATTTATGAAATACTTCTTTAGATGCCTTTAGAAATTCTTTTTCAAATGGACTCAAATCCTTTTCAAGATTTCTTATACTTTTCTCATACTTGGCTGATTCATTCTCAAGCAATTCATGATTTCCTGATTTTAGAGCATCAAGTACTAAATTATATGACAAATACCTATATGTCTTTGCATTCTTCCATGCTTCTTTTGTCTTTCCCTTTTCATATAATTTTAAGTCAGGTACCGTGAAACCATCATTTAAAATATGATACATATTTGATTTGTTATAACTGTGCATGATTATTGAAAGTCTCATTGCCTTTGTTACCTTTACCGGATTACCTTCATCATCCTTCAGTCCCACATCAACAAGATCTTTCTCTTTTGTTGATACAAGTTTTTTCATATTGGCCCGGTCATCCATAAGATCTTCATATACATCACAGACATGTCTTTCTACTTCAAGCTGTTTTTTCTGTCCTTCTTCCAGCTGATTGTACATTGACATTATTACACTGTCATCCTCGTACCCTGACAGCTTTCTAAACTCTCTTCTGGCATTCAGATGCACCGTTGCGTATTTATGGATTTTTTCCTGTACTATATTATTTATACCCTTTCCGGCTTCAAGTTCCTTTACCGCCATCTTTGCAGCCTCATGTACTTCCTGCACCTTCTTATTGGCAATAAGCTTATTCGCATTGCTGATCTGTTGTTTTACCGCTGATACAATATTGTATACCTCCTGCAGTTCATTATTATTAAGCTGCATATAATGTCTTCCGCTAAATATTTCTGACAGTCTGCCTATTTTTTGAGATATATTTTCATCATAATCAAACTCAAAATTCTTATCCTTATTGTATGCATCATAGTACTTCTTTAACTTATCAAGCCTCTCCTTCATAAGTTCACTATTACCATTATCAAGATTTACAACCTTACAGACATCCACCACACCTCTTACCATCTCCACAGGAACATGCTTTGATTCTGTCGGATGCGTCAGCATAGAATTAAGTTCATTCATACGCTTTTTTATCTGCCCTTTCAGATATGTTGCTTTACGCTGTTTAGCTGCATTAGTTCTGGATGCAAAATTACGGGCACGTATATCTGCTATCTTCTCATTCTTCTGTTCCCTTATGCGTCTGATCTGATTCTGTGCTTTTTCTTTCTCTGCTTTTAAAACTGCGGCATTAATTAAATCACTATTTGTTATCGCTTTTCTCTCCTCTGCCTCCAGTCTGTAAAATTCATCCTGCAATCGTAATATAGACACCTTTTGCATTTCTTCTGTTTTCAATCGTTCCTTTTTGACTGCACTCAGATACTTCTCTGAATATTTTTTCCGTATTTCAGCCTGCATACTCTTTAACTCTGCGATTTTGCTGTTGACCTTTGAGTTTGCACCCTCTGCCGCCTGCTCTACAAAAAACTGCCTGTATATATCCAGAGCCACATCATATGCCGCATTATCTATATTCATGCCATACTTATTTACTCTCTGCGGTTTCATTGACTCCAGAAGGTCTACAAGTTCAATGATCTGATCGCTGTCCGGTGTATCATATGACAGTCTGTAACCTGATTGTTCTACTATATCGCCCCATATATCATCCAGATATGTTCCATTATTTGACAGCGTCAATGTACCGAACATAGATTTTCGGAAGTCGTTATAATTATCATATGTATACTCGACAGCTTCTCTCTGCCCCTTATTCAGCTTTATTTTATATTTTGACAAATAGTTTTTGAACTGTTCATAATCTTGTTTTTGCGATTCATCTATCTGTGTGCTCTGTTCCAGTACCGGTTTTGCTACCTCCTGCATTACCTTGGTCATATCTTCAAATGATACATTTTTTGTATCTTTAAGATACGCAAATATATTTTTCAGATTATGCTGCAGATCAGAAACATCATATGTACTGCCATATTCCTTTATTATATTTTTTGCAACCTTATTAATGATCTTATCGTTTATCTGTACATTTTGAAGAGACTCAAATCCCTTTTGTACTATTCCAGCCGCCTGTTTCTGTTCATCTAATGCCCATATCTCATCAAGAGCCTCGAAAAGAGACTCATCAATATTTGCAGAATACCTCTGTCCTTTATCAGACAGATTAAGTGAATACCTATCATTTGATGTATTGACATTTTTATGCTCAGATGTTACATTGATTTTAGAGACAGGTCGAGGCTCTGGTACAGCAACAGCACTATCGTTGGCTGCCGGATTAAGACCTGTCTCTTTTTTATTAACATCTTTCATGTCAACTACATCATACATTATTAGTCCGTTTTCTACTGAATCTCCTAATACCACATCCGCTGTATATCGTCTTGAACCTACTTCAACAAATATATTTCCTCTTAAAAATCCCTTAATATTGTCTTTACGTTCATGAAATATCTGCTCATATTTATAGTTTTTTACATTTGATATTATTTCATCTATATTTCTTGCAAGCCGCATTTTATCCAAATATAACATTGGTTTATTATTTTTTAGCCATCTACTATCCTTTGAACTTGTAAACTCCTTTCTCCCTTTTCCAATATTTTTTACGTTATATCCGGCGACTTCAAATCCTTCTGGGAAATTCTCTTTTATATAATTTCTTACAGTTTTAATTACATCTTCATCTTTTACCCCGACTAATATATCTTCATCAATTTTTATATACTGCTTTCCATCCTCATCAAACTGTAACGAAAAGGCTTTATCTTTAAAATTTAACTGTCCATTGGCATTTCCACCATCTTTTAATTCATGTTGTCTGTTTTCAATAGCTGCATCCCATTCCTTTAATACATTGTCACGTATCTGTTCACACCGTTCTTTTGCTTCCAAAAACTTCTGTCTTTCTATATTACTTCCTGCTCCTTTAACAAGTTCCTTTATCCTGCCGATCAGATCATTAAAGAAGTCCTTGACTGATTCAATAAAGGTCCTCTTATCCTTTTCAGATAGATTTTTCTGTGCGTGATCCACAAGCTGGCTTATACCTTCCTCTGTTGTAAACATTTTTGCCACAACATCATTGACAAACTCTTCTGCGGCATCATGTGTTGTGGTCTTATTGTCAATTTTCTTATAAGCTTGTTTATATACATTGTTAACTTTATGATTTACCCAATGCATTCCCTCTTCGCTGTTCACAAAATCTATGACCTCATCTATAACTTTATTCCATCCCTCTTTGTTATAGCTGGCTGTAAATTCTCCTATATGTTCATGCAGCATAGCCTCAACCGGATTATTGCTATTGGTCGTTATGGTAACCATTCCCATAGCTTTTGTGAACTGACCTCTTGCATTATTATCGATACTGTTATCTGTAAGTGTGGTCGATACTCCATCTGTCTTTGATAGAACATCCGCTAATCGATACAAACCATCATCATTTTGCTGTATTCTATTATCATATACATGAGATTTCCCTGAAAAACTAATCTCATTTACCTTCTTTTGCATACTGTTTCTTACAATATTCTCTGCCTTGGCATCATTTACACCTAATTCATACATCATTTTTAGTGAACTCGTATCCACTGCTGACACTATATTTGCATTCTTTGGATTATCAACAAGCTTATCAAAAGATGTTACTCCTAGCTTCCCCTGGTTATAAAACTGCATTGCAGAAAGCGCATACTGTGCTACGCTTCCACCCTTATACTCTTCTATAAATGCATTGGCGGCCTCCGGCGAATCAAATGTAACTGCTGCATTATAAAGTCTCTGCGTATCCGCATTATCAAAATGTACCCTCTCAAGTTTTACATTCTGTCCATTGCTCAACATTACAGTACTCTTATTTGCATCATTTACCTTTGCAACAATAACAGGTGTATCATTAATAGCTGCCCTTGCAACCGTTGAACCATTCTTTCTATCTGACTTCTTAAGTATACTTTGTGCCTGCTGTTCTGCCTGCGTATTATACAAGGCTTCCTGCACGTCAGTTACTGTACGTGCATCATCTATTTTTCCCTTTAAAAGTTTTCCATACACCTCCGGCAGACTATCATCCTTTGAAAACTGTGATACTCTCTCATCATTATCGATTTCTGATACCTCTTCCGGATTTTCAGATGCCATATCGTATATAAGCTGTGCATTTTTCTTCGCAGTCTGTTTATCATTTCCTGCCTTTATAAATTCCTGTTCGAGTACACTCTGTAAATCGTTATCATTGCTATACTCAGTCATTGATTCAAGAATAGAAGTCATCTCTTTTGTAGAAAGATTGTCAGACTGCTTAGCTTCAACAATCTTTCTTGCAGTAGACTCTTCCGGCATTTCTAAAGCAGTCTTTTCAATCGACTTTGACAGATTTTCATTACTCACAGCAGCCTTTGCCGCACTTCGGTAATTTATCTTTCCGGCCAGCATAGTTCCACCGCCGATAAGAACACCTGAAAGACCTCCTGCAGCAAAATCCTGTGCTACATCTGATGCGTATCCATTAAGCACTTTAAATCTTGCTTCATTTTCAGACAATCCACTTTTCATGTATCCATTTATTTTTAAATCATAATCCGAAAAATCACCATTAATAGCGCGATCCGATATATAATTGGCAATATCCGTAAATGCTTCCTCAGAACCTTCGTACATAAAGCTCTTTGCCATTTCGCCTATTATGCTCTTTACTTCCCCCTTTGAAGCTTTGCTAAACATACCAATGGCATTTTCAGCCGACAAATGTTCAAACATGGCTTCTGCTATTCCCTGTGCTATTCCATATTCAACAGCGCGCTGTCTTCCCATTCCGCTATCCTGAGCCTGTTTAATTCCTTGTGCCGTAGAACTTAGACCAAACTGTGAATCTGTAGCAAGCGCACTTGCAACTTCTGCAGATTTGCCTGTAAGTCCCAATGCTTTTGACATTGCTCCTCCTATCGCCATAGATTCAAGTGATTTTGCAGAACTCATTCCTACACCATATGCTTGTCCTGCTATTGTTCCATACTTATCGTATAAGTATTGTGTCGTTTCGTCCTCTGTTGTCTGTCCTATATTAGTTGCCGCATAGTATGGTGAATTAGTATCTACAGGTAAATCCTTATCCTGGTAAAAATTCGACTTTACTGTTTCAACAGCTGCTGCTATTCCTGAAACCGGATGAGTAATCAGATCAGCCGCATTCCATCCAATTCTTCCACCCAGAGTCTTAGAATCATTTTTTATTGTATCCTGTAACTGTTCAGTTTCTTTCCTGTTATTGTCTCTGGATACATATTCAAGCATCTGTTGGAATTCTTTTGACTGGGTATCCCATCCTGCCTTTTCAAGCTTTTCCTTCGCCTTTGCTATTTTTTCTGTAGCATAGCTTGTCTGAACATTATATCCGGCATTACTTCCAAAACTTGGTGTCTCCATAAGAGCCTGCGCTTTATCATATTCGTCAAACAGCTCTCTATCTGTTTCCTGTAAGTTTTTCAGTGCCTCTTCCTGCCGTTCTACTGCAGCATTTGTCTTTTCCATATCTTCTATGGTTCCGAAATTTTTATCATAGTATTTCAGATCATCTTCGGTAAGTCCAGAATCTAAAAGCTGTTGTCTGAGTTCTTCTTTTTTATCATTTTTAGTTATATTCGTTCCTGCTATTACCGGAGTCCCCCCTATTGAGGGACTATTATATGTATATCCCGGCTGTACACCTGTCTGATTGTATTCTGCGATATTATCGGATTCTTTCTCATATGCCCTTATCTTGTCCTTTATATCATCTGATTTGGAATTCCACTTTTCCTCATACTCATCCTTTGCAGTATGCTCCTCATTATTTTTGCGGGCATTTTCAACAGATTTCCAGTTATTCATATAAAAATCCATATCATCATCATCCAAGTTTAGCTTATCCTTTACTTTTGCAGTAGGGTCATTATTAAACAATTTTTGAATAGCACCTATAACCGGATTATCTGGATTTTGATAACTATACGCTTGTGATAACTCCTTATAATCATCATCACTCATATTCAATGCCTTTTGGGTAAGTTTACTCTTTCTCCTGTCACTGCTTATTTTATCCCAATTTGTTTTATAATAATTTAGATCTATATCATCAAATCCATATTTGCTTTTCATTTGTTTATCTGTCTTTTTTCCAGATGTATAAAGCTTTAAGTCGTTATATGTAGTATCATACTGTGAATTGGCAAGCTCTTCTCCAGTTTTTCTATATACCTGTCTTGCTGTAGCATATCTAGTGGCTGGTTGAAGTATCTGTGTTCTTTGCTCAACTCCATTCTGCAGTCTTGTAACAGCCTCCTGCCTTTCCTGCTCTGAGACGGCAGCACCCTTTTGAGTGCTGTCATTGTCTTTTCTATTCTTTCGTTTACTATAGTTTTGTGCCGCCTGTATCGCATAGTTCATTGTATCTTCCTCCTACATAGCTTTATAACTTGAATTTCCTGCTAATATCTGATTTCTCAATTTAGTTGCATCACTTGTAGATATCTTTCCCTGATTAACCATAGAACTCAGATATGATGTAATTCCCTTGGCACCGTTATTGTTATAAGCAAAGCTGGCTGCCTTAAAATAATTAGACAGATTATTATTTTTTGCCTGTGACGGATTACTATATGCAGAATATCCACCTGCTCTTTTTGTAGCAGACGCTGCGGCGGCAACAGCTGCTGCTCCTGCTGCGATATAATCATTTGATCGACCACCATACGAAGTATTACTATAAGAATCACTACCCGATTTACTGCCAGAGCCACCGCCACTGCTACCGGACTTTGCCAGTAATGCCTGCTGATACGATTTCTGCCAGTCAAACTGATCAACATCAAGCTGATAGTTTCTATCTGATTCCAATTTGTTTTGGTCAAATGTTTTCTGCCACTGTTCTGTACTTGTCTGATATTCCTTTAATGCCTGTTCATACTCTTTCTGCCACTGATAATTGCCTGTATCATATTCTTTCTGCCAATGCTCGTTATCTGTATTGAATTTATTTACATCAAGCTGATAATTCCTATCTGATTCTAGTTTGTTCTGATCAAAGGTTTTCTGCCATTGCTCATTTTCCGTATTGAATTTATCCACATCAAGCTTATAGCTTCTATCTGATTCTAGTTTGTTCTGATCAAAGGTTTTTTGCCACTGACTATTTTCCGTATTGAATTTGTCCACATCGAGCTTATAGCTTCTATCTGATTCTAGTTTGTTCTGATCATAATCTTTCTGCCACTGATAATTAGAATTTGCCGTCTGCCACTTGTTGTACTCTCTGTCTTCCTGTGTGCCAAACGCATTAAACTGATTATAAAGATTCTCTGTATCTGCATTATATTTTGCCTGTGCCGCCTGATATAATTCCGGAATAACACCATTTAACTGTGTCAGATACTGTTGATTTGCCTGCTGTCCGGCTGTGACCGCATAACTGTTTCCATATCCTCCTGTAAGGGATGATGCATTTGTGGCTGCATTCGTTGCTGCCTGATTTCCCAATGCAGTATACTGGTCCTTATACTGCTGATACATTGGATCTGCGTTAAAATCATAGGAAAACTTCTCCCTGTTCGATATCTGGTCAAGTACATTCTCCAATGACTTCTGATATTTACTTGAATATGCTCCCGGATCTGTATATGCCATTAGCTGTCCTCCTTCTTTTTATTCTGCTCCATTAACTGATTTTCCAGATTAGTTAAATAGTAATCTACTCTTGTTGAAAAATCTGTGAGATACGATTTTACTGACTGCATATTCTGTTCATTACTTCTCTGCTCCACATTAATTGATGGCAATTCAAATCTATTACTCATTTACCGCTCCCCTCCTCTACTACTTTTGCAATACTATACAGCTTCATTTTTCCGAAACCTGATATCCTTATTGTCATGTGATCGCACCGTATTACCGGTATAGGTATCTCGTAACTCTTTTTCCTTGTACAATACAGATCTATTACTTTCTCCCAGTCTCCTGTACTGTCGTACTGGATTTCAACCATAAATTTTGCATTCTCTTCAAGTTGCATTCTCATGTATAACTTTTTTATATATTTCTTAAAAGGTGTATCAAGACCTATCTCTCCTGTTATTGCACTCCATTCAAAGTCCTTTTCCTCTTCTCCACCTGGTATATATCCAGGATAATTATCTATTGCAGGATACATATATTTTTCCGGTATCTCTGTAGACATTGGATGCCATGGCATATACAAAGCTTCAGCTGTAACAAGATAAATTACATTATTATCGTCACACATAAAAAGTGAATTGCGTCCATACGACATATACTTCATAATTATGCCATCCTCTTTTGACCACATATTCTTGGCTGTATCATAGACATACATTGCATAATCATAGTTCTCATTACGCATAGACAGATAATATTTGTTCCGGTAATATCCTCCCACTGCATCATAGTAATTCAATGTTCCAAGTGAATTTGATATAGAATTTATCGAACCATCATACATAACTACTGAATCCATGCTTTTATATATCAGACAGTTATTTACTACGGCGATACTCTTTCCTGATCCTTTTTGTACACCTTTTCCGGCATTCCATGTGATTTCATAATTTGCCGGTCTGTTTCCATACAGTCTGTGGTACCCATTCTCTTTAAAGAAATAAATAGAATCATTGTATGACACAATTCCTGTAAACTCTCCCTCTGTACCAATTGTTGATGCGTAACTGTCATTATCAAGTCCTGCATAACAGTACCAGTTTGTAGGATCTCCCTGTTTGCACGCATACACCTCATGTTTCTTACTACTACACGCCCATATCCTATTATTTAATTCTGTACAAAAGTCAAACTCCGGCATCTTTCGTTCTACAGTTATATTTCTGCTGTTGATAAAGGTACGATTGATCAGCCCTGTAATTATCAGATAATCATCCTCTGCAGCATATATAATATTTGATTGGTTAAAATTCCAGTTATTATATACATTCTCATTTTTATCTACACCACTAAAAGTTGCCGCATCGTTAGCCTTGAATCCTTTTCCTATTCCTTCTGCCTCTACCTTGACATATGTTGTAGGTATTGATACCCACATACTGCTGCTGGCTGAATACATTTTTAATACAACCGACTGCTGGGATGTATCCAGCCAGTACTTCTTTTTATCCGTTGGCTCTGTATCTGACGTTACAGTATTGCTATCATCAAACTTGACACCATCAAGCCTGCACAAAGTAAGTCTTGGCGGCTCCTTGGTCGTAATACAATTATCTATATACGTTATCTCATTAGTCTGTGTATTATAAATCACTCCATCCGGGAACACACATAAAAGTGCTCCCATCATAACAAGCTGTCTTTCCCCACCATCTTTAAGCTTTAGAATTTCCTCATCCTTAAAGTACAAAACATTATTGTCAACAAATGTAAGATACTCTCCTCCGAGCATTCCCTGCATCTGTTCACCTCTTCTATAAATTCCCCTGCGTTTTCTTGGAACAAGAACAGGATACTCATCACAACTCATGTTCTTCATGTCATAAAACTGTCCTTCCTGAATGACAGAATTATGATTGTAGCCAGAGAATGCATTGATCATTGTTGTATTATCTGCTTTCGCACTCAACTGTGGTAACATACATAATCCTCCTTACAATACGATCAATGGCTTACTCTTTACCCTATGAGTTCTGTTATAATAATTGCAAAATTCCTGATATGACTGATTAAACATTGCCATGCTGTTTCCATACAGATCAAATTCTGTATTTGCAAAGTCTATCATTGAAAACACATAATATTTATATAAATCAGCATAAGTATCAGGAACCACTAATTCATAGTCCATCTCAAGTTGTTCAGGCACATCCTGTTTTTCTTCATCCCCTATATCCTCATGCTCATGTGTATTTATAATTTCCTCATATATTTTCTTTTCCAATCTGGTAAGCCATTGTATCATCAACCCATCATCAAACTTACTGGGCTTTAGTTCATCAACCTCGCATAATACTTCATTTACAGTCATTTTTCCTCCTGTTATCAAAAAAGGTCAACGGATTACACCGCTGACCTCCGTTTGTTAAATTTAACCATTTGCAAGTTCTCTCTGACGCATAACTGCTATACTATCCATTCTCTCCTGATTTTTAAGAACTTCATATACAGCCGCTGAAACCTCTACTTCCACACCTCGTTGTATCTTGCTTACCATACCATTAATGGATACTGTCACATCCGAAGCCCCATCTTTCTCTACTGGAAGTCTTATAAGGTACTTGTCTTCTGTATATTTGCCTTTCTTCTTTTCTGATTTAGCAGATCTGTTTGTCTTTTTTGTCTCCGTTTTAGTTTCATCCGGTGACATATCTGTTACTGGTTCTGTAGGCTGCGTATCATTTACAATTCCTTTTTCTTCTGCTGCCATGCTATTCCTCCTTAATTTGCCTCAACTGTTGCGCTGTAGCTTGATAATGATTCAATACGGATCATGTACTGCTCTACAAGCCTTTCTGCAGTTTTGATTGCTTTCCATCCTACTGTTGCTCTCTGATTCAATGGATCATCACCGGATCCAAGCTGTTTAACAATAGTCTCAAGGCCGCCGCCTTCTACCTCTGTGGTACCGTATGCCTTCGCTCCAAGCACAAGTGTTGAAAATACTGCTTTTCCTGATGGACAGTTATCATCATCACCTTTCCAGATTTTGGCTTCGGTACTCTGTACGAATCGGACATTACCGATCTTACCAATCTCTCCTTCAAAGATTGCATCAGGATCAGCATATTTATGTACATCTACCCATTCTTTGCTTGTCATAAGATCATATGCTGTATATGGATGAATAATTGCTACATAGCTTCCATCTATCATTGGCGCATTCATAGCCTGTAACTGTGCAGACGCCTGCATAAAATAGATAGGTTTTAATGTATCTTCATCTGTTAATTCCGCTCTTGATGTATGACCGCCCACATAAATAACCGATGATCCTCCGGCCAGTACATCCCTTGTAATAGAATCAAGTGTACGACCTGCCTGGCTTCCTAAAATCTGTAATGCCTGTACGATATTGTTATCTATCGCTGTAAGCTTTAATACATCAGAAATTGTTACATAATCACCATACTGGGATACAGTAGAAATAATAGTTGATACATTCAGTTTATTACCCTTTGGTGTAACACCCTCTGTTAAAGGTTTATCTGCCTTTGGCAATGAATCATATTTTCTAAACTCAATACTCTTACCATTGTTTGCAGGAATCGGATACTTATCCGCAAACTGATCATGTACCAGATTAGGTTCAGCAAGATCTATCAGAGATTTATTATAAAAGGTTTTATTCTCTGCTGATAATCCTGCATCCGTTGTTACGTTTGTGTTTAAATCCGCAAAATGCTGGATATTAAAAATCAATCTTTTATTCTTATTCATGTAGCCTCCTTTTCAGAAGAGTTATAACACTACGTTTGCCCCCTTCTGTACTTCTCTCATAATTTTTGCCCTGTCGGCTTTTGTCATCTTATTTACATCTGTTTTAAAGTTGCTTGTTGACTGGGAAGAAACTCCGTTTTCTGCCGGTCTGCCTGATCTTGAGGCAATATTATTTGCCATCTTCTCTTTGACTGTTGCAGCTGTATGTGCCATTGCACCACCAACCATATCATCAAAGTGAATGGCCTTATATGCACTCTCAAGACTTATTCCTCCTGCAAGCAGTTTTATAAACTCAGGATTCTGTATCTCGCTCTCAAGGTTAAAACTATCCAGACCATACTTGTTTTTTAATTCTTCTGACTCATTTAGCCATTCCGAATATATCTGATCTGTATGACGTTTACTTTCTGCCTCTTCCTGTGCCTTTCTCAGAGAAGCATTATCTCTCTCAAGCTGTTTGATTTCTTTAAGCTGTTTAACACTTAATCCCTTATCCAAAGCCTCCTGCTCATAGAATGAATCATCTTTATTGATTGCATCCATAATAGCCTTTGCATCCCGTGAATCAACACCATATTTCTGGGCTAACACAGTAAGCAATTCATCGTGTGATTTTAAGGTATTCTCAAGCTCGCCCTGCTGCTTAAACCTTTTATCTATGATTCTTTGCGTCCTCTTCTGAAACTCTTCTCTGTATTCGCCCCTAATAAGTGCTTCAAAATCTTCCTGTCTCTGCTGTGGGGTCTTTGCGGTTTCCCCTTGTGGTTCGGTCACATCCACATTGTCACCATTATTGGCTGACCCTTGACTGGCGAGATCATTACTGCCTGATTCAGTTCCGCTTCCTTCGGATCCGGCACCTGCACTTGCGCCTGTGCCTGCACCCTCGCCGAAAAACTGAATATTCAATTTAAATCTTTTCATTTCCATCGTCCTTTCCGAAGTGTCAGTTTTATTAACACCTTTATTCTAAAAAATATCTTTTTTTATTTCTCCCCTAATTAGGTGAACATTTTTAGGATAAGTTTTTTCAAGTAGTTTTAAACCTGTTATAATCACAGAAAAAGCCTTGCGTTCCCTTCCATAATCTTTTACATAAATGTCTGCGTATCCCGGATCTGACATATCATCATTTATTATTTCAACGTCATTATCATAACAATACTGGATCCATGCCCCTACAAGGGTTGATATTCCGGCACAGACTACATCTGCTCCGATCTGTCCATAATTGGCATGGCCGCTTAATTCCATTCTCAAGGTTTCTTTTCTTTCATCCACAAGTATTGTAGTCATATATTCTCCTTACTTTGGTGCTGTTGAATTCCGTGTAGCATTAGCCGCCTGTTTTGACAGCGAACCATTACCTATCTGCTGTATACTTCCTGTCGGACTTGGTGCACCACCACCATATGGTGCTAACATCTGTTGTGCCATCATAGTATAGTTTGTACCCATATTCTGATCACATATAGGAGCAATCTGCATTATCAGCTGTCCTAACTGCTGTACAGTCTTTAGTAATGTCTGGTTATTTTTTATTCTGTCTTTTATTTTTTCTATCTCATCAAAATCCATCATCTCAAGACAGGACAATGCCGCATCTGCATTTGCCGGTGCAAAGAATCCCTGTCCGTACAAATTGAGTGCCGTCTGATTCTGTGTTTCCTTAGAATACTGGCTCCTCTTCTGTGGCTTAACTTCGATATCCACTATCGGGAGACGCTCTCCTAAGTCTATTCCAAATGCCTGCCCCTGACTCTGTGGCTGTAATCCCTCATTCGAAAAAGTAACATAATCATTCTGTCCATTTTCGTTTGTTATTCTGAAAACCCTCGGCTCATCATAGAACTGTCTTATCAACTCTATGACAAGATACACAACCTTTCGGTATGCCCTGTAACTTGCTGTATTGGAATCTCTTGACAGCTTTCCTGCTGCCTCCTGCAGTGATGCTATTCCAGAAGCACTTGTAACAGATGATGCCTGTCCCTGACTTGCCGCTGTATTACCGGATGTATCTTTTAGCTGGTTTATCTCACTCGTATATACAGTCTCATATATGTTCGATAATGGCTGTGTTATAATCTGCCGGAAATCATTTTCCCCAAGATTTCCGCTAAAATGGACAAGAGGTTTAGACAAATCTAAAAAATCATCCTCATTTAAAGCACCATTATCATTTACTGCATATCTTGGTCTTGCACCTGCTGCGGCATTTTCAAGTATTGCCTGACGCAATTTGTCTATATAAAGCTGATTGTCTTTTATAATATCTATATATCCCATTCCACATATACTGCGCTCTACCGGGAAAAGAGTATCAAACACAAATGGATACTGACCATGGTCGTACCAGCCTCTGTCTGCATATCTTGGATCATTCTCACTAGCATATATAACTTGTCCATTACAGAACTTACAGTAATGCAGTATCGTTTTTACATGAGGTATTCCGTCTTCATCCTCCTGCGCTGACCTTTTCTTGTAATACCAGTCAATAATTGCTGTCTGTTCCGACTGGTCATATGTATTTCCATCCTCATATAATGCTCCCGGTATCAAAGGAGATATGCCCGGCTTTATATCAGGATATCTAAGCTTTACTTCGTCATTGTCCATCATCTCAACGTAGAACACATTCGGACTGTCTTCTATGTCTGATATTCCCGGTTTCCAATACAGATTCATGATATCTATCTTTCTGATATCTACATCCCCCAGTCCATTTTGTTTGTCATTATTCCAGAATACCCCCTGTACACCGGTTCCGTTCTTTACCTTGTACCACTCTGTATCAGAGTATGTCTGTTCATAATCATTCTGTTCAAGTATGACCGGGATTATCTGACTTAAGGTCTTTGCCGTAGGCTCATCATCTAAAGTTCTCGGTAATATGTTCGCATCAGGATAATTGTCCATTGCATCAGCATGTTTATTTATAATCGTATTAAACAACCAACCACTCTTTGGCTTTATACGTTTATCATCTTCCTTTCCTTCTTCAAGAACATCCCAATGGTTCATTCTCCAGAACTTTTCATTTTCCGCTATACGATTTTCAAGAACAGACTTACTCTGCCGATATTTAATCAATGTCTTATAAGCCTCGCTTACTTCTGTTTCACCTATAACAGCTAACGACTCTCCTTCATTAGACTCTGCCGCTTCTGAAAACTCTGTGTCATGCTGTTGATTATTTACTTTATGCTCAATCTCTTTATTCTTTTGTTCTATAGCCTGTGCCTGTTCCTGCTGCTGTCTCTGAAAATCCATATATGCTTGTTGTCTTGCCTGCTGCTTTATTTCATTTTCTGATGGTTCTGTCTGCACAGGAGTTTGTTTATCCTTTGGATTTTCTGTACTCTTATCCGAATTATTCTCTGGTTCGTCCTTATGGCTGTTTAACTGTTGCTTTGTATTCTTCTTTGCCAGATCGTTTTTCGTAGTGTTTTTCTTATTCTGACTATTTTTCTTATATGCCATTATTCCTCCTAAATATTGATGTAAGTATAATTTTTCTTTGTTATTCTCTGGTTAAGTGGATCATCTAAATCTATTTTCTTTAAGACATTTTCTCGCGGTGCAATAGGCATTTCCATCATCACATATCTGCACTCATCATATATATGATCTTCCATGTCCGTATCTATATCCTCACAATGTTTCTGGCTGTATACCAGCATAGGTATTGTTCTTATAAACTCTTTACATGTGTTAAATACCTGAAACATACAATCTCCGTTCGCATCAAATGCAAATCTATAGTGATACTGCATTTTTCCGGGTAATCGGGTATTATCTCCCGGTGACCAGCGAATAAAATTCGGTGACCGCTCCATCATTCTTGCAATGGATTCTCCCCGGCTTTCATCCCATATGGAAGGATCTGCTATACCTATTATCTTTCGCCCCTTTAACATTGGATCTTCTGTCTCCTGCTTATGTATTTCTGCAGCAATCTCATAAGGATTAAGTTCTAGTCCCTGATTCGGTACGCCTGTGCATCCATAATACTCTTTAATTCTGTACATCTTTCCGTAATGGTCCACTGCATACCACGCAACCGAAAAAGGTTTTGCATATCCAAAATCAAACCCTCTGTATATTCTCCAATCTGTTGGTATAACAAATGGATTTATTACATGTGTAAACCTTCCATCATCATAATGTTCAGGATCGTTTCGCCACTCCGTAAATACCTGACCTGTAAATGAATCCCATGAACCATAAAGCAGCGCATTTCGCTGTGCTTCCGGCAAAGCTGCCAGTGTTGCCAGATATCCCGGATCATTCTTAAGAAGTTCCTTATTATCAAATATCGTTGATGGTATAAATACCCTGTCACGCTTTGTCTCTATTACTTTTCCATCGGGTGCCGTAACTTTGTTTACTTCCCACATGGTTGTTTCAGGTGGTGCCGGTGTTATAAATCTTGCTTTCACCCACCCCATACCTTTTCCGTCTGGATTTGCCGTAGCTCTGATATATACTCTGGTTCCTGGTCCCATTGGTCTGTTTCTCGATTTCAGATACTCATACTGTGTCAGTGTAAAATGTGTCAGCTCATCAAATCCTATAAAATCATAAGCTTTACCCTGATAGTTATACTTATCATCTTCTCTTTGCATATATCCGAAAAATATTTTTGCACCACTCGGAAACATCCACACCTTTTCATTCTTGTTATATCTGGCTCGTGGAAAAGCTGTCCCATACAATTCCTGTGATCTTGATATGAGTCCTTCAAGCTGTGGCACAGTATCTCTAAATAGCAATCCTCTATAATTCTTTATATGCACCTGTCTTAACGCTTCGGTCAACAGCGCATCTGATTTTCCCCCACCTGCTGCACCGCCATATAAAGCCTCATACTCTTTACGTTTCTGAAATGCTTTCTGTCTCGGCTGTGGTGTCCACAGGATCATCCTCCATCACCTCACTTATTTCTATCACTGCACGTTCTTCCTGTTCCTCCATGTCATTTTTGAAATTCTTTCGGAGTTCCTGAATTGCCTTTACCCTGTCTTCCAACTGAAATGTAATGCCGTATTTTCCGTTTTTGATTGATCTGACCAGACTGCCATCAAATTCATCTTTCATAACGACTTCACCATTTGTTACATCTGCGAAATCATTAATATCCGAAAAGGCTATATCAACTAATCTCTCGGTAAGGTCCTCTTCTCTCAGATCAATTTCTTTCATCTTGCGATTTCTAAGTTCCGCTATATAATTTTTTATCTTAGCTTTTTTTAGCAATTTATGAGCCGACACCGCTGCACTCTCATAACCACACTGATATGCTTTCATATAGGCTCTTGTCGCATTGTGATTCTTCATAAAGTAAATACAGAAAAATTGTTCCTTTTCTGACAGGTCAAATTCCGTCTCTAAAACAGATGTCTGCATCCCATTTTTTTGTGTGCATACTTTTTGCTGTTTTGTGTGCACACCTTTTTTTGCGTTTCTACTATTGTCGCTTTTCGTACCTTTTATCCATCCATAACGCTGTTTCCATGACTTGACTGTATTAAGTGACACCTTATATTTTTCTGCGATATCCTTGTATTTCATGCCCTTTATGTAGTCCTGTTCAGCTTTTTCATATGTCTCTATACAATCACCACCCTTTTTGAATTAATTTTATTCAGACTTATTTTTTATTTCTCCCCTAATTTAAAAGAGCAGCATATCCTGCTGCCCTTGAAACTCATATAACTCTTATTTTATTGTTTAGATTCCACTTTAATTTTGTATTACAGCATGAGCCGTCTTCATTCTTTATCATCCCAATCCTGCTTCTGAACACATTCCGCACAATATAGGTTACTGTCTTAATGCTATTCTTCTGCTGTGTCAATTGTGCGGTACTGCTATTCCTATCCAACTATAGATTGTCACATACTGTTTTTTTTGTTCTAAATATGTTATAATTCAATTAACCCTTATAGGAAAAGGAGATGATGCCATTATGAAGAAACTCTTCAAGGCTCTCATGAATTTTCCCTGCGTGCTTTTATGTGTTACTATATTTCGTTTTTAAGGTTTGAGATGTTTTTTAACACAAAACTCGAGATGACCAGCATGTATTTCGTTAGCTGATGGGCAAATAGCGGAATCACAACCGCTTAAGTAACGAAACAATCCCAAGAAACATGGTGTCGCATACTATGTGAGTGGTGAGAGCCTCTGCAAGATGATAGCACAAAAAAATGTGAGAAAAAAACGTTGGAAATGCGACTTCCAACGTTTTTTTTCTAATATTCTTTTTCCATCATTTCAGCATGCTTACATCTGTTTGGATATTTTAAACAATATTCCTCTTCATATCTGTTTTTTTCCTCTTCACTATCAAACAGAACACGTATTCCCTTTGTGCCTGACATACCTTCACAACGGATTCCCTTTACGCTGTCGCTTTTGAAAAAAGGACACTTTGCATTTACAACACAATTATATTTTCCCTGATACATTTTCCCTCCAAAAGTTAAAGGGAGCCGGGTGAGCTCCCTCCTGTCATGGCTTACAAATCAGTCAGTGGTATATTAATTCGCATGCCTTAGTTTCTTTCGCATTTCTGCAGGTGTTTCAACCTATCTTTGAATCTGATATGCCGGTATCTCCCTCCAGTTAAAATCTACTCCGGACAACAGTCTTAGTGTCTCCAGCTGTGGCTTGTACATTGGATCCGTAAATCTTATTCCAATTGCCATTGCATTGCTATACCAGATTATCCAGTCATCTTTTACTACTGGTCCCACCGGAACGTCCTCATCTGATTTCATCTTACTGTAATCTATCATTGCATACTTTATATCGCTCAACATCTGTGCACCGCCCAGTGTCTTTACGATTGAATACAGTTTATCCTGCTGCTCTATCTTGATTTTTGATATCATTACCGCTGTGGCTGATTCTGCATCATTCCACAATACCGGTTCCCTTTCAAGCTCTCTTTGGGGTTCTGTGTCTTTTTGATATCTACAAAATCCACACCTGTATGTCTGGGCACCTATTGCCTTTATTACTGTTCCTAAAAATTCTTTTGTGACACACTCTTCATCCACCTCGATTATCCATCCAGTACCATTCATGAGGTACATTCCTTTTTCTGTTTTACCGAAGCTTACACCAAATGCTCTATACTCTGCTTTTAATATTTTTTCTAACTTTGATATATTTACAAACATCCGCTCTCCTATCCCGACTATGAAATACATATCCTGATGCAGTATGCATGATAGACTGCTGCCACTTTTTACCAGTGTGAAATATCTCATAACCTTTATTATTTCTACATCTTCGGTCTTCAAACCATCTTCATCATTTCCTACCGATCAGCCATCTGATCGTTGCCGCCCTGACATCCTCCAGCTTTAAAGCAGGAGACGCAGTATCCGTCTCTCTCATACTTTTAAAAACCTCCACTTGTCATATTTGCGATCCGTATCCGGGTAAAATACATCCAGATAATCCCTGAACATCTGAAGCATTTCTTTTCTGACACCCTGATTTCCGTTGTCCAGCATATGGTTTCACACCTCCGGGAACAGAAAGAGCAAGTCTGCTGCCGCTCTTTCTTTGCATTGTTCTCTATCATCTGACTCCCGACTTACCACTAAGCGTTCTGTGGTTCCTCTTCGCTGTGTGATCTTTATATTGCAACCATGTCGGTCTTCTTTATAATGGAGGTTTAAGTTATATTTTTTTCTTCGTTTCTGATACACTTTCCACAAATCCTCTATAGTCATGACAATTCCTCTTTCTGTTTAGTTAAGTCTGCTATCTCTGTATACATAGGATGAGTGCCCTTTAATATCTTTAATTCATCCTCTTCAAGCTGAAATCCGTATCTTCTCAATTCCTGATATGTCTCCATGTATATTGTGGCATTTTCTATATTCAGTGTATTGTTCCAGCTTTGCCACAATGTCTTCCACTTTATGGCTTCTATCAGGTTTCCGATAAGGTGGACTGTTACCGGGAGCCTTTTGGCCATGCTCATTATTTTGGAGATTTTCTCTTTATCCTCATCCTCATCATAATCGCAAAAATTCTCATCAATCATTCCACAGGCATCTTCCAAGCCGTAATCTTCAAATCCCACTTCCATGCAAAGTCTTATAATTACCTGCATATCTGTAAGGTTATCCTCAATCTTTATTTTTTCGTGATAGAGCATATCGGCAAATTCCTGTATTTTTTCTTTTATTGTCTGCGTATATTCCTCTATGCATTTGGATTTTTCATCTATCTGTTTATCAATCTTTTCCTCAATCTTTTTTTTCGGATCAGCTGCTGCACCTTCTGTTTCTTCGTTTTCTGTCTCATCAGTCCCCTTTTTCCGGCAGATATAGATGTAATATCCATTATCCCTATAATACATATCCTCTGTATCTTCTATTGGCTCAAATCTGGCTTCTTCAGGATTCCATAGATTAATTGTCTGCAATGTTTCAAACTCACCATCCCACTGAATGTTTTTCGTTGACTCCTGGATTCCAAGCTCTTTTATCTTTGACAGGATTTCCTCTTTGATTCTTTTTCTTTCAAGTTCTTTCACTGTCCGCTCAACCTCGTACTTCAGATCACTGCTGCTAGTTGCCTTGCTTAATATCCGGTTACGCTCTTTTACATCATCAATCTTCTCAAGTTCATACATATCTTTTAACGACATCTGGAATGATTCATCATTCTCCTTTTCTTTGATCACATCATGATCCAGCTTTGCAAGATTAAGCCTATGGTAGATGGTGCTCTTTGCAAATCCGGTCTTTTCCGACAGCGATTCTACAGTATCGCCTAGGTCAAGCATAAGCTGGAAACTTTCTGCCTGCTCATATATAGTCAGATCATTTCTCTGCATGTTTTCTTCTAGCATCATACTGACCTGTTCGTTTTTAGTAAGTCCTGTTACTATGCGGCATGGTGCGCTTTCTATATCGGCCTGCTTGGCTGCTGCCGTTCTTCTATGTCCGATAAGGGTGGTATAGCCCTCATCACTCCACTCTCCGTTAGTCCAGTGTCCTGGCATTACTGTCAGATTCTGCAGTATTCCTCGTTTCTTTACTGAGTCTGCTAATTCGGTTACATCGCCTACATCTTTTCTTGGATTGTCTGGGTGCGGATATATGTCCGCTACTGGTATCATTGTTAATTCTTCATTCATTTTCTATTTCTCCAAAATATCTTTGTTCGTTTATCTCTATTTCTTTTAGCTTTCGTCCGGTGTCTCAACCTTTGAGAAAAGCCCACTTGTCATAAACAAGATCTGACTCATTCCACTCTGGATAAAACTGCTGCAGATACACCGCAAACAGTCCCAGCATTTCTTCTCTGCGCCCCTGTCTGCCATTATCAAGCATATCATGATGACACTGACAGCCGACCGCTCCATTTGCGGGAATACCTAACCCATTTTTCGAACGTGGGATATAGTGCATTATCGAAAACATTGTTGCTCCACATCCCTTTACATCCTCCATGTGGTATCCCAGCTTACAAAAAATACAGCCGCTATCTCTTTCCCATATCAGCTTTCTCGCCTTTTGGCTGAACTCTCTTTTCTTTGCCTGCGCTGACTTCATCTTCCGGCTCCTTTCTCACTTTTACAATTTCTCCCGGATCCGGCACATTCTTTCCTAGCCTTTTCTCTGTGTAATACAGGTATGAATATCCTGTTATCCTGTTTATTCCACACTTTACCGAATCCTTTAACACATAATATCCGGGTGTTGGTTTTATACCATCGGACAGAATTTTTCTCATAGTCCAGTGCACATACTTCTTTCGATCTGCACATGGTCTTATAAGATTCCTGCTGCTGCTTGTCTTACAGAACAGCTTTCTTTCCTCTTCCCCGAACATATTCAACTGTCCTTCACACTGCTTATTCTTTGGCAGTTCGACCAGATACTTTGCTACATCCTCGGCTCCCTCTTCATCAAAAGGAGCTATGTATACATAATTCTTTCCGGGTACCCTTATCTTGCTTATGGTCTGATTCCATATATCCTTTATTACCTGGTCAATGTTATCTATATGATTAACAAGAAGATGCATATGCGGACCACCATTCTTTCCTATCTCCATCCTTAAGATGAATTTCAATACGTGACCATTCTTCTTGTAGTATTCTCTTAATTTGTCACTGAAACTCTTCCAGTGTTTTTTCATCATTTCCGGATCCGGCTTTGTACCTCTTGGGTACTTTAATGTGATCCAGCTATCACCAGACTTGAAGTTTGCTCTTATGGTATACGTCATCTTCTTTTGCCTGGTCCATTGGTTCTGCCTTGCCATCTGCTCTGGGGTGGCTTTTCTTCTCTTTTCCCTTTTTTCTCCCTTGGCTCCATTTCTGCCTACGAACTTATACTCATATGCCATATACTCCCCAAGTTCATATGTGTCCTTTATGTATGCCATACTTATCCCTAACTTTAATACTGTAGATTGTTTTGAAATACGGCTTCAAACCAGCACATTTACTGGTTCCTGCCGCTTTTCAACTTTGTCACTTCCTGCTGTAAAATTTCATCAAAAGCACCTTGCTTTTTATGCTTTTTTCTCTCTCTTACATACTGGTCAACTGACATCCGCTTAACTGATCCGCTTGTTTTGTCTATCTTCATAGTCAATCTTTGACGCTCTCCTCATCTGCTCAACCCGTCGCTTACTTTCTGCTCTTCCTTCATCCAGCCACATAAGCCACATTCCAAACATTGTAATAAGTAAACACACTACTGCTCCCACTGCTGCTATCAGACAGCTTGTCTCATTATCTGCATCCAGTCCGGTCGCAAACAGCAGCGCTATAAACACACTTGCCGCTACTGTCTTTTCTCCTCTTGTGCTTTTTGTACTTTTCATTTTCTGGTCCTCTCTTTGTTTCCAGGCATAATGGAGTGCCGCGAAAAATTTATTTTTATATTTATAGGAGTATTGTCTAATGTTTATGGGGAAGTTTATTCGTATCTGCTAGTGCTTATGCGACACTCCATTATGCCTGGAACCCTTATATGCTTGTCCTGTCAAGACTGCTTACGCAGTCTGTTCCTCTGCCGGCCGCAATGGAACCTTTTTCATCTGTTCTATCAAATTCTGTTCCAGTGTGGCTTTCTGCTGTGCTGTCAGATCTTCAAACTTATGTATCTTGTCATCTGGCAGCGTATGTACAAATATCCGGTATGTCATATTTCACCTCCGGTTAAATATATGTTGTTACTACTTGTCTTCTTGTATAGTTTTTATTGCTTTTCTATTTTTATGGTCGTATACTCTCCTTACAGGACGTTGCAGCGTCCAAGTAAATATATAAGTGAGGTATTTTTATGTCCTTAACACCTTCTGATGTCATTCAATTAATCGGTATACTGGCATCTCTCATTACAAGCGTTATTGCTATAATTATTTCTGTATTAACACTCAAACAAAACTCTAAAATGATTGATGAAACATCACGTCCCTATGTAGCCATATACGCCAAAACCACAAATTTCCAATCGCCACAATATTACTTAGTCGTAAAGAATTTTGGTCAAACTGGAGCAACTATATCTTCAATAAAATGTTCTCCTGATATCGCTCCATTCTCTATTCGAAATGATCACATTCCATTTTCCAATTTTGCTGAAACGTATATTGCTCCCGGCCAATCATTTATCTGCAATGTTAATGCAAGGGAATTCTGTTCACAGAAAGAAATATTTTATTTCGATATAACTTACATTGGAAATGGAAAGGAATACCATGATACATATCCTATAAATCCAAAAGCAGATGCCGATTTAATACATGTAAGGGCTGCTACTGATGGTAAGGAACTTCGCAATATCTCATATTCTCTACAGGATTTAGTTGAAAAGCAGTTATAACTCGACTCGTTTTTCTTTTACTCTCTCTTTGATCCGATCTGTTATAAACTCAAGTGCTTCTACTGTTTGGGCTTCCTCTGGGAGTCCTTTTTTTATGGTTTCAATTACACTTTCTACAACCAGATTGACTTTATCCTCATCCAAATATGTTGTATTTGCAGGTTCAAAATCATTTTGAATTATGTTTGATTTTCCCTGCATCCTATCCAGCAACGTTTCCGCCTGCAGCACTGCAGTCTTCATTTCTGTTGCATCTACACCAAGCTCCTGTATCTTCTCTTCCAGTGGTACCGGCTCATGGTCTTTCTTGGGGTACTGCTGATATATGCTCTCTGCAGCAAGGAGTCCGTACCGGTAAAAGCATTTCACCGCCAACTCCGATGTGATGATTCCTTTTCCTGTTACAGTGCATTTACTCTTGTCTTTGTAAGTAAAAAATATTTTCCACATGCTCTTTTCCTTTTTATTTTGTTAAATCAAATTTAATTTGATTTAATCAGCAAAAAAAATATAATCTAAGGGTATTTTATATATAGCCGCCAATTCTTTCGCTTGTGTAATAGAGGGTTTTGATGTTCCCTTTTCCCAATTAACCAAAGTATTTTTTGATACACTCATTGCCTTTGCTGCCTCTGTTTGCGTCATTTCAGCATTTACTCTAGCGGCGGCTAAACTTATCTGTAACTTACTCACTTACTTATTGCTCCTTTCCTTTTATTGTCCTTATAATATATCAAATTAAATTTGATGTCAATACTAAAATCCAATTAATTTTGTTTTTTTGTTGACTGTGATAAAATTTAATTGTATTATCAACATATAAGGAGGAAATAAAAATGGTTAAAGATAAGCAAAAAGCTATTTTTTCAGAAAACCTTAATTCTTATATCGCAAAAAGTGAAAAGACACAGCTTGAAATTGCCAAATCAATTGGTGTATCTCCTCAAACCTTTAATACATGGTGCAAAGGAATAGCCATTCCTCGAATGGGAAAAGTACAAGCTTTGGCTGATTACTTTAATATAAATAAGTCTGATTTAATAGAAGATAAGAAATTAAATATAGATACTGTGCCAATAGAATCCGGCTACACTATCCCAGTACTCGGTCGTGTGGCTGCTGGATATGGGAAAGAAGCTGTTGAGGAAGTGATCGGTCAAATAGAGATTTCTCCCGTTTTGGCTGCAAAGGGTGATTACTTCGGTCTGCTGATTAAGGGTGACAGCATGATACCTACTCTGTATGATGGTGATACCGTTATCGTACAACGTGTCGATGATGCCGAATCAGGTGATCTTGTGATTGCTCTCGTCAATGGACATGATGCAACTTGTAAGCGGCTACAAAAATATGCAGAAGGAATTGCTCTTATCCCGCAGAATCCAGTATATGAGCCTATGCGATTTACTGAATCTGAAATAGACACTACCCCAGTTAAGATACTTGGTAAGGTCGTTGAAATGAGAAGAAAATTCTAGGGAGGTATTTATGAAAGCTTCAAAAGGGAAAATTTTTCTTTTTTCAATTATAAACTATACACTTGTAAACATAATATTCCATGTTATTTATTTTTTAGCTGAATATATTATGGGTTTGCTTTCAGAAAACAGAGTTATTAATTATTTACTATATTATAAAGGATTTTACACTTCAAGCATAATACTTGGATTAATTTTATGTTTTAGTTTCCAGTCTTTCTTTTTAAATAAAGTTTTTAAAAAATATGATGATGTGAGACTTGTTAAATTTATTTCTGGTATATTTTTTGTGATTTTCAATACTATTAATCTTATTTCGGTGTTTTTCTTCCATGCAACCTATATTCCTTCATATGCAACACTTCTAATTGCAGGAATGGTTTTACTTATAAAGAATTTTTCGACTTTACGTACAAACAAGAAGTCAGAAGAGTCTATATCAGAAATGTTTCTCAAAAACATGGAACAGAAATGCAATACTACTACAGAAACCTTTCCTTTAGAAAATAATTTGTCTTCAGCTTCAAATATACCTGACACTAACAAAACTAATGACCTACATAAATCTAATATAATTATTTTAATTCTTTCATTTATTGCAATAATTGCTATTGCTTCTAATTTAATAGTTTATGCTTATGATGAAGGCTATTCTTCTGGATATACCAAAGGTAGAGCTGACGGATCTAATGCCGCTCAAGTTGAATCGGATAATACTTATGATTATACAAAATCGGAAGATACTGATTCTACCCCAGTATCAGATAAGCCAGCTAAGTCAGATAAGAAACAACAAAACATGGTATGGATAAATGGAACTGGCAAGAAATATCACAAACGTTCAGACTGCAGTAATATGAATAGTGCTTATCTAGTCACTCAGGAAGAAGCAGAAGACATGGGAAAAGATCCTTGTAAGAAATGCTACTAAAATATATTGCTTTTGTGCTACCAACACTAAGCGATGTAACCTGTACTCCAAAGAGTATACAGTCCAGACAATTATTAAAATCAAATATTGACACCGATATACATTTTCTGTATATTTTAAATGGAACGTACTTCGGTGTCTTTCGAGCCCGGAGTCTTTTAAAGACAATGCCGTTGACCGGCACTATAGAAGACATGATCTTAAAAGACCTCCTCGTGAGGTCTTTTATGTTATATATAAGCCATTTTGTTGGCTTCAACAAAATGGTTGCATATGTGGCTAAAAGTACAAAAAAGTATCAAAAAGTACAACTTTTATCACAAAAATGTATTGACAGATAAACTTTTTGCATATATTATAGATGTGTAAAAAAGTTTACACGTTAATAGTGCTCTAGGTTGTACGTCTCTCAACATATGGGAATGACCGAACCCTAGAGCTTTTTTATTACTATTTAGGAGGTAAACTGTATGAAAACTGCAATTCTTGTTGACGGTGGTTTCTACCGTCGAAGAGCTCAGGCAGTGTTTGGTGACCAAACTGCACAGCAACGTGCTATTGAATTATCAGAATACTGCAAGCGGCATCTGAGGATGCACGGTGAACATAGTGACCTATATCGCATATTTTACTATGACTGTGCCCCATCTAATAAAAGGATATTCCACCCATTTAAACAACAACAGGTTGATCTTGGCAAAACAGAGCTTTATGCTTGGACAACTCAATTTTTAAATGAACTAAAAAAGAAACGTAAGTTTGCAATAAGATTAGGAAAACTTGCTGAAGAACAAGCTCATTACATAATTCGCCCTGATATGGTAAAGAAACTCTGCAATGGTCGTCTAAAATTTGAAGATTTAACAGAAGATGATTTTTGTTTAGAAATCGACCAAAAAGGTGTTGATATGAAAATAGGACTTGATATAGCCTCAATGGCTTATAAGCATCAGGTCGATCAAATTGTACTCATATCCGGAGACAGTGATTTTGTTTCGGCTGCCAAACTCGCACGTCGTGAAGGTGTCGACTTTATTCTTGATCCGCTTGGTGCACCAATAAAGCCAGACCTCTTTGAGCATATAGATGGCTTACGTACATGCGACAAGGCATATACCACTCATACTAAAAAATAATAAATAATCGCCTTGGCGCTGCCAACCCCAAGGCGATGTAACCTATATTCCAAAGAGTATACAGTCCAGACAATTTTAAGTTGAAAGTTTGTTTTATTTTTAACATGAATACTTGACAAGACTAATTCATATGCTATAATGTAGCTAATTAGCGAATGACTGCTGTGCGGTCGCAAAAAAGTCTTGGTTTTCCAAGGCTTTTTTTGCGTTTATTTCTTGACAATCGAATATACTGAGGTTATAATGAGTGTTCAAAACAAAGCCGTTTACCGGCACTATAGAAGACATAGTTCCTGTTTCTACAGCGAACAAGAATCTTGCCTATAGGGCATTACAAATTATCTAAGTTTTCATTTAAGACCTCACAGAAATGTGGGGTCTTTTACGTTATACAAAGATTTATAATAAAAAATCGCCCTGGCGCTACCAACACCAAGGCGACATAACCTGTACTCCTATTTAGTCTATATTTTCAATTTTTATACATTTACGCACTTCAACATATGTTATTATTGCAAGAATAGGCTCATAAGCATATAACTTATTGAATATGACATACTTTTTTATGTCAAATAAAGTGCATAATAATGCACGCTGAATAAGGAATAAAGCACAATATATAAATATATAGATACTAACTTTAGAAATCCAATAACGAATATTATTTTTTTTCATGTGCAATTCCTCCTTATAGTTTTATATTAATACATTTTATAAAAAAATACTACCAAACATTAAAATACCATCATATTTTCGAAATAAAAAGGAGCTTTTATATGAATGATTTAAACGATCAATTACAAGCTATGCTGTTGCGCAATCCAAATCACAACAGCACACAATCTGTTAATTCTTCAAATTCTGATGATGTACAAGCGATTTTGCCTGATTCACCGGCTAAGGAAGTTGTCCTTTACCAGACTGATGATGGTAATGTAAATGTCTCAGTAATGTACTACGATGAATCATTCTGGCTTACTCAAAAAGCCATGGGTGAGTTATTCGATGTGGCGAGCAATACAATTACATATCATCTTCAGGAAATATTTAAAAGTTGTGAATTAGATGCAAATTCAGTTACTCGAATTTTTCGAGTAACTGCCTCAGACGGGAAAAAATACAACACTAAATTTTATAATTTAGATGCAATTATCTCTGTTGGCTATCGTGTAAACTCCATGAAGGCAACTAAATTCAGACAATGGGCCACTTCTACTTTGAAAGAATATATGCTAAAAGGCTTTGTCCTGAACGATGATATGTTAAAAAATGGTCCTAAATTTGGCAAAGACTATTTTAAAGAATTATTGGAGCGTGTTCGCTCTATCCGTGCAAGCGAACGTCGCATATGGCAACAGGTTACAGACATATTCGCTGAATGCAGCATTGATTATGATAGAAGTTCTCCCACTGCATATTATTTCTATGCATTGGTGCAGAACAAATTCCACTACGCAATAACCGGTCAAACCGCCGCTGAAATTATATATTCAAAAGCTGATCATACTAAAGATCACATGGGACTTACCACATGGAAAAATGCTCCTGACGGACGAGTTTTAAAATCAGATGTTACTATAGCAAAGAATTATCTTAACGAAAAACAGATACGTCAATTAGAACGTGCTGTTTCTGGATATTTTGACTATATTGAAGATTTAATCGAACGTGAAAACACTTTCACAATGGAGGAATTTGCTCAAAGCATCAATGAATTTCTGGCATTCCGCAGATATGACATTCTTCCTGATAATGGAAAAATAAGCAGTAAATCTGCAAAAGAAAAGGCTGAACAGGAATATAAAGAATTTAATAAAACACAGAAGATAATCTCTGACTTCGATAAAGAAGTCCAAAAAATGCTAAACAAGCATTAAAAAATCGCCCTGGCGCTACCAACACCAAGGCGATGTAACCTGTACTCCGAAGAGTATAAGTCCCAGACAAGACATATTATACCCTGCGGAGCACCATCTGTCAAAAGATTGGTGTTATTTTTGTACCCTTTTTTTCATACATTTACAGAGAGGCAGGTATATTATGGAAAAATTACGAAATGGAGCACTCTATATACGAGTGTCAACCGACAAGCAGGAGGAACTTTCTCCTGATGCTCAACGCAGACTGCTGCTTGATTATGCAGCAAAAAACAATATCATACTGTCAAACGAATACATATTTGAGGAGGACGGCATAAGCGGACGTAAGGCAGATAAACGTCCAAACTTTCAGCGCATGATCGGACTGGCCAAATCCAAGGAACATCCTTTTGATGTGATCCTTGTGTGGAAGTTCTCACGATTTGCCCGGAATCAGGAAGAGTCAATTGTATACAAATCTTTGCTCCGAAAGAATAACGTGGAGGTAATAAGTGTGTCTGAACCTCTTGTTGATGGTCCTTTTGGTACTCTCATTGAAAGGATCATTGAATGGATGGACGAATACTACTCTATACGGCTTTCCGGGGAAGTTACAAGAGGCATGACAGAAAATGCCATGCGTGGGAATTTCCAGTCTTCGCCGCCACTCGGTTATATGGTACCGGCACACAAAGAAGTTCCGGTTATCGTCGAGAGTGAGGCCGCTATTGTCCGGCTTATATTTGACATGTACACAGAACAGGGCTACCCTCTGATCGACATTACACGTCAGCTTAATGCTCTTGGATACCGGACCCGTGCCGGAAATGAGTTTGAAAATCGTGGAATAAAATACATTCTCTCTAATGAAGTATACACCGGAAAAACTGTCTGGAACAAACGTGATTCATCTTCCAGGACAAGGAGTAAAGACGAATGGATCATAGCGGATGGCTCACATGAGCCTATCATTACACCTGAGCAATTTGAAAAAGCACGTAACCGGCTGTCATCCAATTACCGCCCTAAATATGCCAAGCCATCCGGTGTATGTTCTCACTGGCTCTCCGGTATAGTAAAATGCTCTGCCTGTGGCCGTACTCTCTCTATATCTCTTTCCGGAGCGAACAGATACGGCAAACGTTACATATACCTGCAGTGTTATGGCTACCTGAAAGGAAAGTGCAATGTGTCTCACCGGATATCCGAAAAAAAGATTGTACCTATGGTGCTGGATGCTCTTAAGAGTGCGATCACTGCTGAAGATCTCGCTTTTAATGTCATAGGCTCGGAACAGACTGACAATTATCCTGCTGCACTTGATATTTATCAGAATCAGCTTGATGCTATAGTCAAAAAAGAAAACCGCATCAAAATGGCATATGTTGACGGTATCGATACGCTTGAGGAATATAAAAAGAATAAACAGCTGCTGCAGGAGGAAAAACGTTCGATTGAGGAACGTATCAATTTACTTCCTGCGCCTGCTGCAAAAATGAATGAATCCGCTGCGCTCCGCAGCAAGATAAAAACAGTATATGACGGACTTCTGGACGACTCTCTATCCATGCAGTCCAAAAATGAATTAATTAAATCGGTTGTCGAAAAAATCGTTTTTAACAAAAAATCAGAAAATATCGACGTTTACTTCTATACGCTCAAACCCTTGTAAATACTGGGTTTGAGCGTGGTGAGTACGCAAACGCAAAAAGGTCATCCACGTTGGACATGATACCTTCTGTCCATCACAATACTGTGTAAGTATCGGTTGTGTTACATTAGGCCGCGAAAGATAGTTTTCAAACATTTCGTTTACAATTTTTGATATGTTCGTGTATATATTTCTTCCGTATATAAATTTGTGATCGTAAGCTGTGGATGACGTTATATTGAAGTTGTAACCTTTCCCCCGATACCATTCCGTATAAATACGGTTCAGCGTAAAAGACATTATCGCAAGAACATTAGCTCTGATAGCAGCATCCGGCCATGTAGCATAAATTTCGCTTGATGCGACATTTTTTATATAATCCCTATATCTGATATAATAATTTTTTGCTGTTGGATCAGTAGGAACTCCATCGTGTACTATAACAAATTCCGGAATGACTACACGGCTTAATACGATCTCACCGGTATCGTTTACAGACTTAACCTCTGCCTCGGGAATTTTTGCCGGGTAATCCCCATAGAGTGTATGAGCCGGGATCACAATATTATCTATCGGATTCCCCGGAGCATCAAGAGTCTCCAGCTCTATTTCCTGTATTGAAGTTTCATTTGGAAGTACCTCTACTCCTGAGACCGTAATCTCTCTATAGCCCTGCGCCGATACCGTAACAGTAACTTCTGAATATGGCTGGGCTTCATTCGGCTCCATAGAGTACTCAAGTGGTGGGGTTTTAACTGTGACCATCTGCGAGTTTCCAGATTCATCTGTGCCAGCCTCCTCTATATTTCCATCTGGATCTCCTGAAAAACTGATCCTTACAGAAGCTCCGCTTACAGGTGTTCCTAAATTTTTTTGTCTGATCCGTACCTGTAATTTTCCTTCATCCACAGATTCCTGTTGTAAAATATGCAGATTCTTCATATATTTACCTATATTGTTTTTTTTATATTATGCACATTGCATTAGAAAAATGAATCTACTATAATTAACATATAGTTTTAAAGGAGGTTATCATATGCATACATTTCAGCAATACCCAGCAGACCTTTTGGAAATAAACCCATTCACAAAGTTCAGTAAAGAATGGGCTTTAGTCTCTGCAGGTGATAAAACAAAAGCAAATACCATGACTGTTTCATGGGGAGGCACAGGTGTTCTCTGGGGCAAAAATGTCGTATACATCTTCATCCGTGATTCACGGTACACAAAAGAATTTATTGACAATGACGAATTTTTCTCGCTTTCATTTCTTTCTGAGAAATATCGTGATGCATTAAACTTTTGTGGTTCGCATTCTGGCAGAGATTGTGACAAATTCAAAGAGGCCGGGCTTACAGTTGCACATAAGCACAACATTCCGTTCCCTGACGAATCAAATTTTGTACTTTTATGCCGGAAAATGGCTGCTGTACCTATAACCAAAGAAACTTTTACCGACAAAGATATCATGCCTCGCTGGTATGGTGATAACGATATGCACACAATGTATGTCGGAGAAATAATAGATATGCTTACAAGATAAAAGGTGTACGCTCTTGTGGTATGTATCCTACTACGGATATATATCACATCTGCATACACCTTTTTATCTGCACAAATTTCTTATCTACATACGATCTTAGCTGCATATGCTTCTTTTCTGCATACACTCTTATATGCATATGCTTCTTTTCTGCATACGATCTTAGCTGCATATGCTTTTTATCTGCAGCCAGTACTTATTGATTCTATTGCAACAGCACCGCCCCGCACAACTGATATGTGCTTGTACTGCGACTTAAGCAGTGAAATAAGATCATTGTTTCTGTGCTCAGTAAGCTTACTTTCTATGATAACGCTGTCTATATTTTTATCAACAACATCCACTTTAAACACCTGGGCAGTCTGGAATATATCTGTAATCTCTTCTCTTGTCAGTTTTTCTATCTTTACATAAAGAATTTCTTTCATATGCAATGGTACATCTGTAAGATCTATTACTTTTATGACCTCAACCATGCGGTTTAACTGCTTTTTGATCTGTTCGAAAGTTATATCATCACTTGTAACACATATGGTCATCCGTGATATTGTTTCATCCTCCGTTGTTCCTACTGTAAGCGATTGAAGGTTATAAGATTTTCCAGAAAAAAGTCCTGAAACCTTAGCAAGAACACCAACCTGATTTTCCACATACAGTGCGATCCATCTGTTTTTCATTTCCATTTCATCCTACCCCCTATTTAAGTATCATTTCGCTCATAGGATTTCCGCTTTTAACCATCGGAAGAACAATTTCGTCTGTAGCTATCATAAACTCAACGATAACCGGAACATCCCTGTGCTCCTTTGCTTTCGCAAAGGCAGCATCGATATCTTCTTCCTTTTCGACACGTATTCCATATCCGCCATAGCTTTCCACAAGTTTCACAAAATCGGGTGTGTATGGAGGACATGAACTGTTTGGTCCTTTACATTCAGCGGGACAGCTTTTTCTTCTGCGCAGGCATGTTGCAGAATACCTCTTTCCATAGAAAAGCTGCTGCATCTGGCGCACCATGCCAAGATAATAATTGTTTAAAACACAAATTGTAACACCGGCTCCCTGTACAACAGCAGTTGCAAGCTCCTGTATATTCATCTGCAATCCACCATCACCACTTATGCATACGACATCCTTATCTGGATTTGCGATCTTTGCACCGATTGCTGCCGGAAGACCAAATCCCATTGTTCCAAGGCCGCCTGAGGTAAGAAGCCTGCTATCCTCATCAAGTTCAAGATACTGTGTTGCCCACATCTGATGCTGCCCTACATCAGTAACATAAATTGCTTTAGGAAAATTACTGTTGATATGCTCCATTATCATCTGCGGCGTCATTCCTTTATCTCTTCTCATTTCGAGAGGATTCTCGTTTTCCCAGATTTCAATCTGATTTTTCCATGCAGATGTCTTCTTTGGCTCAGCCCACTCTAAAAGCTTCTCTAGCGCCATATTTGCATCTGCAACAATAGGCACATCTACAACAACGTTTCTTGAAATTGAAGCCGTGTCTATATCTATATGTATTATTTTTGCTTTTGGCGCAAATTCATTTAAATCGCCTGTTATACGATCATTAAATCTCGTACCGATAGAAAAAAGAACATCACATTCACTGACTGCTTTATTTGCGGAATATTTACCATGCATACCACAGTTTCCTATATAAAGTGCATGTTTTGTCGGAATTGCACCTTTGCCCATAATTGTTGTAACAACAGGTATATCCTCTTTTTCTGCAAACTTCTTAAGATTCTCATTAGCTCTTGAGATATTTACTCCGCCGCCGGCAAGGATAAGCGGTTTTTTTGCATTTCTTAGAAGCTTGTATGCCCTTTTTAACTGTCCTATATGTACAGAATTGTTTATTTTGTAACCTCTTATATCCACATGTTCCGGGTACTCTGCCGGTCCTGATGCCGTCTGGATATCCTTTGGAATATCTATAAGTACAGGTCCCGGTTTGCCGGTTCTTGCAATATGAAATGCCATTTTAATGATTTTTCCGAGATCTTTTCTGTCTCTTACTGTGACAGAATACTTTGTGATACTTCTTGTAATTCCGACTATATCAACCTCCTGGAACGCATCGTTTCCAATAAGATTAAGCGGCACCTGTCCTGTAAAACACACAAGCGGCACATTATCATAATGTGCATCTGCAAGTCCTGTTACAATATTTGTCGCACCCGGACCACTTGTCACAAGGCACACACCTACTTTTCCTGTCGACTTAGCATACCCCTCTGCCTCATGGATGAGTCCCTGCTCATGTCTTGGCAGAACAAGATTGACCGATTGTGTTTTATATAATTCATCAAAAAGATCGGTGACTGTTCCTCCCGGATACCCGAAAAGAGTGTCAACTCCCTCTTCCTCTAATGCTTTTACAAATAATTTTCTTCCTGTGATGTCCATAACGTCATTCCTTCCGTCCATTCTTTAATGATCACATGATCTATTTTTTCTTTTCATATTTATAAAAATAAAATTCCAGATCAAAATATGTCTGTTCCTCACTGTCAGCCGTGATCTGCCACCGTGGGTCCGCATCAAGGTTTGGAAAATACGCATCCGCATCATACTCAAAATCTATCTTTGTGATGTGTGCAGTGTCGCACTCGTCCAAAAGCTGTTCATATATCTTCTGGCCTCCGCAAATATATATATCATCCGTTGGATATTTTTTTAACTCTTCGTGAAGTTCATCCAGTGAGTGCACAACAACCGCACCTTCCACCTTATAGTCTTTATTATGTGTAAGGACTATGTTCGTGCGGTTTTTAAGTGGTTTTGAATTTGGAAAACTTTCAAGTGTCTTACGTCCCATGACAACCACTTTTCCTGTTGTTGTCTCCCTGAAAAATTTCTGATCCATAGGAATGCGCACAAGTAACTGGTTATTTTTGCCTATTGCCCAATTTTTGTCAACTGCCGCTATTAGTTTCATATTTTCTCCTTTATGTCTTATATTGCTATAGGAATATTTTTTATCTGCTCACCTGTCACATAATCAGTGATCTTTATGTCATCTGTAGTAAATTTATAGAAATCCTTTATCTCCGGGTTCAGCCAGAATTTCGGTGCCGGATACTGTGGTCTTTTTATAAGTTCCTCTATTATAGGTACATGACGGTCATAAATATGTGCATCTGCAATTACATGCACAAGTTCTCCCGCTTTCATGTCACAGACCTGTGCAAGCATATATAAAAGAACCGCATACTGGCACACATTCCAGTTGTTTGCTGCAAGAACATCCTGCGAGCGCTGGTTTAATATGCCATTTAACGTAAGCTTGTCATCACCTTTTTGCTGAGTGACATTAAAAGTCATACTGTATGCACATGGATACAGATTCATCTCATGAAGATCCTGATGTACATAAATATTTGTCATTATCCTGCGTGAAAAAGGTGTGTGCTTAAGATCATATATAACCCTGTCAACCTGATCCATCATCCCCTCTTTGTACTGATGCCTGACACCAAGCTGATAACCATATGCCTTGCCGATCGAGCCATTTTCATCTGCCCATTCATCCCAAACTGAACTCTTTAAGTCCTTTATGTTGTTTGATTTTTTCTGCCATATCCATAGAAGCTCGTCTGTCGCACTCTTTATATATGTTTTTCTGAGTGTGATCGCCGGAAACTCTTTTGAAAGATCATATCTGTTTACGACACCAAATTTTTTTATCGTGTAGGCGCTTGTACCGTCCTCCCAGTGAGGTCTTACAAGTTCGCCTTCTGTGCTTGTACCATTTTTAAGGATATCCTGACACATATCCACAAATACTTTATCTGCGTAACTCATGCAATTTACTCCGTTTCCTTTTGCTGAAAATACTTTATCTATTATTCTATCTAATTATCGATTATTTTTCAACATGAGGATTTTAAGTATGTGAAATTGCAGTTAATAATTTCTTTAAATTTTTAATGATTCTTTTCTTTTGAGGACACATTTTAGACAAACTTTTATATTATATTATTACTTGTAAAGGAGATACGAACCTTTACAATTCCCTTTTTTAAACATTTTTTCATAAACTAAACTCCTCGAAAAGAAGCCGTTTCCCTCGGCTTCTTTTCACGTTGTTCTTTACTTTTCTTACTTATCCCTCTATATTATATTATGTGTGCTTACGATAGAGTGCGCAGGTAACAGACTGATGTCTGGTCCATTGATTAATATGTCAGGAGAATTATATGATTTTTTCACTAGCCCCGATGGAAGGGCTTACAGGATATATTGTAAGAAATGCCTTTCATCACCATTTCGATTTTATAGATAAATATTACACCCCATTCATTCCCGCCGCAAAAAGGATGAATTCAAAGATCAAACGTGATCTAGACCCTTCGAACAACGAGGGGATAACCCTGATTCCGCAGGCCATGTCGATCCTGGCAGATGAGGTCATAAGCCTTCATGAACAGCTAAAACCTTACGGCTATAATGAGATAAATATAAATCTTGGCTGTCCGTCAGGAACTGTCGTATCAAAAAAGCGTGGCTCCGGCATCCTCGCATACCCTGATATGCTTTTCAGCTTTCTTGATGATTTATTTAAAAATGCAGATTTTCCGGTTTCAATAAAAACAAGGACCGGCTTTGATGATGATATACTATGGCCTGAAATTATAGATATTTATAAAAATTTTCCTATAAAAGATCTCATAATCCATCCCCGTGTTCGAAAAGATTTATACAAGGGTTCCATAAGACTTGATGATTTCGCCCTTGCCATTGAAAAACTATCAGATTCACCTATACATCTTGTATACAACGGAGACATAACAGACACGGAAAGCTTCAACAATATTATAAACCATTTTCCTTCTGTCGATGAGATCATGATCGGAAGAGGTTTATTTATGAATCCTGCTCTTATTGCAGAAATAAAGAAAACCCAGTATAGCGAAAATCTCTTAGGCTCCGAAGACTTCAATACACGGCTTATAAAATGGCACGATGAAATTTTAGAAGGATATCTTGGAATTTTTTCAGGATCTAAAGATGCTATGTTCCGCATGAAAGAAATATGGATGTATATGCATGGGCTCTTTCCTGACCATGAAAAGCTCTGGAAGAAAATAAAAAAATGCCAGACACTTTCCGATTATAATTCAATCGTAAGTTCGGCATTTATTTCGCTTGGTTAGTACAAACTATCTCTTCTTTTTTATCCGGTGGAATTGAGGCTTTACGGTAATATCAGAAACGACCATGCCTTCTCTTTGATTTACGGCAAAAAGCACAGTTTCTGCGACATCCTTTGCCGTAAGCCGTGCCATCTCATCATCATCTGCTGTAAAATCAGCATTTCTGTAAAGATTTGTGTCCGTCATATCCGGCTCGATATTTATCACCCTCACCCCATATTTTCTTGCTTCATCAAAGAGGCTGTGTGAAAAACTTGTAAGTCCCGCCTTTGTTGCCCCATAAGCACAGCCATGGGGATTGGACTTTTGTGCAGTGACTGAAGAAATATTTATTATCATGCCATGATTTTTCTTCAAATCACGTAGCAGCAGATTGCATATTATCATTGGAGCTTCAAGATTTGTGCGCACCATTCTTGATATTTTTGCAGCGTTTAATTCCTCATGAAGCCCATAATAAGCGGTTCCTGCATTATTTATAAGCAGCTTTATATCATGATTTTTATTAACCTGTTTTATAACTCTGGCAAGCATTCCGGTGTCCGTGATATCACAGACGATTTTTATGATCTTCCCAGCATTTTTTTGAGATACTTCTGCTTTTTTTTCTTCTGTCCAGTCATTTTCTTCTGACTTGTCACTTTCAAAAGTACGCCCTATCGCATATACACACCATCCATCATCCATAAGCCTGCAGGCAGTTTTCATTCCTATACCGGATGATGCACCTGTTATTATAACATTTTTTTCCATGTAAATATTTTTTCCTTTGGCATATATTTTTTGAGCAGCTCCACCAGCATATTTTCCATATCACACCTTATATTTTCAGGATACTGATAATATCCACCTATATTCTCATATGGGAAATTGACAACAGCGGATCCATTTAAATCTTTTCTCATCTTTTTCAGGTAATCCTGTGATATCCTGAATGTTCCTACACTTACATCCCATAGCTGTTTTGCATCCAGCTTTGAAAATACATCTTCGATCATTTTTTTATATTCATTCTTCCAATCCCTGCAATATATCATCGGATCAAAGCATAATCTGACCGGAAATCCTGAATCCATAGCTTTTTTTGCGGCTTTTAGCCTTTCAGCCGGCGAAGCTGTGTTATGCTCATATGATGAAGCAATCTTCTCCGGTGAAATAGTGTATGCAAGTATCACACGCTCACACGCCGGATACTTCTCCCAGAGATCATATCTTGCACTCTTAGTCCTGATCTCGATCGTCAGGTTTTCATGCGCGACCGTAAAATCTATCCATTCTTTAACGTAGCCACAAAGCCATTCGCATGCTGTAAGATCCGCATCATATGATACACAAAGGTATATCTTCTTTTCTCTTAAAAGCTCCTCAAGCTCTGAAAATGTATCCTCGATATTTACAAAAACCACTATATTAGCTGATGGATACATTCCCTTTAAATAACAGTATTCACAATCAAAAAGGCAATTCATCATGCATGAACAATAGTAAAAATTATCATTTCCAAAATTCTGACAGACCGGAGCACCCTCATATATGCAGCCATTTTGATTTTTTGCAAGTATGAGTGCCTTTGCCTTATTCTGTGCCACGATACTTTGCTTTCTGCGGCAGAAAACATCTTTGTAATGGTCAATTTCTATAACCCTTGCGTTTGGGAGTTTTTTTAAAATTTCTTTTGTTCTTTGATGATCTTTTATCTGCTTTTCCACATATATATGAGAAAAAGCCGCATTATAATAATCTATTTTTGAACTTATCAAGACAAACTTTCCCTTCCTTTTTACTGCTGCATGGGAGCATTTTTCTGTCGTAGAACTCTCTTTCAACTGCTCTGTGATCAATATCACTCAGATAACAGTATTTTATAAGCTGCGAAAGCTGATCCTTCATCACTTTTGAACAGCACATGGCATCCGAAAGGCGCTCTATATCCTTTTTGTAATCTGTGCTCTCTTTTACATTGGCATTCACTTTTTCTTCCTGCACTATTTCTTTTATACCGTCAATATAATCATGGATTTTATCTTCTGCAATATGAATAGCTTCCTGCATTTCATCCTTTGAAATAAGATTCCCGTTATCTGATACTATTTTTATAAACGACACATGGTCAGGTGCTATAAAAAATGATGCTGCCTGATATATAGAAGCCGCCTCCATCTCATACACGCTCTTAGTCTGTAAACATTTTCCTGATTTTTGACTTCCACAGTCTTTGATAAACGGTTTAGGGACAGTAATTGCTGCCGCTTCCTCTAACTCAGTCTTTATAAGCATATCCGGATAGAATGTATGTCCTGTTGCCTTCTCAGTTATCTTATTTATGATATATACATTTCCGGCATTTTCTCCAGGCATGGCGCAGCTTCCTATATTTATGATACGATCATGTCCTGCGATACCAAAGACTCCTGCGGCATTTCCTAAAGCCACCGCCGCATTTACCGCCCCTGCTCCTGTAATAAGAAGCCGTATATCGTCATTAGAAAATATATCAAATTTAAGACCTGCCACATGCTGTTTCTTTAGATCATAATGCTTTATTATATTTTTCGCTTCAGCATAAATAGCAGTAAAAATATAAATCATTTTATCTCTCCAATTCTTTTAAGAGTTTCGCCCTTCCGCTTCCAACCATAAGCTTTTCATTGTAAATGTCATATTTTTCACATTCATTTTCTGCAAGAAAACTGCTTATCTCAGGTGTTATCGTAAGTTCCGTGACAAAAATAAGCATCTCCTGGCCATCCTTAAACACTTCTTCTATGAAATCAAATGCGTGGTTGAGTTTTTCTCCAGCCTCATCCTCCAGCACTGAAAGTTCTTCCGAACGCAGTGTAAAATCATCCATTGAATCATCAAATGGCTTCTTTATATCCTTAAGCACATCCTGCCTTATATAGTAATCTTCCTGGAGAATAAGCCTGTTTTCTTTCAGCTTATCGCTCTCCTCCTCAAAAGATTTTACCATATCTTCATATGACGTATTTTCCAGACATTTGTATTGTTTTAAAAATTCATACCATAACTGGACTTCTTTGCGCACTTTTGATAGATCCGAAAAAATAATTGTAAGTCCATCTAAGATCAGATTAATGACTGTCACACGTTCATCAAAACCGGCATCAAATATTCTCTGATACACGGTCTTTTTCACTTTACCATCAAGAATGTCTGCTATGCCGTAATCATCATGATATTTTTTATAGATTTCAAGATATGCATACACATCCTCCGCTATATCAGGATGATGTATGTATTCATCTATAACCTCCTGTGTTATAGCAATATGACTTTTTTCATACACATACATAAGGCTGCTTAAATCTTCCCAGCCTCTTGCTGTCACAAAATTCATTCCGTCAACGTCTGACTCAACCTTATAAAAATTATTTGGATGAAGTTCAAGATAACTAAGTAAAGCCTCATGTATATGCACTTTTCTTGCATATTCTTTCCACACATCATAATCGGCTTCTATTGAAATATACCTTACACGGTCAAGTGTAACCATATCAAAATCCCTTACCGATTTATTATATTCCGGTGGATTTCCCGCTGCAACAATTATCCATCCATCAGGCACCGCCTGGTTTCCAAACGTCTTACACTGTAAAAACTGCAGCATTGTAGGCGCAAGCGTTTCCGATACACAGTTTATCTCATCAATAAAAAGTATTCCTTCTTTCAGACCGCTCTTTTCCATCTTTTCATAAACACTTGCTATTATTTCGCTCATTGTGTACTCAGTCACAGAATATGTTGTTCCAACATATTCTCTTTCCTTTATAAATGGAAGTCCTACCGCACTCTGTCTCGTATGATGTGTTATCGTATAAGCCACAAGTCCTATTCCACACTCCCTTGCTATCTGCTCCATTATCTGAGTCTTTCCAATTCCCGGAGGCCCGATCAAAAGCATAGGTCTCTGACGTATCTGCGGTATCACATACTGCCCGTGATCATCCTTTAAAAGATATGCTTTTACTGTATTTTTCACTTCTTCTTTGGCTGTCTTTATATTCATCCCAATTCCTCCGGATCTATTTTCATTGTGATAGCCCATGCAGGCACCACATTATCATCATATTCATCTAAATATATAAACGCACATTTGTACGGCGGACATTTAACAGGGTAAATGCCTTTTCCATCTGTAAAATACAATAACCCGCACATATTTTTTAGCTGCCCGTCCGATATAAGTTCCGATACATAACTGAACGCAGGACGAAAATCCGTTCCACCGCCACCGGCTATCGTAAAATCTGATAGCATCTGCGGTATATGGTCTATATCAGATATTTCTTCGTCCGCTTTTATGCTGTCGTCACACTGGATTATCCTGATTTTATTTTTCACAAAAAAACTGTCTGTTTCCGTCAGGATCGAAAATGTTTCTTTAAGAAATTTTTCTATAAGCTCTCCGCTTACTGAATAACTCGTATCAAGTACTATGACAAAATCCCTTATCTTATAAGTTTCCCTCGTTTCAAGCGGCTCTATAAGCGGCATATTGCCATACATTGCCATTCCGTAAGCATAGTATCCCATATCAAACGAGTCAGCATCAATGTGAAGTTCCTCCCTGAGCACCGCAAACCTGCGTAAAAATTCCCGGTAATCATGCCGGCTTTTTCTGGCGGTAAGCTGTCTTAACATAACAGATTCACCTTTTTGACTTTCATCTTTACGGCGCTTTTTCTCCATTTGTGTCTGTCTGGCTATCTTCTCCCAGTTTTTCTTTGCCTGGGCAGAGGATACAGGCATAGCTTTTTCATTTTTCTCATCAGGCCATAAGCTGTGGTCATCCGTATAAAATTCTTTTGCCAGACTGTTTAAAAACTCACTGTCCTGCTTTTTTAGCCACACATATATAGGTCCCGGTGCGATTGCTATTCCTTCACTCTTTAAATTATCATATGTTTTTGTCCTTATATAGCCAAGTATCCTTTTTGTACATGGCTTGTCCATCATGTCTATCGTATATTCGGTCATGATATCACATGCAGTATTCCACAATAGATCATCTCTTTTTCCTTTTGTCCACAAATGAAAAAAAAGACAATGCAGTACACTATGCAGATATGCTCGGTCGAGGTATTTTCCGTTTGACTTAAATATATCAATTATCCTCTGTGGAGAATAATATAATTTCTTTCCATCTGTTGCCATAGATACAAAATTTTCATTGGCACATAGCTCAAATGCACAAAGAGCTATCTGCATGAAATTAAGTTCCAGATACAGTTCGCTTTGTATCTGTCCAAATATTTTTTCTGTTATTTCCTCCTGCCATTCTGTTTCCGTCTGAACGTGTTTTTTCATGTGCGATCCTCTTTAAAATTTGAATCTTTCCGATCTTCTTTTTGAAATATTTTTCTTTTTATACCGGAGCAGTATAACACTGCCCTCGCCCCAGCCGGCTTGTGCCGCCTCGTCAATCATTTCCGTGATAAACTGCGCATCTATTATTTTTCGTACATTAAATTCATCTGCAGATCCACCACTTATTCTATCTATCTCAAGCAGGCAATTCAAATTGTCTGTATTTTTTTCGTCTATTATTATCTGCGAAAGTGCTTTTTTATGTTCCTGTACATATGTAAGATATATCTTTTTTGCCTCCATGTCCAGTTCATACGGATATTTAATGCGGGAAAAAGCCATATCCAGCAGATCTTTCTCACATTCAAGCGCCTTAGCCTCTATAAATGTATCATCATACTGTTTCCAGGCAAATACTCTGCCGGAAAAACTCTGCCGCGCCCGAAATCCTACTCCTGCCATATTCAGCTTAAAAATATGCGCAGGGCCTATCTCATCATAGCTTTGGTCATATTCAAAAAAAATTGCCTGCGCTGTATTTTTTTCATGGTTCTGCCAGCAAATGATAATTTTCCATGTGATCTGTGCCAGGATCTGTCTGAGGTAAGATTTTTCTCCTGCATCTCCTCTTAGTATAATTTTATGAAGACATATACAATTCATAAACGCATCACCATCTACATCCGGTGCTGCCGCAGACATCTCTATTTCACTTAAATTTCTACAATTATAAAATGCTAATCCGCCTATTTTAGTCAAACTATCCGGCAATATAATCCTGCTTACATATTGTCCTGAAAGACTTGTCATATCATATGGCACAGTTATACCCGCAGCTTCCAGCTCTTCCTTTTTCTTTTCTGTAAAGCAATATGGTGCGATTTCTGTCACTGGAAGATTTTCTATAGTATCACACACATATGCTTCTGGTATTTTTCCATACATATGAAGAAGCCTAATACCATCGGTATTAAGCTTCTCCCATACATATAAATAATCATCTACGATTGTAGTCTTTATATTATTTATCATGTTTTCCTTTATTATGCTCTTTTTCTTCTTTTAATTCCTACTGTACAGATCACAACGCCAAGTCCTAACATTGTAACAACAAGAACACTGTTTGTATTGTCACCCATTGCAGGAGATGCTTTTTTCTTCGGTTCTGTCTGTGCCTTTGGTTTTGTCTGTGTCTTTGGTGCTACTTCTGGCTTTGGTGTTGTCTGTGCCTTTGGTGTTACTTCTGCCTTAGGGGTTGTCTGTGCCGGTACTGTTGGTGTAGTCTGAGGCTTACTTGGTGCAGGCTCATCCTTTGGCTCAGTATCAAGCTTTTTAAGCGATAATACATAATCACAGCAATGCTCAATCTTGTATGTTGCCTTTCCATCTGCAACCTTTACTGCATCACTTACAAGCTCAAGTTTCTTTGTCTCAGGATTAAAGTAGTATAAGTATGCTGTTCCGTCAGGTAACTTTGTTTCTGTAGTAACTGTAGCTGTTCCTGGGAGCTCACCATCATGCGCAAAGTGGATCGTCTCTGTCTTTCCGTCTGTCTTTGTAGCTTCTACTGCTGCTGTAACAACGTCAACCTTAGCCTCTGGATCAATTGCAAACGATTTGATCGCAGTTGTTGCATCTTTAAGCTCCTTAGAAGCGAAATTCCAGCTGTATACCTCATCCCCCAATTCATCCTCGAATGAAAATGTGATATCCTTTGTAGGAGCTGCTGCAAGTGCCTCAAAAATTGTCTTTAAAACATCTGCATCTACTGTAGGGGTCTCTTTATCGCATTTAAGTGTAACCTTTGTAACTGCCTCATCAGAAATGATTCCCGCAACCATGTCCGGTTTGCATGTAACTGCTGATTCACCATCAGCTACAATATCCTTTACTGTGAGTGTAAAATACGCTGTGTAACCACCATCTGTTGTCTTAGCGATAAGCTTTGTCTCGCCTTCTTTTACAGGGTTGATCACACAAAGTTCTGATGTTGTAAGATCAGTGTTGATCGTTGCGATGCTCTCATCTTCAACTTTCCAGATGATATCCTTAACTGTTGCATTGTCAGGTGTGACTGTTACAGGGAATTTATATGTTCCGTCTGTAGCTACGGATACATCCTCACCTAATGTAATAGATGTAACAGGGATATAATCCTCATCAACCTTTACCTCTGCTGTTTTAGAGATGATGTCCTTTGCATATGTGCTGAGCTCTGTTGCAAAATCTGAAGAAAGATCAATGATCTTTCCACCTGTTTTTGATGTGATATCTGCATATCTGTCTGCTAAAGTTCCATCATCATAATCTGCTGCTGTGTATCCAGGATGTGTTACAACAGTTGTCTGGATTCCTTTAGCACTCAATTTCTCTGTAACCTGATCAAGGCTTTCATATCCCCATCTGTTGCCAACTTTGTAATCTGCATCTGTAAGTACGAATGCAAATTTTGCTGCGAATTTGTTGAATGTCATAACATCATCGCTTACAACATATCCAAGTGCATCTACAAGGCTCTCAGGATAATCTCCACCACCGATAACTTCGAGTGTCTCTATTTCTGCAATAACCTTGTCCGTGTCATCGAACCATACTGAATAATCTGGTGTCTCATGAACAACTGTAGTATTATCGCCATCGTCTTCAATATCCTTATAATCGATAATAGCGATTCTAGGTATTGCACCACTTGCTGCGATTTCTTTAACAAAGGCAGTAAGATTTTCCTTAACTGTACTGATATCACCGCTCATAGATCCTGTTGTATCTACAACGAATGCGATGTTTACATACTTACCTGTACAATCAGGTGCTGTCGTGCTTTCATCTGTTTTTGATGTATCTGTGGCTTCTGTTGTTGTAGTATCATCATCTGCCATAACCGTAAGGCTTCCAAAGCTGCTTACCGTAAGACACATTGCTGCGAAAAAGCACATAAGTTTCTTTTTCAACTTCATTTTTTCATTACCTCCTTAAAAGTTTATGTAAATATTATATTATTTAAAAATTTTTTAATCAACCCTAATATTGTTTTTTTCATATCATTTACAAATATTATAAAACTGCTGTATTAAGCGATAGACGGCGCAAGGTGTCCGGTGGACACCTGCTCTGCGCCGACCGCAGTGGAACGGAGCCG
>JABLTO010115819.1_pt1 | contig 55908 bp, 62 predicted proteins | sample 7160091 | NCBI WGS metagenome assembly JABLTO01 (sample SAMN14651225, study PRJNA627086) | human gut metagenome | isolation source: feces | host: Homo sapiens
CAGGCGGCGCGGGCTGCCGCCATTGCCGTTTCCCGCAGGGGCGCAGCTCCTTCGATTCCCACCCTGGCGGAAGTGCAGGCAGCGATGGAGAAAACGCATGATTGATACGATTTTATTTGATTTGGATAATACGCTGCTGGATTTCAGCAAGGCAGAGCGCATCGCCCTTTGCCATACGCTGCAGCAGCTGAATATTCCGCCGCATGAAAAGACGCTGATTCGCTATAGCCAGCTGAATCAGCAGCAATGGGAACTGCTGGAGCAGGGCAAAATCACGCGCGAACAGGTGAAGGTGCGCCGCTATCAGCAATTATTTGCCGAGCTGGGCGTGGAGCGCTCGGCAGAGCAGGCGGCGCGCATTTATGAAAAACAGTTGGGCATTGGGCATTATTTTATAGAGGGAGCGGAGGCATTGTTGGAGCAGCTTTGCGGCCGCTACCGTCTGTATGCGCTGACCAACGGCACGGCTTCTGTTCAGAGGAGCCGCAGCGCCAGCGCCGGGCTGGATCGCTTTTTTAAGGAGATTTTCATCTCCGAAGAAGTGGGAGTGCCCAAGCCGCAGAAGGCTTACTTTGATTATTGCTTTGCCCGCATTCCCGGATTCCGCCGGGAAACGGCCATTTTGGTGGGCGACAGCCTCACTTCGGATATCTTGGGCGGCCGCAATGCCGGTGTGCGTACAGTCTGGTTTAATCCGGCGCAGGCGCCCGGCCGCGAGGATATTCAGGCGGATGCTCAGATTGCCCGCCTGGAAGAGCTGCCGTTGCTGCTGGCACGATGGAACGGAGCGGTATGACGATGTATACGCAGGAGAGGGCACACGAAGTGGCGCTGCTCAAGCGCCTGTGGAATAAGGAAAAGACTGTCTGCCCCAAATGCGGAAAAGCGGAGCTGGAATACCTGCATCAAAAGGCAAAGAAGAGCGATTGCGATTGGAAATGCCCGGCTTGCGGCGAAATCTATCGCACGATCCGCATGCTGAAGGAATTGCCGCCGCAATAGGGGAAAACGGACGGCCGAGAAGCCGTTTGCGTTGCGAAAGAAAGCCGAAGCGGGCTGTCTTTCGATGGGGCAGTACCGGTGGCTGTAAATAAAGAAAAGAGAGGGTTGAGCATGGAAAAGGTCAGATTGGGGTATATCGGATGCGGTATCTGTGCACGGGATTTGCATTGGCCGGCATTGCAGCAATTGAAGGATCGATTTGAAATTGTAAACGTCTGCAGCAGAACCGCCGCCAAGGCAGAGGCATTTGCCGGGCTGGTCGGTGCGCCGCGTTTTTGCACACAGGTAGAAGCGCTGCTGGCAGATGCCGAGGTAGAGGCAGTGGTCATCAATTATCCGTTTGAACAGAACTGCGCGTTGACACAGGCGGCGATAGCCGCCGGAAAGCATGTGCTGGTGGAAAAGCCGATGGCCGGGGATATGGAGCAGGCGCGGGAGATGCTGGCGCTGGAACAGCCGGGCGGCCCGGTGACCATGATTGCGGAAAATTTCTACTATCGCAAATCCGTGCTGACGGCAGCGGACTGGATTCAGGCAGGAAAGATCGGCGCACCCACTGCGGCGCTGGTGCAGGTGCTTTCCCACTTTCCGCGGGACGCCAAATGGCTGGTGGAGTCCGATTGGCGGCGGGACTGCGTGGGCGGCATTATGCTGGATCGGGATGTGCATTGGTTTGCGGCGATCCGCACGCTGTTTGGCGAGGTGCGCAGTGCAGTCGGTTATCAGCGCACTATCCGCGGCGATGTGGGGCCGGCAGAGCAGGTCAGCCTGCATATGATTTTTGAAAACGGCGCCATGGGTACGTTTACAGACATTGCCAGCATTGTGGGCGTGCAGCAGATGCCGTTTATCCTGGTGGGCAGTGAAGGGACGATCACGATAGAAAATTTCCAGCGCGTTACGCTGCAGACGTTGGCCGGGGAAACACAGACCGTCGAATTCCCGGAGGGAGATGGCGGCGGATATGTGGAAGAGTTCGAGGATTTTTATCGGGCGATTCGCACAGGCAGTACGCCGCGGGCCAGCTTTGCCCAGTGCTATAAGGATCTGCAGCTGGGCATGACTTCTTTGATGACAAACGACCGCTGGCAGCAGCTGGAGTTGGTAGATTAAAAAAGGAAAACGCGGATGTAATTGCATTCGCGTTTTTTTATGAAAAGCCGGTAAACGCGCATTGGAATAAACTGAGTATTCTGCAGCGCAAAGTTTTTCTTCTTTTTCAAAAGCGAAAAGAGAATAGGAGCGGAAAGCGAAGAAAAAAGGCAGTTTTTGGAAACTGCCTTTCTGTTGTTGTGATTATAGTCAAAAAGTTTTCTAGCTTACTTCTTTTTCAAAAGCGAAAAGAGAATAGGTGCGGAAAGCAAAGAAAAAAGGCAGTCTTTGTAACTGCCTTTCTGTTGTTGTGATTATAGTTATGAAGTTTTCTTGCTTACTTCTTTTTCAAAAGAAGTAAGTCAGGAAAGCAGCGCGCGGTCGTTGGCAAATTGCTCGCCCGAGAGTTTTTCAAACTCGTGGAGCAAATCCTCGACTTTGAGCTTTTTCTTGTCCTCTCCGGCAATATCCAGAATGATGCGCCCTTCGTAGAACATCAGCAGTCGGTTGCCGTGGACGATGGCATCTTTCATGTTGTGGGTGACCATCATGGCGGTAAGGCCATTTTCGGCGATGATCTGGTCGGAAATTTCCAGCACCTTGGCAGCTGTCTTGGGGTCTAAGGCAGCGGTATGCTCATCCAGCAGCAGCAGCTTTGGCTTTTCCAGCGTAGCCATGATCAGCGTTAGCGCCTGTCGCTGTCCACCCGAGAGCAGCCCGACTTTGGTGGTCATGCGGTGCTCCAGCCCCAGGCCGAGCGTGGCCAGTTTTGCGCGGAAGAATTCCCGCTCTTTGGAAGTAATGGCCCAGCGCAGGGAACGGGATTTGCCGCGGCGAGAAGCCAGTGCCAGGTTTTCCTCGATGTTCATATTGCCGGCGGTACCCGTCATCGGATCCTGAAATACGCGGCCCAGATATTTGGCGCGCTTGTATTCGGGCAGGCGGGTGACGTCAATGCCGTCGATGAGAATGCTGCCCGAATCGACGGGAAATACGCCGGCCACTGCGTTGAGCGTCGTGGATTTACCGGTGCCGTTGCCGCCGATGATGGTGACAAATTCGCCGTCCTGCAAGGTAAGGTTTACGCCGTTCAGGGCAACTTTTTCGTTGACAGTGCCGGCATTAAAGGTTTTGCGGATATTTTTCAGCTCAAGCATGTTTCTTTCCTCCGGATTTTACCTGACCAAAGAATTTGGCCTTGAGATGCGGCATTGCCAGGAACAGCGCCACGATCAGCGCGGAGAACAGCTTGAGGTCGGTTGTGGAAAGACCCAGCTGCAGCACCAGGGCGATGATGGCGAAATACAGGATAGATCCAAGGACGACTCCGGCTAGCTTTAGGGCAAAATTGCGGAATAGCTTGCCGAAAATCACTTCGCTCATGATGATGGCGGCCAATCCGATGACGATGGCGCCGCGCCCCATGTTGACGTCTGCACTGCCCTGATACTGGGCATAAAGGCCGCCTGCCAGGCCGACGAGGCCATTGGAAAGCACCAGCCCCAGCACTTTATTCCAGTTGGTGTTGATGCCCTGTGCACGGGCCATGTTGGCATTGTTACCGGTGGCGCGGATGGAATGCCCCACTTCGGTGCCGAAGAACCAGTAGAGCACGGCGATGAGAATCGCGCAGAAAATGGCGCCGACCAGAATGGCTTCTGGGATATAACGCAGGCTGATCACCAGGTCAAACTTATCGACGCTGATGGCCTGATTGGATTTACCCAGAATGCGCATATTGATGGAATACAGCCCCAGCTGGGTGAGGATGCCGGAGAGGATGGCGGGAATGCCAAACACGGTGTGAAAAACGCCTGTCACCAGCCCGGCCAGCATGCCGGCTGCAAATGCGGCCAATAATGCCAGGTAAGGGTTGGTGCCGTTCAGCATGAGCATGACGGCTACTGCGCCGCCGGTAGCCATGCTGCCATCGACCGTCATATCCGAATAGTCCAGCACTTTGTAGGTGATGTAGACCCCGATGGCCAGCAGGCCCCAGACGAGACCCTGCGCGACCGAACCGGGTAGAGCATTGAGCAAAGAAGTGAAATTCATGAAATTTTCCCCTATATTGTAATAATAATGGATTATCAGGATTCGTGCTTTTGTACAATAATGCACATGCACAGTGTATTATAGCAAAAAAAAGCGGCCGGGGAAAGCCCTTCTGCCGCTTTTTCAATATTTTGTTAGATGATTAGCCCGCTAATGCGGTGCCGTTCATGATTCTTCGATGGCGACCATATCCGAAGGAATTTCCCATTCAATGAGTTCTGCAACTTCTTTGTTGTATTTCAGGGTGACTTCCTCGGCATACTGGATGGGCATTTCAGCCGGATCTGCGCCGTTTACGAGGATTTCATAAGCCATCTTGCCTGCGGAATAGCCCATGCTGTAGTAGCTGATGGAAAGCGTAGCCAGGCCACCCTTGCTGCACATGTTTTCCTCACCTGCGATGACGGGCAGTTTGGCGGGAACCGTGATGTTCTTCACGATTTCCATGTTGTCTGCCAGGTTGTTGTCGGTAGGAATGTAGATGACATCCACTTCGCCAACGGCGGTGGTGACAACTGCCTGAATATCATTGGAATCGGAAACGGTATAGACTTTTACATCCAGATTCTTTTCCTTCATGATTTCTTCTGCTTTTTCAGCCTGGAATACGGAGTTGGCTTCGCTGGAAGTATAGATGATGCCAACCGTCTTGGCTTCGGGGCAGAGCTTGATGAGCAGGTCGATCTGCTGATCGATGGGAGCCAGGTCGGATGCACCGGTGACGTTGCGGCCGGGCACGTCGTTGCTGTCTACCACGCCTGCGGAAACATAGTCGGTAATGGAAGTGCCAACGATCGGAATTTCGGAAGTGGCAGCTGCGGCCGACTGCAGGGCAGTGGTGGCGTTGGCCATGATCAGATCCATATCTTTATCGTTGACGAATTTGGTGGCGATGGAAGCGCAGTTAGTGGGCTCGTTCTGAGCGTTCTGATAATCGAAATCCACATTCTCTTCGCCCAGAAGATCAATGAGCGCCTGCTTGAAGCCTTCGGTGGCTGCGTCCAGCGCCTGATGCTCCAGCTGCTGGAGGATGCCGATTTTATAGACTTCTTTTTCTTCTTTCTTTTTGCAGCCTGCCATGACAAAGACCAGCGTCAGCGCCATCAGCAGAGCAAGCAATTTGTTTACTTTTTTCATAATGCCTCCTGTAAAAAAACAGTACAAGTAAATTAATATAATTAACATAATGCAGACGGGCAAAAAAGTCAATAAAAATTTACAAAGTTTTTAATAATTATGCATTTAGATGAATATTTTTGCTATAATTTTCCGCGCGGAAAAACAGCCGGTTTGCCGGAAGTAAATTTGACTTACCCGGGCGCATATACTATACTTTTAAAGAAGTTGCGGCATTTGCGGCGGCAGTTTTTTTTGAAAAGCAGAATTTGACAGATAAGGGAATACACAATGAAACTTGAAAAATTTTCTGTAGCCGTCTTTGATATGGACGGCACTTTGCTTGACTCCATGCATATCTGGGATAACCTGATCGACGCCTATCTGTGCGAACAGAACCTGCAGCCCTGGCCGGAGCTGCGGGAGGAAATCCGGGCGCTGGATATGCGGGATACGGCGGCATATTTGCAGGCGCATGGAGTGCAGCTGGGAACAGAGGCTATTATAGATGGCATCAATGAGCTGGCTGCGCGGGAATATGATGCAAAAGCCGCACCCAAACCGGGCGTCAAAGCCTATTTGGAAAAACTGCGTGCGCAGGGTGTGGCGCTGGCTGCGGCAACTGCGACCGATCGCGTGGTCGCCGAGCCGGTGTTGGCGCGTATGGGGCTGCTGCCTTATTTTGCCGCAGTGCTGACCTGCACGGAAGAAGGGGTGGATAAGCACACGCCGGAAATCTACCTGCGAGCGGCGCGGGCGGCAGGCGGCAACCCACCGCGGGATTGCGCTGTTTTTGAAGATGCGCTGCATTGCATTCAGACGGTGAAAGCGGCCGGCTTCTATACGGTGGCTGTGCAGGATGCCAGCGCTGCCTACGCCTGGGAAGAAATCTGCCGGACGGCAGATGCGCACATCGCTTCCTATGAGGAACTGTTGGGCTGAAATTGCCAAAGCCGAAAAGCGGCTTTCCGGCAGAAAAACGGAGAAGAGAAATGTTTGGCTGTGAAGCAATACCGGAAGAGGGTGTCTGCTATCTGTTGGGAGCAGGCCCACTTTACGACTATACCATACAAAAGCGCCCGCAGGATCTGCTGATTGCGGCAGACGGCGGGTATACCCATGCCCGGAGGATGAACCTGGAGGCGGATATTCTGCTGGGGGATTTCGATTCGCTGGGGCATATTCCCAAGGCGGATCACTGTCTGGTGCTGCCTCAGGAAAAGGATGATACTGATATGCTGGCGGCGGCCCGGGTGGGGTTGGAAAAGGGCTACCGCTATTTCTGCCTGCTGGGCGGGACGGGCGGCCGTATGGATCATACGCTGGCCAATATTCAGCTGCTGGCTTTTCTGGAAAAGCAGGGTGCACGGGGCTGGCTGATGGCCGAGCAGAATGTGCTTACGCTGCTGGGCGGCCCGGGTGAGCTGCGCCTGGCGGCAGGGCTCAAAGGCTATCTGAGCGTACTGGCTTATGGCGGGGCGGCGCAGGGGGTAAGCCTGGAGGGGCTTAAATATCCGCTGCAGGATGCCGTGCTGACGCCGGATTTCCCCCTCGGCACAAGCAATGAGTTTACCGGGGTGCCTGCCCGCATCGCGCTGGAGCTGGGCAGAGTGCTGCTCATCTATCCGCGGTGGCAGGAAGGGGCGGAATGAGTTTTCCGCAGAATCAGCCGATATAGGCAAATAAAAAAGCAGAGTGAAAACTCTGCTTTTTTTGTTGCCCTTATGGTCTGCCGGCAGGTGCTTGCCCGGGTTCTGCCTGCGGGGAGCCCTGCGGCTGTCCCTTCTGCGGAGGCTCTCCTGCCGTACCTCCGGGGGGATTCTGCTTGTGATCGCCTTTTCCCATGCCGCCCGAGCTGCCCAAAGAAGCCTCTTGCTGCAGCAGGCATAAGAGATTCGAATAACGCTTTGTCAAGAATCAATCACTCCTTTTGCGCGCTTCTGCTTTCTATGACTGTATGGAAAGGTGCTGAAAGAAAGCTGAAAGACCGATGACCAATTTGTAAACACTGTTTTCCGGAATGGTAAAGATGCCGCCTTGCCGCGCCAATCGCCAGAAACTGCCAAAGCCGGATTAAAAAAACGCCGCGGCTATGAAGCTACGGCGCTGTGGGGTGCCTCGGGATAAGGCACTCAGTTAAATAGATCCTCCAGCTGATCCAGCCAGCCCTCCCGCGTATAGGCATCGGGGGAAGCGAAGGGGCGGCGGGCCCGGTCGTAGAGCTGGGCGGCGGCAGCCTCGTCTGCCCGGCGGAAGCGCAGCGATAGATGCAGCGGCTCGCGGATGGTATAGACTTGCATTTCCGCTTCCCGTGCCAGCGCTGCCGTCACGCCGCGGTAGATGGCTTCCACTGCCGCCTGCGGATGCAGGCTAAGCGCGAAATTCCAGGCGGAAGCCTGCTTGGTGACCACCGTCTCAATCCAGGGGAAGCTTTCCCGCGCCTGGGCGATGGCCTGGTCATCCGAAGCGGCAAAGAGCACGGGCACGCCCCGCTTGCCGGCAAAGGCGGCGTCGATCTGCATTTCGCCCAGCGGCTCGCCGTTAACCGTGTGCCCCTGAAAGGAAACCGAGTTGTAGCTGTGCGCCAAAACGCCGCCCGGCGTGCCTTCGCGGCCGTGATAGCCGATCAGGATCAGCCCGTCGTAGCGGCCCTCGGGCAGCGGAAAACGGCTGCGGTAGCCGGTGCCCAGCAAAATGCGGCAGCGGGAGTCCAGCTGCTCATAATCTAGATTGACGCCCTGGCCGTGATTATCCCAGACGATCACTTCTTCTGCGCCGCCGTCAAATAATGCGCGCGCGGCGGCATCTGCTTCCCGGGTAGCCTGCCGGCAGGCAAAGGCGTAGTTGCTGCTTCCGTTGAGGCTGGTAAAGGGAGTGCCGACCACGCAGGCCGCACCTTCCAAGTCAACTGCAATCAGATATCGTTTTCCCATCAAAATCTCCTCCTGTTTGCCGGGCAGTGCCCGGTATGCTGCCTTCAGTATAGCACAGGTATTATATATAAAGGAAGAAAAAAGCCCCGGGCGTTCAAAAACCCCGGGGTTGCCTGCCTTCCTGCCGGTGCCGCTGCGCATCCTGCTGGTCAGCCGCACCGGCTCGGAGGGAGCCATCTGCAGCCCGTTGGCAATGGGCCAAATCGTTTCAAAATTGAGCTGCTTGCTTCCGTTTGCAAGCATGGCCGGATGACTTCTGGCCATACATGCGAAGCCGCGCAGCACCTCCTGCGAAAGTTTCCGCTCCTGCCGCAGCGTATCTGTCAAAATTTATCATGGAGAAAACTCCTTTCGATAGGGGGCGGTTCCAATAGATCGTATGGGGAAGTTTTCATAAAAAATGTCTGCGAAGGAAGATAGACAAAATTAAATTTGTGTATTATACTAAGGGAAAAGAACGGAATCCGAAAATAAGGATAACAAAAGGTTTTTTCGAAATATGTCGAAAAACCGCGAGATTCTTTCCAAAAGATGTTGATGGATGCAAATAAATAAAAACCGTTCGATTTTTTAAGAAAAAAGAAAGGGGACGCGGCAATGGATCGGAAAGCGGCAAGAGCCCTCAAGCAGGCAGGCAATGTGTTGAGCACGTTGTTGCTCGTGGCAGTGCTGCTGTTGGCGGTGGCGCTGGCAGGGGTGCGGTTGTTCGGATTGACGCCCTTCGCCGTGGTCAGCGGCAGTATGGAGCCGGAATTGCCGGTAGGCTGCTTAGTCTATGTGAAAAAGGTGCCGGCAGAGGAAATCGAGGTGGGCGATGCCATCTCCTTTGTCCTGAATGAGGATCTGGTGGTGGCGACCCATCAGGTGCGGGAAATCGATCTGGAAGGCGGCCGCTTCTATACCCAGGGCATCAATAACCGCGATGAAGAGGGCAATATCCTGCCCGATGGCAGCCCGGTGCTGTTTGAAAATTATCTGGGCAAGGTGGTGGCGCATATTCCGCTGCTGGGATATATCTCCCAATATATATCCAACCCGCCGGGGCTGTATGTGGCCATCGGTGCGGTGGGCATTCTGCTCGGCCTTTGCCTGCTGACCGAGAGCGGCGGCAAGAAAGAGAAGCAAGAAGGGCAGCCTGCGGCGCATGCCCGGAAAGAGCGGTAAATAGGTAGAATGGCAAAACGCAGCAGCGTTTTCCAAATAAATCATGAATGATAAAAAAATAGGAGGAAACAAACATGAAAAAGAAATTGATTGCGTTGACAGCAGCTTTTCTGCTGGTGCTCGGCGCGGCAGTGGCAGGTACGGTTGCTTGGTTGACTGACAAAACACAAACTGAAGTAAACACCTTTACCATCGGCAACATCGATATCGATCTGACTGAGACTCCGGCGACTTACAAGATGGTCCCCGGTCAGACGATCGCGAAGGACCCGAAAGTCTCGGTTAAGGCAGGCAGTGAGGATTGCTGGCTGTTCGTCAAAGTGGAGGAATCCACGAACCTGGATAGCTACATCAAGTACGACATCGCCTCCGACTGGACAGCAGTACCCGGCGTTTCCGGCGTTTATTACAGAGAAGTAGCTGCTACGGATACGGCACGGGAATTCTCCGTATTGAAGGACGATCAGGTCACGGTAAAGGACACCGTCACCAAAGCCATGATGGACGCTATTAAAAACCAGACGGTAGCGGCACCTACACTTTCCTTCACCGCTTATGCAGTGCAGAAAGCAGGCATCACCAGCGTTGCCGATGCATGGGCGAAAGCACAGGCATAAGACCTGAAAATCTTAAAAACTATTAGGGATCGGGGGAAGCAGTCCTCTTCGTTTCTAAATAAAAAATCATCTTGGAGAGAGAAAGGGAAAAAAGATGAAAAAGAAACTGTTTACTATGGCAATGGCAATTGCGCTGATCGCAGTCAGCATTGTCGGAATGTCTCTGGCTTACTTCACCGATAAGAAGGAAGCTACCAACACCTTCACGGCAGGCGGCGTTAAGATCGACCTGATCGAGCAGCAGGTAAGTGAAGATGGCGAAAAATTGGTAGATTTCCAGCAGAATCAGACGCTGATGCCTATCGTCGGCTCTGCTCAGGGCGAAAAGGATGCATTCGGCCAGCCCGTTGCCGCAAACTATATTGACAAGATCGTCACCATCAAAAACACCGGCAAATCCGATGCTTACATCCGCGCTTATTTCGCAATTCCTTCCGCATTGGATGACGGCGAGGATACCTACAATGCCGGCGCGAATGTTCTGCACTTCAACTTTGGTAATAAGTTTGCCGAAGATGGCCTGACCACCACCTATGGCAAAGAGTGGAACTGGAAGCACGACAATAATAATAAGTGGAATTATTTCGAGACCACCATCGATGGCGTTGCTTACAACGTTTACTATGCTGATTACACGCAGACTCTGGCAGCAAATGAAACTACTGAGCAGTTCGTTTCCGGCGTATATCTGGATCAGACCTTCGACGCGAAGGACGGCAAATATTACGCTTTCGGCGAAGAAGTTGATCTGTCTGATCTGATCGACGAAGATGGTGAACTGAACGTTAAGTGCCCTGTCGTGGCAGTCGCTGTTCAGGCTGCTGGCTTTGACAACGCAGACGCAGCTATCACCGCTGCATTCGGCGCAAAGTTCAACCCCTTTGGCGGCACTGTTACCAACTGGCAGTAATGGAATCTAAAAAGTAATACCTCAACAGGAAAAGGCTGGGCGGCTTCCCGCCCAACCTTCTTTCCATAATATGCGGTAATAGGAAACGAAAAGGGAAACAGGTTTGGAATCTACGCGGCGGCGTGGCCGCCGGTCAAGATAGAACAATTCAGGTGCGCGGCAGGATCCGCGCAGGAAAAAAGGAGGGAGAAAAAGATGAAGAGAAAACTCTGGAGCGTGGCACTCATCCTCTGCCTGATAGCGCTGCTCTCCGCAGGCTCTTTGGCCTATTTCACCACTTCGGGGACGGCAGATAACGTCATCACGGCGGGCAATCTGCGGGCGCGTCTGGTAGAGCAGACGGCCGATGGCAGCCCCTTCCCGGCAGATGGCCTTTCCGGCATCATGCCCGGGCAAAAAGTTGCAAAAGTGGTCTTCGTGGAAAATACGGGGGATCACCCGGCTTATATCCGCATGCGTCTGAGCAAGCAGGTGCTGGCTGCCGATGGCAGCGAGCAGCTGGATGATGCGCAGATCCGCCTGCATTTGGCAGAACAGGGCTGGGTCGAGCAGGATGGCTGGTATTATTATGCGGAGGCTTTGCCGGCAGGCGCGCAGACGACGCCCCTGCTCGAGCAAGTGGAATTTTTGAGCACCATGGATAATTCCTATATGGAATGCCAGGTTACCGTTTCCGTGAAAATGCAGGCTGTACAGAGCGAAAATAACGGCGCATCCGCGCTGGAAGCGGCAGGCTGGCCTGCTGCCCTCGACGAGTAAAGAAGGAGGATGGCTATGAAAAGAAAATTACTGGCATTGCTGCTGAGCGCAGCCATGCTGCTGGCAATCTGCCTTCCTGCCCTCTGCGCAGCAGCGGAAAGCGGCACGGTTTCACCACCGGAAGAAAATTTTGATGTGTATGCCGCAAAAAGCGAACTTCTGGCAAAAATTTCTGAGGAAGAAGCAAATGCTTATCTGGAAATGCTCTCAGAAGCTGAAAGAGAAGCAGTGTTGGAAGTATTGTCGGAAGAGGAAATCCGGGATTTTGCTGCACGCTTGCAGCTTGAGCTGGACGAAATTGTGCTTACTCCCGCTAAAAATTATACGGTTGTAGGGGAATTGAAGCCGCCTGTTTACGTTGGCCGCAGCAGAATGTTTAGGAGTGTGTCGGCACTTGCGGATACGCAGGAAAACGGACTCATATTGGATAAACAGGCTGTGTATAACAATACGGATAATTCTGTAACCATCCGCCTTGAAGCTTATACAACCGGAACGGTTACAACTTCTGAAGCGACAGTACCTACTGATATTGTGCTGGTGCTGGATGAAAGCGGAAGCATGAAAGATCCAATCAATCAGTATACGAAAGTGTACTCATTGAATAAAAATGTTGCTTATTATGTAAAATCCGGTGACAGCTATATTCAGGTAAAGTGGTGCAACGGAGGCCTTTTTAACTCACATGCTGATGGATGGTACTCCGGTGGACACTTTATTATTCACTGGGGATCCAGATATGAACCGATGACCTCCGCGACAGATACGACAAACGGCCATGTTCAGTTTTACGAGGCGAGTGCGACGGATACCTCAAAACAGCAGGCGCTGATAAATGCTGCTACACAATTTGTCAACGATGTTCATGCAAATGCAACGGCAAATAATGTGGATCACAGAGTATCCGTGATAGGATTTTCAGGTAATGGTGCATCTACTATAAAAGTTGGATTGGTAAATGACATTCGAAATAATCACCAAACTGTAGTATCGGCTATTTCGGGGTTGAAGGCAAACGGCGGAACCTATATAGAAGATGGTATGACCAATGCAAAAGAAGCCTTCGAAAAGGCGGCAAGCACAGCTCCCGGTAAGCGTAATCGGGTTGTAGTAGTGTTCACAGATGGCGTTCCGGGAAGCGGTACATGGGACAGCAATACGATCAAAGATTCTGCCAATCCCGCCATACAAGCTTCCTATGAATTGAAAACTACATATGGAGCAACGGTATATACCATTGGTATGCTGGATGATGCGAACCCGGAACTGGAAATTTCCGATAAAGATGATGATAGTGCGAGAACCAATAAGTTTTTGCATTATCTTTCCAGCAACTATCCTAACGCACAGAGCATGAATAATGGTGGAACAGGAAGTAATCAGGGCTATTATCTGTCAGCAAGTGATACAGCATCCCTAAATGCTATTTTTAAGAAAATTTCCGAAAGTATCTCTGCGCCCAGCATTTCACTGGGCAGCGAGACGGTCATCAAGGACGTTTTGACAGAGCAGTTTGTTATGCCTGCCAATGCCAGCGATATCAAGGTATATACGGCAGATGCCACTTCGGCAAACGGCGCGAGCTGGGCTTCGCCGGTGCGGAGCAATTTGCAGCCGACGATTCAGGGAAATAATACCATATCCGTCACCGGCTTTGACTTCAATGCGAACTTTGTTTCTAATAATGCAAAGTCGGATGGCAGCTATGGCAAGAAGCTGATCATCGAATTTACCGCTCCCGTCCGCGAAGGCTTCTTCGGCGGCAATAACGTGCAGACCAACGGCGCCGCTTCCGGCGTTTATGTGAATGGCGAGGCCGATCAGCCTTTGGAGGCCTTCCCCATCCCCGAAGTCAATATCCCGCTCAATGTGCCCGATTTTGCGGCAGTCGATGCAAATATCTATCTGCTGGGCACCGCTCCTGCGGCCGGCGATTTGTGCGACCTCTCGGTTTATGAGAATGCGGAAGACTGGCAGAAAGCCTATGTCAACATCGAAACGCCGTCCATCACCGGAACGGTGAGCGATAGGGAAGATAGTCAGGTGACCGTTTCCCTCACCGTTGCGCCCAAGACGAATGGCTCCGGGGCAAACGGCACACCGGCAACGGCAGTGACCAAAAATGCAAGCGCGAATGTGTTCGTCTTTAAGCCGGAGCTCACCTTTAAGGATTCTGAAATCTACCTGGGAGAGACGGCCAGCTATCTGGGGCAGAATGTGGTTTCCGAGCAGTGGATGCACGGTCAGACGTCGGATGAGGATCCGAATGTGACCATGATGGGTGCACGCCCCACGCTGAGCCGCACTTATAACCCTGTGGAAGGCGCTTTTGCCGAGGAAACGAATGTAAGCGTAACCACTGCCATCAACGGTACGGATGTTACTTCGTATACCACCCTGATCAATACCGGGGATGGCGCGACCGACCATCAGTTTACCGTAAAAATCAAAACCTGCACGCTCACCATTAAAAAGTCGGGCGCACAGGCGGTTGACGGGGGTCAGACCTTCCTCTTCCATATCACCGGCGCTGGCAACAATAAGGCAGAGCAGGTGAATCTGAACGTGGTCGTCAGTGGCAACGGCAGTGCAGTGATTTGCGGCCTGCCCATCGGCACCTATACCGTGACCGAGGATGAGGGCTGGTCGTGGCGCTATGAAGCGAAAACCGGCCCGCAGCAGGCTGTGTTGAAACCCAATAAGGATGGGGATGCGGTCACGCTGGACTTTGTCAACAACAGAGTGGCGGAATACTGGCTGGATGGCAACGCCTATGCGGAAAACACATTCAGCGCAGTCTCGCAGTAAGGGGGGAAGAGCATCATGTATCAGGCAAAATATCAGGTTGAGGGAGCAGGGCGCTCCACTCGCCGCAATAAAAAGGCATGGCTTCTCCTGATTGCCGTTGCGGCAATGCTGCTGGCGGTTGTGGGAGGTACGGTCGCCTATCTCGTCACCCGGACGAATTCCAAAGTAAATACGTTCACACCCTCTAAAGTGGCGTGTTCGGTTGTAGAAACCTTTAAGAACAATGTCAAATCCAATGTGCAGGTGAAAAATACCGGCGATACCGCGGCTTATCTCCGCGCCGCCGTGCTCGTCACCTGGCAGGATGCCAGCGGCAACGTGCTGGGCACGGCGCCGGTGGCGGGGCAGGATTATTCCATTACGATGCCTGCTAGCGCCAAGTGGGCGCAGGCCGATGATGGCTTCTGGTACTATAGCGAGGCAGTAGCACCCGGCGCTTCCACCGAAGCGCTGATCGGCGAATGCCAGCCGCTGAAGGCGGCGCCGCAGGCCGGCTATACGCTGCATGTGGAAATCGTCGCTTCCGCAATCCAGAGCACACTGGGCACAAATGCGCAGACTGCCTGGGCGGCCGCTCAGGCGCCGGTAGTGGGAGAATGAGGAGGAGATGCACATGAAAAAGAGAAGTTGGATGATCGTGGCACTGCTTACGGTGCTGATGATGGTGTGCAGCCTTACGCCTGCGCTGGCTTCCTCTGAAACGTCACAGGTGATCTATGAGGGAGATGCACAGAAGTTTGTCTTTGTGCCTGCCAGCACTGACCTGTTCGGCAATTTCAAGGGCGTCATGCCCGGCGATGTGCTGAGCCAGAAGATTACGGTGCGCAACAAAGCCTCCAACGGCGTCAAGGTGAAAATTTACCTGCAGGCGCAGGGCGTGGTGGAGCAGACGCAGGATTTCCTCTCCCAGCTGAAGCTGAAAGTGGTGCAGCAGGGCAGCAATGTGCTGTTTGATGCACCTGCCGACCAGACGGCCGGTTTGACCGATCCCGTCTGCCTGGGCACTTTCTATTCGGGCGCGGAAGTGGAGCTGGAAGCTCTGCTGGAAGTGCCGATCACGCTGGATGATACCTATCAGGATGCGATGGGCACCATCCGCTGGGTCTTTACCGTGGAGGAATATCCCATCGAGCCGACGGATCCCAAGCCGCCGGTGACGGGCGAGCAGTCTGCAATTGGCTGGTATGTGGCAGCGCTGGCGCTGGCTGCGGCCGGGTTGATCGTGCTGCTGCGCAAAAAGAAAGCAGATCGGGATGCTGCCTGATAAGCGGGCAGGCACCTGAAAAGGCAAAAACACAGCGGAAACAGAGAAAAGCTCTGTTTCCGCTTTTTGCGTTCGCTGCGCCCCCAAATATGATGCCTGCGAAATGAAAAGTTGCATATTGGGAGGGGGTAGATGGGAGAATATGCCAGCCGAAGGGGAAAAATTCCGAAAAACTTGCAGGAAATTTCATAATTTGTCCGCAAATTTATTGACAATCCGCAGGCAATCGTGTAAAATCAGAACATATTTAGGAAGGAGAGCAAAAAAATGTTTGCTGCCGCGAAAAAACAACCTGCTGCCGCATCTGCCGAACATGCCAAGTTTGCATCGGCTTTTTGTGCATCCTTCAAAAATCATGCGGAATTTGGGATAGACATTGCAAAGGCAGTGTCTATTTTTGTTTGCGTGCTTGTAGTGGCAGTTCTCATTTGTGCCCTGCGCGGCATTTGCCTGCTTAGCATGGTCGGCTTGCCGGGAATTATCTGCTTGCTGCAGAGCCTGGCCCTTTGCCTGATTTGCGCCAGACAGCCTTTTTCGCGGGATTAAACGATTCCAACAGAGAAAAGGCGGCCGGTGCAATTTTGCCAAGCCGCTTTTTTGATAAATTTGAATCTGTGCACAATGTGCAGAGAATATTGTTTAAAGGAGTAATAGATACTATGAAAACAATGAAAAAAGTAATGAGCATTGTTTTGGCAGTTGTTCTGTGCATGGTCTGCTTTGCAGGCTGCAAGAAGAACTCGGGCTCCGATGAGCAGACGCTCATCATCGGCGGGTCCGGCCCCCTGACCGGCGATGCTGCTAGCTACGGCATTTCCGTGCAGCAGGGCGCAGCTATGGCTGTCGAGGAAATCAACGCTGCCGGCGGCGTAAACGGCATCAAGCTGGAATTGAAATTCGAGGATGACGTGAACGATGCGGCAACTGCCGTCAATGCATATGCAACGCTGTATGATGCAGGCATGAAGGTTTCTCTGGGTACAGTTACCAGCAAGCCCTGCGTGGCAGTGACCGAGGAAGTCAAGAAGGACGGCATGCTCATGCTCACGCCCACCGGTTCCCAGAAGGAATGCACGCAGTATGACAACTGCTTCCGCGTCTGCTTTATGGACCCCGACCAGGGCACCTATGCAGCTCAGTTTATCGCAGATAATCAGGTAGGCAACAAGATCGCCATCCTCTACGATAAGTCTTCCGACTATTCTACCGGCATCTATGAGAACTTCAAGGCTAAGGCAGAAGAACTGAATCTGGATATCGTCACCGAGCAGGCTTTCACCGATCAGAGCAAGACTGACTTCAGCGTACAGCTGCAGGCAATCAAGAGCTCCGGCGCTGATCTGCTGTTCATGCCCTTCTATTATCAGGAAGCTGCACTGGTCATCACGCAGGCAGCTGCTGCTGATCTGGATGTCACCTTCTTCGGTGTAGACGGTATGGACGGCATCATTGCTCAGATGGGCGAAGAAAATGCCGATCTGACAGAAGGTATCGTTCTGCTCACTCCGTTTATGGCAAGCTCCACCGATGAGAAGATCGCTTCTTTCGTAGCGGATTATGAGAAGGCATATGACGCAACGCCTGACCAGTTTGCTGCAGACGCTTACGATGCAGTTTATATCATCAAAGCTGCTATGGAGAAGGCCGGCATCGAGGATGTTGCGGACAAGGAACTGAATGAGAAATTGGTTGCTGCTATGACCGAGATCAAAGTGGAAGGCGTGACCGGTACCATGACCTGGTCTGCTGACGGCGAGCCCACCAAGAGCGCTCAGGCTGTTGTCATCAAGAATGGCGTTTACGAAGAATATTAATCCATGATAGAACCGGTTCGGAGCAGGGCGGTTCGCCCCGCTCCGAATGTGTATATGTGGCACGGCACTTCATGAGGTGCCCTGCCGCACTGCATTCAGAAAGCAATCGGAACAATGCAATTCCATGCCGGTCAGCCGGTATGGGCTGTAGGCGGGGCCCTGCCCCGTACAAAAGAACGGAGCGAATCCTATGGACTTTCTTTCAAACTTAATCAGCGGGCTCAGCCTGGGCAGCATTTATGCGCTCATCGCGCTGGGCTATACCATGGTCTACGGCATTGCAAAAATGCTTAACTTTGCCCATGGTGATATCATCATGGTCGGAGCCTTTGCAGTGATTGTCTCTGCAGGTACCTGCGGCCTGCCTGCCTGGGTGGCTGCGGTCATCAGCATTCTCTGCTGTACCGTGCTGGGCGTGCTCATCGAGCGCGTGGCCTATAAGCCGCTGCGCCGCTCTCCGCCCCTCGCCGTCCTGATTACGGCCATCGGCGTCAGCTATCTGCTGCAGAGCCTGGCACAGCTGGTGTTTGGCTCGGAGATGCATAGCTTCCCCAAAATGATCGATATCCCGGCGATCAAGCTGGGCGAACTTACCATTAAGGGCGATGCGCTGGCCACGCTGGCAGTGAGCGCGCTCATCATGGTGGCGCTTACTCTGTTTATCGGCAAAACGCGCATGGGCAAGGCAATGCGCGCCGTCTCCGAGGATAAGGATGCTGCCGAGCTTATGGGTATCAGCGTCAACAAGACGATTTCCGTCACCTTTGCCATCGGCTCTGCTCTGGCAGCAGTGGCCGGCATCTTCTATGGCAGCACCTATGGCTTTATCGGGCCGTATACCGGCTCCATGCCCGGCATCAAGGCCTTTGTGGCCGCAGTATTCGGCGGGATCGGCTCCATTCCGGGCGCTATGATCGGCGGACTTGCCCTGGGCGTGATCGAGAATCTGGCCAAGGCGTATATTTCCACCGAACTTTCGGATGCTATCGTCTTTGGAGTGCTTATTGTGGTGCTGCTGTTCAAACCCACCGGGCTGTTGGGCAAAAAAATCAAGGAGAAGGTGTGACGGCTATGAAACGCAATCAGAAATCGATGAAAAATTACATCACTTACGGCATTGCCCTGGGTGCTTTCGCCGTAATGATGCTTCTGGTGATGACCGGCAATGCCAGCCGGCATCTGCAATCCATGCTGGTGCCTATCTGCATCAATATTATATTGGCGGTTTCGCTCAACCTGGTGGTAGGTATTCTGGGCGAACTCTCGCTGGGGCATGCGGGCTTCATGTCGGTCGGCGCCTATGCGGGCTGCCTTTTCTCCATTGCCATGCAGGAGGCATTGCCCACGTTTGTGCGTTTCCCGCTGGCCATGCTGGTGGGCGGGCTGGTGGCAGCCGTGTTCGGCGTCATCGTCGGCGTGCCGGTGCTGCGCCTGAAGGGCGACTATCTGGCCATTGTCACGCTGGCTTTCGGCGAAATTATCCGCAGCGTTATTATCAACCTGGATTTTACAGGCGGCGCTTCCGGCCTCAAGAATACGCCGCAGGATGCCACCTTCGCTGCTTCCTTTGTGGTTGTGATGCTGACGCTGGTGGTCATACTCAACCTGGTGAATTCCAAGCAGGGGCGGGCGATTATGTCGCTGCGCGACAATACCATCGCTGCCGAATCCTGCGGCATTCATGTCAGCTATTATAAGCTGATGGCCTTTGTGGTGGCGGCGTTTTTTGCAGGCGTGGCCGGAGTTATCTACGGGCACAACTATTCCATCCTCACCGCAGGCACGTTCGATTACAATAAATCCATTGAAATACTGGTGATCGTGGTGCTGGGCGGCATGGGCAGTGTGCGCGGCTCCATGATCGCGGCAGTGGTCATGACGGTGCTGCCCGAGGCGCTGCGCTTCCTGAGCGATTACCGTATGCTCATTTATGCGCTGGTGCTGATCGCCATTATGCTGCTCAACGCTTCCCCGGCTTTTGCGGGCCTGAAGGAGCGAGTGCGCAAACTGTTTGCCGGCAAGGCCGGTAAAAAGGAAAACAGGGAGGAGGCCTGAATATGACAGAGAAAACAAAAATGGTTCCCTTTCCCAGCCATGCAATCGTCCCCGAGCGGGATGCAGATAAAGAACCCATTCTGGATGTGCGGCATCTGGGCATTGATTTCGGTGGCCTTACGGCAGTAGATGATTTTTCGCTGATCATCGGGCGCACTGAAATTGCCGGGCTCATCGGCCCCAACGGTGCAGGCAAGACAACTGTCTTTAATCTGCTGACCAACGTTTATCAGCCCACCCGCGGCGCCATTCTGCTGGACGGCGTCAATACGGCGGGCAAATCCACAGCGCAGGTCAATGCCATGGGCATTGCCCGCACTTTCCAGAATATCCGCCTTTTCTCCAATATGTCGGTGCTGGATAACGTCAAAATAGGGCTGCATAATCATATTCGTGAAAATTTCTGGACTTCCATCACCCATGGCTTCGGTTATGGCAAGGCGGAGCGGAAGGCTGATGCCCGCGCGCTGGAATTGCTGGATGTGTTCCATATGGCCGATCAGGCAAACGATCAGGCGGGCAGCCTGCCCTATGGTGCGCAGCGCCGGTTGGAAATTGTGCGCGCGTTGGCGACCGAGCCGGGCATTCTGCTGCTGGATGAGCCTGCTGCAGGCATGAACCCTTCGGAAACGGTGGAATTGATGGATAATATCCGCAAGATCCGCGATGAATTCCAGATTGCCGTCCTGCTGATCGAGCATGATATGAATCTGGTCATGAACATCTGCGAGGGCATCTGCGTGCTCAACTACGGCAAGATTATTGCCAAGGGCACGGCGGAGGAGATCAAGCAGAATCCCGTTGTAATCGAAGCGTACCTGGGCAATAAAGGAGAATAAGTCATGCAAATGCTGAATGTAGAACATATCAATGTCTATTATGGCCAGATTCATGCCATCAAAGATGTTTCCTTTGAAGTCAATGAGGGCGAGATTGTCTCGCTGATCGGCAGCAACGGCGCGGGCAAATCCACTGCGCTGAAAACCGTTTCGGGATTGCTGCGTTCCCATACCGGCAGCATCACTTTTCTTGGGCAGGATATCAGCAAGGTAGAGGCCTATCGGCTGGTGGCGCAGGGATTGGCGCATGTGCCCGAGGGGCGGCGCATTTTCCTGCAGATGACGGTGGAGGAGAATCTGCAGATGGGTGGTTATACGGCCGGCAAGGAGATAGATGCCCGCATTGCAGATGTCTATCAGCGTTTCCCCCGCCTCAAAGAGCGGCGCAATCAGATTGGCGGCACGCTTTCCGGCGGTGAACAGCAGATGCTGGCCATGGGCCGCGCGCTGATTTCTGCGCCGCGGCTGCTCATGATGGATGAACCTTCCATGGGGTTGGCGCCTATTCTGGTAGAACAGATTTTCGATATTATCCGCGAGCTGCATGAGGCCGGTACCACCATTCTGCTGGTTGAGCAGAATGCGGAGATGGCGCTCAAAGTGGCAGACCGTGCTTATGTTTTGGAATCGGGGCGTATTGCCCTTTCGGGCACCGGCGCCGAATTGGCACAGAGCGATGCCATTAAAAAAGCATATCTCGGCGGCTGAGTTTGTAAGAAAAATGAAAAAGACCTTTCCTCTTTAGGGGAAAGGTCTTTTTGATGATTGGGAAATTGCGAAGCTCTGATCCGGTATAAGCGGAAAAGTTATTTCTTGCGGCAGGGTGGATAAGGGTGCTGCTCATCGGTGCGCTCCACCAGATAATCAATGCTTGTCTCGTAAAAATCAGCCAGGCGGATGAGAACGGCCGTGGGGATATTGAGATTTCCCAACTCATAGTCAGAATAAGTTGTCTGGTGGATATTGAGATAAGCGGCCAGTTGTGCCTGCGTCAGATCCCGATCTTCCCGCAGATTGCGAATTCTTTGATACATGGAGCGATCCCTCCTTATGAATCTGTGCTTATTATGGGATAAGGGATTATCCCTTATTGATTTTTAAGGGAAATTCCCTTAAAATTGAGAAAAGAGATGCATGGGGAAGCAGAAAGGAGGGCGTGAGAATGCAAAAAGAAGCGGATGACAGCCAACAGCGGGAACGAGTGGCGCGTATCAGCGCTCGGGTTGCAGAGCTGACTGAGGACGCGGAACAGCTGCAAATACAATTGCAGCAGTTGTCGTGGAAGCTGATACAAGTGCAGCGAGCGCTGGAGGAGCTGTACGTGCAGATGGCGTAAGAGAAATGAAAAAAGGGAACAGACTGTATAAAGTCCGCTCCCTTTTTTCATAGTTTGCGCACAATGCCGCAGGCAATGCGGGATCCGGCATCTCCTGCCGGCTGGCTGGTAAAATCATCCCGGTGGCTATGCAGGATGATGCTTTTGCCGGGCAGCATTTCGGGGCTCAGTCGCTCACTGTAAAAAGCACCGAAGGCATAGCCGTGGTTGGAAAAAACAGGTGGAAAATCGCCGGCATGAGCCGGGTGCGGGCAGTTTTCGGGATTGAAATGCCTGCCTGCTGCTCCGAATGCGACGCCTTCCAAGGGAGTGCAGCTGCCCTCCTGATGAAGGTGCAGGCCGAGTATGTTAGGGGCGCAGACATCTGTATCGTAAGGCAGCCCCCAAAATTCATGCGTAATCAGCAGCCCCGGCGGGCTGAGGTAAAATTCCATTTTGCCCCGCAGGCCCGGATAATCCTCCGAGCCGCTCAACAGCGCACAGGCATAGGGCGAGGCGGAAAGATTCCAGGTTTTTTTGCGGTTCATATAAAAAGCAGGCATATTTTCAGCTCTCCTTATTTTTGATCATGCTTTATTCTATGCGGCAGCGGGATTTCCTGCGACCGTCGTTCCCGTAAAAAATTTACATTTTTTAGACAAAAAGGATGGCGCACCGCCTGTCGATAGGATAAAATATCAATAAAAAGAAGGAATATGCGAAACTGTTGCAGCGCGCTTGCCTGCAAAAGTGTCCGTTCCAATAAAATTTGAGTATCTTGCAAGGAGAATAAAGTATGCATATCAGAATCGGAATTTATGGATATGGAAACCTGGGCAGAGGCGTGGAGAGCGCCATTCGCCAGAATGAAGATATGGAGCTGGCAGCAGTATTTACTCGCAGGGATCCGGCTGCGCTGCAGATTGCCACGCCGGGAGTGCCTGTGTATCGGGCGCAGGAAGCGGCAGCGCATCGGGAAGAGATCGACGTGCTCATTCTCTGCGGCGGCAGCGCAACCGATTTGCCTGTGCAGACGCCGGAGATGGCACAGTATTTCAATGTGGTAGATAGCTTTGATACTCACGCACATATTCCGGAGCATTTTGCGGCTGTGGATGCGGCGGCGACAAAGGCAGGTAAGGTGGCGTTTATTTCGGTAGGTTGGGATCCGGGCATGTTTTCGCTCAACCGCATGTATGCCAATGCCGTATTGCCGGAAGGCAGCGATTATACCTTCTGGGGGCGTGGCGTCAGCCAGGGGCATTCGGATGCCATTCGCCGCATAGAAGGGGTGGCCGATGCCAAGCAGTATACCGTGCCTGTCGAAGCGGCACTGGAAGCGGTGCGCTCAGGAAGCAACCCGACGCTTTCAACCCGGCAAAAACATACGCGGGAATGCTATGTTGTGCTGAAAGAAGGAGCAGACGCGGCACGCGTGGAAAAAGAGATCAAGGAAATGCCCAACTACTTTGCCGATTATGATACGACGGTGCACTTCATTTCGGCGGAGGAGCTCAAGCGCGATCACAGCCGCATCAATCATGGCGGTTTCGTCATCCGCAGCGGCAAAACCGGCTTGGAAAAGGAAAACCATGCGGTCATTGAATACAGCCTCAAGTTGGATTCCAATCCCGAGTTTACAGCCTCGGTAATCGTGGCTTATGCGCGAGCGGCTTTCCGTCTGGCGCAAAAGGGCGAGCATGGCTGCAAAACCGTCTTTGATATTGCGCCTGCACTGCTGAGCCCCAAAAGCGGTGAAGCATTGCGGGCTACCATGCTCTGAGCATAATCAAAAAACTCTGCCGGTGTGCAGAGTTTTTTGATGCATTTTATCATGGCAGATCTGTAAAAAGAAGATAGCCAGATGCGGAAGAATATGCTACTATAAAGAAAAGGAGCGCATATGGCTCTGTTTTTGGAAAACGATTTGGCGCAGGGCAAAAGCATGCACCACAGTGGGCAGGGAGGCGAAACGATGGATAAGAAAAAAATATGGTCGATAACCTTGGAATATGCGATGCTGACATTGGCAACGCTTGTCATGGTAGCAGGTATTTATGTATTTAAGTTTCCCAATCATTTCTCTTTTGGCGGCGTAACGGGTATCGCCATTATTTTAAGCGGATTATTTGATATTTCGGCAAGTTCGATTACCTTTATCATCAATATGGCACTGTTGCTGGTAGGATTTTTGTTCCTGGGCAGAGGTTTTGGAATTAAGACGGTGTATGTCAGTGTACTCATGTCGGGGGCACTCAGCCTGTTGGAATACTTTTTCCCCATGTCGGCACCACTCACCAATGAACCGGTACTGGAGTTGATTTTTGCAATTGTACTGCCTTCGTTTGGTTCAGCGATTCTTTTCAATATGAATGCTTCGGGCGGAGGCACGGATATTATTGCCATGGTGTTGCGCAAGTATACCAGCTTTAATATCGGCTCGGCGCTGTTTCTGGTAGACCTGTGCATTACGGTAGCTGCCTGCTTTGTATTTGATGCTCAGACCGGTCTCTTCTCTTTCTGTGGCCTGATGGCAAAATCGCTGGTCATCGACGGCGTCATTGAGAATATCAATCTCTGCAAGTATTTTACGATTATCTGCAATGAGCCGGAGCCTATCTGCGAATATATCCATAAAGAACTGCATCGCGGGGCGACGACTTATCAGGCAGAGGGTGCCTACAGCCATATGCCTAAGACGGTGATTCTTACCGTGCTGAAGCGCAGGCAGGCGGTACAGCTGCGCAACTTTGTGAAACGGCAGGAACCGACGGCATTTATCACGATTACCAACAGCAGCGAAATCATCGGCAAAGGGTTCCGCGGTTTTAACTGAGCAGTTTGTAAACGACAGGGCTGTGCGGAGGCACAGCCCTTTTTGGCCGGCTCGTCAGAATGTGCTGCTGATGAGAAACGAAAGCAAGGCGATTACGCCTGATGGAAAGGAGAAAAGCAGATGTATTTTTTTGAGGAAGGCCCGCTTGGATTGCGTCCTATGGAGCAGACAGAGCAGGATTATGTGCAGCTGCATGCTTGGCTTGCGGATGCACGGATTGCAGATTATTATGGCGGCCTGAACAGCCGGCCGATGCTGCAGGAGGTGCGCAGAAAGTATGAGCCCCGCGTGCTGGGAGAGGAGCCGGTAGTGCCCTGCATTGCCGAATACGAAGGAATTCCGCTGGGGTTTGTGCAGTTTTATCCTGTGGAGGAAGCGGAATATGATTGCCGCGGATTAGTGGATTTTTCGCTTTATGCCAAGCCGATGGCAGTTGATTTGTTTCTGGGGCAGCCGGAACGGTGGAATCAGGGGCTGGGCAGCCGACTGCTGCGCGCCCTATGCCGCTATCTGAGCGATGAGGTAGGCGCCGATGCCATTTTTATTGACCCGAGACTGAATAATCCCCGCGCGATTCGCTGCTATGAAAAAGCCGGGTTTCGGCGGCTGTGCGTGATACCGCAGCGGGAAGAAATGGATGGCAGAAGGTGGGATAATCTCATGATGCGCTGGACGAAAGGGGAGCAGAAATGAAGCGTTTAGGCAAAGGGCAGGGCTTTTCTGCGGCAGTGCTCAAAAGTGTGGCAGTTTGCAGCATGTTGCTGGATCATACGCTCAAAACGCTGTGGTGGGATGCGCCGGTTTCCCTGTATGTGCTGGGCAGATTGGCCTTTCCGCTCTACGCTTTTCTGCTGGTGCAGGGAGCGAAACATACCCGCAATATGGGGAAATATATGCTGCGGTTGGCAATTTTCGCACTGATCTCTGAAATACCATTCGACCTCTGCTTTGGCAGAGAACCTTTCGACTGGTATGCGCAAAATGTCTTCTGGACGTTGCTGCTGGGTCTGCTGGCGATTTGGAGTTATGAAGAAGCCGACCGGCGGGGTGCATTATGGGCAGGCATGATAGCCATGATTGTTGCGCTGCGGCTGGGCGATATGCTGCAGGTGGATTACGAAAGCCCGGGCGTCGGGTGTATTCTGTTTATGTATTTTGCCGGCAAAACTTCCCATAAAGGTCTGCAGCTTGTGCTCTGTGGCCTGGGAATTGCGTGGACGGGCGCTTTTTCTCTGTTATTCGGCGGCAACCTATTGCAACTCTGTGCACTGTTGGCGTTGATCCCCATTGGATTGTATAACGGGCAAAAAGGCAGGCAAGGCCCCAGATTTTTGTGGTATGGATTATATCCACTGCATCTGTTACTGCTGTGGCTGCTGCAAATATGGCTGTGATAGCCGCGAGGAGGAGTTGTGGGGCAACAAGTAATTTTGGTGAGTGCCTGTCTGCTGGGCGTGCCTTGCCGCTATGACGGAAAAAGCAAGGCAAAGGCCGAGGTGCTGGCACTGCAGCGGGAAAGAGTGCTGATTCCGGTCTGCCCGGAGCAGCTGGGCGGACTGCCGACCCCAAGGCTGCCGGCAGAAAGGCAGGGTGAAAAGATCTGCAATCGAGCCGGAGTGGATGTGAGCGAAGCCTATGAACGGGGCGCACAGCAGGCGCTGCAGCTGGCGCGGCTTTATGGATGCCGCCATGCACTGCTCAAGGAAAAAAGCCCATCCTGCGGCAGCGGCCTGATTTACGATGGAAACTTTACAGGGCGGCTGATTCCGGGGCAGGGTATGACAGCGCAGCTGCTGCAGGCGGCAGGAATCCGCGTTTGGGGAGAATCTCAGGCAGCCGAGTTGGCTCGTCTGTTGAAGGAGGAAGAAGGATGAAAAGTTTTGCACAGTTGCCTGAAGGCTATCTGCCGCTGCGGCAAATCGATTTGCAGGCGGACCGGCGCGCATTCTGGTCGGTCAATGGGCTGGCGCTGGCGATTCTGGTTGTGCTGGCGGCTGCAGGCGCGTTGCTGGTGCCTTTGGAAACGGTCTTTTCCGCCAATGGAGTGGGCGGTTTTGTGGCAAAGGCAGTGGTGATGATTGCAGGCAGCATTGCCTATATTTTCGGCCATGAATGGGTACATGGCATTTTCATGAAACATTTTAGCGGCGTAAAGGCACACTATGGATTTACCGGACTGTATGCTTATGCCGGCAGCAGTGCTTATTTTTGCAAGCGCCATTACCGGGTGATAGCGCTGGCACCGATAGTGCTGTGGGGCGTGTTGCTGGCGGTGCTCAATCTGGTGCTGCCGAGGGGATGGTTTTGGCCGATCTATTTCATACAGATGACCAATCTTTCGGGTGCGGCAGGCGATTTATACGTCAGCCTGTTGCTGCGAAACTATCCGGCTGAAACACTCATTCAGGATTCGGGTACGGCCATGATCGTATACGGGTGCAGCAACCCGATCGAAAACGCATAGATAGTAGTAGTTGAATGAATATGGCAAAAAGCTGCAAAAACAGCAGCCGGAATCGGGAAGAAAAGGAGGAAATTCAATGAATCCGATTTTTGCAAGAAGATCTGTCCGCTCATTTGAGGATCGTCCGGTGGAGCGGGAAAAACTGGAGCGCATTGCCCGCGCCGGGCAACTGGCGCCTTCGGCTATGGGGCGTTTCCCCTGGGAAATTCTCATTGCCACTTCGCCTGAAGCTAAGCAGGCGGTGCAGGAGATGAGCCCTTACAGCAAGATGGCAGGGTCAGCAGGTGCGATCATTGTCGTTTGTGCCGATATGCGGCAAGCCGAAGGAGAACACGCCTGGTGGATACAGGATTGTGCTGCCTGCACGGAAAATATCCTGCTGCAAATTGTGGCGGAAGGGTTGGGCGGCGTCTGGCTGGGCACCTATCCAAAGCAGGAATGCATGGATCAGATTTCGGAATTTTTCCATCTGCCGCCTCACATATTGCCTTTTGCGACCATTGCGCTGGGCTACAGTCAGGTGGAAAATGTGGCAAAGGATCGCTATGACGCTGCCAGAGTGCATTTTGAACGCTATTGAGTGTTTTTTTGCGGAAGTATCCTGAAAAACCGGCCGTCTGCGGCCGGTTTTTTGCGGCTTTTTTTTGGGAAATATGGAAAGCGGGCCGCCGATATGATACTATAAAATGAAAATGAAGCAAAAGGAAAAGTATATGGAAAAAGAAGCCCCGCAAGGGAAGCTTGCGTTATGCTGCCGCCCGGCGGCAGAAGATTTTCCCTTTCTCTTTTCAGTGCTGAAGGAAAATATGCAGGAATTGTATCAGGAAGCTTTCGGTAGCTGGGAAGATGCGGAGGAACAGGCATTTTTGCGTCAGGATTTGGCAGAAGCACCTTATCATCTCCTTTGCCGTAGAGAAGCACCGATCGGCTTCTTTTCGGTGGAAGAGCAATCGGATGCCTGGTTTGTAAGAGAATTGCAGCTGCTGAGAGGGGAACAGGGCCGGGGAGTGGGTACCTGTTTCCTACTGGCATTGCATGCGCATGCTGCCGCTGCAGGTAAAAATCTGCGGCTGGAAGTGCTGAAAGGGAATCAGGCTGCTGCCCGCCTCTATGAGAAGCTGGGCTTTCGGGAGACGGGGCAAAATGCGACGCACAAAACGATGGAAAAGAAAGTGAGAAGATAGCGATGCAGTATATTTTATTTGATTTGGATGGTACGCTGACCGATTCCAAAGAGGGAATTTTCAAAAGCGCACAGTATGCTCTGGAAAAGCTGGGTATCACGCCGCCGCCATTGGAAGAAATGAACTGGGTGGTGGGGCCGCCAATCCGCCAATCCTTTGCAGAGCGCTATCATCTTTCGGAAGAAGAGGCATTTCGTGGCCTGCGCTTTTATCAGGAGCGTTTCGGCTCGGTTGGCTATTTGGAAAACCGCCTCTATGAAGGGGTTGCGCATATGCTGGAGCGGCTGCATGCAGCAGGCTGCCGCATGGCCGTCGCCACTTCCAAGCCCACTTTTTATGCGACACGCATTATACAGCATTTTGGGCTGGATACTTACTTTGAAATGATTTCGGGAAGCGATCTGGATGGCACCAACGGCAAGAAGGAGTTGGTGGTGGAGCGGGCTCTGGATGCACTGCAGGCGGAACCTGGCCGGACGGCTATGGTGGGTGACCGCAGCTATGATATGAAGGGAGCGCTCAAGTTCGGCCTGTATGCAGTGGGAGCGGGTTATGGCTATGGGGATCCGGGCGAACTGGAAGCGGCCGGAGCGCAGGCCATTGCGCAAACGGTGGAGGAATTGACAGAGATCCTGCTCGGGGAGCGTGAAGTATGAGTGCGCAGTCGGGCTTTTTGCGGATTGAGACGCCCCGCCTGATTCTGCGGGACCATGTATTGGAAGATTTGGCAGAGCATCACGCTTTGTTTTCCGATGAAACGGCAATGCGTTATCTGCCGGAGGTGCGCACCTGCAGCCTGGAAGAATCGCGGGAAAATTTGCTCACGTCTATCAGAGCGATGGAGGAGCAGCCAAGGAAATTTTATTTCTTGAAGGTGATAGAGCGGCAAAGCGGTGCGCACGTGGGAGAAATCGGCTATACCGTCTTGCAGGAAACGCCCGGCGGCAGTGTTGTCAATCTCGGCTATTTTCTGCGGCCACAGATGTGGCGAAAAGGTTATGCCGGAGAAGCGGCGGAGGCCTTGATCAAATATGCATTTACAGCGGGAGATGTCTGGCGGATTGAGACGGGCTGCCTGGCCGAAAACCGGGGATCGGAAGGCGTCATGAAGCATTGCGGCATGCTCCGCGAAGGGGAATTGGTGCAGGCAGTCTGGCATGAAGGAGCGTGGAAAACGCGCCTGCTCTATCGCCTGCTTCGCAGCGAATGGGAGGAACAGCATGAGAAAACTGGGCACTAATGAGCGCAGGGATCACAGCTACCGGCTGGTAGTGGGGGACCATGTAGGCGTTTTAAACCGCATCACCGGCTATATTCGCCGCAACGGCTGGAATATTCGCCGCATGCGGGTGGAGCCGCTGGAACAGGGCGGGCAGACGGAGATTTGGATGCAGCTGCCGCTGTACGCCATGGAGGCGGAAAAATTGGAGCAGCGTATGCACGATTGGAACTTTATTTTTGAAGTGGGCAAGGAAGGAGGCACGCGGCAATGAATCGCATATTGGTGATCAATTCCGGCTCCACCTCCACCAAAGTAGCGGTGTTTGAGGAAGCAAAAATGCTTTTTACCGAGACGATCCGCCATTCTTCAGAAGAACTTCGGCAGTTTGAGGATATTGAAGGCCAGCTGCCCATGCGCAAACGATTGGTACAGCGGGCTTTGGAAGCGCATTGTGTATCCCTGCACAGCCTGAGCGATATCGTGGCGCGCGGCGGACTGATCCGCCCCATTGAATCGGGAACTTATCGCATCAATGCGCGCATGCTGGAGGATATGCATTCCCCTACGGCGCTGGGGCATGCTTCGGTATTGGGAGGATTTATTGCCCATGAGCTGAGTGAGGAACTGGGCATTCCCGCCTATGTGGTCGATCCGGTGATGGTAGATGAGCTGGAGCCGGTGGCGCGGCTTTCCGGGCTGGCCGGCATTGAGCGGCGCAGCGTGTTCCACGCATTGAATACCAAGGCAATTTTGCGCAAGGCGGCTGCCGATTTGGGCACCCGTTATGAGGATTGCTGCCTGATCGCAGTGCATATGGGCGGTGGTATCACCGTTTCTGCGCATCGATATGGGCGCGTCATCGATGTCAACGATGCCATGGGCGGGGATGGGGCGTTTACCCCCGATCGCACCGGCTCGCTGCCGGTAGTGCCCGTCATCGAGATGTGCTATTCGGGCAATTATTCCCGGGAGGAAATGATGGATCTGGTACAGCGCAAAGGAGGGCTTTATTCCTATTTGGGCACCAATGATATGATCGAGGCAGATGATATGGTCAAACAGGGTGATGAGTTTGCGGCGATGGTGGTAGAAGCCATGGCCTACCAGATCTGCAAGGAGATCGGCGCTATGCATGCCGTCCTGGAAGGGCGCGCCAAGGCAGTGGTGCTGACGGGCGGCATTGCGCACAGCACTCGCTTTACCGGCATGATCAAGAAGCGGGTGGATAGTTGGCTTCCCGTGCTTACCTATGCCGGGGAGGATGAGATGCAGGCGCTGGCAGACGGCGTGCTGCGCGTCAAAAACGGAACAGAACGATTATACGAGTACTGATATTTGCTGAACAAGCGGAAAGACGGAGAGGAGCAGAGAAAATGGCAAAAGTTTGGGGGCATCGGGGCGCATCCGGATATGCGCCGGAAAATACGATGGAAGCCTTTGCACTGGCAGTGGAAATGGGTGCCTATGGCATAGAGCTGGATGTGCAGATGAGTGCCGATGGCAAGTTGGTGGTCTGTCACGATGAGCGGATTGACCGTACCAGCAACGGCAGCGGCGCGATAGCTGCGCTTTCCTATGAAAAGCTGGCGCAGTATAATTACCATGCGGGATTTTCGGCGGAAACCTTTTATCGCCTGCCGTTGTTGGAGGAAGTGCTGGAGCTGTTGAAGCCGACGGCACTGCACCTCAATATTGAGCTCAAGTGCGACAGCCTGGTGCGGTATGAAGGGATGGAGGTCAAGGCAGTGCAGGCAGTCCGGCAGGCGGGCATGGAGGAGCGGGTGATTTATTCCTCTTTTGACCATTACTGTTTGCGGCGGCTCAAATATGTCGATCCCTTTGCAAAGGCAGGAATTCTCTATGAAGCCTGTCTGTATCAGCCCTGGGTATATGCTAAAACACTGCAGGCCACGGCACTGCATCCACACTATGCCTCCCTGTTTGAACCGTTGATCATCGATCAGGTGCACAGGGAAGGGCTGGAAGTCAATACCTGGACGGTCAATGAACCTGATCTGATGCGCACGCTGGCTCAGAAGGGCGTGGACGGCATCATTACCAACTATCCGGATACGGCGCTGAAGCTGCTGAAAGAGATAGATTGCCTTTATTGAGCAAAGAAAATATTTGAAAAGGTCGTGAAGAAATTATGATACCTAATCGGGCCCAGGCATGGGAAATTTTGCAAAAGTATGTGAAGAGTGAAAGCCAGCAGAAGCATGGCATGGCAGTAGAAGCAGCCATGCGCTATTTTGCCCGTCTGAATGGGGAAGATGAGGAGCTGTGGGGTGTAACCGGTTTGCTGCACGATGTGGATTATGAGTTGTATCCCGAGCAGCATTGCCTGAAGGCGCGGGAAATTCTGGAAGCAGAAGGCGTCGACGAGCAGCTGATTCATGCTGTGCAGAGCCATGGTTATGAAATTTGCTGCGATGTAGAGCCGCTGACGCCTATGGAAAAGACGCTTTTTGCGGTGGATGAGCTGACCGGGCTGATTACGGCCGCAGCGCTGATGCGCCCTTCTAAAAGCGTACTGGATATGGAACTCAAATCAGTTAAGAAGAAATTCAAGGATAAGCATTTTGCTGCCGGTTGCGACCGGGAAGTGATTCGCCGGGGCGCAGAACGCATGGGCGTCGATTTGGATACGCTGATTTGGAATACCGTGCTGGGCATGCGTGAAGCGGCGGATGCGCTGGGCCTGGGGATGGCGCAGTGAGCTCGTCTGTTTCTGCAGGATGTTTTCCGGCCGACATGGAAGCAGCGCTTTTGGGTTATTCCTTTTCCCGGGATCGGGTTGGCCGTTCCCGAGCAGAAATCCTCTGCTGCCGGAAGGGGGAAGAGCGCCGCTTTCTGAAAATAGAAGCGGTAGGAGAAGAGAGCCTGCGCGAACGGCAAATGCTCCACTGGCTGCAGGATAAGCTGCCGGTACCTCGCGTTGTCGCTGAAGCAGAGCAGGCGGGGAGGCAGTATCTGCTGCTTTCGGCACTGCCCGGAGAAATGGCCTGCGCACCGGCGCGGTTGGCTCAGCCGGAACAGACGGCCCGCCTGTTGGCGCGCGGCCTGAAGCAGCTGTGGAAGCTGGATATTTCCGATTGCCCCAGTGTGCGCTGTTTGGAACAGAAGCTGGCCTCGGCACGGCGGCGTGTATACAACGGGGAAGTGCAGTTGGAAGCGGATTGGCAGCATGATTTTTTGCATACACCGGAGCAGATTCTGCAGTATCTGGAGCAAAATCGTCCCGAAGAGGCAAAAATTGTCTTCTCCCATGGAGATTATTGCCTGCCGAACCTCTTTTTGCAGGGGGATGCGGTAAGCGGATTTCTCGATCTGGGGCGGGCAGGCACGGCAGATATTTGGCAGGATATAGCCTTGTGTGTGCGTTCTCTGCAATATAATTTTGCGGAGTTTTCCACTGAACAGGTGCGGATGGATGCCTTTTTTGAAGAGTTGGGCGTGCAGCCGGATGCCCGAAAAATCGAATATTATATCCTGCTGGATGAGCTTTTTTAGATTCGGAAGGCGAACATGGAAGGTGTGGAAAAAATATGAGGGAATTTGTAGCGGAAATAGGTGGCCTGCAACTGCATATGCAGGCAGAAGAATCGCTCTTTTCTCCGGAGGGGCTGGATGCCGGCACGCGCTGCATGCTGGAAGCGGCGGAGTTGAGTGCTCCGCTGCTGGATCTGGGCTGCGGCAGTGGTATTGTGGGCATTTATGCGGCAAAGGTGTTGGGTGAAGCAGAAATTTATCTCTGTGATATTTCGGAACAGGCGGTGGGCTGTGCCCGGCGCAATGCTGCCGCGAATGGCGTGGACGGTGTACAGTGCCTGTGCAGCGATGGATTGGATGCACTTCCGCCGGAAATAAAGTTTGCCTGCATTCTTTCCAACCCACCCTATCATGCGGATTTTGCAGTGCCTAAAAAATTCATTGCGCAGAGTTTTCGCCGCCTGAAGGTGGGCGGCAGACTGTATATGGTCACGAAACGGCGGGATTGGTATGAAAACCGTTTAAAAGCAGTGTTTGGCGGTGTGCGCGTGCGGGAACAGGCAGGGTATTTTGTGTTTGAGGCACAAAAGCGCAGTGAGTTGCCGCCGCGTAAGCAGAAGCAGGCACCGGCGCTTTCCAAAAAGCTGCAGAAAAAATATGCCGGCCGTAAAAAATAGGCAAAAAAGCCGGTTGTTGGTGATCGGCTTTTTTTGATGCAGAAGTGGCGCCCTGCTGGAAAAAGATTTGCAGACGGGTGAGGTGCGTGCACTGTTCAGCTATTAAGCTGGGGAGAGAAAATGAAAAAATGATACGGAAGTCTCCGTATCATTTTTTTAATGAAATTTCAGCAGCTGCGGATGTCATATTTCTGCGCAAGGTTTTTCCGGATTTCTTCTGGTGTTTTGATGACAGCGGGCGACGGGGTATGCGCGCCGATGTGCTTTTCCATCCAAATCATGTTACGCAAGAAAATGGAGGAGAAAGCAGAGATTTTTCCGCTATTCAGGAAAGCTTATCAGCAATCCATGTAAAATATTTTGATAGTGGTTTTTGAAATGATGAAGTAAGCAAGGGGGAATTTGACTTTTTTCATTCAGAACCATAGAATAACATTGTAATTCCGGCTGGCAAAGAGATATTTAAAATATTGCAGTATGGTTGCTATCAGGCGATTCTTTTGTCATATAAAGGGCAGAAGAATGTCATCAACCTCGGTCCGGCATCGGCGTGATACCTGCCAATCCGGAAAATAGATGGAAGATGTGCTGCAGAAAGCGAATGCTTCCGGGAGATAAACCGCGGAGAGAATTGCCGGATAAGCGGCTTTGCAGTACAATAGAACCATATGATACAAAAGCAACGGAAGGGAAATCAGGCAATGCCTTTATTTTGCAAGACAATTGATGGCTGGCAAAGCTGGAGCGAAGTTTTTTGTGACCGGCAGGTTTTTGCACCGCTGATAGAGGAAATTCTGCGGCGGCATGGATTGCCTCTATCACCGGTGGAAGGGCTGACGCCGGGCACCAACGCGGTATTTCGTGCGGGCAATTACGTGATAAAGCTGTATGCACCGCCTGAATCGACGCTATGCGATGAAACGGGTGGACTGGGTGAGTATCAGGCCGGCTGTGCGGCAGCGGCAGCAGGGTTGGCAGTCCCGCGACCGGTGGCGCGCGGCACCTTGGAGGATCGCTATACCTTTTTGTATTTGGTGATGGAATATTTGAGCGGTCAGGAAATCGGAGAGGCGCTGGCAGAACTTTCTGCAGCGCAAAAGCGGGAAACAGGCAAAGCGCTGCGCGGCTTGTGCGATACACTGCATGGCGCAAATGCCAACGCATGTTCGGCCTGCTGCGTCGATCTGCTGACGCGCAGCCTGGAAAATCCCCGCTGGCAGAGTGTGCCTGCGCTGCTTGCTCAACAACTGAAGGTGCGGGCAAAGGCCGTATGGCAGCGCCGCGAAAGGCACGTGCTGGTGCATGGGGACCTGACGGGAGAGAATGTGCTGCTTCTGCCCGAAGGAAGGCTGGCACTGTTGGATTTTGGGGATGCGGTGCTGGCTCCCGAGTGCTATGAATGGCCCTCCCTCTTCCTGGAGGGAATGCGGGCCGATACGGACGTTTTGCAGGGGTTTCTTGACGGGGAATCGCCGGAAGCATGGCTTGAGGCCCTGCTGGATGGCCTTAGCCTGCATGATTTTGCAGGGAATCTGATCGCGGATTTTGCCCGGCGCAAAGGAATTGCCATCGGGCAGTTGGATAGCCTGCAGGCACTGCGGCAAGCACTGTTGCAGAAGGTGTTCGGCAGGGAAATATAATGTGAAGAACGGAAAGCAGAGTGAAAGAATGGCGAAAAAAATGCAGAAAACAAATGCCATGCGCCTGTTGGATGCGCGCAAAGTTGCGTATACTATCTATGAATATCCGCATGGGGAAACGGCACTGCCCGGGGATGAAGTAGCGCAATTGATTGGCAAACCGCAGGAACTGGTATATAAAACGCTGGTGACAGCCGGCGGCGGAGGGCACTATGTCTTTATTGTGCCTGTCTGTGCCGAACTGGATTTGAAAAAAGCGGCGAAGGCAGCGGGGGTGAAATCGATTGCCATGGTGCACGTGGCCGAGCTGCTTGCATTGACCGGCTATGTGCGCGGAGGCTGTACGGCGGTGGGCATGAAAAAGCAATTCCCTGCTTTTCTGGACGTGTCTGCACAGGATAAAGAGAAAATCCTGGTAAGCGGTGGGCGCATCGGCCTGCAAATGGAATTGGCGCCGGGAGACCTGCTGGCTGCCTGCGGCGGCACCTATGCGGAACTGACATGAAGCCGGCCGAATTGGTGACGCATACGCTGGGCCCGGTGTGGGATAGCCGTTCGCGCGTATTGATTTTGGGGACAATGCCTTCTCCGGCTTCCCGGGCACAGGGATTTTACTATGGTCATCCGCAAAATCGCTTCTGGAAAGTGTTGGCCGCCGTGCTGGAACAACAGGAACCATCTGCCACGCCGGAAGCACGGCGGGCGTTTGTGCTGCAAAATGGTATTGCATTGTTTGATGTGTTGCAAAGCTGTGAGATTGTCGGAGCAGCCGATGCCAGTATTCGCAAGGGAATGCCCAACGATTTTGGCAAAATTTTTGCGGGGGCGGAGATACGCGGGGTATTTACGACCGGCGCAAAAGCATATGCTTTATATGAATCGCTGTGCAGGAAGCAGACGGGTCGGCCGGCAGTTTCGCTGCCTTCCACCAGTGCGGCAAACTGCCGCATGCCTCTTGGGGAATTGATTCGCCGTTACCGGGTTTTGCGGGAATATTTAGAATAAAACAGGAAAAGGATATGAAGATATTGGAGACACCGCGATTGCTGCTGCGCCCTTGGCAGGAGGAAGATGCGGAGGATATGTTTGAATATGCGAAGGATCCGCGCGTCGGCCCGTATGCCGGCTGGACACCTCATAAAAGCCTGTCGGATACGCGCCTGACCATCCGGGGTTTTATGCACGATACGCATTGTGATACACGGGCGGTCGTACTGAAAAGCGAAGGGCGGCCGATTGGCAGTATCGGCCTGCATAACCGCAGCCCGCGAAAGGTGCGGCGCAACCGGCAGGAGCGGGAGATCGGCTATGTGCTCAACCCTGCCTATTGGGGGAATGGCTATATTCCGGAAGCGGTCAATGCGCTGCTGTACCATGCATTGTTTGAGATGGGGGTAGATACTGTCTGGTGCGGGCATTACGATTTTAATGAGAATTCACGCCGCGTGATTGAAAAATGCGGATTTTCCCCGGTGTTTCGGCGGGAAGAGGTGCTCTTCCATATGGGGGACCGTGTGGCCTGGGCGATTTATTATGAGATGGATGCTGTGCGTTATCTGGCATTGCACCCGGAGCTGGCGCCGCAAACATGCGCCGCATGGTCAAAGTAAAATATCAATGAACTTTAGGCAAAAAGGTTGTGAGGGAAAAGCAGCTGTGCTACAATAATGCACGGTGTGCAGAGCGCCTATTTCATGATAGAAACAGGAAGGGAATCATTTTGACGGATTATATTACCAATGTGATTGAGAATTATGGGCTGATTGCGATTTTTATCGTGATTGCTTTGGAATATGCATGTTTTCCGGTGCCCAGTGAACTGGTGCTGCCCCTCTCGGGCGCAGTTGCCGCGCAGGGAAAATTTAATTTCTGGGCGGTATATCTGCTGAGCATTGCAGCGGGGCTGGTCGGTTCCTGGCTTTGCTATGGAATTGGCCGCTATGGCGGTGTTCCCATCCTGCAGAAAATCGAACGGAAGTTTCCCAAATTCGGCGGTGGTATTCAAATAGCCAAGGGAAAGTTTGAAAAATATTCCACGCTTTCGGTGGGAATTTGCCGGGTAGTGCCGCTGTGCCGCACCTATATCTCCTTTGTGGCAGGGCTGGCACAGCAGAATCTTCTGACCTTTACATTGGCTTCCGGCCTGGGCATTGGCATCTGGAATGCCATTTTGGTGGGACTTGGATATTTGCTTTCGGCAAACTGGCGTCTTGTCATGGTCTATTACGATAAGTATAAATTCCTCATGCTGGGGGCATTCGTGTTGGCGGTGGTAGCCTATATCCTGCTCAAACGTTATTTTGGCAAAAAGGAAGCGCAGGCGCTGGCAGAAGTGCAGGAGAAAAATGAAAAATGGGTGGAATAACGCATTCTGCCGGAAACAGATTTATCACATCACAGCACTATCAAAAGATAGTGCTGTGATTTTTTGTGGAGCGCAGAAAATTATGGCTTGTTTTTTGTGCGATTTGCCTTGCCGATAATACCATCATAAAAGGAAGCATATCAAAAACCGGTCGGAATTGCTTCATCTTCCGGCCGGCCTTTGTTGCAAATTGTATTCCATGCAAAATATTCTTTGATACTCTGTCCGGCTGCTTCCGTTTCTGAGAGGTTATCGGAATCAGTAGCTTCCGCAAATATGAAAATGCGGTCGATTTCATTTCGCTGAAGTTTTTGGGGTTACGGCTGCTCCGGCTTGCGGGCAGAGCGCCGTTTATATTTCCAGTCTTTAATTTGTGCTAGCCGCGCCTTGAATTTGCTTTCCAGCCCCTGGTCGGTAGGGCGATAATATTCCTTTCCCTGAAGGGAATCGGGCAGGCATTGCATGTCGGTCAGCTTTTCTTCCGTGTCGTGTGCATATTGGTAACCTTTGCCATATTCCAATTCTTTCATGAGGCGGGTGGGCGCGTTGCGAATAACCAGTGGCACAGGGTCGGCCAACTGGGTGAGAGCATCCTTTTTCGCGCTCTCATAAGCCAGGTAGAGCGCATTGGATTTGGGCGCCAGGGAGAGGTAAACGGCCGCCTGCGTGAGATGCACGGAGCACTCGGGCATCCCAATGAAGTGACAGGCCTGATAGGCGGCAACTGCCAGCTCCAGGGCGCGCGGGTCAGCCAGGCCCACATCCTCGCTGGCAAAGCGGGTAAGGCGCCGGGCGATATATAGAGGGTCTTCCCCGGCTTCCAACATACGAGCCAGCCAGTAGACAGCGGCATCCGGGTCGGAATTGCGCATGGATTTATGCAGAGCAGAGATGAGATTGTAATGCTCTTCTCCGTTTTTATCGTAGAGCAGAGATTTTTTGGAGATGCACTGCTCGATGCTCTCGCGGGTGACATGGAGCGTATTGCCGTCGGAATCGCTGTTGAGTACCACCATTTCCAAGGTAGAAAGAGCACTTCTGGCATCGCCGTTGGCAAAGTTGGCAACCATTTCCAGAAATTCGGGTGCCATGTCCACGCGGTATTCGCCAAAGCCGCGGGGATCCTTAAGGGCGCGCTCCAGCAGCTGCGTCAAATCCTCTGTGGAAAGCGCCTGCAGCACAAACACTTTGCAGCGGGAGAGCAGAGCGCTGTTGACTTCAAAAGAGGGATTTTCGGTAGTGGCACCGATGAGGATAATGCTGCCTTTTTCCACAAAGGGCAAAAAAGCATCCTGCTGCGCCTTGTTGAAGCGGTGAATTTCGTCTACAAAAACAATGGTTTTTTCGCCGAATCGACGATTTTCTTCTGCCTTTTGCATGACCTGGCGGATTTCCTTGATGCCGCTGGTGACGGCAGAAAAATCGATGAATGCGGATTTGGTTTGTCCGGCGATGATGCGCGCCAGCGTCGTCTTGCCTACGCCGGGCGGCCCCCAGAAAATCATGGAGGAGATGCGGTCGTTTTCGATCAGCCGGCGCAGCACCTTGCCTTCGCCTAACAGATGCTGCTGGCCGACGAATTCCTCCAGTGTCCGCGGGCGCAGGCGGGCAGCCAGCGGCTGAGTCTCTGCATTGCTGAAAAATGTTTCCTGTGCCATGGTTCCTCCTTGCAGGGTACTTGAAATACTTCTATTATAGGGCTTGTCCGGGTGGCGCGCAAGGGCGGTATCCCGGCAAAATGGTATGGAAAATATGCAAAAAATGCACTATAATAAGAAATAAATGTGCAATTCAATCAGAAAGGATGTCAAAAGTGATGGAAAGAGTTTTAGCAGGCCTTGCCCCTGAGCGGGTATGGCATTATTTTGAAGAAATCAGCGCGATCCCCCGTGGGTCGGGCAATGAAAAAGGGATTGCCGATTATCTGGAAGCATTTGGCAAGGCGCACGGATATGAAACGTATCGCGATGCAATACACAACGTATTGATCCGTAAACCGGCTTCTTCCGGCTGTGAAGCGGCACCGGCACTGCTGCTGCAGGGGCATACGGATATTGTATGCGAAAAAAACGCCGATGTGGCGCACGATTTCCGCACCGATCCCATCAAATTGAAGGTGGAAGACGGTTGGATTACGGCCGAAGGAACGACGCTGGGTGCAGATAACGGTATGGCAGTGGCCTACATGCTGGCTGCTCTGGAGGATGATGCACTGCGCCACCCCGAGCTGGAGTGTCTGTTTACCGCCCAGGAAGAAGTGGGCCTGGATGGTGCCAAGGCATTTGATGGCAGCCTGATTAGGGCGCGCCGTATGGTCAATATGGATTGCGGCGGTGAAGGAGATATCGTCGTCAGCTGCGCCGGCGGCATGCGCGTGGATCTTTCCAGAAAGATGAGCATGCTGCCTTTCAGCGGGCAGGCGCTGCGCATTTTTGTAACCGGGCTGGCCGGTGGGCACAGCGGCGGACAGATTGATAAATATTTGGGCAACTCCAACCGTATCATGGGCCGAGTGCTGGCAGCACTTTCGGACGTCTGTGTGGCGCACATCGAGGGCGGCAGCAAGGATAACGCGATTCCCAGAGAGTGCGAAGCGGTGATCGCCGTGCCCTGCATCGATTGCGCAAAGAAAGAGATTGCCCGTATGGAACAGAAAATCCGGGCGGAATTGGGTGAGGCAGATCGGGATTTTGCTATTCTGGCAGAGCCTGTGCAGGCACCGGAACGCATGGCTTCCCCTGAGGATACCCGCAAACTCTGGCAGTTGCTCTGCTTGGCCTTTAATGGCGTGCAGGCGATGAGCCATTCCATCGAGGGATTGGTGGATGCTTCCAGCAACATGGGTGTGATTCGCATGGAAGGAGATACTGTGATTGTCACTTTCTCGCCCCGGGCCAGCATGGAAAGCCTGAACGATGAATCGCAGATGCGTCTGGAAATTCTGGCAGAAGTGATGGGCTTTTCCTTCCAACTCCGTTCTCGGTATCCCGGCTGGAGCTTTGCAAAAGAATCTCCTCTGCGCGATTTGCTTTGCCGCATCTATCGGGAGCAGACGGGTAAGGAGATGGAGTTGAAGGCGGTGCATGGCGGCCTGGAATGCGGCATTTTGCTTTCTAAAGTACCTGGGTTGGATATCGTTGCCATCGGGCCGGATGCAGAAGGTGCCCATAGCCCTGATGAGCGGGTGAATATTGCTTCGGCGGAGCGTACTTGGAACTTTGTTCGCTCTATCATTGAGCATTGCGCAGAATAACGAAATTTCAGAAATACAATAAACTCTTTATTCAGTATATAACGAAATATATGAAAAAATATTGAATGGAATATCTATTTTTTTATTGTTTTCGTCAGCCGGGCACGGCATAATTGGAGTGAGAGCATTTGATTACGGAGGATAGTAAAAAGCTATGAAGACGGATATTGAAATCGCTCAGTCGGTACAGATGCGCCCGATCACCGCAGTGGCGGCAGAAGCGGGCATTGCCGATGAATATCTGGAACAATATGGTAAATATAAAGCCAAAATTGACCTTTCTCTGCTCAAACAGGAAGCGGGAAAAGAAGGCAAATTGATTCTGGTCACCGCGATTACCCCCACGCCTGCCGGTGAGGGCAAGACGACAACCACGATTGGCTTGGCTGACGGCATGCGCCGCATCGGCAAGAAAGTGGTAGTGGCGCTGCGGGAGCCGTCTTTGGGGCCGGTATTCGGCGTGAAAGGCGGAGCTGCCGGCGGCGGCTATGCGCAAGTGGTGCCCATGGAGGATATTAACCTGCATTTTACAGGCGATTTCCATGCCATTGGGGCTGCCAACAACCTGCTGGCAGCCATGATCGATAATCATATTTATCAGGGCAATACATTGGGAATTGACCCGCGCCGCGTTACCTGGAGACGCTGCGTAGATATGAACGACCGGCAGCTGCGCTTTGTGGTGGATGGATTAGGCGGAAAAGCCAATGGCACACCGCGGGAAGACGGCTATGATATCACCGTTGCTTCTGAAATTATGGCGGTGCTTTGCCTTTCTTCGGGTATTTCTGATTTGAAAGAACGGCTGGCGCGCATTGTAGTGGGCTATACCTATGGCGGTGAGCCGGTGACTGCCGGGCAGCTGAAGGCTGCGGGCGCAATGGCGGCATTGCTCAAGGATGCACTCAAGCCTAACCTGGTGCAGACGCTGGAAGGGACGCCGGCGCTGGTACACGGCGGCCCCTTTGCCAATATTGCGCACGGCTGCAATTCCGTTACGGCCACCAAAATGGCGATGCGCCTCGGGGATTACGCGGTTACCGAAGCGGGATTCGGCGCCGACCTGGGGGCGGAAAAGTTTTTGGATATCAAGTGCCGCTTTGCCGGCCTGAAGCCTTCGGCCGTCGTGATGGTCGCGACTATTCGCGCACTCAAGATGCATGGCGGACTGGATAAGACAGCTCTGGGAGAAGAGGATCTGGCTGCGTTGGAAAAGGGCCTGCCCAATCTGCTGCGCCACGTTTCCAATATTCAGAACGTTTATCACCTGCCCTGTGTAGTGGCGGTAAACCGTTTCCCCACCGATACGGAGGCAGAAATCGCGTTGATCATTCAAAAATGCAAGGCATTGGGCGTCAATGTGGTACTTTCCGAAGTATGGGGAAAAGGCGGTGCCGGTGGCGAAGCGCTGGCAGAAGAAGTGGTACGCCTGTGCGAACAGGAAAATGATTTTTCTTTCTGCTATGAGGATGTCGACCCTCTGGAAAAGAAGATCGAAAAGATCGTCACCCGCGTTTACGGCGGAGCCGGTGTAGAATGGACGGCAGAAGCCAAAAAGCAGCTGCGCACTCTGAAAAAACTGGGCTACGGCGGGTTACCGGTGTGTATGGCCAAGACGCAGTATAGCTTTTCGGATAATGCAAAGTTGTTGGGTGCACCGGAGGGCTTTACCGTGACGGTGCGTAATCTGAGGGTTTCGGCAGGTGCAGGGTTTATCGTTGCGCTGACCGGCGAAATCATGACGATGCCCGGGTTGCCTAAAGTGCCCGCAGCAGAGCGCATTGATGTGGATGAAAACGGCGTCATCAGCGGTTTGTTCTGAGCTGATTGTGCTGGAAAACGGAAAAGAACCGTACAGGTCACTGTACGGTTCTTTTTTTTGGATTTTAGGAGGGATATGTTATGCTTGCAAAAATACTTGCAGTCAGGAAAATGAAGTTCAGTTCTTTTCGGCTTGTGGTGCGGAAGACCGGCCGATTTTCAGATTCATAAGTAAAATAGAGATAAAGACTAAACAGATGCCCAGCCAGTTTACCAGACCGATCTCTTCACCCAAAACAAAAATTCCCAGCAGTGTGGCACTGACCGTTTCTACGGAAGCCAGTACCGGCACCCGGCTGGTTTCCTTAATCTTTTGCAGGCCGGTGAAGTAGAGAAGATAAGTAATGGCGGTGGGAACCAAGGCAAAGCCGAACGCAACCAACAGCAGCAAGGGGCTTATCTTCCCGCTCATACCCTGCCAGGGGCGGGTAAAGATCAATAGGAATAAGGTGGCAAAGGCAAAGTTGTAAGTGCTGGCCACATAGGGATTGCAGCGGGCGGTGGCGAAACGGCCGATGATCGCTGAAAAAGCATAGCATAGAGCGGCACCGAGCACAAACAGAAGGCCGGATAATGAAAATTGCAGACCGCTGAGCTTTCCACCGGTGACCGTGAGGGCACAGCCGGCAATATTGGCGAGGAGAGCGAACCACTTCTGCACGGAAATCTTTTCTTTAAAAATAAAATAGGAAAGGATGGAAGTGAATACCGGAGAAATATACAGCAATACGGAGCTGACTGATACGCCCAGCTGATCTACTGCAAAACTGTAAAGGAAATTATAAAGGGCCTGACAAAGAAAACCCATCAGCGCACAGGAGCGCAGGGAATATTTGTCGATCAGAAAGGCTTTCGGGCCGCATTTGATCAGCGTAAGGACAACCAGGATAGGCAGGGCAAAGGCCATGCGGCAAAAACTGGTGAAGGTAGGGGTTGCACCAAGCTGCCCCATCCACTTGACAAATAAACCGATGGAGCCCCAGAGTATTCCGGTGATTAACACGAGCAAATATCCTTTTTGCTCTTCTTGTGGGACTTTATTCATAATTAAGATGCCTCTATTCTATATTGCGCTGTATCAGGAAATATTGCATGAGGTCAATAAGGCAGCCTTGGATGATAATGATAGGGAAGCTGTATTGGCCGGTTATTACAGGGCAGCACTCCATGGCATGCCGTCAAAAAATGCGATCACTGTTGGAAGCGATTTGCATAAGACGCCAACCGTATGACGCTCTGCGGTGATTCTGCTTATTTTTTCTGAAACAGCAATTTTCAAAAAATATTTTACGGCATTTCTTGCCGGTTGGGAAGTAATCGGTTTATAATCAGGATATAAGGAAAAGTGAACACCCGAGGAGGAAATGATGGAGGAACGCAAACTAAAAGCCTTTTTAACTGCCGTACAAACGGGCAGTCTGCGCCGAACGGCTGAAGTTCTGCACTGCACCCAATCGGCAGTGACGCAGATGATGAACGGCTTGGAGGCTGAATTGGGTTGCCGCCTGTTGGAAAGGGATCATCGTGGCGTTACTTTAACCTCTGCCGGGAAAGTATTGCTGCCCGCCATAGAAGAAATCATGCGGCGCATGGAAGCACTGAGGGAACAGGCAGGGCAACTGGGCCGGAGCAGTAAACAACCGCTGCGCATTGGCTCTTTTGCCAGCATTGCCAATAGCTGGCTGCCCAAGGCAATGCAGGCGTATCAACAGCATTATCCCGAAAGCCGCTTCTCTCTGCATATTGGCACAGATCAACTGGGTGAGTGGCTGGAACAGGGGAAAATCGACTTGGCGCTGGGAGATGAAACCCGCTGCGGCGCGCAGAGATGGCAGCCGTTGATGGAGGATCCCTATATGGCGGTGTTGCCTGCGGCCATGTGCATAGAAGGGCGGCAGAGCATCAGTCAGCAGGAATTGGTGCAGTATCCTTTTTTGATGGCGCCCGGAAATGCATTGGAAGCGCATCTGCAGCAGTTGCCCGCGCAAAGCCTGCAGGTGAGCTGCGATGACGATGCCGCGCTGCTGGCACTGGTAGCGCAGGGAATAGGCGTAACTGCAGTACCACGGCTTAGTCTGCAGCAATTGCCTTCGCAGGTGAGGGCGCTGGATATTCGGCCTTCCATGCAGCGTTGTTTGGGTATTGCATTGCCCCTTACCGGCAAGGTCATTCCGGAAGCGGAGCGCTTTGCGGAATTTTTGTGCCGCTATATGGCGCAAGAGCAAAGCAAAGGTTTGTGAAATAAATATATGGTTATAAAAAGAAAAGGAAACCGGGCAGAACATCTCGGTTTCCTTTTTGCTGATTGGCAGGGTCAGCCCATAATCTCAAAATATTCCCGGTAGGCTTCTTTGCCTGCTGCCAGTACGGAGACGCCCCGGGCAAAATCCAGTGGGGAACCGTCCATTTGCGTGGCCAAACCGCCCGCTTCCTGCACGATTAGCGATGCAGCCGCAAAATCATAAGGGGAAAGGATCAATTCGAAAAAAAGGCCGGTGCGCCCACAGGCTACATAGCAGAGGTCAAGCGCTGCAGAACCGCTGCGCCGGAGATCCTGACAATGGGGATACAGCTTTTGCAGAGTTGCAAAAGTGCCCTCAAAATATTCGGGCAGATGGCGATAATAGGGGGAAGTACCGAAACCTACCAGATTTTCTTCCAGACGCCCGCAGGAAACGTGAATTACTTCTCCGTTCAGATAGGCGCCCCGGCCGGCTTGCGCAGAAAATACGTCACCGGTATAGGGATTGTAGACAACGCCGATATAGGGGGCACCATCCTTAAGCAGAGCAATAGAGGTGCAGCTGTGGCGATAACCCTGAATAAAATTGGTTGTGCCATCAATAGGGTCTATGATAAAACTGTAGCCCTCTTTGAGTGGCGTGGGGGTATCCGTGCCGACCTCTTCTCCGATAAATTTTGCTTCGGGCAGCAGAGTGCGCAGTTTTTGAAAGAGAAAATTCTGCACCGCTACATCATAAACGGTGACCAGATTATAATCTCCGCTTTTTTCTTCCTGTTGAGCGCTGATGTTGCTGGCCTGCAGCATAATGTTTCCCGCCTCTTTGGCTGCCTCTATGATTGCATTGCATAATTCCATAAAATCAAATCCTCTTTAGATGGAAACGGATATTTTCCATATAATATTCTGCCTAAAACTCTATCACACCCGCTTTCTGCCGTCAATTATAAAAAGCGGCAATAAAAAACAGCAGAGGAGGCATTATCTTTCGACCGCCAGAGCGGTGATGTTTGAAAAGGAGGAAGGAAAGATAAACTCTGCTGTTAAAAAGTTCTGTAAACAGGGCTCTTATTTGTTGTTGCCGAAGCTCTCGTAGCGGAGGCGTTTCTGCTCAATAAGCGTACGGTCGCAGGAACCTGTCTGCATGAATTCAATGGTCATCTCATAATTGGGGATAGCAGATCTGCCGCCGATGCCGGTGCATTTCAGCGCGGCAACCGCATTGGCAAACTGTGCACTGTCGGCAGGGTTCATTCCCTTGGCAATGGCGAAAAGATAAGCGCCATGGTAAACGTCGCCGGCACCGACGGTATCCACAACTTCCACAGAATATCCGGGAGCAAAATAGTAACCATCATCACTCAACACGGCGGAACCCTTGTCTCCGAAAGTAAAGACGGTGATCTTGGGGCCAAGCGCACGGACGGTAGCCAAATTTTGCTCGTATTTGCTGCTGTCGGCGCTGGCACCTTCTCCGAACAGCGAGTTATAGTAAAATTCTGAACCGATGAAAATATCGATTTTAGGCAGCATGGCCTGGGTCGCTTCCGAGTAGCCGTCGCCGTCGAAGGCAACCAACCCGCCTGCTTCGTGCATAATATCAGCCAGACGGTGGGATATTTCATCCGCCCGCTCCAGGTGCAGAATATCATGGGAGGCGATGAAAGCAGGGTCGATATCTTCAAGTGTATAAGCACGCGAAGTGGAAGGGCGTCCCAGAATATTGCGCCCTTTGGTCACTTTATCGGAAAGCACAACGGAAAAAGCGTTTTTGCCATCCTGGATCATATGCGAAGTGTCGACATGATAATAGTGAAAATCATCCAGCAGAAAATCACCATAGGTATCCGCACCGATCATGCCGGTCATGGAAGCGATGCCGCCTAATTGCCCGACTGCCGCCAAAGCGCTGGCGACTTTGCCGCCGCCCTGCCAGCTGGTCTGCTGAATCCAGGCGCCTTCATCCTTTTTGGTAGGCAGATGGTCGATTCCCACAAGAAAATCCATGAAAGGGGTTCCATAAGCAACTATTTTTTTCATGACAAAATCCCTTCTTTGATTTCAAAATACTGTATGTATTTTTATACACAATTTATGCTATTATAATTGAATTATAGCATGCAGGCAAGCCTGTTTCAATAGAAAAAAGCGGCATATTAAAGAAAAAAAGCCTATATACAGGCATTTCTTATAGGGAAAAACGGATGCGCCGCCTGGGGTTGCAAGGGAACATTTGCAGGGAAATTACAAAAGGCGGAAATGCAGGGAATAAGGGAACCGTTTTTATAGAAGCAAGCTGTCAATTCGAAAAAGAGAAGCGCTGCCTGTTATATAGGCAGCGCTTTTTTATCATTGGATAGATTAAAATGATGTGGCTCGCTGCACTTCATCTTCTGTGAAGTGCCCATCTGCATGCGCATAATCTATTTGCCAGACGTCCGCTTCGTCGGCGGCGGTAAGGCGGCCACGGAAAGTGCAGGTAAGGCGGCTATCTCTTTCTGTACTTTCCAGCCAGATGAGATCGTCGGCAGTCATCGCATTGAGGTAAAGGCGGATTTGCCCCTGACTTTCAACGGTGGCGTGCAGAACCTGTCCATCCGCCGTTACGGCAAAGGAGGATGGAGAAGCCTCTCCGTAAATGTTGGCGGCAGAACTGCTCTCCGCCTGGCTTTTTTCCTGCAGATACAGCCTGCCGGAAGGGGTGAAAGAGGCAGGGGAGATCTGGCAATAGATTTCCTTGCAAATCCCCTGCAGATCCTGATAGGGAATTACAGTTTCAATGGCCCAGGCAGACGAACCGATTTCCGTGGTAATCCGATAATCGTCGTAAACGAAGCACAGCCCTTCTTCTGAAAAGAACCAATATCCATAAGTATCCGGGTCTTTCCATAACCAGTCGACAGCCGTTTCTGCGGAGACGAGTAAACGGAAGCCGGAGGGCGGGTCAACTGCGCGGATTGCCTGCGCCATCAGAGCCTTCAGCTGGAGCTCCGCTTCCGAATTTTCCTCATTCAGCAAGTCGGGCAGCGACAGACGACTGCCATCGGTCAGGCTGAACGTGTAGCCATAGGAATTACTGATGTCATGCCCAAAGGAACCAATATATTGGCCGTATTGGAATCTCAGATTTACGGTATTGTGGCCGGCATATGCATATCGGATATAAAAGGAAAGCTTATTCTGGTCCGGTTGCGCACGGGTCCATTGTGTTTCGGCTTCCAGATCTGTTCTGAGCGCCTGAAATTCGGCACTATGATTGATGATTTCGGCAACTTCCGGTTCTGTAGGGATGAAGATATGGGGGAACCCGATAGAAACCGTATAATTTCCGCTGTGTTCGTACAGTACGTCGGTGCTGACGATTACCTGGCGCGGCAAGTAAATGAGAGATTTGTAGACATCCGGCCAGCCCTTTGCCTCGCACCAGGCAGCAGCATCGCTGTCCTCATAAACCGAGATTTCCATGACGCTGGTGCCCTCCAGCGCATAAAAGCCGATGCTCTTCACCCCATAGCCGATGGTCAGCTGCGTCAGAGCGCTGCACTCATAGAAGGCGTAGGGGTGTATGGCGCGGATGGTATTGGGAATGACTACCTTTTTCAGACGGGTGTTGCCGGCAAAGCATTTCTGCCCGATGGCCAGCACTTCGTATCCTCCGATTTCGGCGGGCACCGTCAGCTCTTCTTCTTTGCCGGTATATTCCAGCAAAATCGCCTGATCCCCGCTCAGGCAATAGGCATAATCCCCTTCCCTGGCCTCTGCCTGCAGTGTGGTATCCAGAATGCTGGCATGGGAATACGGTTCGCTGCGCGCGGCCAGTGCATCGTAGCTGAAGTCGCTCTGCACCAGGGAATAGGCGGCGTTGCCGCGGATTTCCATGCGCGCTCCGCTCAGCAGGTCGGAAACCTGCTGGTTGAAGAGCACCCCGTGCTCCAGCAGATTGGCGCTGTCATTCTCGCCATAGGCAATCGCCTGCGAAATATCCCTGCCCATCCCCAATGCTTCGGTCACATTGCCCAGCATCATCTTCTCATACCAGATGGGGATGCTGGCTGTGGCTCCCACTACCGTATCCGCTCCTTTCTTGAGCAGCGTCTCCGCCAGCTCCTCTCCCTCCAGCCCGGAGCAGCAGGCCAGATAGATGAGGTCGTCCTCCAGATCTCCGGCTTCATAGTAGGTCTCAAAAAAGGCTGCGCCCACCATCAGGTTGCCATCGTTGCCCACATACAGGCGCATTCCTATGAAATCCTCCAGATACCCGGAAAGCGTATCCAGACTGTATGCTTCTCCCGAGCTGATCAACGGCCCGGTCGCCCGCAGATAGCCGCCGTGCCCCAGCAGAAAGATACAGGCATGATCCGGCAGCTTTTTCAGGGCAGACACCGACACCTTTTCATCGGTCAGCCCTTTCCGGTAAGTATATTTCGTTTCTCCAAATTTGATCTGCGGCTCCAGCAGCATGCTTTCCACTCGGCTCTTCAGGGAAACCGAGTCGCCGAACAACTCGCTCAGCGCAAAGCTGGCATCGGAATGATAGGGTTCCAGCGTCAGGATCTCCATCTCTCCTCCGCCGGCCAGCATTCCCTGCACCTTCGGCAGATAGACCATGGTGACGCCGCTTTCCAGCCGCAGCAGGACTCCGTTTTCTTCCTGTGTATACCCCGCGATTTCTCCGCGCTCCAGTGCTCCGGCAGCTGCACAGCAGCATCAGAATCAGCAGCAGGATGCCTGCCAGCAATCCTTTTCTCTTCATTTTCTGCTCCTTCCTCTCGTCACTTTTCCCCATTATACCACTTTTAAAACTGCAGAAAAACAGCAACCGTGCGGGTTCCGCACGGTTGCTTTAATATGTGATTGTCTTTATTCCAGATTGTTGTGATTGTGCATGACGTTTTCAAACTGAATGCCCAATTTTTCCATCATCTGGGTCATGATGCAATCGTTGAGCATGACGACGACCTGATAATAGGAACGGGTAATGGCAATCGAGGCCTTTTCCTTTTCCTCGGGCGTATTGGCGCCGATGCGAGCTACCTTGATATTGTAGTCAGCCAATTTGCCGATGTACGATTCCGGATGCCCGGAAATGAGCGCCAGCTTGGCACCATGCTCCTTGGCCTGTTCGGCCAGGATTTTCATGGTATCCGTCTCGCCGGAACCGGAACCGATGACCAAAATATCTCCTTCATGAATGGAAGGGGTGGAATTATCTCCCACGATGTGGGTCTTGAGCCCCAGCTGAGAACAGTCCATGGAGAGGAGCTTGATGACATTGCCTGCCCGGCCCCAGCCTGCTACATAGACGCGCTTGGCAGCCAGCAGAGCTTCGGCCAGTGCATCGATTTCTGCCTGATCGATGCCGGTCAGCACTTTGGCGTTGTGTGCCGCCAGGTCGCGGCGATATTGTATTCTATCCATAAGCTGCCTCCTCATTCCAGATTATTGTGATAGTATTTGACATCTTTAAATGTCTGGCCCTTTTCTTCCATGAGGTAGGCCATGACGCAGTCGACCATCATGACTGTTGCCTGATAGAAAACCAGGCTTAATGCGATCGGCTGGTGATACTGATCCTCGCTGCTGTGCTTGACGGGAATGTGCACGGTGAGGTCGGCCTTCTGCTCGATATAGGAGCCGCTGCGGGAAGTGACCAATGCCAGCTTGGCACCATGCTCCTTTGCCTGATCGGCCAGGATTTTCATGGTATCGGTGTTGCCCGAGCCGGAACCGATAACCAGCAGATCCCCCTCGTGGATGGAAGGAGTGGAGTTATCGCCTACGATATGCGTTTTGAGCCCCATCTGTGAACAGTTCATGGAGAGCAGGCGAATGACGTTGCCTGCCCGGCCCCATCCGGCGATAAAAATACGCCGCGCATCCAGAATCGCCTGGCACAGCGCATCCAGTTCCTCCTGGCTGATAGCGATAAGTGCTTCGCCTGCTGTCTGTGCGACCTGTTCTCTTAAACGGATTCCGTCGATCATACGATATCCTCCTTGCTTATTCCAGATTATTGTGATTGTAATGGATGTCCTTACTGGTCAGGCCAAGGGCTTCCATGACGTAGGCCTGCACACAGTCGCAGACCATTTCCAAAACGTGGTAGAAGGAACCGCCGCGATCCTCCGGATTGGGGGATTTGCGCTCGGGGCGGGGAATGACGACATTGACGTCTGCCAATTTACCGATGGTGGAATCGGCATTGCCGGAAATAAGCGCCAGTTGTGCGCCGTATTTTTTTGCCTTTTCTGCCAGAATCACCATGGTTTTAGTAGTGCCTGAGCCGGAGCCGATGACCAGCAGGTCACCCGGATGGATGGAAGGGGTGGAATTGTCTCCGCAGACGAAAGTCTCAAGACCTGCCTGCGAACAGTTCATGGAAAGGATCTTGACGTTGTTGCCTGCACGGCCAAAGCCGGCAACGAAAATACGGTTGGCATCCAGAATTGCCTGCGTCAGTGCATCCAGCTCTTCCTGGGAAACGGCCATCAACAGTTCGGCATCGCCCTTGGCGACGGCTTCTCTTAATTTTACTCTATCCATTCTAATTTCTCCTTTTCTTATGGTTTCTGATTTTATTATAACTTTTTTGAAAAAAGGAAACAAGGGGAATGGTAAAAAAAGAAAAAACAAAACTGCACCCCTATAGGAGCGGAGCGCTTCTGTTTTCCGGAAAATAAAAAAGCCCTTCCTGCAGGAAGGGCGGAAAAGCAAGGTTTATTCCAAATTGTTGTGATTATAGTGAATATCCTCGTCTTTGAGGCCGAGCATTTCGCAGACATATACGCGGAGCAAGTCAGCCACGGCCATCATAACGTGGTAGAAGCTGCCGCCCGACATGGTGGGAGCACCTTCTTGTTTGGGTTTACGATGGATGACGACGTTGATATCGGCTATTTTGCCGATGGTAGAATCTGCGTTGCCCGAAATAAGTGCCAGTTTTGCGCCGTGCTCCTTTGCCTGCTGTGCCAACAGAGCGATGGTTTTGGTGTTGCCGGAACCGGAACCCACTACCAGAATATCGCCTTCATGAATGGAGGGGGTAGTATTGTCGCCACAGATATGTGCGGTGAGGCCCATCTGTGAGCAGTCCATGGCAAGGATTTTAATGCAGTTGCCTGCACGCCCCCAACCAGCGACATAAATGCGCTTGGCATCTACAATTGCCTGCGCCAGCGTGTTGAGCTGTTCCTGGTCTACCGCTGCCAACATTTCGGCATCTTCCTGACCCATGCGGATCTTTTCCGCGACTCTGTCCATCATGATTTCAAATCTCCTTATTCTGCGGCAGGCAGTACCTGCCGGATAATATAACGGCTTTTATTATAAAAGATTTGCTCTTTTTGTCAAGAAAAAGGGCGGGAGCAGGCTGCTGGAACTTCGGGAAAAGAAAAAGCCCTTCCTGCGGGAAGGGCGAAAAGCATGGGCTTATTCCAGGTTGTTGTGATTGTAGACAATATCTTTGAGGTCCAGGCCGCGCACATCGCAGATGTACATGCGCAGGATATCCACCGTCTGCAGCATGACATGATAGAAACTGCCGCCCACCAGGGCATCGGCACTTTCGCCATCCCGCTTGGGCAGGCGCTTGATTTCCACGTTGTAGTCGGCCATTTTGCCGATGGTGGACTGTGCATTGCCAGAAATCAATCCCAGCTTGGCGCCGTGCTGCTTGGCCTGCTCGGCCAGAATCACCATGGTCTTGGTGTTGCCCGAGCCGGAACCGATGATGAGAATGTCGCCCTCGTGAATGGAGGGAGTCGTGTTATCACCGCAGATGTGTGCTTCCATGCCCATCTGGGAGCAATCCATGGCCAGGATTTTGACGCAGTTGCCTGCGCGCCCCCAACCTGCAATGTAGACCCGTCTGGCATCCATAATGGCCTGAGCCATGGTATCCAGCTGTGCCTGATCGATATTGGCCAGCATTTCAGCATCTTCCAGGCCGACCCGGATTCTTTCTGCAACTCTGTTTATCATAATGAAGTCTCCTTTTTATTTTCGTTAATGTGATAAGCGGGGAAACGCGTGATAAAATGCTGTTTCTCCTTATTCCAGATTGTTGTGATTATAATGCATATCAGCGCTGGTGACACCAATCATTTCGCAGACATAACCTCTTACCATATCTACGGTCTGTACCATGACATGATAGAAGCTGCCGCCGGTGCCAGCAGGAGCGTCTTGGGGTTTTTCCACGCCGGGAATTTCCACATTGATGTCGGCGATTTTACCGATAGTGGAATTCGCATTGCGGGAGATGAGTGCCAGTTTGGCACCGTGCTCCTTTGCCTGATGTGCCAGCAGCGCAATGGTTTTGGTTTCTCCGGAACCGGAGCCGACGACCAGCAAATCGCCTTCATGGATGGAAGGGGTGGTGTTATCGCCGCAGATATGTGCTGTGAGCCCCATTTGAGAGCAGTTCATGCCCAGAATTTTTACGCAGTTGCCTGCACGGCCCCAGCCGGCTACATAGATGCGCTTGGCGTCTACGATTGCCTGTGCCAATGCGTCCAACGATGCCTGGTCAATAGCAGCCAGCATTTTGGCATCTTCCTGCCCCATTCTGATTCTTTCTGCAATCCTGTCCATCATAATTTGTTCTCCTTTTTATGATGTATTAAAAAATAGTAAAAAACCGCAGAGACGATTCATCTCCGCTTATGTGGAATGATTTACAATACCATTATATATAAAAGGTGGAGATTCGGCAAGTTGGGCGGGAGTTCCGGGAGAAGTGAGAGAAAGGGCGGCGATGGCGGGAAAAAACAAAAAACAGTAGTGCACAGACAGGGATAATGCGCGCAAGGGAGGCATAGATATGATAATAGATTATTGAAATGGGGAAGAGCGATCTATGAAAGCATATATCGAAGAACGCGCAGTAGAAATTGCGGGCTATATCATCGCACATCAGGCGACTGTGCGCAAGGCGGCACAGGAATACCGCATCAGTAAATCTACAGTACATAAGGATGTTACGCAGCGCATCGAAGAAGTAGATCCCGTGCTGGCTGCGCAGGTGCGACAGGTACTGCAGCATAATATGGAGGAGCGCCATATCCGCGGCGGGCAGGCAACCAAACGAAAATATGCCGCAAAAGCGGCAGGTTACAGAGAAAATTTGTGAACTTGCGCATTTAAAATAAATATGAACAAATCAAATAAATCTTGAAAATTGTTTCATGATATTATATTATTTATAAGGACTGCTATAGAATTAGAGCAGTGTATTTACAGATGGTGATACGAATGGAGCAGACGTATGGGTTTATTTGATTATAATGATATTGGCATTGATCTGGGAACAGCCAATGTGTTGGTATATATAAAGGGTAAAGGAATTGTGCTGCGCGAACCTTCGGTAGTGGCAATCGATCGCAACTCCGGCCAGATGGTGGCAGTGGGCGAGGAAGCCCGCGTCATGTTGGGCAGGACGCCGGGCAATATCATTGCCGTACGCCCCTTGCGGGAAGGCGTGATCTCCAATTTCCATGATACCGAGCGTATGCTGCGCTTTTTCCTGCGCAAGGTCATCGGCAAAAAGTTGTTTTTCAAGCCGCGGGTAGTGGTATGTGTCCCCAGCAGCGTAACCGAAGTGGAAAAGCGTTCCTTTATTGAAGCCTGCGAGGATGCGGGCGCCCGCCAGACGCATCTCATTGAAGAGCCGATTGCAGCCGCTATTGGCGCAGGGCTGGATATCAGCAAGCCGGTCGGTCAGATGGTAGTAGATGTGGGCGGCGGCACGACGGATATTGCCGTCATCTCCCTTGGCGGCGCGGTTATCAGCGATTCCATCAAATGCGCGGGCGATAAGTTCGACGACGCAATGATTCAGTATATTAAAAAGAAATATAATATGATTATCGGTGAGCGGACGGCAGAAGATATCAAGGTTAATATCGGTTCGGCTTTCCCGAGAAGGGAAGAGGCTTATATGGAAGTGACGGGCCGTAACTTGGTTTCCGGTCTGCCCAAGACGATCACCATTAGCTCGAATGAGACGATCGAAGCTTTCCAGGAGCCGCTCAACCTGATTATGGAGACGGTGCATGGCGTTCTGGAGAAAGTGCCTCCGGAATTGGCGGCGGACATCGCGGAAAACGGCATTTGCATGACGGGCGGCGGCGCGCTGCTCTATGGGTTGGACAGACTGCTCTCCGAGCGCACCAAGATTCCCTGCTATGTGGCAGATGATGCTATCTCCTGCGTGGCCATCGGTACCGGCAAATCACTGGATAATATCGATATCTACGGCACGACCGTCTATTATGATTATCGCCGCGGTGAAGATTATTACAACAGATACTGAACTGTATTTTCAAAATAAAAATTTGCATAGCCCCCGTTTTTTGGGGGCTATATTTGTGGAGAGAACTTTATGATAAATATCTATTCGCCGGCGGAGCTTTCCGCTCTGCTCAAACAGCATGGGATAGCACCGCTGAAAAGCCTGGGGCAAAATTTTCTCATCGACCAGAATGTCGTGGAGAAGATTGCACAGGCGGCAGTGGAGCCGGGCGGCAATGTGTTGGAAGTAGGACCGGGGCCGGGTGCGTTGACGCTGCAGCTGGCCAGACGCGCCGGAAAAGTTGTGGCAATTGAAATTGATCGCGGCATGCTGGGGGTTCTGGAAGAATCTCTGGCCGGTTATGAGCAGGTGCAGGTGCTCCATGCTGATTTTCTGAAAGTTGATTTGGAAGAAATTTCCCGCACCTATTTTGGAGGACAGCCTTTCAGCGTTGCCGGAAATCTGCCTTACTATATTACTGCCAAATGCATTTTGAAAGTGCTGGAAAGCCCGGTGCAGGCCCAGCGGTTTACTGCTATGGTGCAGCAGGAAGTGGCGGAGCGGCTGGTTGCGCAGCCAGGAGATAAAAATTACGGCGCCATTACCGCTTCGGCAGCGTATTACGGCGGCGCGGAGATCCTTTTCCCGGTGGGCCGGCAATGCTTTATGCCGGCGCCG
>JABLTO010078725.1_pt1 | contig 55666 bp, 48 predicted proteins | sample 7160091 | NCBI WGS metagenome assembly JABLTO01 (sample SAMN14651225, study PRJNA627086) | human gut metagenome | isolation source: feces | host: Homo sapiens
ATAGCGCCGTCCATCTGAGCAGCACCGGTAATCATGTTCTTAACGTAGTCAGCATGGCCCGGGCAGTCAACGTGAGCATAATGTCTCTTTTCGGTCTGGTATTCAACGTGTGCGGTAGAAATGGTAATACCACGCTCTCTTTCTTCGGGAGCCTTATCGATGTTTTCGAAGTCTACCTGTGCGTTACCGGGAACTCTTGCTGCCAGAACCTTGGTAATTGCAGCGGTCAGAGTGGTTTTACCATGGTCAACGTGACCGATGGTACCAATGTTACAATGGGGCTTAGTTCTTTCAAATTTAGCTTTAGCCATTATTATAGTCCTCCTTAAAAAGATAAAAAATAAGTTTTTAATTTAATCAGCTATCTCTCATTATATTAGATAAGCCTAAGTTTTTCAAGCATTATTTTGCTTCAGAGGCAGGTACTTTTGCAAGTACCGCCTCATTATCTTGAAAAATTATTTTGCCTTTGCAGCAAGTACTTTCTCCTGTACGTTCTTGGGAACCTGCTCGTATTTCTCGAAGAACATAGAGTAGTTACCACGACCCTGGGTCTTGGAACGTAAGTCGGTAGAATAACCGAACATTTCAGCAAGAGGTACATAAGCCTTAACCATCTTACCGCCGCCGATATCTTCCATACCTTCAATACGGCCACGACGGGAGTTGATATCGCCGATAACGTCACCCATGTATTCTTCAGGCATGGTTACTTCAACCTTCATGATAGGCTCAAGCAGTACCGGCGCAGCCTTCTTCATAGCTTCCTTGAATGCCATGGAACCGGCAATGTGGAATGCCATTTCGGAAGAGTCGACTTCATGGTAGGAACCATCGTAAACGTTAGCATAAACACCAACAACGGGGAATCCGCCGAGGATACCTGCGTGGGTTGCTTCTTCGATACCTTCGCCGACTGCGGGGATGTATTCCTTGGGAATAGCACCACCGACAACGCTGGATTCAAACTTGAACAGCTGGTCGCCGTTTGCATCCATGGGCTCGAATTTAACTTTACAATGTCCGTACTGTCCACGACCACCGGACTGTTTTGCATATTTGTATTCCTGGTCAACAGGCTTGGTAATAGTTTCCTTGTAAGCAACCTGAGGAGCACCAACGTTAGCTTCTACCTTGAATTCACGAAGCAGACGGTCAACGATGATTTCCAGATGGAGCTCACCCATACCTGCGATAATGGTCTGTCCTGTTTCCTGATTGGTATGAGCACGGAAGGTGGGATCTTCTTCTGCAAGTTTTGCAAGAGCTTCACCCATCTTGGTCTGACCTGCTTTGGTCTTCGGCTCAATAGCCAGCTCAATAACGGGTTCAGGGAATTCCATGGACTCGAGGATTACAGGATGCTGCTCGTCACAAATGGTATCACCGGTAGTAGTAAACTTGAAGCCTACTGCTGCCGCAATATCACCGGAGTAAACTTTTTCAAGTTCGGCTCTCTTGTTTGCATGCATCTGCAGGATACGTCCAACACGTTCCTTCTTATCCTTTGTAGCATTCAGTACGTAAGAACCGGAGTTCATGGTACCGGAGTAAACTCTGAAGAATGCAAGCTTACCAACGAACGGGTCAGCCATAATCTTGAATGCCAGTGCGGAGAAAGGTTCATCATCGGAAGAATGTCTTACAACTTCGTTGCCATCCAGGTCAACACCCTTGATAGGAGGGATGTCTGTAGGAGCAGGCATGTACTCAAGAACTGCATCGAGTAACTTCTGTACGCCCTTGTTACGATAAGCAGAACCACAGCATACAGGAATTGCCTTACATTCGCAGGTTGCCTTTCTTAAGACTTTCTTCATTTCTTCAACAGAAGGTTCTTCACCTTCCAGATACTGCATCATTAAATCATCATCTAATTCGCAGATTTTTTCAACTAATTCGTTACGATACAGTTCTGCATCGTCCTTCATGTCGCCGAGGTCATCTGTTACAGTGATGTTGTCGCCCTTATCATCATTATAGATGTAGGCTTTCATTTCAAACAGGTCAATGATTCCCTTGAATTCATCTTCCTTGCCGATAGGTAACTGAAGGCAGATAGCATTCTTACCTAAACGGGTTCTGATCTGCTCTACGGCACCGTAGAAGTTTGCACCAAGGATGTCCATCTTATTGATGAAAGCCATACGAGGTACGTTGTAGGTATCAGCCTGACGCCATACGTTTTCAGACTGAGGTTCTACACCACCCTTTGCACAGAATACACCGACTGCACCATCAAGTACACGTAAGGAACGCTCAACTTCTACAGTGAAGTCAACGTGTCCCGGAGTATCAATGATGTTGATACGATGCTCTAATGCACCGGGCATGGGTTTGGTTTCTTTCTCAAGAGTCCAGTGGCAGGTGGTAGCTGCAGATGTGATGGTAATACCTCTTTCCTGTTCCTGCTCCATCCAGTCCATGGTAGCAGTACCTTCATGAGTATCACCAATCTTGTAGTTAACACCGGTATAGTAAAGAATACGCTCTGTAAGTGTGGTTTTACCCGCATCGATATGAGCCATAATACCAATATTTCTGGTTCTCTCTAAGGGATATTCTCTTCCAGCCAAGGTTGTTTCCTCCTTATATTAGTCATGACAGACAACAAAAACTTCGTCCTACGATTAGAATCTGTAGTGTGCGAAAGCCTTGTTTGCTTCTGCCATCTTGTGCATATCTTCTTTTCTCTTTACAGCGGAGCCGGTATTGCCTGCTGCATCAAGAATTTCGTTTGCCAGTCTGTCTTCCATGGTCTTTTCGCCTCTCTTACGAGAAAACATTACTAACCAACGAAGGCCCAGAGCCTGACGACGTTCAGGTCTTACTTCGATAGGTACCTGATAGGTAGCACCACCGATACGTCTTGCCTTAACTTCCAGAACAGGCATGATATTGTTCATAGCCTCTTCGAAAACTTCAAGGGCAGGCTTGCCTGACTTTTCTTCTACTTTGGCAAATGCACCATATACAATCTTCTGTGCAACACCCTTCTTACCATCTAACATAACGTTGTTGATAAGCTTGGTAACCACTTTGTTATTGTATAAAGGATCTGCCAATACATCTCTTTTCTGAATATGTCCTTTACGTGGCACGGTTCTTCCCTCCTTAATAATGGTAACATCCACAGTCCGCAGATGTTAGGTTAATTAAATCATCGGTACTCACATTGTTTCCCTATTGTGTGCGTGCGGTATATCTGTTTAATACAGAATCCAACACTAAAAAATAGTTTCGTTTGTGAATCCAGTTGAATCAGCTTGCCTGATTACTTAGAAGCCTTAGGTCTCTTTGCACCATACTTGGAACGAGCCTGCTTTCTGTTGGCAACGCCTGCGGTATCCAAAGTACCTCTGATGATGTGGTATCTGGTACCGGGTAAGTCCTTTACTCTACCGCCTCTGATCAGTACAACGCTATGCTCCTGTAAGTTGTGGCCTTCACCGGGAATGTAGCTGGTAACTTCGATTCCGTTGGAAAGACGTACTCTGGCGATTTTTCTAAGTGCAGAGTTAGGCTTCTTAGGGGTAGCAGTCTTAACAGCGGTACATACGCCTCTCTTCTGAGGAGAAGAAGTATTGATTGCTTTCTTGTGTAAGGAGTTGAATCCTTTCTGGAGAGCAGGTGCTGTGGACTTCTTTTCAGTTGTCTGACGTCCTTTTCTTACTAACTGGTTAAATGTTGGCATTCTGTTTCACCTCTTTCTTATTATAAAATATAAATGATTTTTTATGTGCAACACAAAAAGAAATGCATCTGCGTGCACACTATGATAGTATACTTTTTCGCAGATGCATTGTCAACCTAATTTTTTTAAAATTAAGGTAAAATTTCTTTGATGTATCTTCTTAGAGCATCCTGCCAGGAAGGAAGACGTTCAAAACCGTTTTCGGTCAGCTTGCTCTTGTCAAGACGGCTGTTTTCCGGGCGTTTTGCCTTTGCGGGATACTCGCTTGCCGGCACCGGCGTCACCTCGATTTTTACCCCCGCCTGTCTGAAAATCTCGCAGGCAAATTCATACCAGGTGCAGATACCTTCGTTGGTGGCATGGTAAATACCGTATTTGTCCGTCTGAATCATGTCCACCAACAGTCTTGCCAGGTCATAGGTATAGGTCGGGGAACCGAACTGGTCGTTTACCACTGTCAGCTTATCATGGGTTTCCGCCAGCTTTAACATGGTTTTTACAAAGTTTTTACCGTTCTTGCCGAACACCCAGGCAATTCTTACGATAAAATATTTGGAAAGGTTTTCCTGTACCGCAAGCTCGCCTTCGTACTTGGTCTGACCGTAAACATTTAAGGGATGTCTTTCGTCATCCGGCTCCCAGGGACGGGTGCCCTGTCCGTCAAACACATAGTCCGTGCTGATATACACCATTTTGCAGTCCAGTTTTTTGCAGACCTCGGCAATGTTTCTCGTTCCGCCCGCATTAACTCTTCTGCAAAGCGCTTCATTGTCCTCCGCGGCATCCACTGCCGTATAGGCTGCGCAGTGCACCACGACATCGGGAGCTGCCTCGCCGATAACCTTTTCCACACTTATCTTATCGGTAATGTCCATCTCGTCAATGTCCACACCGATGGCTTCTATATTCCGTTTGGCCAGCTCCGCCATCACATCATAGCCAAGCTGTCCCTTTACACCTGTTACCAATACTTTCATCATTGTTCTCCCATTCACATGGCATAAAAGGCGCAGCCTTTCGGTTACGCCTTTTTATGATTTATTCTTCTGTTGCAGTATCGTCGTTTTCGGTTTCTTCGTAAGACTCTTCAGACGTTACGTTTTCATCCGTATCCTCGCCTAATTCTGCTGCTGTTTCCGCAAATGCTGCAGCCACCTCGTCGGAATCGTCGGAGAAATTGATTTCTTCCACTGCATTTTCAATCGCATCATCCGTGCTTAAGTGTGTGGTGCGGTATCTCTTCATACCGGTACCTACAGGAATCAGCTTACCGATGATAACGTTTTCCTTCAGTCCAATCAGAGGGTCAACCTTGCCCTTGATAGCGGCTTCGGTCAGAACCTTGGTGGTTTCCTGGAAGGATGCTGCTGACAGGAAGGAGTTGGTAGCCAGAGCTGCCTTGGTAATACCGAGCATTACCTGCTTGCCTTCTGCAGGCTCTTTGCCTTCTGCAATCAGCTTTTCATTCATATCTTCAAAGTCAAGGACATCAACCAGTGTTCCGGGAAGGAATTCGGTATCTCCATGGTTCTCGATACGAATCTTCTTCAACATCTGACGAACGATTACTTCAATATGCTTATCGGCGATATCTACACCCTGCAGACGGTATACACGCTGTACTTCGCGGATCATGTAGTCCTGTACGGCGCGGATGCCCTTAATCTTTAACAGATCGTGAGGGTTTACGCTACCTTCTGTCAGCTCGTCGCCGGCTTCAATCATCTGCTCATCTAAAACCTTGATACGGGAGCCGTAAGGAATTAAGTATGCCTTAGACTCTCCGGTCTCTTCGTTATGAACGATCACTTCACGCTTCTTCTTGGTATCGCGGATTTCTACGCGGCCGCCGAATTCAGCAATGATGGCAAGACCCTTGGGTTTTCTTGCTTCAAACAATTCTTCGACACGGGGAAGACCCTGTGTGATATCGTCACCCGCAACACCGCCGGTATGGAAAGTACGCATGGTAAGCTGTGTACCGGGTTCACCGATGGACTGTGCGGCAATAATACCGACAGCTTCACCTACCTGGACAGCCTCGCCGGTTGCCATGTTGGCGCCGTAGCACTTTGCACAGATACCGTTGTGGCATCTACAGGTTAAAATGGTACGAATCTTAACTTCCTCAATGGGTTCACCCTTTTCATTGACGCCGACGCTTAAAATCTTAGCGGCACGGCTGGGGGTAATCATATGATTGTGTTTTACGATTCTGTTGCCGTCTTTATCATAAATATCCTCGCAGGCGAAACGGCCTGTGATTCTGTCTTTCAAGCTTTCGATGGTTTCCTTGCCGTCCATGAATGCTCTTACCACGATACCGGGAATTTCGCTTCTGCCTTCGCTACAATCTGTTTCCCTGATGGAAAGTTCCTGGGAAACGTCAACCATACGTCTGGTCAGGTAACCGGAGTCGGCGGTACGAAGAGCGGTATCGGACAGACCCTTACGTGCACCATGTGCGGACATGAAGTATTCCAGTACGTCAAGACCTTCACGGAAGTTGGACTTGATAGGCAGCTCAATGGTACGTCCGGTTGTATCCGCCATCAGACCACGCATACCTGCCAGCTGTTTAATCTGCTGGTTGGAACCACGCGCACCGGAGTCAGCCATCATGAAGATGTTGTTGTACTTATCCAGACCGTTAATCAGCTTATCGGTCAGTTCCTTATCGGTTTCGTTCCAGGTTTCTACTACGGCACGATATCTTTCTTCCTCGGTGATAAGACCTCTTCTGAAGTTGGTGGAAATCTTATCAACGGTTGCCTGTGCCTGAGCCAGCAGTTCGGGCTTTTCGGGAGGCACGGTCATATCGGAAATGGATACGGTCATGGCAGCTCTGGTGGAATACTTGTAGCCCATTGCCTTGATGTAGTCAAGAACTTCTGCATTCTTGAATGCACCGTGGGTATTGATAACCTTCTCCAAAATCTGCTTTAACTGCTTCTTGCCTACATGGAAGTCAACTTCCAGCTTTAAGAAGTTTTCAGGGTTGGTTCTGTCAACAAAGCCAAGGTCCTGAGGCAGTACTTCGTTGAAGATGAAACGTCCCAGTGTGGACTCTACGATACCGGTGATGTCTTCACCCGCATCGTTTTTCTTGGTAATTCTTACCTTGATACGGGACTGTAAGGTAATAACCTGGTTCTCATATGCAAGGATTGCTTCGTTTACGCTCTTGAAGAACTTGCCTTCGCCCTTTGCACCGGGTCTTTCCTGGGTCAGGTAGTAGATACCGAGTACCATATCCTGTGTAGGAACGGCAACGGGACCACCGTCGGAAGGCTTCAAAAGGTTGTTGGGTGACAGAAGCAGGAAACGGCATTCTGCCTGTGCCTCAACGGACAGAGGAAGGTGAACGGCCATCTGGTCACCGTCGAAGTCGGCGTTGAAAGCGGTACATACAAGAGGATGAAGCTTGATTGCCTTACCTTCTACCAGAATAGGCTCAAATGCCTGAATACCAAGTCTGTGCAGGGTAGGTGCACGGTTCAGCATAACCGGATGCTCTTTGATTACTTCTTCCAGTACATCCCATACGCTGGTGTCCAGTCTCTCCACTAACTTCTTGGCATTCTTGATATTCTGGCTGATGCCTCTTGCTACCAGTTCCTTCATAACGAAGGGCTTGAACAGTTCGATTGCCATTTCTTTCGGCAGACCGCACTGATAAATCTTAAGTTCGGGACCAACTACGATAACGGAACGTCCGGAGTAGTCTACACGCTTACCTAACAGGTTCTGACGGAAACGTCCGGATTTACCCTTTAACATATCGGAAAGGGACTTTAACGCTCTGTTGCCGGGTCCGGTAACGGGACGTCCTCTTCTGCCGTTGTCAATCAGGGCATCCACTGCTTCCTGCAGCATTCTCTTTTCATTGCGGACAATAATATCGGGAGCGCCAAGCTCAAGCAGTCTCTTCAGACGGTTGTTTCTGTTGATAATTCTTCTGTAAAGGTCGTTTAAGTCAGAGGTTGCAAAACGGCCGCCGTCCAGCTGTACCATAGGACGTAAGTCGGGAGGCAGAACCGGGATAACATCCATAATCATCCATTCGGGTTTGTTGCCTGAACCTCTGAAAGCTTCTACTACTTCCAGTCTCTTGATGATACGTGCACGCTTCTGACCGGTGGATTCCTTTAAGCCTGCCTTTAATTCCTCTGCATCTTTTTCCAGGTCGATGGCCTGCAGAAGCTCTTTGATAGCCTCTGCGCCCATACCTACACGGAACTTATTACCATAGGTTTCATAAGCATCCTGATATTCTTTTTCGGATAAAATCTGCTTATATTCCAAATTGGACTCACCTGCATCCAGTACAATATAGGATGCAAAGTAAAGTACCTTTTCCAGTACTCTCGGTGAAAGGTCAAGGATTAATCCCATACGGCTGGGAATTCCCTTGAAGTACCAGATATGGGAAACCGGAGCTGCCAGTTCGATATGACCCATACGCTCTCTACGAACGCTGGATTTGGTAACTTCTACACCACATCTGTCGCAGACAACACCTTTGTATCTGATCTTCTTGTACTTACCGCAATGACATTCCCAGTCTTTCTGGGGTCCGAAAATTCTTTCACAGTACAGACCGTCGCGTTCCGGTTTTAATGTTCTGTAATTGATTGTTTCGGGCTTGGTTACCTCGCCTCTGGACCACTCGCGGATTTTCTCCGGAGATGCCAGACCGATTTTTATGGCATCAAATGTCATCGGCTGATAAACTTCATTTTTATTTTCTGACATTTTGGTACTCCCTTCCATACTAATCTCTATTAGAATTCGTCTTCTCCGTCGAAGCCGTCACCTGCATCGTCAAAATCATCCTCATCCGCATCATCTGCACTTACCAGTTCGCCGTCATCGTCAAATTCCTGCTTCTGGTAACCCAGGTCATCGAGGGAATCCTTTTCGTAATCATTGTAGTTCTTACGGTCGCCTTCCATCTCGTAACGGTAATCGTTGTCGGTGTAATCCACGGTTTCCATAATTTCTACTTCGGTCTGGTCTTCTCTTAAGACGCGGACATCCATACCAAGTGCCTGTAATTCCTTGAGCAATACCTTGAAGGATTCCGGAATACCGGGCTCAGGAATGTTGTCACCCTTGATAATGGCTTCGTATGTCTTGACACGGCCGATAACATCATCGGACTTCACGGTCAGGATTTCCTGTAAGGTGTAGGATGCGCCGTATGCTTCCAGCGCCCAAACTTCCATTTCACCGAAACGCTGTCCGCCGAACTGTGCCTTACCGCCGAGAGGCTGCTGGGTAACTAAGGAGTACGGTCCGGTAGAACGTGCATGAATCTTATCGTCTACCAGGTGATGCAGCTTCAGGTAATGCATGTGTCCGATGGTAACCGGGCTGTCGAAGTACTCGCCGGTACGTCCGTCGCGGAGTCTTACCTTACCGTCACGGGAAATAGGCACGCCCTTCCAGAGCTTTCTGTGTGCTCTGTTTTCAGACAGATACTGATAAACTTCGGGAAGAAGCTCTGCTTCATGCAAGCTGCTGAAGCTTTCTCCCTTCCATTCCTTTCCGTCTGCGGTCTTTTCCATTCCCTTTGCTTTCCATTCCTCTGCTTCCGCAGCATCGAAAGGAAGGTTTGCATAATCGTTTGCAAGATCCAGTGTATCCATAATATCTGTTTCGTTTGCGCCATCGAATACAGGTGTCGCTACATTAAAGCCAAGAGCCTTTGCAGCCAGGGAAAGGTGAATTTCCAGAACCTGTCCGATGTTCATACGGGAAGGTACGCCCAGAGGGTTAAGTACGATATCCAGAGGACGACCGTTAGGAAGATAAGGCATATCTTCTACGGGAAGCACACGGGAAACAACACCCTTGTTACCATGACGACCAGCCATCTTGTCACCAACGGAAATCTTTCTCTTCTGCGCAATGTAAATGCGGACAGCCTGATTTACGCCGGGTGCCAGTTCGTCGCTGTTTTCTCTGGTAAATACCTTTGCATCCACTACAATACCATATTCTCCGTGAGGAACCTTTAAGGAAGTATCACGTACTTCTCTTGCCTTCTCACCGAAGATGGCACGGAGCAGTCTTTCTTCTGCAGTCAGTTCTGTTTCTCCCTTGGGAGTAACCTTGCCGACAAGAATATCACCGGCACGAACCTCAGCACCGATACGGATAATACCTCTGTCATCCAGATCCTTCAGGGCATCGTCGCCGACACCGGGAACATCACGGGTGATTTCTTCGGGTCCTAACTTGGTATCACGTGCTTCTGCTTCATATTCTTCAATGTGTACGGAAGTGTAAACATCTTCCTGTACCAGTCTTTCGCTTAACAGAACCGCATCTTCGTAGTTGTAGCCTTCCCAGGTCATGAAGCCGATAAGAGGATTCTTACCGAGAGCCAGTTCGCCTTCGGAAGTGGAAGGACCGTCTGCAATAACCTGTCCCTGTGCCACATGGTCGCCCTTGAACACGATGGGCTTCTGATTATAGCAGTTGGACTGGTTGCTTCTTAAGAACTTGGTCAGATGGTATTCTTCCTTTTCACCGTCATCATAGGTCATCTTGATGAGATTGGAAGAAACATAATCAATCGTACCTGCCTTCTTTGCCACTACACAAACACCGGAGTCAACCGCAACCTTGGTTTCCATGCCGGTACCTACAACGGGTGCTTCCGTCATCAGAAGGGGCACTGCCTGACGCTGCATGTTGGAACCCATCAGCGCACGGTTTGCATCGTCGTTCTGCAGGAAAGGAATTAAGGCTGTAGCCACGGAGAATACCATTCTCGGGGATACGTCCATGTAATCGAACATAGCCTTGGGATATTCCTGTGTTTCCTCTCTGTAACGACCGGATACGGAGTTACGGACAAAATGTCCCTCAGCATCCAGGGCTTCGTTTGCCTGTGCTACATGATAATTATCCTCTTCATCAGCGGTCATGTATACAACTTCGTCGGTAACTCTCGGGTTGGCCGGGTCAGTTTTATCAATCTTACGGTAAGGTGCTTCTACAAAACCGTATTCGTTAATTCTTGCATAGCTTGCAAGAGAGTTGATCAGACCGATGTTGGGACCTTCGGGAGTCTCGATAGGACACATTCTTCCGTAGTGGGAATAATGTACATCTCGAACTTCGAATCCGGCACGGTCTCTTGACAGACCGCCGGGACCCAGTGCGGAAAGACGTCTCTTGTGGGTAAGTTCGCCCAGAGGGTTGTTCTGATCCATAAACTGGGACAGCTGGGAAGAACCGAAGAATTCCTTTACGGCAGCGGTTACGGGTTTGATGTTAATCAGCGCCTGCGGAGAAATTTCTTCTGCATCATGGGTTGTCATTCTTTCTCTGACAACTCTTTCCATTCTGGAAAGACCGATACGGTACTGGTTCTGTAACAGTTCGCCGACTGCACGGATACGTCTGTTGCCCAGATGGTCGATATCGTCATCGTTTCCTAAGCCGAATTCCAGATGCATATTATAGTTGATGGACGCAAAGATATCTTCCTTCGTAATATGCTTCGGAATCAGCTCGTGGATATTCTTTCTGATGGCTTCTGCCAGAGCTTCGCCGTCTTCTGCGTATTCTTCGATAATCTGCTTTAATACCGGATAGTAAACCAGCTCGGTAACACCCAGCTCCCTGGGATTACAATCGATGAAGTGGCAGATGTCTACCATCATATTGGAAAGAACTTTCTCGTTCTTTTCTTCGGTTGCAATATATACGAAAGGAACTGCAGCATTCTGGATTTCATCTGCCAGCTCTGCGGTCACCTTTGTACCTTCTGCGGCAATTACTTCGCCGGTGGAAGGGTCAACAACATCAGCCGCTAAAATCTGGTTGCGGATTCTGTTTCTCAAAGCTAACTTCTTATTGAATTTATATCTGCCGACTTTAGCCAAATCATATCTTCTGGGGTCGAAGAACATAGCGTTAATCAGGCTTTCCGCACTTTCCACGCTCAAAGGCTCACCCGGACGGATCTTTTTGTATAACTCTAACAGACCCTCCTGATAATTCTCAGCAGTGTCCTTTGTAAAACTGGCTTCAATCTTCGGTTCGTCGCCGAACACTTCCCTGATCTCGTCATTGGTACCGATACCGAGAGCTCTGATCAGGACCGTAATGGGAACCTTTCTGGTACGGTCAACACGAACATAGAATACATCGTTGGACTCTGTCTCATAATCCAGCCATGCGCCACGGTTGGGAATTACAGTACAGGAATACAGCTTCTTACCGATTTTATCATGGCCGATACCATAGTAAATGCCGGGGGAACGTACTAACTGGCTGACAATAACACGTTCTGCACCGTTGATCACAAAGGTACCTGTTGCCGTCATAATAGGAAGGTCACCCATGAAGATTTCATGCTCACTGATTTCTTCTTTTTCCTTATTGTAAAGACGTACCTTTACTTTGAGCGGTGCCGCATAGGTGGCATCTCTCTCCTTACATTCTTCAATAGAATATTTCACATCGTCTTCGCACAATTCGAAGTCTACGAATTCCAGACTTAAAGAGCCGCTGTAATCTGCGATAGGAGAAATATCGTCGAAGACTTCTTTCAGGCCTTCGTCCAAAAACCACTGGTAGGAATCCTTCTGGACTTCAATCAGGTTTGGCATCTCCAAAACCTCTTTTTGTCGTGCATAACTCATACGTGTATATTTGCCTTTGGCAATAGGACGTATTCTGTTTTTTTCCATTGACCTTTCACCCCGTTCTTATATGATATTGACCTATTTTGTCATTTATTTAACGTACACAAAATAGACATAGCACACCACAATAGTGCATTGTCCATCATACAATAATATTCAATTTTAGTCAAGGAATTTTTTAGAATTTTTAGAAAAATTAAGAAAATAATGAATGAAGAAAAGCCACATGGCAAAATGCAAGCATGATGCCACGCGGCTTTTTGTAACTATGAGAGAAGAAATTACTTAAGAGTAACCTTAGCGCCAACTTCTTCAACTTTCTTCTTGATTTCTTCAGCTTCTTCCTTGCTTGCGCCTTCTTTGAGCATCTTAGGAGCGCCATCAACAAGGTCCTTAGCTTCCTTCAGACCAAGGCCGGTAATTTCACGAACAACCTTGATAACCTTAACCTTTTCGGAACCTACTTCGGTAAGTTCTACGTTGAACTCAGTCTTTTCTTCTTCTGCTGCTGCGCCAGCACCTGCTGCTGCAACTACAACGCCTGCTGCTGCAGATACGCCGAATTCTTCTTCACATGCTTTTACTAAGTCATTTAATTCTAATACGGATAACTCTTTGATAGCGTCAATGAGTTCCTGAGCTGTTAATTTAGCCATTTTCATTTCCTCCTGAAATTAATTTAATAGTTTTTAGTTTCGATTAAGCTTCTGCGGGAGCTTCTTCAGCGGCAGGTGCTGCACATGCTGCTGCGCCACCTTTTTCTGCCAACTGATTCATGACGCGAGCGAAGTTGGTAATCGGGGACTGCAGACTTCCGAGTAACTTGGAAATAAGTTCTTCTCTGGAAGGAATGTTTGCAATAACTGCGATACCGGCTGCATCATATACGGTTCCTTCAACAACACCAGCCTTGATTTCAAGCTTGTCAGCGGTCTTAGCAAACTTTGCAAGAATTCTTGCGGGAGCAGTTGCATCTGTAGTGGAAACTGCCATTGCGCTGGGTCCTTCGAGATACTGGGAAAGTCCTTCGAATTCGGTACCCTTGAATGCAAAGTTCATCATGGTGTTCTTGTAAACCTTGTAGCTGACACCTGCTTCACGTAATTCACGACGAAGCTGAGTGTCCTGTTCTACAGTAAGTCCTCTGTGGTCAACGAGCACGATAGACTGTGCACCCTGAATACGTTCGGAAATCTCCTGTACAACGGGCTGTTTTAATTCAACCTTTGCCATTTCATTTACCTCCTTATAGAATATGTGGAATATATCCCGGAAAACTTCCGGAATGTTCCTGCCGAAAGGAGTTATATAAGAAAAGCCTCCCTGAAGACAGGAAGGCAAAAAGTCTTAACGTCAACTCTTTCCTCGGTAGGTGATAATTCTTTACGCCTTGCGGCACCTACTGTCTTCGGCACGGTTTCACAACCTCTGATATATTAACATAAGGGGCTGACATATGTCAACCCCTTACTTAAACTTTTTTATGCAGCTTTTATTTAGTATTAGAACTTAGCTACGCTTACCTTAACGCCGGGTCCCATGGTTGTGGTAAGAGTTACACTCTTTAAGTACTGACCCTTTAAGGTTGCGGGCCTAGCCTTTACGATAGCATCCATCAGTGCGTTGAAGTTTTCGGAAAGCTGTTCTTCGGTGAAGGAAGCTTTACCTACGGGAACGTGGATAATGTTTGCCTTGTCCAGTCTGTATTCGATCTTACCGGCTTTGATATCGTTTACTGCCTTGGTTACATCCATGGTAACGGTACCAGCCTTAGGGTTGGGCATTAAGCCTTTAGGACCTAAAACTTTACCCAGACGACCTACAACGCCCATCATGTCGGGGGTTGCTACAACTACGTCGAAATCAAGCCATCCATCGTTCTGAATCTTCGGGATGAGTTCGTCTCCGCCTACGTAATCTGCTCCGGCAGCTTCTGCTTCTGCTACCTTGTCGCCCTTAGCGAAAACCAGAACCTTAACGGTCTTACCGGTTCCGTTGGGAAGAACTACTGCGCCACGGATCTGCTGTTCAGCATGACGTCCGTCACAGCCTGTTCTGATGTGAGCTTCTACGGTCTCATCAAATTTTGCGGTTGCTGTTTTCTTAACCAGTGCAATTGCATCAGTGGTTTCATAAAAAGTTGCGCGATCTACCAGTTTCGCAGCATCGCTGTATTTCTTTCCATGCTTCATTCTAAAATCCTCCTATGGTTCTAACGACATTTAAGTCTCCCAGTCTGTTTCCTATTAGTCTTCTACTACAATACCCATACTTCTTGCTGTACCGGCAATCATGCTCATGGCAGCTTCTACACTTGCAGCATTAAGGTCCGGCATCTTTAATTCAGCGATTTCCTGAAGCTTAGCCTTGGAGATGGTAGCTACCTTGGTCTTGTTGGGAGCTCCTGAACCGGATTTGATATTGCAAGCTTTCTTTAACAGTACTGCAGCAGGCGGAGTCTTGGTGATGAAGCTGAAGCTTCTGTCTGCATATACGGTAATAACAACAGGAATGATTAAGTCACCCTTATCTGCTGTTCTTGCGTTGAACTGCTTTGTAAATTCAACGATGTTTACGCCGTGCTGTCCAAGTGCGGGACCAACGGGCGGAGCCGGTGTTGCTTTGCCGGCAGGAATCTGTAATTTGATGTATCCTGTTACTTTCTTTGCCATAATGGCACCTCCTATAATGTGGTAATCTGGCGCTCTGATTTCTCAAAGCTCCCACCGTATGCTTTCGCATACCTCGTGTTGCCTATATTATCCGACGTCCGCAGCCATGCCGCTTCCACCGGAGAATACCAAAAGTTACTTAGAGCTTTCTGACTTCTGCAAAGCTGATTTCAACAGGTGTTTCCCTGCCGAACATCTCTACATTGATGGTAGCGGTCTGCTTACCATAGTCAAGCTTCTGCACAATACCCACGGTATCTTTCCAGACACCGGCTACAACTGCGATGCTGTCGCCTTCGCCAAAGTCAATGGAAACATTTTCCGTCTTGATACCCAGGGGCTTCATTTCTGCTTCTGTAAGAGGCACGGGCTTGCTTCCCGGTCCCACGAAGCCGGTTACGCCTCTGGTGTTGCGGACAACATACCAGGTATCATCGTTCATCACCATATTAATCAGAACATATCCGGGAAACATCTTCTTCTGGACGGTTTTCTTGGCGCCGTTCTTTACCTCTACAACATCCTGCATCGGTACTCTGACTTCCAAAATCTGTTCAGCAAGCTGCTTATTGTTCTCGATTGTCTTTTCAATATTGGCTTTGACTTTGTTTTCGTATCCGGAGTAAGTATGTGCTACATACCAATTTGCCTCTGCCATACAATAACCATGCCTTTCTCATACTCTAACCTGCCAAAGTGACAGGTGCCAGTTTCTTCCTACAAAGATGTAAGGAAATTCACACCATACTTAGCCAGTGCATCAATGGCAGCAATAATAATACCTAATACAATAGAAATTGCCACAACAGCGATGGACTGTTTGAACATGGTATTCTTATCAGGCCATATGATTTTCTTGAACTCAATAGACACGTTTTTGAAGAAGCCCGGCTTCTTGGTCTTGGTCTTTGCTGAATCTGCCATTTTCCTCTCCTTCTTCCAAATATATTATTTGGTTTCTTTGTGCATTGTATGAGTCTTGCAGAATCTGCAGTACTTCTTGGTTTCCATTCTGTCAGGATGAGTCTTCTTATCCTTCGTAGTATTGTAATTACGCTGCTTGCATTCTGTACATGCTAATGTAATTTTTGTACGCATTTTTCCACCTCCACGCGTTTATTTACTTAATAAAAATATGCATAAAAAAAAGACCTAAATCTCATCTCGCTTTGATACTATATCACACAAGGTGCCTTAACGTCAATCATTTCTTTTAGAAATAAACATTTTTCACAGGATTTTATGCAAATTTGTAAAAAACCGCTTTTAAGCTCTTGCACATGGCTGTTCCGGATGCTAAAATGTAGGCAGAAAAGTAGGTTTTTACCCTTATGCATGTTGATACCGCTACCGTGAAAAAGGATTTTCACGCGGCATATGCTTATTTCAAGGAAGAAAGGAGGGTTTTCTTTGGGTAACATGATTTCCAATACCGTCTACAATCACTATCTGACGGCCTACGCGCCGAAAAACATCACCCGCTTTGACACACACAAGAAAAGCGAGCTGGAAAGCGTTTACAAATCCATTTTAAAAATAAACAAAGAATCCCCCTGGTACCTTGACGTCACGCAGAAGGAAACCCAGGAGTATGCCGTGAACATCAAAGAGAACGCACGGCTTCTTTATAATACCATCGCTTCCATGGGCGGACTGGAACCGGAACGTACTTTAAAAAAGAACACCGCCTATTCTTCCAATCCCGATGCGGTGGATGTTGCCTTTATCGGCGATGCTGCCGACAGTGCTTCCGCGCCCACCTTAAATCTGCAGGTAAAAAGCCTTGCCGCTTCCCAGGAAAACAGAGGCTCCTATCTGCCGAACGAACCTGTTTCCCTGTCTGCCGGCACCTATGCCTTTGAAATCAGTACCGGCGGCATGAACTATGAATTCCAGTTCAGTATCAGTGAAAATGAAAACAACAAGGATGTCCAGAAGCGTCTGGCAAGACTGATTAACCATACCAATATCGGCGTGCGCGCCCGTCTGGATGAGGGAGAAGCCCGCAGTGCCTTAATTCTTTCTTCCGCGCAGACCGGTCTTCCCGAAGGAAGGGATGAACTGTTCCGGGTAAGTGAGGGCAATTCAGACGCTTTAAGCGGAGCCGTTTCCTATTTTGGTCTGCAATACACTACCCGTCAGGCATCGAACGCTTCCTTCTTATTAAACGGTGAGGAGCGCACCACCGCATCCAATAGCTTTACCATCGGTAAAATGTTCGATGTGGAATTAAAAGGACTTACTGCTTCCGACGAAACCGTAACCGTCGGCTTAAAGACCGATGTGGACTCCATCACCGACAATATCAATTCCCTGATTGGCAGCTATAATACCTTTATCAGCGCCGCTGGCAATTATACCGAGCGTTTCGGCGGTACCAACCGTCTGGTTCGGGAAATGGGTGCCATTGCGCTGCGTTATCAGGACTCCCTGCAGAAAATCGGCATTTCCGCCCAGTCGGACAAAACCATGTCCATTGATGAGGATCGTCTGAAAGAAGCGATTGCTTCCGAAGAAGCCGAAGACGCCGGAGAGGATGTCTCTTCCTATCAGACACTGTCCGGCTTTGCCGAATCTTTACTCAAAAAAACAACCCAGGTTTCCATAAACCCGATGGAGTACGTGGACCGTACCATCGTGGCTTACAAAAACCCGGGACACAATTTTATCAATCCTTATATGACAAGTGCTTACAGCGGCATGATTTTTAACAGTTACTGTTAAATTCTTCTTCCGCCATGGCAAGGGCTGCCGCTATTACCTTATCCATATCGTAATAGCGGTACTGTCCGAGTCTTCCTCCGAAGAGCACATTCTTTTCCTTTGCCGCCAGCTCCCTGTATTTTTCATAGAGTGCGTTGTTCCGTTCATCGTTGACCGGATAATACGGCTCGTCGCCTTTTTTCCAGCTATCGGAATATTCCCTTGAAATAACCGTGTCCGGCTGTTTGCCGAACTCAAAATGCTTATGCTCAATAATTCGGGTGTATGGAACCTCCCTGTCCGTATAATTGACCACCGCATTGCCCTGATAGTTATCGCAGCCTTCGATAATCTCCTCTTCAAAATGCACCGTGCGGTACTGCAGCTCCCCAAAGCAGTAATGGAAATACTCATCAATCATACCGGTATAAAGTACCTTGTCAAAGCTGTCCGCCTGCTCACCCTTTGCTTCGTTTTCCTTTTTGAAATCTTCATAAGAAATACCGAGGCGTACCGGAATGCCTTCCAGCATCTTTTCCACAATGGCGGTATAGCCGCCCTTGGGAATGCCCTGATAAGGGTCGTTGAAATAGTTGTTGTCATACACAAAGCGGAGCGGAAGTCTCTTGATGATAAAGGCGGGCAAATCCTTGCAATCCCTGCCCCACTGCTTTTCCGTGTAGCCTTTAATCAGCTTTTCATAGACGTCCCTGCCCACTAAGGACAATGCCTGTTCCTCTAAGTTGGACGGATTTTCAATGGCTAAATCCGCAATCTGCTCCGCAATCTGCTGCTTTGCTTCCGCGGGAGTCCTGATATTCCACATTTTGCTGAAGGTGTTCATATTAAAAGGAAGGTTGTACAACTCATCCTTGTAAACAGCCACCGGCGAATTGATATAGTGGTTGAACTCTGCAAACCGGTTTACATAGTCCCAGATTTTTTTGTCTGACGTATGAAAAATATGGGCACCGTACTTATGTACACGGATGCCCTTAATTTCTTCCGTATAAATATTGCCGGCAATATGGTTTCTCTTGTCAATCACCAGACATTTTTTGCCATGCAGAGCAGCCTCCCCGGCAAACACCGCGCCAAAGAGCCCCGCCCCTGCAATCAGATAGTCATACTTCATCTTTTTCCCCGTTAAAGCCTCATACCGGCTTATTTGTTTTTGGATTTTGCTTTGTACTTGTCAATCTGGATAAAATCGTCCATAAGACCTAAGATCTTGTCTCTGCCTTCCTGGTTTAACTTTACATAGTACTGCATAACACGGTTCTCCAAAAGAACGGCGCCTAAGGAAGCATCCCTCTCTAATGAGCTGAAGTCTACCGGGTTTAAGCGGAGCTTATCGCACATTTTGATTACGGTGCCGTAAGCCATGCCGTCAATTCCTCTGTCCAGCGCGGTAACGAGGGTGCTGTACGGGATATTCATTTCTATAGCGAACTGTCTAACACTTCTATACTGTCTTAAGATTTCTTTCTTTAAAACTTCTGCTTTTGTCATAACTGACTCCTCCTTGTTTTCTCTTTACGAAATAGTGTACGTGATATCGTCTTTTTTTTCAATAGCCCTTACTCTAATTTCATAAAAATTTAAGGATTTTCGTCTTTTCTTTTTCCGTCTGCGGATTCCTGTATTTTTTTACTGAAATACTGCCCCGTTTCCTCAAGAAGCCGTAAAACTGTCGGATGAATCTCCTCCGGAAAGCTGTTCATCAGGCGGAACACCTCAAAGTTTAAGACACCTTCATAATGAATGTCGTGAAGTCCGCACAGAAAACCTTCCCAGTCCGTAGCGCAGCTGTTCCAGCTTCTTTCAAAGGTAAAAGGCATGGTATGAAGATCACTGACACCGTCGTTGTCGTGTATGTGCAGAATCTTGAGACGGTTTCCCAGCATGGTAAGCGACTGGTACATATTCTTTCCAAGAAGATTGGCATGTCCCGTATCGAAACAGAAGCCAAACAGTTCTTCACCCACCGCTTCATTCAGCTCATCTATGAGCCGGACGGACTCCGCTATGTCGGAGCCCATACCCTCAAACAAATGGGCATTTCTTTCTACAAATAAGTTTTCCAGACAGACCGTCAGTTTATACTCTTTCGCCATAGCAATGAGGGAAAGATACATTTCCTTATTATAAGCGTACTGTTCTTCCCTGGCGGCATTCCACAGGTGCACCGGATGCTCCACAATATAGCGGCTTCCCATTCTGTGGGCAATGGCAAAACAGTTTTCCGTTGCCTGCATCATCTTTTTATTTAAGTTGTCCCTTCCCGGCGTTTTCAAGGGAAAGGGCGCATGGGACTGTTCAAAGGTAAGGCCGTATTTCGCCGCAAGCTCCGCATGGGGCTTAAAATCCTCCCAGATTTCCTCTATGGGGCGGAGGAAAACTTTATTGATATTGTCATTCTGAATCATCCAGCCCTGTAAAAAGCTGTCAAATCCAAAGTCCACACAGTGAAAACCGGCTTCCGCTATCTGCCGGTAGCCTTTTTCCAAATCATGCTGTGCAATGGCTCCTGTTGACTGAATACTTAATTTATGCATTCTGTTCTCCTTTTCTGCAAATCAAAATTATTCTGTTATCATGTGCCTTTTGACATACCGGTAGAGCTCCACATTGGTTTCACCGTTGATTTCTTCCGCCTCCAGATACTCCGGCATGGGCATATCCATTCGGCATTCCCCACAGATGTCCACGCCGCATACCTTTCCTTTCTGTAAGAAAAACTGCAGCAGATGCTCCAGAATGGGCAGGGGCATGTCCCCCTGATTCCAGTTCGTCTCCGTAAACCTTCTGTTCAGGACATCTTTATCGATGGAAATGTAAAACGGCAGTCCCTCCTTTATCTGCGCCACCTTCGCCTTTGCCGTACCGTTTTGCAATTCTTCTTCCGAAAAAGTGAGGAGCTTGTCTTTCTCTCCCGTTTGTATGTTTTGTGACTGCGGTTTTCCGATTTCTATCCCGTCTATATCCCGCTGCGGCGGTCCAATTAAAACCAACTGCCGCAAATATGTGTTTTCCCCAAGCACCTGACCTGCCCAATCCCCACAGCTTGTCATTCCCTCCACCATGGGCTTTTGCATATCCGTGTGGTGGTCAAAGCAGACCAAAACAAACGGCTCTTTTAGAAAATCCGTCATAATTTTGGTTACATAATGATAATTTCCGGAATCTATAAAATGAATTCCGAAAATTCCAAACGGTTCAATCCTCTTTCGGATTTCTTCATAGGCAGATGGGGAGCAGTACAAATGACTTTCCTCAATATCGGAGCAGTCAATCCACTGAAACTGTTCCCTGTCCCGGACCGTTTCATCCTCATAAACATGTGTAAAATCCAGTATCAGATTTTGGCATCTGTTTCGCACTCTGTTTCCTCCTGTAATAACTGCCGCAGCATAACTTCCCTGTTTTCCAGAAATAATTTCGTCACCTGATAGCTTTCCGTTTCCTCGTAAGAAATCCTGTGCAGTTCGCCTTCGTCAAAGGAAACAATATCGGCATCCGGTGTCCCCAGCAAAATCGGGGAATGGGTCACAATGATGAACTGGGAGCCTTTTTCCGCCATTTTCACCAGATGCAGCAGTAATGTCAACTGCCTCTGCGGTGACAGCGCAGCCTCCGGCTCATCCATAAAATACAGCCCTTTCTCATCATTTTCCAGAATAAACTCTAAAAAACTTTCTCCGTGGGAACGTGCATGAAAGTCCGTCATACATCCGTCATCGTTATAGTTGCGCGCAGCCTCCGATGCCACATTGTAAAAACTCTCTGCCCGCAAAAAGTAGCTCCACTTCGGTTTCAGCATACCGCTTTGAAAGGTAATCGCTGACTTTAACGTTGAATAATCGTCATAGGTGCTGAAATTATAATTTCTTGTACCACCTTCCGGGTTCAGTCCCTTGGCAATCGCCAGCGCTTCCAGCAAAGTAGACTTGCCGGAACCGTTTTCTCCCACGAAAAAAGTAATCCGTTTCCGGAACTGAAACTCCCGCAGGCTGTTAAGCGCCGGAATTTCTTTTACATAGGAGCCGTCCTCCAGCTTGTCCCAGTCGATGGAGAAGCTGCGGATAAACATATCTTGCTGCGTTGCAGCTTTATTCGCTGCAGCTTTATCTTGCTGCATTGCTGCTTTGTCGTTTACTTTTATCTTCGATGCCCCTTTTTTTCGTGCTTTTGCCTTGGGGTCTTCTAAAATGGCAAGCATTTCGTCCACTGCCTCTTCCGGCGTGGGATGTGCATTTTGCCGCAAGTATGCCGTCATTCTGTCTATCATAAAGTCCGTGCTCATGTACCGCAGGATTTCCTGACAGAGGACCTGCGGATAGCCTTTCTGTTCCAACAGGGAAAGCAGGGCTTCCTGTTTTTGTGTTCTTTCCTGCATGTGAGTTCCTTCCAAGATTTACATAACTACTTGCATTCTTTTATTACCACTTCTATATTTGAAGTTTGAGATACCGATTTATCTTCTATAGGATATTGGGCAGGGGAAAAATTTACTTTTATTGCTTTTACAGCAAGATTATAGTCCGCTGCTTGTTCCAATATTTGTAGTTGCGAATAGAACTGTGTTCCTAAGCCAATACAGAGTACACACAATACTGCTGCACAAATATTATTATTACCTTCCTTATATAAATACGTCGATAAAGCAACCAGCATTACCCCCAAAAGGAAAATACTCAAAAAATAAGCCAGTGCACTTACCCCAAAGAGTAACAACGGGTTCTTAAATATATCATATTTTTCTTGTCGTATTTTAATTTTATATACCCGTCTATACACATTCGGAATAAACATTCCCAAAAATAGAATTATTGCGTAGCAACAGAGAGTTCCAATTATTACAGTTTTAATATTTAAACCAGGATTTTCCATCAAGATTAAATATTCATATATTATTCCCGCAATTATATACATAAAGATACTTATGCATTGCATGTAATCGCCTCGTATTTCTTTCTTGGAACGTTCCCAATCATATTTTAACAATGCAGCTAAATACTCTACTATTTTTTGTTGTCTGATATGTAATTCATTCCCCGATATTTTCTTGTCCTTTATCTCTTTGATTTCTTTCCAAATATGACCATCTAAGAAATAATCTTCTACTGTAGAATAATTTCCATACGCATTAATGTTCATTTCCAGTTCCGTCAAAATATTTACGGTTTTCTTATAAGAAGATCCCTCCAAATCTACGGCAATTTTTCTTATTCTATCCCGCCACAATTTTCTTTCGCCCGTTATATACTGCAAACGATTATTTTTTTGTGAAGTGATATACATGACAATTCCTGTAACTATTGCTGCTATAAGAGCAGAGCTTAATATTGTTTCTAAATTCATAATAGCTCCTTTTCTTTACTTTTTCACAGGTCCTTATCCTTACAGACCCCGAATAATATTCAGATAATCCTGTCTTTGGTCTACCACTGCATATATCACAATCCGTCTGTTAATTTCATCAACCTTGTAAAATACCAAATCCTTTTCCAAAATAAGCACCCGGTACCCCTGCCTTCTTAAAATAGGATACCGAGGCTCCGTTCCTATATAAGGGTCTGAACCTAATTTCAGTATCTCGCTCTCTATTTCCTCTAACTTCTTTAACGCCGTTTCCTTGCCAAAATTTTGGGCAATATATAAAACTATTTTCCGAATACCCGCATCGGCTGTATCCGTTCGGACAATATTATATTTCAAGCTTAATCCTCCTTAAGCATCTTCCTCAAATCATCGAATGTCTCCGTAATCGGGGCAACACGACCGTTTTTCACATCGTCCTCTGCTTCTGCCAGCACCTCCAGCAGTTCTATACGCGCTTTCATATTTTTATATTCTTCGTAGGAAAGGGTAACGGTATCACCTCTTCCGTTCACGGTAATGATTACCGCCTCTTTGTTTTCCTTGCATTGTCTGGAAATATCACTGTAATGATTTCGCAAATCTGCTGACGGTCTGATGGTTTCCTGCAACTTTATCATAATAACACCCTTTCTCTTTCATTTTGCATTTCTTATATTTCGCCTTTATTATATGCAAATTATATCATCAAACGACTATTGTCTCAAGTTTTTTAACAACACTCTCTCATAAAAAAGCAAATCAGGGATACCTGCTGAAAAGCATCCCTGATTAGCATGTCTTACCTTTATGAGCAATTAAGCCAGAATAGCCTGCACTTCTTCCAGTTCCATATCAATAGCTGCCGCTATCTGTTCTGCTGTGAAGCCGTTTTTATGCATGTTGTTAATCAATTCTGTGCGTGCTTCTTTTCTGCCGCGTTCTAATCCAATCTCAATGCCGTCTTCCAAAATTCCTTCACCTAAGTTACACATCTCGTTCACATCCTTTCTGAATTCTTCTTCCACAGGAACATCGTATTCCTGTAATATGTTTAATTTTTCTTCCAATGTAAGCTTCTTGGAAAATACAGCACCCAGAAGCCGATGGAGTTCATACCCTTCCTCCCGTCTGGGTACTTCCTCTCCTATGCCAATCATAATGATATTGAGTAAATCCAGATTTCCTTTCCACTTCTGATTATCAACAATGTCATCCTTTGTAAGATGGATATGGCACATACTGTTTTTCTCCATATTCATGCAAATCCAGATGGAATACACATTTTTAATATCATCGTAATGGGAACCCACAAAGTCCCTTTCCTTCTGGGCAGAAATCTGTCTGCATACGTAGAAAATGGACCGGTTTAAGATTTTATACTTCTTCGGCTGGTTTTTTTGTATCTCTACGTTGATGATAATCTGGGTCAGCGGCTTCTTTCCGCCGTCAGATGCCTTTTCTCCGCTCCGTTCCGGCAACCGTACATAGCAGATAATATCAAATCTGGTCAGTCCCTCGTTGATTTCCTGATTTTCCGTGTTGAAGCCCGTTACTCTCTGTCCATTTTCTTTCTTATCAGCATTGGTCAGTCCCGGTTCTGTCGGTACTCTGCTGATATAGGATTCTCCCTCAATATAAGGCACAATGTCCTTTGGCTTCATTCCCCGGAAAGCATCCACGGATTTTGCCAGAATGTTGGCTATGATGAACTTCTGCCCCGCGATGTTCTTGGCATGTTCATCGTACTGTGCTTCTTTATCGGAAGCACTTACTGCAATCTTCAGTTCTCTAATCACGTTTTCCTCCTTAGATAGATTTTTGTTGTTCATTGGGTTCTAAGCAGGAATTCTTGAATTTTTAGACACCGGTGTGCGCCAGCAAAAGAAAATTAGAAAAAAGAAGTATCTGCTTATGAGTGTAGTATATCGTAAATTTGTAAACTATGCAAGGTTTATTTTAGGGTTTTAAAATAAAAATGCCAGTGGCCTTAAGTCTTTTCACAACAAGCTATGATTTAAGACTTTTCCACTGACATTCTTCTAATATGTCATATGATTTAACTGCAATTTGCTATGGCAAAAGTATGTATCTTTTCTATTCTCCTTCCTTCACCTTATACGCAACCTGTTCCGTTCCCCGATATGCCAGATAAATTTCAAGCAGCGTATCCGTGTCCATATCCTCCTGCACCATTGCGTAATAAATGATGCTGCCATCGGGCGCTTCATCCATCGCCCAAAACCAGAAAACCTGTGCATTCTCCCAGGAAGGTTGGTTTTCTTTTATCCATTTCTGTGCAATTTCCGTTGCCCCTTCGTACTCCAGCGCGCAGGTACGCAGTTCCCGTGTAGCCGGATTGATGGCTATGGGAATAGCACTCGCACCGCCGTTTAAGTAAATAAAATCTCCCAGGCGGTAGCAATATCCAAACCAGTTGCTTTCCCCGGCAAATTCCGTAACCGTATAATCTTCTGCCTTCTCCGTCGGAACTTCTACCAGCCAGGTATATTCCTTATCCACGGAGCTGACCGGAATATATATGTTACCGTTTTCCCCGTCATAAAATACCCCCCGCGCATATGCTGTGGCACTGTCCGCTTCGGTAAGGTACTCCTTCATGTCAAATGTTGTATCCGTCAAAAGAACTTTTCCGTCTGCCCTCAGTCTGTCTATCTGGAAAGAATAGGCATTCTCGGAACTTATGTCTTGCTCTCCCTTCCAACCGTCTTCCGTACTCTCCTCTGACCATTCCTTATAACAGTAGGGCAATCCAAAATCCACCTTATCGCCCCACTGATAACCGTTTTCCGCTTTTTGCACAACTTCGTCCAGATAGGATGCCGCATCCTGTTTTCCGATTGTCTGTCCGCATCCCATTGCACAAAATGCTAATACCAGTGTCAGTAACCATATCCCTGTTTTTTTCATAAAAATAGCTCCTTCCTATTTTCATTTGCCGAATCCGGCAATCAGATTATTTCCCCTTATTTCTCACTCATATAAAGCTGCATCCGGTTCTGGATAACCTGCGCCGCCTCCTCCGCCGTCTTCTCTCCGGCCAGGTACGGCTCCGCTTCTTCCATAATAATATTTAAAACCTCTTCGCTCCGCATATCCGGCGCCGCAGCATTTTCCAGAAGCTCCTGTAGCTTTTTTATGTCTTCTTCCGTTGCCGGATAGACCTCTATGGTTTCATCCCCGTAGGCTGCCCGGTACAGAGGGTCTGCGATTTTCTCCCCGTTATCGTTCAGATGGTAAGTCTCGGTCTGTGCAAATGCATAGGCTTTGTTCAGATTTTCCTTATAAACCGGAAAGCCCGAAAGATACAGATTATCCGCCGTACACAGGGCTTTTACCACTTCCCACGCTGCGTCTTTTTCCGTACACGACTCCATGATGCCGTAGGCTCCGCTGAAAACCATGAGGGTATTTCCGTTTTCCCTTTCCGTGGGAAATCCCACATACGTCACCTCTCCGTTAAAAACGGCAGGCTGTAACAGATAACCGGAAACACTGTTTAACACAACGGGAAGCAGCAATATCTGGTTGCTTCTTACCATGGCAAGTTCTTCCGTCTGCCCCATCACCGTACTTACCGCCGGGTATCGGCTGACAAAAGAAAGCAGCTTTTGAAACTCTTCCCCGTCAAAAGAACAGGTCCTGTTGTCCCAGTCTATAAAAGAAGACGCATACTGCTCCATCATCTGGGCGAAAATCTGTCTTCTGGGAATGCCCTGCACAACCGTTTCCGGATTAGCCAGACCGTTTACAAAGCTTTCGTATTCGGCTATATTCCAGTGGGTATAGCCATCCAGATTTTCGGTCTTTCCCACCAGACTCCCTATCCAGAAAACAGAGGGTATGGCTGCCTGCATGCCGTCCTTATTATAAATAGCCAGAACATTCGGCAGGAAATCCTCTTTGCTTACTTCCGTGTCGGCATTCAGGTAAGGCGTAAGGTCGGTAAGCAGGCCTTTTTCCACATAGGAAAAGGTGTCCGCCTTGGCTATATCCAGAATATCCGGGTCCTTTCCTGCCGCAATATCCGCCTGCAAAAGGGAAAGTGCCTGCGTGGTTTCCCCCGAATTGTCGCCGTACAGCCTTATTTCCACCTTATATTCCGCACTGTTTTTATTAAATTCCGTAATGACATCCCTGATTTCGCTGCTGTCGTCAAGTGTCCCCAGAACCAGCACTTTCTTTTCTCCCTCTGCCGCATCCGTGCTTTCCCGCTGCACCGAAATGGGCTGCCTGTCCTTTCCGCAGCCGGCAAGGAGCAGAGCGCATGTCATAAGAAGCAGCAGTTTTTTTCCTGCCTTTCTACCTCTCATTGTGTTTTTCCTCCGTCAGCACACCGTCCCGGATATGCAGAATTCTGTCACAGTCCCCGATTAATGCTTCATTATGGGTAATCATGATAACCGTCCGGTCAAAATCCCTGACACATTTTTTCAGAAGCTCCATAACCTCATCCGCCGCTTCCGAATTCAGGTTGCCGGTAGGTTCATCTGCCAGAATAATGGCAGGCTTCGTTGCCAGTGCTCTTGCAATCGCCACCCTCTGCTGCTGCCCGCCGGACAGTTTTGACGGAATTCTGTCCTTCAGGGTATCAAGTCCCAGTGCGATCATGATTTCCTCCACATATACCGTATCCACATCTTTTCCGCCTATCTCAATGGGCAGAACAATATTTTCATATACGGTTAAAATAGGAAGCAGGTTATAGTTCTGAAATACAAAGCCGATGTTCTCCCGTCGGAAAACCGTGGCTTTTTCATCCGGCAGACCGGAAATATCCGTTCCCCGTATGAATACACTTCCCGAAGTAGGACTGTCCAGACCGCCGCATATGTTTAAAAGCGTACTTTTTCCGCTTCCGGAGGGTCCGATAACAGCCGCAAATTCCTTCTTTTCAATTTCCAGATTTACTTTTTTCAGGGCATGGACTGCCGCTTCCCCTTCTCCGTAGGTTTTGCTGACATCCGTCAATTTTAACATGATTTCTCCCATTTTCGCACCTCTCCCTATAAAATTGAATTAATCCACCGGCTGACCGGAAGGAATATTCCGGCTGCCGCTGCCGCACCCAGCAAAATGGCGGGAATAAGAAGCCGTGCATATTCCAGAAGCCGCATTTTCCTTAACTGCTTTTCCGTCATCCCCACCTGATGCAGCGTCCGGTAATCCTTTTCCCGTTCCGTTCTGCTTAACAGGATATAATTTAAGATATTCATCAGTGCCACGCCCAGCAGAATCAGGGCAAAGGAGCCACCCAAAAGACGTATGACTCCCACCTGTGCTTTCGCCTCTTCCTTAATCACCCGGTTGGAAACATAGTACAGTCCGTCGTCTCTTTCCGAAACATATTCCCTGATTTTTTCTTCCGTTCCTTCCAAATCCCCTGCATCAACCATAAGGGCGCAGAGATAAAAACTGTTGTCCTCCGCCGGTATGTTTTCCGCCGGAAGAAGGGTCACAAGCGTCGCCAGCCGGAAGGCACAGACATCGGGCAGTTCATCCACCACGGCAAGTACTTCATATTCTTTCGGAGTCCCCATTTCTATCCGGGTAAATCCGGTATCATCCTTTCTCATGGATGCCTGGTTTTCATACAGATACAGTGTCACCCTGTCGCCAGCGTGGTACAGGGTACCGTTATCCTTCATAAGCGGATTAGCGCCCATCACCACGTAATTTCCGGACATCCACTTCTCATAGTCCAGTTCCCCTTCCAGCACCTTACATTTTGCAAGGGTTTCATAGGTTATGTAATAGCGCATCTCATCCCAATACGGCGTATGGGTAGGATTTTCCCAATTATTCAATATCTTCTGATATAAACTCTTTCCGCCGTAGTCGGCATCTGCTATGGTATCTGCCTGTAAAGCCTGCTTTACCCGCCCGGTTACATCCTCGGAAAAGTTATAGCCGTAATTATAAAATACCGGTGTCACTTCCGCATCCGGCAGTGCCTCCCAGAGTTCATAATAAATGTTCCGGTCAATCGCCCAGGCATTGTCTTTGTCAACATGGGGCGGATAATCATATAAATCTCCGTCCTGCGTTTCGCTGACATGCCTGCAGTACCATTCTTCTCCAATCAGAAAAGCAGCCGATGGCAGGCTTCTTCTGTCAATCAGTTTTCCGGTAAGAAAAAAGGTCAGGGAAACGGTGAGAACAAGAAACATCCCTGCCAGAAAAACACTTCCCATGACGAGAAAGCTGCGTCCTTTCTCCTGCTTTATATAACATCCCGCCAGATGGGAAAGGGACACTTTCTTTGATTTTCTGCTGATTTTCTTTCCGAAATCCCCCGCATAGCCCACAGCCTGTATGGGGGAAATTTTATGAAGCATACGAAGCGGCTTTCTCAGGCCGAAAAACATGGCTGCCAAGACAAGTACCGCTGCCACTGCCATACTCTGGGGCGGCACGCCATGATACCCTTCCAGTCCGCCGTAATATTTTCTTAAAAGTCCCGGGAGAAAAAGAAAATCAAAGCCCACTCCCAGCAAAAGCCCCGTGATAATCCCCCAAAGGGCGTGTCTTGCGGATTGCAGCATAAGAATCTGCCGGCACTGTTTTTCCGTTACCCCCACGGATTTCAGTTGCCCGAAAAACTGCACATCCCGGAACATGAAAATCCGGTACAGGGAGGTAACTGTCAGAAATACCAGCACGTAGCCGCCCAGAAACAGAACGGTCTTTTTTACCATATCTTCTAAGGAATTTTCCGTACTTCCATACACCGGATTTTCCGTAAAGGCTGCTGCATGGTTTTCTCCGGATGTCGTTATGGCTCTTAAAATCCCTTCCGGAGATGCCTCCTTTGAAAATCCGCAGTATGCCGTCAGAGAGAGCTGTGTTTCCGGTACATTTTCCGGTAACTCCTTTCCGGACACATACAGATATACCGCGGCATTTCCCTTCTTTTTATTGGCTGCGCAGATGCCGGTTACCGTATATTCCCGACTTCCCGTAAGCGGAGCAGAAACGGTAATCGTCTGTCCGATTTCAGTGCCGTGCTCTTCGGCATAAATCCCATCCACCACGGCTTCTGTTTCCGAAGCGGGCCATTTTCCCGTTGTCAGCCCATGGAAGTTCTCCGCTGCACATTCCTCGGATGCATAGTATACATAAACCTGCGTGTTTCCCATGTTTTCCGCTGCCACGCCAAGATAAGCTTCCCCGGCAATCTCCGTTATATCCGCCATCTGTTTTAAGGCTTCGTACTGCTCCCTGGTAAGCCCCGTATAGATTCCCTGTGCCATCGTGCCGAAGTTCCGCATATTTTCCTGCCGGGTAAGGTAATCTGCCGCCTCCATAACTCCCGCCATGCTCATGATGAGACAGGTCATCAGCGCTATGGTGGCAATAATCATGCAGTTTCTGACCGGTCTGCTTCTATATATCTTATCCGCAAGTCTGCGTAGATAACGGCTCTTTTTCATACCTGTCCCCTCTCTGTTCCTTTAATGCTGCAAAGTTAAATCCGCAGCAGTATCGTGCTGAGTATGACTCCTGCAATGCATCCTATAACTGCCGCTATGCCAAATAAAATCCCATTCTCCGCTCTGATGAGATGTTTCAACTGTCTTTTTGTCATGCCTATTTTTCGCAGAATATCATATTCCGCTTTTCGCTCTATCCTGTTTACAATGGCATTGTGGAAAAAATTTAAGAATGCCATTATTCCCGCGGCGAGACTTATTCCCCCTCCTATGGTTTCCAGTATTCTCAGACCGTTTTTTTCTTCCCGTCTTACCATCTCATAAGAAACGTAGGAAACCACCTCCGGGCTGTTATGGACTATATCTCTTACGGCAGCCTCTTCTTTTTCCGCATCCTTTGTATCTATTGTTACCGCATACAATATACCCCCATTATCATCCGTTTCCGTTTTTGGTAAAAAGCAGGTGATAAAGCCTTCGTACATACAAATCTGCGGAATATCCTCCACAACCGCCAATACTTCCGCTTCCCTTACTCCGTCTTTGTCCTTAACCGGTATCTTTTCCCCCGGATGAAAGAAACTTTCCTGCTCCTTTAATACGGAAGCCGTCGCTAAAATAACATATTCACCACTCTCAAATTTTTTCCTGTCTATGCTTCCTTCCGTGACCGTCCAATCCGCTATGTCATCAAAATCCACATAATACTGCATATAGGTCCACAATTCATCACATCCCAGATTTTGGGCATTCTGTCTGGAGAGCTGCAAATTGCGCAATTCGTTTTCTTTGTACTTCCCCTGAGCAATGTAATTATCCACTCTCGCCACAATGGCATCGGAAGTAATAAATGCTTCGGAAAGATACCTGCCCTTTACTTCCGCTCCATGACATGCATCCTGCAGTTTCTGAACCAGTTCCTCTGTTAGTTCTGCCTCCGGTTTTCCTGTAAGCACAGAATAATACAGATAAGATTTTTCTCCCAAAATGCTATTTTCTCTTGCCTCCAGTACGGACTCTCTTGCAACTATAAAATCATAATCTATTTTTTCCAATCGGGAATATCCATTTTTCAGATATTTCATAAAGCTTATGGTAAGTACAAACAAAAAAACGCAAATGGACGTAGAAAGAATAACTGCAAAGGAGCGCATCCTGTTCCTTTGCAGATTTCTGTATACAAACCGTAAAGTGCAATACCGCTTAGGATTATGTGCCGGTACCTTCACCCTGCCAACCGGCTGACAATTTTGTACCTCACTCATGGATAATTTCAATAAAAATCGTACCGGCCGGTATGTCCCCAGGATTACTGCCAGTAAAGTTATTCCTACCGCCCAGACAAACCATTCACAGTTTCCGGCCAGATACCTGTTTTCTCCGAAGAATTCCGGCAAAAAATGTTTTTTTGCTGCTATAAAAATCACTCCCGTTAGAAAACATCCCACCGGTATGGCAATGATATATTGTAAAAAAACCTGCATCTGTATCGTGAAATACAGTTGTTTTTTTGTCATTCCCTGCAAACGCAAAAGACCGTAAAATTGAGCATCCTTGACCACCGAATTACTGTATACCGAATACACCGAAGTATATGCGGCCATAAATACCAGAATAGCGGCCATCGCTCTAACCATACTATCCGCTACGCTTTGTTCCTGTTCATAAGCCGCATTTACCACTATTTCCGGTTCCCCTTTTTGAAAAACAGCACTCCATTCTTTTGCAAGATACTCTCTTGTCAGTTTTCTGCCTTCCGCATCCACGTAAACTATGCCTGCAGCCGCAGTTTTGTATTTTGCAAATGCCTGTCCCGACAAATAAATACTTGCATATTCTGCTTTGGAATTGCTGTTGCAGATGCCGGAAACCACATATCTTACACCAGAAATAACTATCTCGCTTCCTATCGGTATTTCTTCTATATATCTGCCGTAATTTTTGTCTATCGCAACCTCATTTTCCGTTTCCGGCCACGTTCCCTCTGTAAGCTCTGCGAAGCATAGACCTGCTGCCTCTTCCTCCATATAATTAAGAACAACCTGCCTACTGTTATATTCCCCCGCCATCCACTGTTCCAGTCTGGTTCCGTAAAAACAACACAATGTCCGGTTTTCTTCCTTAAACTGTAAATACTCTTCATAGGTCACATTTCGGTACTCTGCCTCTGCTTCTGTTCCCATCTGTCTTAAATTACTCTGCAGGAAAAAAGCATACAGTGCGTCAGCAAAAACAAAGTATATCCCTACAAAGGAAAAGGCTATCGCTATTGCCAGTATCACAATACTGTTTTTTATCTTATTGTTCTTAAATATTCTGGCAGACAGCCTTAAAATAAATCTCATAACTTTCCTCATAACCTATAATAAGGGAGAATAATCTCTCTTATTATTAGAAAAACTAATGTTTGTATCCATGAATGCAGAAAATAATGCTTCTTATCCACAATTTTAGCTGATTTTGTCATATTTTCCATATAGCTGGCACGGTTTGTATTCTGTCAGGCACGATTGGCATGTTCCGGCAGCATTACCGTTACCGAAAACCGATTTTCGTACTCTTCCCACAAGCAGAAGCCATCCATTCCCTGTACTAATTTTCTTACACTTTTTATCCCTATGCCATGATTATTGGTATCCTTTTTTATCGTTCTCAAAGAAGGGTTATTGTGAAAAACCGGTTCACTGACTGAATTTTCTACTTTTATAAACAGATTCCTTTTTTGTCTTGTGATTTCCACGGATATGTACCTTTCCTTCTCCTTTAATTCAGCCTCTATGGCATTGTCTAAAAGATTCGATAAAATAATACCTATATCTGTCTGCCTTTCCTCTCCGATTTGTCCACAAATTTCTATGTTACATGAAATATTATTTTTTTTGCATAGGGACACTTTATCATTGAGGACGGCATTCACTACCGTACTGTCTGTATAATAATACAGGTCTCTTTCAAATTTACTTTGCAACAGTTCCTCCAGATACTTTGTCGTTTCTTCTACTCCCGATGTATAAAGCATCCCCCGGACAACCGTCAGGTAATGTTTCAAATCATGCCGTAAAATCCGATTATTCTCGTATACTTCATCCAATTTATTCAGTGTATTTTTCTCCTCCTGCAGCTTCATAATAAGAATTTCATTTTCCAACTTATATTGCTGCTGCCTGTTCAGGTAGTACAGGCACAAAGATACTGCCACACTGCCTTTTTTCTGCGGCATAACAGGATTATCACCATGAGCATCAGCAGAAACAGCAATTTATGAAGAATCAAAGTTAATATTCTTATCGTGCTTCCCATTTCGGTCAATTTTTCCAACTCTACCTTTAATACCGTGGTAATCCCATAAACGATAAGCATATTGGATGTCATCTGTATCACATAAAAAATCAGATTATACAGAAATTTACTTTTCCAGCTTCCCTGTAAGAAAAAAAGGGAAAATACAAAACTGCCGGTAAATATACACAACAGCGTTATGCCGGCATTTTCTGATATATCCTGTAAAAAGCCAAGTCCTGCCACAAAAGCAAGCATTATCATGCTATACACAGTTATGTTCTTTATACGGTCGTTTCTTTTCAACACTATTGTCAGAAATGCAATTACGGCAGCCGCATCAAACAGGCTTGCCCCCCATTCTGACATTTTATATACGACATCCATGCACAAATTTCTCCAATCCTCTTATGTATTCTTTTTGTATTATTTCCCTGTTTTGTCTGCTGATTGGCAGTTTTTTTCCGTTATCCAAAAAAACTCCCTGAGAATTTATCATGGCAATATACCTCACATTAACAAGATAGCCCACATGAATCCTCAAAAAGCCGTAATCTTTTAATTTTTCCTCATATTCTGTCAGTTTCCCCCGTTCCCTTTTTATCTCATTTCCGATATGTATTTCCATATAATGTCCTTTACTTTCCACATAAATGATTTCTCTTACCGGATATGTGCATGCCACATTATTTTTAGTAAAAGAAAACACATGCATTTCTGAGGCAATCTTCTTTTCCGCAGTCAGAATTGCTTCTTCCAATTCCTCCCTGATATGACTCTTTCGTACAAAGCGGAGTGGCCGGTACTTCAGACTCTGAAATACCAATTCTGCGCGATTCGTAAGAAAAATAATGGTGAGAAAATGGGATTGCTGCATCAGAGCATTTGCGACGGATAATCCGTTTACATCCGGCATATCAATATCAAGAAGTACTACATCTATCCCTGTTTTCAAAATATCTTCCGTCATAGTGCTTCCATCCGAAAATTCATAAATTTCCGGGGCCATGCATAATTTAGGCGCGATGTTCTGCAATTCTTTTTGAGTTATTAAAATATCCGTCCTATCATCGTCACATATTCCTATCTTCATAAAAATCTCCCTTTTCACCAAGGTTATTCTTATTAAAATAATATCATATTGTGTTTATTTTTGCTATCCCTTTTTCTTATTAAAAAAGACCGCAGGCAGCAATATCCTTTCCTCATGGCATTGCCGCTTACGGTCTCTGTTTAGAATAAAATCTTTATGCTCTGTGAAATTTTCTTAATAAGAACATCTTAGTTTCCGCACTCCACGCTGATCTTGTTAAATGTGCTCATAATGTCCTCGGTAGTGATGGCTGCCTTTTCCTCACCGGCTTTGTCGATGATGGCTTCGCCCTGGTGCATCATGATCAGGCGGTTGCCGTATTCCACGGCATAACGCAGGTTGTGGGTTACCATAATGGTAGTCACTTTCTTTTCCCGGACAATCTGCTCTGTAAGCTCCATGATGCGGTCTGCGGTCTTGGGATCAAGCGCCGCCGTATGTTCATCTAAAATTAAAAACTCAATGGGTGTCATGGTGGACATCAGAAGCGCCAGTGCCTGACGCTGCCCGCCGGAAAGGGAACCCACCTGGGTATGAAGCTTATCTTCCAGTCCCAGATTTAAGGTAGAAAGCAGTTCCTTGTACTCGCCGATTTTGGCTTTGTTGACGCCCGCCCTTAAATTGAAGGGCTTCCCCTTGTTGTCTGCAATGGACAGGTTTTCCAGAATAGTCATGGAAGGACAGGTTCCCTTGGACGGATCCTGGTAAACACGGCCGATCTTACGATGACGCAGATAATCTTTTTTACCTACTATGGAATGACCGTTTACCACGATATCACCGGAGTCAATGGGAATGCTGCCGCAAATGATATTTAACATGGAAGTCTTGCCGGAACCGTTGCTTCCCACCACTGCAACGAAATCCCCATCGTTGATGGTCAGGGAAAAGTCCTGAAACAGGCAAAGTTCGTTGACGGAGCCGGGATTGTAATACTTGTGAATGTTCTTTAATTCAATCATTTTGCGCTCCCTCCTTTAATCTTTGCCGTCTTGTTTCTGTCCATGCTGACAACTAAAATAATCAGGAACAGAACTGCGGTAATCATCTTCAGATCTGTGGAAGGAAGTCCCATGCGGAGCGCCAGCGCCACACACGCCTTATAAATAACGGAACCGATTACTACGCTGGAAGTAACACGTACGAAAGTAACTTTCTTTAAGAGGCTGGTGCCGATGATAACGCTCGCAAGACCGATTACCATCGTACCGGTACCCATGGACACATCGAAAAAACGCTGCTGCTGGGCGTAAACACAGCCGCTCAGGGTAACAAGACCGTTGGCAATGGCAAGACCGATAATCTTTACCTTGCCTTTATCCACACCGAGGGAGGTAACAATGGTATCATTATCCCCAACGGCACGGAGTAAGAAGCCGGATTTGGTGCGCATGTACGCATCCAGAAGATATTTTGTAATTAGGGTAATGACCAGTACCACGATTACGGTGCGGTACGGTTTTAAGGCTGCCGGGAAAATTTTATTTACAAAGTCATTGTCAAAAATCGTCTGGTAATTGTAAATGGGGAAATTGGCGCGTCCCGCAATTCTTAAGTTTACGGTATAGAGGGCTGTCATCATGATGATACCGGAAAGTAAATCCCTTACCTTCAGCTTCACATGGATAATGCCGGTGAGAACGCCTACCGCCACACCTGCCAGAAACGAAACCGGCAGTGTGAGGAGCGGGTTTACTCCCTTTGCAATCAGCACGCAGGTTAGTGCGGCTCCCATGGGAAAGCTTCCGTCCACCGTCAGATCCGGGAAATCCAGAATTTTGTAGGTGATGTAAATTCCCAATGCCATGATGGCATATATCATACCCTGTTCCAAAACACTAAGTATCAGTGACACGTCATATCCTCCTGTTTACTCTACGGTAATTTCATCAAATTTCTGATAAGCGCCTGCTACAAAATCATCGGATAAAGTCAGGTTGATTTTTGCTGCGGCTGCGGTGTTTACATATAAGCTGGGCTCGGTAATGGTTTCAAACTTAAGATCGGATGCGTTTGCTTCGCCCTTTAATACCTTTGCTGCCATCTTACCGGTCTGCTTGCCGAGTTCAATGTATTCCAGACCCATGGAAGCGACACAGCCTGCCTTTACCTGTTCAACTTCAGAACCGAATACCGGGATGCCTGCGTCATTTGCCTTGGCAATAACGGTCTGCAGGGCGGATACTACGGTGTTGTCTGTCAGGTTTGTGATGCAGTCTACCTTGGTTACCAGGTCTGCTGCCGCCAGGTCAACATCGGCGATGGTGTTGATGCCGACATCTACGATTTCAAATCCATAATTTGCGGCTACTTCCTTGTACTCTGCAACGGTGCTTACGGAGTTTGCTTCGCTGGTGGTATAGATGATGCCGACCTTCTTGGCATCCGGCATAATTTCACGGATCATCTGTAACTGGGCGTCTACTGCCAGTGCATCGCAGGTACCGGTGATGTTGCCGGTCGGCATGCCGTCTTCGGTTGCAAGACCTGCGCCGACAGGATCGGATACTGCGGTGTAAATAACGGGAATATCTGTATTTAATGCGGAGTTATAAGCGCTCATGGCACTGGGTGTTGCAATGGCACAGATTAAATCCACTTTCTTGGAAACATAGTTGTCGGAAATGGTGCTTGCGGTACCGGTGTCTGCCTGTGCATTGTCAAATAATACGGTGAGGTTTTCTCCTTCTACAATGCCTTCCTCTGCAAGACCTGCTAAGAAACCTTCACGGCAGTTGTCTAAGGAGCCGTGCTCTGCGAACTGGGAAATACCGATGGTGTAGGTCTTTCCGTCCGTATCGGTTACGGTTGCATCACCGGCATCCGGTGTGCTTTCTGTGTCAGCGGTGGTGGTGTTGTCCGTACCTGCCGCACTGCCGTTTGTGCTGTCTGCCGCATTACTGCCGCATGCTGCCAGTCCTAAAATCATTGTGGTTGCTAAAACTGCTGCTAAAATTTTCTTCTTCATACTGTTACCATACCTTTCTGCAAATCTTTTTAATTTCTGATAGCTTTGAGACCGGCTGGAATCCGGATGGTACCTATCCGGACGTTGTAATTTCTACAACAAAAAACCGTCTCAAGTAAATCTTACTTGAGGCGGTAATAATCATTAACGCGGTGCCACTCAATTTCGATGCTTTCTGCATCCTCTCCTCCAGACACTATCATATCTGTCGCCATGATAACGGGTGCGAATCCCGCCGGTGCCTACTGTTGTTCGGACCGTCCTCGAAAGCCCATTCAGCGATTGCTCCTATGCTGCCGTCCCACCAACCGGCTGCTCTCTGTGATAGTAATCAAAAGCCTACTCTTCTTTCTCATAGGTTTGAAGCACTATTTATTTGTTGCACTTACAATACGCTCTTAAAAGTCATTTGTCAACTGTTTTTTCAAATTTGTTACCATGCGCTGCGTGAAGGAATAATGTCCTACTTCATTCCCTCCGGTGCGTGCAGGGGACATTTGCCTGCCAGCTCATAGTGACAGTTGCAGCACTCGTCCCCGGCTCCCAGTACCTTGGTGCGGGAAAATCCATTGCCCATGTAATGGGAAATCATGTAGTCCACACCGCAGATGCCGGGCAGCATGTCCCGTACACCATACTTTTTCGCAACCGTTACAAAGCCGCACCGTCTGATGTCGATTTCAAAGGAATTGTCATCAATATTGCGGTATTCAATCAGCCAGTCATTGGGATGAAGCGCCCCCGCTTTCTGTCTTTCCACATGTCTGGCTGCTTTCTTGCGGAAGCTGTTTAAATATGCCTTTCCCGCCATATGCAAAAACGGCTTCGGCACGGAAAGCAGCATCTTTTCATTCATTTTCCACATCAGGTCATCTGCCTGCTCTCTGTCAAGTCCCAGCTTCCGCATGCTCTTGTACCACGCCACATAGGACGGTGCATAAGCATAGTTAAAGGAAAAAATACTCTCGCCGATATCCGGAAGCTCCTTTACCACTTTCTTAAATACCGCACCGGAGCTTTGCTTAAACTGTTTCCAGAAATCAGCTCCGTATGTTTTCTTAATGTATCCTTTGCTCCGCATCATGGTAAGGTGATAAATAAAACCGTACATATATAAAAACCCCTCTATTCTTTCTGCAACCTGCAGACACCGTTATCTGTCCGCAGACTTCATCTGCAGTATCCAGTTCATAAATGTGTCAAACACCAATTTGGAATTGCCGCAGTTGCAGTGGTTTCCTGCCGACTCCTTATCCGTGAACAGCCGGAAGGTCAGGGAACGCACATTTTTCAGCGCATTTATTTCCTCGCCAATCATTTCGTAAGGAATAAAATGATCCTTGTTTGCGCCCACAATCAGGATGTCCTGGGTGATTTTGTCCGCAATGTTAAGCATCTGGTAACGGCTCATGTTGCTGGCATATCCGTAAGCATCCTTCGCCTCGTAGGCGTATTTGCCGTGTTCCAGACCCCAGCGCACCATCTCGTCCTTCTCCGCCTTTTTGCGGAATACCAGATTGACAATGCCGCGGCAGTGCATGGAAATGAGTTTCTTCGCCAGCTTAAACTGCCTTGTGCCTGCGCCCTGGGATGCCGATAACAGCACATCCTGAAAATTCGGGAAAATGCTCCAGGCAATCACACGGGATATCCGGCTTTCAAAAGCCGCCGCTCTCGGCGCTAACATGCCTCCGAGGGATGCGCCGATAATCGTCACATCCGAAAGGGCAAAATAGTCTAAAACCGCTTTCACGGGGCGCTCCCATTCGTAGGTGAAGTGCTTACCCTGCACACGCATGACGCCGCCCTGTCCGGGGCCTTCAAACAGATAGACCTCAAAACCGTTTTCCGCCAGATACAGCATGGGGAAAAACAGTTCTTCAAAGTAACTGTCGTTGCCGCCGTGCAGCAGGATGACATCCTTCGGGGCTGCTCCGCTTTCCCGCGTGCCGTACTCCGTAAGGGGCTTCACATGCATAACCGGCAGCTTTACCTCTTCGTAGGGCACCTCCGCCCGCTCCACTCTGCCGCTCTCAAACCATTCCTTATAATAGTCGTAGAAAAGCTCCGTGCCTTTTTTATAATATTTCTTCTTGTCCGGGTCACCGTCATACATGAAAAACTCACTCATGCGGTAGTAGGCAATGGCATTCTCCGTTCTCTGCTCCGCCATCGCTTTGTCCCCCAGGGAAATCAGCTTCGTTTTCCAGTCCTCGCTGGTATGGATGGTCGGTCCGACTTTTTTGATTTCTTCCAAATCCCCGCCGTCCCACATCACAAGCCTGTTTAACTGGTAATTGAAATTACTCTGGGTATTCAGTTCGTACATGCCCTTCTTGAACGTAACTGCCATAATAATTGCTGCCTCCGTAATCTGCTGCACACTACTGCAGTCATTTCTTATCCTGCAGCAAGATTATTAAAGCATATCCGTTCTGCTTCTGCTTTTAAATTTCTGCTATTGTTATGATTTTCATGCTGCCGCTGACCGCCGTGGGGGAAAGCCCGAACATGCGCTTATTAGTGGCTGCAAAATGGGAAGGGTCGGAAAAACCGGCATCCAGCGCTGCGGTGGTAATATTTTTCCCTTTCATCAGCCCGAGGTAGGTAAAATACAGCTTACGGAAAACCAGATAATTGGCAACAGACATGCCCGCTTCCTTGCGGAACAGATGGGAAAAACGACTCTCCGACATGCAGAAGTGACCGGCAATGGATGCCACCGTCATGTCACTGCCGATGTGCTCGTCAATGTAAACATATGCCTGCCGGATGCGCTCGTCGCCCGCCGCCTGCAGGCTGTCGGCAGCCAGTGTTCCGTCTGCCCCCTGCGGATTTCCGGCAATCTGCCCGTTATCGGAAAGTCCCAGCTCTTTTAACACCTGTCTCAAAAAAGACGGATAGGCTGCCGCCGCGTCCGGGGTTTCCCGCATATCCCGGTACCACTGTAAAACGGTCTGTGCCTGCTTTTCGGTGATGAGCCGGCTCTCCCGGATGCACTGCGCCACAAAGGTGGTTTCATCAAATAAAAACAACAGCAAAGACGGCATGGAAAAAGGCTTCCCCTCCTCATCCAGGGCTCCGCACACCGTATGGGGCAGCCCGGAAGGAATGACGGCGCCGAATCCCGTCATTTCCTGCCCGTCCACCTGAAAGCGCACCGGACCTTTTAGGGAAATCAGAATGTGCGCCGCCGAGTGCCTGTGCATCTCGGGGTCCTTATATTCGGTTTTTATCATCAGATGATTTTTTGCCAGATATATCTCATTCATAATAACTAAACTATAATAAAAAAGCCCAGTTTTTACGGTTTTCCCGTGCTTCCGTCCTTGAAAACCTACTAAGTATATGGTATTATAGGTATATTAGTTACAGAAAGGAATGGGAATGTATGAAAATTTCAACCAAAGGACGTTATGCATTAAGAATGCTTTTAGACCTTGCCGAACATCAGAACGAGGGGTACATTGCCTTAAAAGACATCGCAGAGCGGCAGAATATATCCAAGAAATATTTAGAGCAGATTGTTGCTATCTTTAACCGCTCGGATATCTTAAAAACGAACCGTGGCTATCAGGGCGGCTACATGCTTGCCAAAAGCCCGGACAAATACAGCGTGGGCATGATTTTACGTCTGACGGAGGGCAGCCTGGCACCCGTTGCCTGTCTGGACCAGGAACCCAACGAATGTGAACGCAGTGCGGAATGTGTCACACTCCCGGTATGGGAAGGTCTGTATAAGGTCATCACGGAATACCTGGACGGCATCACCCTGCAGGACATCATCGACCAGCAGAAGACCCTGATTGCCAACGACTACATTATTTAAGATTTAAACAGGTATTCTGCTTTCCATTTGCATACAAGCCAAAAACGGCATAAAAAAGGGCTGTTGCTTTCCTGAAGGATAAGCAGCAGCCCTGTCTTTATTCAGTTTGTTTTCTTAGGCGCGTAAGTAAGGAAACATACTTCCTACACGTAGGGTACGATGTTTCGGATATTTTTCATTCTCTTTGCAAGAAGCAGAACCACGAACGGTGTCAGTGCAATGGGAACAACATCAGCAATACCAATCCAAAGGATGCAGTATACATATCCTAATCCGGTGAAGTAGGAAAGGGAAATGCTGGTGGTGAGAATCATCAGAACACCAAACAGAAGGCTCCACAGTAAGCTTACGCCGATGAATTTGCCTTTTCCTTTTTCGATAACAGAAAGAAGATCAGTCTTGCCTGCACGTAAGTGAATCAGTGCGGGAAGTGCTGCGGACAGACCAACGGTGATACCATCCGTCAGAGGGGAATGCAGGGGAATGAAGTTACCGGAAAGCAGAGCCCATACGACGGTTCCGATGTAGCCTGAGAAAAAGCCTGTTACCGGTCCAAACAGATAACCGATGGCAACCGGAATGAATGCGAATGTACGGAAGTGAACTGCGCCGGGAATCAGGGGAATCGGGCAAAGGTAAGCCCAGAGAACACCGGTCAGAACACCAAATACTACGAAGAAGACGATGTTGACGAAAGATAATTTTTTCTTCATTTTTTTGTTTCTCCTTTGTCTTAGAAAAATGTTTGTTGTTTATATTTACAGGCTCCCCGTACGCGCTCCGGGGAACCCGCAAGATACCTTATACCGGGATGTAGAAGAAAATATGCAGTACAATGGTAGCCGCAATGGCAACCGCATTGGCAAGGATAAAGTAAACATCGTACTTGCTTGCCTTAATGTTTTTGTATGCCGTTCTGTGTACCGAGAAGTTAAGCTGGTAATAATGCATCGCTAAGGAAATTGCCTGACCCTTGCTGATAACACGAAACAAAAGCGGGAATGAGAACGTAACGTAGTTCTTAATCTTGGTCACCCAGCTGCACTTTTCGATTTCCAGACCTCGGGAGCTCTGCGCCTCCATGATGGCGTTTAACTCGGTGATGATCATGGGGATAATCTGGAATACCAGACCAATCCCGAATGCCAGTGCATAGGAAATTTTCCATTTCTGCAGTCCTAAAATAATCTCACTGAAGTTGGTGGTGAGAAGCACCGTATAGAAGGATGCAATCATTAAGAAAATTCGCAGGGAATACACAAAACCCTTGTAAAAATCGTACCAGTCGAGGCAGATCTGCATGCCGCCGTTGCCAAGCATTGTCTGGAAGAAAATGGGGCCTCCTTCCACGGCAGGCTGTTCAAACAGTCCCAGCACAAACCACAACAGGAAAATAAACAAAAGCAGCACCTTCAGCTTTTTCACCAGAACAAATATGTACTTCTGAATACCGCACACATTCCACATTACCAAGAAAAATACCAACAAGAACAGCAAAGCCACACCGGACTTCACGATACTGGTCAGCACCGCCATCACGATAAAGAACATGAACTTTGTACGCGGGTCCAGTTTGTGAAGCAGTGAATTTCCATCTACATATTTTAAGTAATCCATACCTTTTCTCCTTCGTCGCCTATGATTCCGTTACTTTTGCGATAAAATCGTCTACATCGAATACAATTTCATCCAGTCCCAATTCCTTGGAAAGACGGACAACCGGCGGGAATTCAATGTTAATCTTATCAAAGATATCCTCGCGCTCTACTAACTCTTCCTTTGTTCCTTCAAATACCTTTTCACCGTGGTTTAAGATAACTGTGTAATCAGCCAGACGGAATACAAATGGAATCTCGTGGCTTATCATGATAATGGTCTTGCCTGCTTTCTTCAATTCCAAAACCATTTTTTCCAGATCCCCTATTAAGAAGCCGTCCATACCGAGGGTCGGCTCATCCAGAAGGATGACATCCGCACTGGAAAGAAGCACGGACAGAATGGTCAGCATGTGCTTCTGACCCATGGACAGGTTTAAGGGGAAGTTTTCTTTTTCTTTCTCTAAGTGATAACGGGTCAGGATTTCCGTGATGTTTTCTTCGGTAAAATCCACACCCTGCATACGGGCACAGAAGGTCAGTTCCTTCTCCACCGTCTCCTCGAACAGCATGTGCTCGGGATGCTGGAATACCAGAATAATGTTCTTGGAAATCTGTGCCACGGATTTGCCTAAAATGGACTCACCTCTGTAATCCACTTCACCGCTTGTGGGCTTATACAGACCGTTTAAGTGTTTGACAAAGGTGGTCTTACCGGAACCGTTCTGTCCCAAAATGGCAACAATCTTTCCTTCCGGTACCTGAGCATTTACCTGTTTCAGACCGATAAATCCGTCGCTGAACTGCTTTACCAGATCCTTTACGCTGATAACCGGGTTAAAGCTTTCCGTAGCCGCCTCTTTTTCCAGACGGGGCTTTGCGGTTGCTCTGCCCGCAAGCTCCGCACGCGCCTGGTCCATATTGTAAAATAGCTTTACATCGGGAACCTTGGCGGAAAGTGCTCTGTATATTTCTACTTCCTGAGGAAGGATAACGCCTAATTTTTCCTGCAGCTCAAAATTTTGGAAAAACTCATCCCTGCTGCCGTCAAATACAACCTCGCCGTCCAAAATGCCGACTACATGGTCCACAATGCCGGCGGACCATACTAAGTTATTGTCCACGATAACAGTGGTGTTGCCGCTGTCTCTCAGTTCTCCTAAAATATCCTGCACCATCTTTTTACCGTTGGGGTCTAAGGAGCTTACCGGCTCGTCCATGATTAAAATATCGGGCTTCATGGCAAGTACGGAGGCGATGCAGACAGACTGGCGCTGTCCGCCGGAAAGGTTGTCCACACTTCTCTTGCGCAGGTACTGCAGCTTTAGAAGGTCTAATACATATTCCATGCGCTCTACGATTTCCGCCTGGGGCATGCCGATGTTTTCCAGACCGAAAGCAATGGCATCTTCCACGCCGTAACCGAACAACTGGTTTTCCGGATTCTGGCTGACCACGCTGACAAATGTGCCTTCGGGAACATCAAAACTTCCTTCCAGTTCGCCGTTTCCGATCAGCTTCGGAATAACCTGGCTGAAAATCTGCACCAAAGTGGATTTACCGCATCCGCTGGGGCCTACAATCGCGGTAACTTTTCCCTGTTCGATGGAAAAGCTTACGTTCTTCAGCACCTGCGGTCCGTCCGTCGTATATTTGTAGCTTATGTTATTAACTTTATATTCCATTATCGTCTCCTTACCCAGTAAAAAACAAGGGTATGCCACTTGTTCAACACCCTTGTTTCCCCACTTTTCCGAATTAACGTATAAATTTATTTCACTACATGTTGCCCTGTTTGTCAAGCCAATTTTCTAATGCTATATCTACTTTGGTTTCTTGCATTTTTCGCTTAATTTTCCCAGAAAATATCATCTTTTTCACGCAGTGTATACCTTATTAAAGCATTGTCGTTTAAGTTCTCGCGGTGCATGTCTATGGCGGTAATCTGATGACGGTCATACGCCGTGTAATAGTAGATGCCCTTGTCCGCATTGCAGCAGGAGGTGTAGATGGTAATTTCGTACTTGCCTTCCGCTACTTCGCAGCAGCCTCTCTGCTGGTCCACGGAGCCTAAAATATGGAAAAACTGGCTCACGCTTTCCTCTTCCGACTCTCCGGACAAAGAATGGGCTCTTACAAACGCCACCCTTGCAAAACGGGATGTGGAAGACAAATCCCCGGGCAGTCCCAGCGCGCCCATGCCTCTGCTATAGGTGGAAAGAGGAACATCCTTCCCAAAGGTGTTCTCCGGCTGCTTTTCCGACAGACCCATGTACTGATTTAGCAAAAACATCTGGGTCGGGAACGGCGGGTTGTTGGTAAGCACCCCTGCCGGATTGTCATACACATGCAGTCCGTCCTTCGTGCATTCCACAACGATACAGTCGTCTTTGTCCGCAATCATCCAGTGAAGCTGGGCAGCCGGAAACACATCGTTAAACGTGGTTCCCACTAAATTCATGCGGGCAAGCGCCTGCCTTGCTTCCCCTACATCCGCACATTTTCCTAATATATAAGGGATAAACTCAAACTGCGCTACATTTTCCCTGCTCTCTTCTATTTCCTGATAAGCAGCATTTCCCACAAAGTTAAGCCCCGCCATACAGAGTCCTTTTTCATTCATGGCATCATAATACAAAGGATAATCCGCCGTTGCCGCATCTTTGGGTACAAATTCCGCCGGCTGCTCCGCCACATGTGCCATACCGACTATAGCATAATGCCGGACACAAGGACCTATGTGCCGGAACGTAAAGGGATAGTTTCTGGGTGTCACCGTCACCTCATCCCCATAGGAAAATTCATAATCAAGGGTTCTTCCAAAATAAAAATCTTTTGTCTGGTACGTTGCCGCTGTACACATATCAATCACTCTTCTTTCTGTTTTTTTCTATTGCTTTATAAACTGCCTGCGTCCTTCTTTCCGGTTTTCTCCTGGCTTTTCGTTCCGCATGGCATCTGTGCTAACAGTATTGCCGCAAAAATAAGGGCACATCCCAAAAGCTGTCTGCCGTTTAACTTTTCTCCTAAAATAATCCAGCCCGCCAGTACGGAGAAAACAGACTCCAGACTCATAATCATGGAGGCAAGCGTCGGATTTAAGCCGTTCTGTCCCACAATCTGCAGGGTATATCCTACACCGCAGGAAAAGATGCCGGCATATAAAATGGCAATCCACGCGGAAGGGTTCATCAGTCCCGGCAGCCACTCGGCAAAGCCCGCCGCCGAATGCTTCATATCCACAAAGTACATGGGCACCATGCTGAGCAGTCCGCAGACAAGGAACTGGATACAGGACATTCTGACGCCGTCCACTTTGGGGGAAAAATAATCCACGGTTAAAATATGTACGGCAAAGAGAAAGGCGCATAAAAGCACCATCAAATCGCTGTTCTGGAAGGTCAGGCTGCCGTTCATACAGAGCAGGTAAAGCCCGCCTATGGTAATGAGCATGCCCACCCAGATGTTCCAGCCGCATTTCTTTTTTAAGAAAAGTCCCAGTATGGGAACCAGCAGTATATAGCATGCGGTCAAAAAGCCCGCTTTTCCGGATGCCGTACCCATGGTAATTCCCACCTGCTGGGCGCTGCTTGCTAAAAACAATGCCGTACCGCAGCAGATACCGCCCGTTATCAGGGTTTTCTTTTCTTTCTTTGTCTGTGGTCTCTTGCTGCCCAGACCCATTTTATCCAGTAAAAAGATAACCGGCACTAAAACGGCGCTGCCTACCAGGGAACGGATGCCGTTAAAGGAAAACGGTCCTACGGCATCCCCGCCCGTGCTCTGTGCCACAAACGCCACGCCCCAGATAAGCGCAGTCAGCACCAGTAAAAGGGAATTTCTGATCTGTCTGCTTTTCATGTTGTCAAATCCTCATCTTCTGTCATTCTTACTGTCCTGTCAGTATACTGCTATTCCTTTCTTCTTAGGAAAATAGCTTCCTTACTTCCTCTCCGTCAAATACCACCTTGTCCACATGCTCCACCTCGATGCGGTAAAGGGCATTGGCGGCGATGTGCTCCGCTGCCTGCTCTAAGTCACGGATGCCGGTGGTATTTTCAAACTGCTCCACCACGGCGGTAAGACCGTCCCCGGTCACCACACATTCGTTTTCCTGAAGGCCGATGCGCTTTAATACCTTGGGGAGGGAGAACCGGCTGAAAATAATCTTCTTTTCCTCTGCGGTGTAGTCGGGAATGTCAATCACCGCAAAACGGGACATCAACGGTGCACTTATCTGCTCCTTGTTGTTGGCGGTGGCAATGGGGTATACACCCACGGTGGGCACCATACACTCCATGTAGTTGTCCGTAAAGCCTAAGTTGTCAAGGAGGGTTAAAAGCACGTCCGCCGGGTTGCCGTTTCCTTTGCCGGAGGCTGCCTTGTCCAGCTCATTGATAATAAATACCAGATTGGACTCGCCCGCCATGGAGAAAGCTTCCATAATGATACCGGGCTTGGCATTGGCATAAATACGGGAGCTGCCGGTCAGCTGCTCCGGGTCGTTAATGGAGCTCATATCCAGTGTTGTCCAGGGCAGCTTCAATATTCTTGCCACCGCATAGGCTATCTGGGACTTACCGGTGCCTGCCGGTCCCACCAAAAGCAGACCATATGCTGGAAGAGTATGGGTACGGTTAATCTGGATAATGGTTTCCATAATACGCTGCTTTACTCTCTCCATACCGTAGAGCTCTTCGTCCAGAATGCGCCTTGCTTCCACAGGGTCGATGGCTTCAAAATAATTGCTCTTCCACTGTACGTTCATCATAATGGAAAGGGCACGCTGGGCATGACGGCGCTCCTCGGGGGAAACCTCATTGGAGCGGGCTACCGCTAAGTTTCTCCTTGCCCAGAGTCTGATATTGTCGGGCAGCGTTCTGCCGGCACAGGTCATAAAATCGGAAATGCTCTGCAGGCTGGTAAGCTTCATTTCGTCGCCCACTTCGTCCGCTTCTTCGTCCTCTTCCACTTCTTCTGCGGCGCTGCTGGCTAAAAGTCTTTCAATCATAAACTGTAAAAAACCGTCCTCTGCGGAAAGCTTGGTGCCGCCTCCGAAGGTAGTTTCGCGGATTTTGTAAACGGCATAGCCGTCCTCGGTGTTCTGACCGGAAAGCCTTACATGGATGTGGTTTTCTCCCAGCCATTTAATGAGGCTTACAAACCGGGCATCCACCTTTAAGATGTCCGCCACGCAGGTTCCTCCGTTTTCCTTGAATTCAAAAGCCGTCTGCCTGGTCTGATTGGTAAAAAGTCCCATTGCATGATGGGGATGCTTCTTTTCCTTGTTGGCAAGCACTAAAATCGGCTCTTCCGGTGTCTTTTCCTTGGCACCGGATAAAAAGGTTGTATACGTGCAGATAACCTCCGTTTTTTCTCCCGGAGTGTTGCTGAAATCAAAAACAGGCATAAAATCCTCCTTATGTATATGGCCCTGTTTCCCATCATAAGGCCGTAATTATTTTTATTATAGCAAAAAATTGCCGTAAGCACTATGCCTACAGCGATTTTTTTGAAAGTTCAGGGAGTTTTATTTATCTGCTAAAAGGTCCTGATCCCAGCCTACCTTAATGAAGTAGCCGCCAAAGGTATTGTTGAATACATCTTCGGTTGCCTGGGACTGGAAGGCAGCTACTACCTTGCGGTAAACTTCTGCCTTTTCAGGGTCCTCTAAGTCAGCGCTTCTTACAGCAATCAGATTCCAGTATGCTTCTTCGTCCAGAACGGTATCCTTATAGATAGCTTCTTCTGTCTTTAAGCCGAAGTCCAGTGCATAGTTGCCGTTTACGATAGCTGCGGTTACATCGTCCAGTACGGAAGGAATGGTGTTTGCCTTCAGTTCCTTGATGGTGAAGTTTACTTTGTATTCCGCAATGTCATCCACAGTGGGGTTAAATCCGGCATCTTCCTTTAAGGTAATGAGACCTGCTGACGCCAAAACCTTGATGGCACGTCCGCCGTTTGTTACATCATCGGGAATGGCAATGGTGTCGCCGTCCTTGATTTCGTCTACGGAAGAAACCTTGTGGGAATACAGGTTCAGGGGAATGATGAAGGTGTAGCCTGCCGGCTCGATTGCATAGCCGTGCTGCTCTAATTCAGTGTCCAGATAAATGTGATGCTGAAAGGCATTCAGGTCGATATCGCCACTGTTTAAGGCATTGTTAGGGGTTACATAATCGGAAAACTGTACGATTTCCAGGTTGATGCCCTCATCCTTTAAGGAATCCTGCGCCGGTTTCCAGAGGTCTTCGTAAATGGCGCCTACCACACCGATTTTTACGGTAACGGCGTCTGCGGATATGTTCTCCTTGCTGCCGCATCCGGTGAATACGGTGGCAAGGGATGCGAGTGTCAGTGCAAGTGCGATAATTTTTTTCAATTTCATGTTTTTCCTCCTGCAATGTGTCCGAATTGTCGTTTCAACTTATGTACACATTATGCATGAAGAAAACCTATCTGTCCAATATGCTAAGTAGATATTCAGTTATAGGATGAAGCTATAGCTTATTCCGCCGTTTCCTTCTCAATCTATGTCAGAGCCGGCACATCATTGTCACCGGAAATTTTCTCCGCATAATGAACGGACTGCATGGCATCCTTGGCGTAATAATCCGCTCCGATCATATCCGCGTATTCCGGGGTCAGAACGGCGCCTCCTACCATAACCTTACAGCCGGGTACCTTTTCCCGCAGCTGCTTTATGGTTTCTTCCATACTTGCCACCGTAGTCGTCATCAGGGCGCTTAAGCCCACCAGATGCGCTCCGGATTGCTGCACCGCTTCCACAACCGCTTCCGGCGGTACATCCTTTCCTAAATCTATTACATCGAATCCGTAATTTTCCAAAAGCACCTTCACGATGTTCTTGCCGATATCGTGGATGTCTCCCTTTACCGTGGCAATCACCACAGTGCCTTTCTTTTCCTGTCTGGTTCCCGTGCTTTCCACATACTCCTTGATGGCGGCGAAGCCTGCTTTGGCTGCCTCTGCGCTCATCAAAAGCTGCGGCAGGAACATGGTTCCTTTTTCAAATGCCTGTCCCACAACGTCAAGCGCCGGTATCAGTTCCCCGTTTATTACGTCCATGGTGTCCCTGCCGGACGCCAATGCTTCCTTCGTGCCGCGGTATGCCTGCTCCTTCAGACCCTTCACAATGGCATTCTGCAGGGCGGGCATACTGCCAGCCGTGCCGTTTCCACCTGCTGCGCCCGCGCCTGTGCTGCTGCCAGCCGCTCCGTTTCCGCCTGCTGCTGCGGTGTTGCCCTCCATGCTGTTTACGGTGCCGGCGGTGGTTCCATTGCCACCGGCAGCTCCTGCCGGAGCCAGGGTTGTAACAGTCTGAAGTGCCGCATATTTTTCTATATAATTCATGCACTGGGAGTCAAAGCCGCCCAGCACGCAATAGGTATCGTATGCCTGCCGCATGGATGCCACATTGGGATTGATGATGCCGGCAGAAAGTCCGGCGCTCATAGCCATGGAGAAAAATGCCGCATTTAAAATTTCCCTGTGGGGCAGTCCGAAGGAAATATTGGACACACCCAGTACGGTTCTGCCGCCCTGCTCCTTGATTTTCTTTACGACATCCAGTGTGGTTCCGGCGGAGGTATCATCCGTGCTCATGGTCATGGTCAGGGCATCTATTACAATATTTTTCCGCTCAATGCCATAGCTTTCCGCAGTACGGTAGATTTTCTCCGCAATGGCAAGACGCCCCTCGGCTGTCGTGGGAATACCGGCTTCGTCCAGAGTCAGTCCCACCACCACTCCGCCGTATTTCCGTACCAGCGGAAAGATTTCCTTCATAACCTCTTCCTTACCGTTTACGGAGTTAATCATGGGCTTTCCGTTGTAAATACGCATTGCCGCTTCCATTGCCTCTGCATTGGTGGTGTCAATCTGCAGTGGAAGGGGCAGGATGCCCTGCAGCTCGTAAACTGTCTGCTTCATCATCGCCACTTCGTCAATTTCCGGCAGTCCTACATTGACGTCCAGAATATCGGCTCCGGCATCCGCCTGCTTTACGCCCTCTTCGAGAATATATTCCATATTATTGTCACGGAGTGCCTGCTTGAATTTAGATTTACCGGTAGGATTAATTCTTTCCCCGATAATCGCAGGTTTCCCGCCAAGAAAGACTGCTTTGGAATAAGAAGTCACAATAGTATCGCCCTTCTTTGTAAGAGCCTTCGGTACAAAGTCCCTGCATTTTTCCGTCAATGCCCTGATATGGGCGGGAGTGGTACCGCAGCAGCCACCGGCAAACCAGGCGCCCATGGCAATAATCTCAGCCATATCCTCCGCAAATTCCGCCGGGTCCACATCGTAAACGGTTCTTCCGTTTTCTACTCTCGGAAGTCCCGCATTGGGCATAATAATGAGTGGAACGGACGCAAACCGCGCCAGTCTTTCAAAAATGGGCTTCATCTGCTTTGGACCGAGACCGCAGTTGATACCAAGGGCATCCACCCGGAGCCCCTCGAGAAGCGCCACCACGTTTTCCGGGGAAGCGCCGGTCAGAAGCTTGTGTCCTTCGTCAAATACCACGGTTGCCATAACCGGCAGGCTGCTGTTTTCCTTTGCCGCCAGCACTGCTGCCTTTAATTCATAGGTATCGCTCATGGTTTCGATTAAAATAAGGTCTGCTCCGGCTTTCTCTCCTGCCCTTACCACTTCTGCATATACAGAAACCGCCTCTTCAAAATCAAGCGTTCCCATGGGCTTTAACAGCTTTCCGGTGGGACCCATATCCAACGCCACATAGGCTTTTTTCCCGCTTTCCCGGACCGCTGTTTTCGCATTGGCAATTCCGGCTGCAATAATCTCGTCCAGATTGTCATACTTGAAACGGTTGGCTCCGAAGGTGTTCGCCAGAACAATGTCCGCTCCCGCCTCTAAATATTCCCGGTGAATACGGATAAGCTCCTCAGGTTTTTTTAAGTTCCAGGTTTCCGGCAGTTCACCCTGCTTAAGCCCTTTTTCCTGCAGAAGAGAACCCATGCCCCCATCAAAGAAAAGCATTCTTTTCCCAAATTCATCTCTTATATTCATACTTTCCATCCCTTTTTCTGTCAGACGGCTCAAGCTGCTCCGTCCAATCCGTACTTTTCCTGTCTGTTCTCTGTTTATACGGCGCTGTCACCCATGCGGCAGACGCCCATAAATGCCGTCACGGATTTTTCCGGCAGCATGATATTTCCTTCCGATAAAAAAATACCGGCATATTTTCCGGCATTCAGTACATTTAAAAAATCCCGCTGTATCTGCAGGGATAAATCACCGAAGCCCGGACTGAACCGGGGACGCAGTGTCAGTCCCTCCGTCTGCAATTCCTCTTTTATCCGTTCCTGGCATCTATCGCAGTATTCTTCCATCACCGTCGCCGCCACCGCCTGCATGACCGCCGCTTTACTGACCGCTATTTTACTGTAACGGGCAATTAGCATATCCGCACCGTTTCCAAGCGTTGCCGCAAAGAAAATCACCTCTTTGCAGTCATGCAGGTTTTTGGACAATGCCCTGCTGTGCAGGGTAAGTCCCGCCGTCCGGATTTCTCCTTCCGGCTTTAAGACAAGCGGATATCTTGCCGTCAGGTGTCTGGGCTGTATGCTGTCCCAAAGCTCCTTTGCACATCCGCCGATGAGTCCCTGCACCGTTTCATCCGGCAGCTGCTTTCCGTAGCCTAAATACCGGCGAACTTCTTTCTTAAAATATTCCGTTTCCAAGAACGGCTGTCCGATTAATTCTTTACCCATCATATCTGTCTTACAATGTCGGAGAGATTGTCAAGGATGCCCTTTGCCACCTCCGGCTTATTCATGGAATAAACGTGGATGTGCCTGATGCCGTTGGCAATCAGGTCAATAATCTGGTCCGTGGCATAGGCAATACCCGCCTGCTGCATGGCTGCCGGATTTTCACCGAAGCAGTCCACAATGCTGCGGAAGCGTTCCGGTACGTTGCAGCCCGACAGGCGTACCGCATTTTCCACCTGATTGGCTCTGGTAATAGGCATGATACCGGGAATAACCGGCACTAAAATGCCCGCCTCTCTCGCCTTATATAAAAAGTTATAGAATATATTGTTGTCAAAAAACATCTGGGTGGTCAGGAACTCACAGCCTGCGTCCACCTTCTTTTTGAGGTTTTTAATATCCTCTTTTTTGTTTGTGGAATCGGGATGTCCCTCCGGATAGCAGGCGCCGCCCACGCAGAAATCGCCGTATTCCTTAATGGTTGCCACCAGTTCGGAGGCATAATGGTATTCCTTAAAAGGGTCGCCGTCAAAATCCTTCGGTCTGTCCCCACGGAGCGCCAGAATATTTTCAATGCCTGCCTCCTTCATTTCGGAAAGAGCCGTTCTGATATCCTCTTTTCCCGCTCCCACACAGGTCAGGTGGGCAATGGTGGTTACGTTCTCCGCTTTCTGGATTTCCTCCGCAATATGCAGTGTATTGCCGCGGTTGCTGCCGCCTGCCCCATAGGTCACGCTCATGTAATCGGGATGCAGCGCCGCCACACCCAGAGCTGCTTTTTTCACGGACTCAGAATTAGCGGTGGTCTTCGGTGGAAACACCTCAAAGGATATGGTGGTTTTGTCCTCGCGTAATATATCTGAAATCTTCATGTGTTTCTCCTTATTTTATATATCGCCGGATCCTATTCCCTGAAAATATGGTAGCAATAGCCCTCTGTTTTTTTACTCTCGTACATAGCCCCATCGGCATCCCTGTAAATCTGGTCAAAGGAAATCTGCTCATCCTCATGGCTGAATGCGGCTCCGAGGCTGATATAAATTTTCCGTCCCTTCATTTCGGGTATTATGATTTTTGCGAATTCGCCAAAAAGCCTTTCGATAAAAAACGGTGCCTGCTCCTTCTTCATGTCCGGTATGTACAGAGCAAACTCGTCCCCACCGAGTCTCATTACAATATCATCCTTACGGCATGTCTTCTGTAAGGTCTCCGCCACGGCAACAATGACCTCATCCCCCACAATATGACCGTAAGTATCGTTGATGGATTTGAATTTATCACAGTCAATCAGACAGAACAGACCTTCCGTTTTTTTCTGCAGAAATGCCGTTACCCTCTGCTCACCGCTGCCTCTGTTGTAAAGTCCTGTCATGGAGTCCGTTTCCGACAGATAAAGAAGCCTGTTCTCCCGGCGTTTTTCCTCGTCGATGACCTCCACACAATACATAACCCGCAGAAGTTTTCCATCCTTATCGGTATCCGCCTTGATAAATCGTTCTCTGCACCAGCCGGATATACTGCATACAAATTCATGTGCCAGAGTATTGGTCCCCGCCATGCGTTCTTCCAGGGTGGAAAGATCCGTAAATGCCAGCATGCTTTCGTTATATTTATCCGAACAGAGTGACTCCACCACATGGGCAATCTGTTTTGAAAAATTATCCGCATCCTTAGTCTGCATGCAGGCATCGATTTCCGGAACACTTTTTATTACCCGGAAAACGCCGGTCTTTACATTGATGATATACATGGTCATATAAATTTCCGCCAGCGTCGCATAACTGCTCAGTTTAGCCGCCTCGTTGGACTTACGGAAGGAATTGCGCAGTTTTAACAGAGAGATAAGCAGAGTGGCAATCATATCAAGGAAACCTGAAATACTCTCCATATTTCCGATGGGCGGATTGTCCACGCCTACAAATCCACGGATTTCGTCACGATAGCGCAGCGGAATGACCACTAAGCTTTCCACGTTCTGTACATTCAGAATGTCATAGGCAGAAGGATAGGTGTCTTTTAAGACCTTCACGCTGGGGATTACCACGCTTTCTCCCTTTTCAAAGCTTTCGTACCACCAGTCTATAATATCGAAATCCACATTCTGCAGCATATCCTTCTGCGGCAGGATGCCTTCGTTACACCATTCATAGGTGTTGTTCGTTACCTTTTTCTTTACATTGTCTTCAAAAATATAGATCCTGTCCGAACCTATATGCTTGCCGAAGAACTCAATAAATTCGTTTATCTGTTCATCCGGTATGTCATATTCCAGTGCAGACCGCAGAGCTTCATTGATGATCAGCTCATACTGTATATTTTTCATACTATTTCCTCTTCTTTTGTTCCCCTGTATTTTCCGGCTCGTCTCCCCCCGGAAGCCAAACATCCATATATATTTTATCATATGCTTTTTCAATGGACAATGCAAACTATTTGATGTATTTTATCCTGATTTTTTATCCGGATTTTGACGAATAATTTTCTGTCCGTGAAGAGGAAAAAACCACCACGTAGAAAACGGCAATAAAAAAAACGGCCGTCCGGTAAACCATCCACCGGCAATGACGGCCGCTACCCCCTGCTCCCCCATCCGG
>JABLTO010088334.1_pt1 | contig 55572 bp, 68 predicted proteins | sample 7160091 | NCBI WGS metagenome assembly JABLTO01 (sample SAMN14651225, study PRJNA627086) | human gut metagenome | isolation source: feces | host: Homo sapiens
AGTTCAAATGGACAGGCATTTATGCTGCCGAAGATCATCCGTACCGGCATACACCGGTATGAGGGAACAGGAGTGAGAAAAACAGAAATGGCTACACAGTACAGAAAAGCATACGTCCCGGTTACGCTGGATTGCTGTCTACGAGGACACGAGAGGTCATGCGACAGCATAAAGCGCCGTACTCTGTGGGTGATATTGCTCAACGCGCGCGGCACGCCCTCACCTTTTGGACTTGGAAAAATAAACGAATTTTCTTTCGCGTTAGGATGCTCCGCCGCACGATAACGTTTCAGCTCTTCGGCGACAAACGGAATTATTGGGATTGTGCGCATACTCTCGTCTGTTTTAGATGTTTCAACTTTTAGGCCGTTTTCTTTCGTATATGTAATGTTGCGGCTAATGTCAATTGTACATCTGTTGAAATCAATATCATGCCACTGAAGCCCTAACAACTCGCCGCGCCGCAAGCCGCTTGTAATTAGCAAGTAAAGCATACACTTGAAATCAGCGGGCTGCTGCGGCAACAATGCGAAAAACTTTTTGGCCTCATCAGGCTTGAGCGCGCACACCTTCTTTTTCGTTAGTTTTGGACAATCAATTTTGCGCATGGGATTTTTCAATATATATTCCTCATCTTCCGCATAGTTGAATATCAAAACAAGAATACAGTACGAATGGCGCACGGTTTTGTCTGAGATAGGATTGCCACGCTGTGTGCGGCACGTCATCCGCAAATAAATCAAAAATTTCTGTGTGTCAGTTGACGTGATTTCCTGAATGTATTTGCCTTTGAAATGCTCAATAATGCGCTTTAGCGTGGCACGATAAAATTCAACCGTTGACTGCTTGTGCTCGCCGTCATTGATGCACAGCGGGAACTACACGTCATTTACGAACTGCGCAAATTCAGTTCGTTTGCTGTCAATCTCACGTTCCCGCACGCGTTCGGGCTGTTTGACATCTAATTCGTATTCAGTGCTGGCTTCTTTCTCCCACTGTGCTGCCGCCCTCTCTGCGGCCTTGCGTGCTCTTGAAGGAATAAGTCCGTCAGGGACGTGCCACGTTGTGTAGCGCAATATCTGTTTTCCATCGTCCGTCCTGCCGACACATGACTTGAATTTGTAAGCCACGATTTTGCCGTTCTTGCTTTTTGGTGTGATAGTTGCCATTTTTCCATCCTTTCTAACGCAGTCACAGCAAGCATTTCAGCGGCTTTTGTGTTACCATTTGTGTTCCTTTTACACATTATGGCAGAAATGCGCCCTATAAGTCAGAAAATGCCATCACGCCCACGTGAACTTTCACGCCCAAAACAAAAAGAAAAAGTGCTGAAACCTGACGATTTCAGCACTTTTGAAGCTGGTGCGCGAGGCGGGACTTGAACCCGAATTTTAAAGCATATAAGCATTGAAAAACAAAGGAAAAATTTCTCCGTTCGGAAAAGCATTCGTAAAATTAAAAGATTCGCTTTGCATATTCGAGCATCCAGACACCCTGCTGCTGCAAGGTCAGGCACTTTTCAAAGTCTCGGCGCATAGTCTCAAGATCTATTCGTTCAAACAATTCGCCGATTTCTTTGTCAATCTCCGGGGTGGCCTTGTGCATCGCATGGAGTTTCTGCACATACTGGCTCGCAAGCCGGAGGGGGAAGCGCTGGGCTTCTGCGATGTCCGCCTCGTTGCGGGACTTGGTTGCCGCGTAGCAGACGGCAAATATACCGGCTGCGGCCTTGATCTCATCGTTTGTCAAGGTTGTTTCTCCTTCCGCGTCGAGGGAGGCTAGCAGCACATCCTCGACATAATTTGTGATACTGCGGTTTTTGCTTGCGGCGGCTTCAGCGAGCCGCGCTTTGACTTCTGGCGTGATCCGGATATACAGACGTTCGGTTTTTCCTGCCATAGGGTATCTCCTTAATCTTGCTTCCCGCAATCGGCGGAGCCGCCTGTGAGCTCCTGAAGCCTCTGTTTTGCGCGGGCATAGCGGGCGGAATCAATAATGTCTGGGACGTAGCCGTACCCACCCTCGTTATACACGTCGTTCCAGCGCTTGCGGCGGCTGGCAGCTTCTTCCGGCGTCGGGATATCCGGCTGCCGTTCGGCTTTGCGGATAACATTTTGGTACCACTCAATATCTTCTTGACGCTCCTTCGCTTTCTTTTCGGCTTCCCGTTGGGCGTTCAGACTTACAACCCAATCCCATTCCTCGTCGGAGATCTCGTAGCACCGGTTGCCGCAGCTGGGGAGCGCCCAGTAATCGCGGGTCTTCCATTCTGCCGGGATGTCCCAGTATTTGACGTAGGGGACAGGCGCACGGTTGCCAGTGCCAAAAATCAGGCCGTCAGCCCATCCCGCGCAATGCTGCGCCTTCTCTTCTTCGGTCGGAAGCCGGACTTCAATCAATTCGTTGGGGTATGGACCAAACTCTGCGAATACTTTCATTTTTTTGCTCCTCCTTTTGTTATCTTGGCTACATTGTACGCCTTTTGTGCGTACAATGTCAACAGGCGAGGCGCACAAAAGGCGTATTCAAAATTTGTGCAGATTGACAAGCGTACAGGGGCTAACGTTCCCATGCTTTGCGCTCTATATCCTTCACCGCCTCGATGCCGGGGCGGGCTTTTTTTATCTCCTCGAACCGCTTTATTGCGGCGTGGCGCTCTTTGCCGGGGAACACTTCCGTTTCCGTCTCGGTCTCCGTTCCGTCGGCGTATGTGGTGATATGTCGGATATAATACTTGATGCCGCTGTATCCGTTATACCGTTCAAGCTTTACGCGGTCTTTGCTGGGCATTGTGGCAAGGGCGTTATATCTGGCGGCGAGGTCTTGCCGGTACTCTATAAGCTGCGTTGCCAGGCGCTTGCACTCTGCGATCAGCTCCGCGGCGCGGCGGTCGTAGTCCCTGATCTTGCCGAAGCTGTCGCAGGCTTCAGGGCTTTTCAGGTAGCCCCAAATCCTTATTTCCGCTTCACGGCTGGGGCTGCCGTAACGGCTGAATAACTCGTCCTTATAGCTCATGTCAATTCCTTTCTGCCCTCGTGACCTCCGGGGCGGGCTGTGGTGTTAGCGCTTGGCGCTCAAATCGCGGAGGTTGGGGCAAAGGGCAAGGCCGCCGTCAATACGGGGGACGCGCCTATATGCTCCGCGGTGCGGGCAATTTTCACGGGTGCAATTCGCGCAATAACACGCGACATATTCTTCATAGCTCATTTTCCATGCTGTGCGGGTTTCAAATTCTTCTTTCGTAAACATTTTAATCTTCCTTTCTTAGCGGGGGACGGCTCACGCCGTCGCCCCTATTCTTTCAAAGCCGCTGGACTCGTGCCCGGCGCGGTCTATTATCTGGCTGCCGTACTTGCTGCGGATCTCGCCCATGCTCCGACCACCGCGCCGCCAGCCGTGCGAGTCCTCCGCATGCCGCCAATACCAGAGCTTTTTATTATTACTCCAACGGCATCCGGAAGCCTTCAGCGCCTCTTTATGCTCGCGGGTATTGCCGCCGATCCATAGCCAGCACCCGCACAGCTCTATTTCGAGGCCGTCGAGCTTCAAAAGCTTTTCGATGATGCCGCGGAACTCCTCCGGGCTTTCGGTCGTCTGGTGTTCCTGGTCGTGCGTCGCGTTCCAGCCGTGTTTCAGCCGCTCGAAAATTTCGTCATGCTCGGCGTTGATTGCCTTCATTGTCTCGGTGTCGCCGCCCCTGTCCGGATGATACTGCATCGCCAAGCGGCGGTACTGCTTCTTGAGTTCGTCAAAGCTGCTGACGTTAACAAAGTATTTCATGTGTTCATGTCCTTTCTATTTTCAGCATACATACTGTGTATGCCTTTATGATTGAGGGTCAATTAAGACCCTCGTTTTTTAACTTTTCTATTGCTGTGCGGAATAGCTCCGTTGTGCCGTACTTAGTCTTGTTCTTGTCAATAAAAGCAATCAGATCGGCGTCATCATCAATTCGGAGCTGGACTTGATACCGCTTGTAATTTGCTTTCATCCATCGGGTTTTTGCTTCGCTGCTCGTTTTACCTATTGACTCCGCCTCCTTGCAGTGCTATAATGTTAACCACAAAGGGCGATGACGTTTTACGTCAGCTCAGTAGTTAATGATTCCTTTTAGAACCGTCACTTGCCGGAGTGGCGGTTCTGCTTTTTTATCCGTACAGTTACTGTATATCCGAGGATATGTAACGTAATGATAATCGGCATGTGCTCACCCCCTTTCGGGTGGTGTAGCTGACCGCCTCGCCCCTTGCTTGATGCGAATATAGCATACACACTGTGTAACTGTCAAGCCCCCTTTTACACGTTTGGAGATATGCACAAAAACAAAGCTTGTAAATTGTGCATTATGCAAGAGTGACCCGCCGCGCGTATCTGGTCGTTATCTATTCGTTATCCTGCACGGGATTATATATATTATACAGGGGATCGCAGGCCGAGCCGCGCCCCGTAGGGGATATATTATTCTCTTCAGATATGCACGGGGGATATATTATATACTAGATATATACAAGAGAATATATAGAGAGGAGGAGCGAAGATATATAAACTATAAAGGGAGGTCGCGCGCGCGGGAGGGCAGGCGTTGACATTTTGGGCGCGTTTTCGGCGATTGTGACAACTGCACAAAGTTTTTACTTGACGTTTGTGCAATGTGGCGATATATTGGGAGCGAGAAGGCAAAGAGCGGCGCGAAGTTCGCACAATACCTATTATGCGAACCAAAACATTAGACAAAATGCCCGAAGTGTACAAAAGAGAGTGCCGCCTGTGTGCCTGGCTGTGCTTGTGTGCGGCGTTCCGGCTGTTTTATGTCTGCCTGTTATCATTCAATCAGGAGGGCGGGCGGCGCAGGCGGGGCGCGGGGCAATAAGGCAGGGCGGGCGCGGTGTGCGTGTGCTTTCAGATGCAGGCGTTTCCGGCTTGGCTGCCCTCCATGGGTGGCGGAAAAAGGGCGGGTACGCGCGCCGAGAGGGGCGTATATATACCACACACGTTTCAGAGAAGCTTCCCGAAATGGGGTGGGGTAGGAGAAAACAGGGGGTAGGGTCTTTGGAAAAGGCGGCGAGAAAAAATTATAAGCCCTCTGCGGAAGCGCTGGTAGAGGACGGATGGATCATGTGTCCGAAATGCAGGGCGAAGCTCGGACGGGCTGAGTATGGCGCGGTGGGCAAGGGGATAGTTCTCTATTGCCGTGGGCGTGACTGCAAGATGCCGGTGCGTGTAAAATTGTGACGTAGGCTGCGGGGGAGTCTTTCTTCCTTTCGCTTTCCCGCACTGCGGAGGGGCGGACAATGCCGCCCCTTGTATAAGCTGGTATAGCTCAATGGAAGAGCGGCTGCTTCGTAAGCAGCCGGTTGAGGGTTCAAGTCCTTCTGCCAGCTCCATATAGCTTTATAGCTCAGTTGGCAGAGCACCGCGACTATCTGCGGAGATACCGGTTCGAGTCCGGTTAGAGCTTACCGCCGGCGGTTGAGCGTGAGAAACCGCGAGGAGCTGTCCCTCATAAAAACAGTTTGACTTGCTCGGAGCCTCTGGCCAGCGGTACAAGCAAAGGGCAAGGCTATCCGAAAGGCGTGAAGTCCTTCGCCTTGCACGGACGGCATTTCGATTTGGTCACGCGATGCGGTTCGATTTCTGAGGCAGTTATACCGCAGCACAGCGGCGGCGGGGCGTGTGACCGATGCACGTTGCCTCTGTGCGTTCATATAGCAGAGAGAGTGCTGGTGCTCCTCCGGGACTCATAATTCCGGCTACGTCGGTTCGATTCCGGCCTCTGCTACCACACGCGACGTAGGTTTGTGCTCTCCTTTCTATCAAGAAGCGGCGCCGTAGGAAGCCGCTCCGCACAGCGCAGCTGCTGCGGCTCCGTCTGGAATGACGGCAGGCAAATAAGAGCTGGCAGTGAGGCTATAAGCCGCCAGCCGAACAGGCCGTGAGCCATTGACGAAGCATTGAAAAGTGCTTTGCCGGTGGCTCACTTTCTTTTCAGGGAGATAAGCGGTTGAAGAAGAAAGCGCCCGGAAATGTAAATATCGAGTGGGATCCGGGCGAGGTCAACCCGAAGCAGAAAGAATTCCTCGACAGTCACACGCTGTTCACCTGTTACGGCGGAGCAAAGGGCGGCGGCAAGGCCACGACCAATGACACGCCGATCTGCGTTCCCGATGGCTGGAAGCCGATGGGGGACATCCGCCTCGGCGACGATGTTATCGGGGCTGACGGGAAGCCGTGCAAAGTGACCGGCGTTTATCCGCAGGGTGTAATTCCGGTTTGGAGGATCACGTTTGCCGACGGCGGGACGATAAGGGTTTCGGGGGAACACCTCTGGAAAGCAAGGATAACAGGCAAGCCGTACAAGGTGCGCGGCAAGCGCTATACCCGCGGCAGGTGGGAAATACTCACCACTGAGCAGATACTCGCTCAGATGGGCAGACTCAGGAGCAACCAGAGCGTTGTAATACCGCTGTGCAGCCCCGTGGAGTGGCCGAAGGTCGATCTTCCGATACCGCCGTAGACATTGGGCGCTTTGCTTGGCGACGGTTCGATATCGACGAGCAATGTTCAGATGACGATAGCGGAGAGTGAACTATACGAAAACCTGCTCGCCGACGGGTGCGACATTGTGAAGTGGAAGGGCAAGTACCAGTACGGCGTTCGTGGAATACAATCGCGGCTGCGCTCTCTGGGGCTGCTTGGAGCGACAAGCCACACGAAGAGAATTCCGGCAGTGTACCTGAACGGATGCGTAGACGACAGACTCGCGATACTGCAAGGGCTGATGGACACGGACGGTTACGCTGACACTCGCGGGCATTGCTCGTACTGCTCCGTTAACCGAGGTTTAGCGGACGACGTGCAGTATCTTGTGCGTTCGCTCGGCGGCAAGGCCAGCGTGACAGTAAAGAACCGCAAAAGCGGGCTTTCATACGAAGTGAATATCCGTATGCCGGACAGCGGGATAACAAACGCGAGACTGTTCCGCCTCAAGCGCAAAGCCGACAGGTGCAGGGACAAAGCATACAACGGCGGCATAAGCGATGTTACGCGCCGCATTGTTTCAATTGAACCGGACGGCGAGGCCGAATGCACCTGCATAAGCGTAGATAACGAGGAACGGCTGTACATTGCAGACGGTTTCACGGTCACGCACAACACGCATATCGTCAGGATAAAGGCGATAGGCGCGGCGCTGGTGGGTTATCCGGGGATAAAGATACTCATAATGCGAAAGACGTATAACGAGCTGGAGGAAAACCACATCCGGCCGATACTGCGCATGGTGAGTCCGGAGCTGTTCAGCTACAACAACACATCGCACTTGATGACCTTTGAAAACGGGTCAACCATCAAATTCGGCCATTGGAGCGGAGAGGAGAGCTTCAACGAGTACAACGGCCTTGAATACGACTGGATTTTCATAGACGAGGCGACGCAGTTCACGGAGCGCGCCTTCAACTTCCTCGGCGGCTGTCTGCGAGGCGTGAACGACATTCCGAAGCGGATGTACCTGACGTGCAACCCCGGCGGCGTAGGTCATGCCTGGGTCAAGCGGCTCTTCATCGACAGGGACTTCAAGCGAAGCGCGAACCCTGAAGAGGACGAGAATCCGGACGATTACACCTTCATCTTCGCAAAGGCGGAGGACAACACCTTCCTGCTCAAGTCCTCGCCCTTGTACCTGAAGAACCTAGCCCAGATGCCGGAGGAGCTTCGGCGCGCTTACCGTGACGGCGACTGGGACAGCATCGGTGGGAACTACTTCCCCGAAATGCTTAGTGGACGGAACGTGACGGCTCCGTTCAAGATACCGCAGCATTGGACGCGCTACCGCTCGTTTGACTACGGCCTTGATATGTTCGCCTGCTTCTGGTGGGCAGTGGACGAGGACGGGCGCTGCTGGTGCTACCGCTCGTTTGAGCATGAGGGGCTGATAGTAAAGGACGCGGCGAAGGCTGCGCTTGACCACACCCTTGCAAATGAGCAGATCATAGCGACATACGCGCCGCCCGATATGTGGAACCGGCAGAAAGAGACCGGCAAGACAATGGCGGAGCTGTTTCTCCTGAATGGCGTGAACATCGTGAGGAGCGACAATAACCGCGTACAGGGGCACATGGTCATGAAAGACATGATGGCTCCGATAGCGCTGAAAGACCCATACGTACAAAGCCTTTACCCCGCGGGGCAGGCTCCGGACAGACTGCCGGGGCTGATGTTCTTCGACGGGTGCAAGAAGGCAATCAGCGACCTGAAGGCGATACAGCAGGACGACAAGAACCCGAACGACTGCGCGAAAGACCCGCACGAGATAACCCACACCGTTGACGGAATACGTTATTTCTGCGTGACGCGGGTTATAAGCGGCGAAGCCCTGCCGGAGCTTCAGCCGGAGGACGACGAGGACGAGGACGGCGACAGCTACGAGCATTATATGTGCGGCGGCAGTGCCGACGCGAGATATTTACTGTGAGGTGACACGATGGCAAAACCCGGCCCGAAGAGAAAATAGGACAGCCCTGACAAGCTGCGGGCGGCTGTCGAGGCCTACATAGAGAAGTGCGAGGCGGAGGGCATTTTCCCCGACGAAGCGGGAATGAGGCTTGAGCTTGGCGTTACGGCGCAGACCCTCGACAAATACTGCAAGGACGAGAACGCGGATGGGAAAGAGTTCCGCGAGATACTTTCGTGGGCGAAGGATAAGCGCGAAAGCTACCTCGTGCGGAAGATGACCAGCGACAACAAGGCGGCGCAGGGCTGTCTCAATGCGCTGAAGCAGCCGTCAAACGGCGGCTACATAGACCGGCCTGCCGACTCCGGCGGCGAGCGGAAGCTCACGATAAACCTTGTGGGAGTGGGCGGAGAGAGCGCCTTCAAGTAAGGCGCGTATATGAGCCGGTGGCAGAATGGGATTGCGGCTGACTCTAAATCAGCTGCCTGACGGCGGAGAAGGTTCGATTCCTTCCCGGCTCACCAGAAAAAAAGGAGATTACATTGCTGACTATCATACTTATCTTAATCTTTGCCGTGGTCTTCGTGGGCGCGCTTGCTGTTCTGTACCACAGCCTCTCAGGTAAAGCGGAAGAGGAAGACATGCTGGAACAGGTGGCGCGCCTTGCGAGAGCGCAGGAGCGGTTAAACACGCGGCTCGAAGAGCTGGAAGAGCAGGTGTCGGGGCAGAAGGGCGGCGAGCTTGACGAGATAAAAAGACGGCTCGAAGAGCTGGAGAGCGACACTGCGGGAGGCAACGCGGCGCTTGACCAGATGTTTCTCGCGGGGATCAACGGCATTATGAATTACGGCATGAAGGACGCAGTAAAGCGAGGCTGATAAATGGGACAGTTTGATATTTTCTACGGCAAAAAGCTGCCTGATTAGCAGAGCGGCTGGCGGCTCTACGATGAGGCCGAACGCTTCAACTCCAACATAAACCTGCGCGAGACGGTGCGGGTGAACGAGAATTTCTACATTGGCAAGCAATGGGAGGGCGTACAGTCCAACGGCCTGCCGACTCCGGTTTTCAACTTCATAAAGCGCGTCGTCGGCTTCGACGTGGCGACGATAACCTCGGACAACGTAAAGGTGACGGCCTCGCCTCTTGCGAACACCGCGAACACCGACGGGCTTATAGAGCCGGTGCGGATAGTGAACGAGGAGTTTGACGCGCTGGCGGCAAGAAACAAGATATCCTCTCTGCTGAGAGAGTTTGCCCGCAATGCCGCGGTGGACGGCGACGGCTGCCTGTACACCTATTGGGACGCCGACGCGGAGACCGGGCAGCAGTCCAAGGGTATGATCCGGACGGAGATAGTAGAAAACACGCGGGTGTACTTCGGGAACCCGAATGACCGGCGCGTACAGACCCAGCCGTGGATAATGATAGGCAGCCGCGAGATAACCCGCATCGTCCGCCGCAGGGCGAAGGAAAACGGGATGGCCGAGTGGCCGAGTATCAGCCCCGACTGTGAAGACGACAGCGTTGACACGGCGAAGGTGACGGACGACAAGACGACCGTGCTTTTGCTGCTGTGGCGCGACGAGGAGACGGGGCACATATGGCAGTATGAATTCACGCGCAATTCCGGCGTGACTGCCCCGATAGACACGAAGCTTTCGCTTTATCCTATCTGCTGGCTGAGTTGGGACTACGTGCAGGACTGCTACCACGGGCAGAGCATGGTGACGGGACTGACCCCGAACCAGATGTTCGTCAACAAGATTTGGGCGGCGGCAATGCTCTCAATGCTCCGCACGGCGTTCCCGAAATGGATATACGACAAGACCCGCATAAAGCGCTGGGACAACGGCGTCGGCACGGCAATCGGCATATCGGGCGGCGACGTATCAACGGTGGCGAAGGTGATAGACCCCGCCTCCATATCTCCGCAGGTGGCGCAGTTCATCGACATGGCGGTAAAGCAGACGGAAGAATGCCTCGGCGCTACGAGCGTTGCGCTCGGCGACACCCGCCCCGACAACACCTCCGCCATTATAGCCCTTCAGCGCGCGGCATCCACGCCGATGGAGATGACGAAACTCAACCTTTATCAGGCTGTGGAGGACTTGTTCAGGATATATCTCGACTTCATGTCCGCCTACTACGGAGTGCGCGCAGTTGACATGGAGCCGACTCCGGAGATACGGCAGCAGTATGAATTCGCGGGAATGCCGGTTCCGGACTCCATCATTGCGGAATTCGACTTCGACACGCTGAAGAATCACCCGATGATGCTGAAGCTCGACGTCGGCGCAAGCTCCTACTACTCCGAGATCGCGTCCATCCAGACGCTGGATAACCTGCTGATGAACGGGCATATCAACGCGATACAGTACCTTGAGAGGATCCCCGACGGCTATATACCGGCGCGCCGGGCATTGATAAACGAGCTGAAAGCAACGCAGGCCATGAACGCGGTTCCGCCCGGAGCACCACCCAACGCGGCGACCGGCGACGTGGCGGCACAGGCAAAGCCGGAAATTCCCACGGGCGGCGGATTCTCTGATCTGCAACGCAAGGTGTTGGAGTCGGGTTCGACTCAAGGACTTATCTGACAGGAGGAAAAGAAAATGACTGCACCTGACAAGGCGGCTGAGATAAAGGCCGCGATAGCTGCATGTTTCGCTTTCCTGACGGCTCTCTGGGGCTGGCTGGGCTGGGCGATAATTGTGTGGCTGGGCTGCGTACTGCTGGACTATATCACCGGCACGTGGGCGGCGAAATCCAACGGCGAATGGTCGAGCGCCGTTGCAAGAGCGGGGCTTTGGCACAAGCTGGGCGAGATAGTGGCGGTGCTGGTTGCGGCAATGTGCGACATCGCAATAGGCGTGATACTGAAAGGCTCCGGAATAGACTTCGGCATAGATTACAGTGTGTTGGTGACGCCGGTCGTGCTGCTGTGGTACATCGTAACTGAGCTGGGCTCCATTATTGAAAACGCCGGAAAGCTCGGCGCACCCATTCCCGAATGGCTGAAAAGGAGTCTGAAGAACTACAAGGATACGCTTGACGCCAAAACCGGCGGCGGGGCACATCTCCCCGAACACTCGGAAGAAGACAGGGAATAAGGCGAAAGCCTTTTCCCGTCTCTATAAGAATATATCCACCGGCATAGACCAATGCCGTAACATAGACCGCCGACCATAGCGGACAAGGAGAATTGAATGAACGAAGAGATTAACGAAGCAGTTGAGACCGAAGGCGCTGAGGACTGGGCAGACAGCGACGCGTTCTGGGATGACGATCCCGCCGCGGAGACTGAACCCGCCGCAGAGCAGGAGGAGGCCGAGCGCGCCGAGGCTGACGAGCAGGAGGCGGAGGAGACCGACACTGCCGACGACCCTCACGACGAGGGCGCGGACGACGGAGCCGAGGAACCGGAGGGGCAGCAGAGTGAGAGCGCAGACCAGCGCTTTGAGCTCAAGCACCTTGAGGAGACACGGAGCGTTGACCGCGAAGAGGTTATAAAGCTTGCGCAGAAGGGCATGGATTACGACCGCATTCGAGAGGAACGCGACAGCATCCGCCCGGAACTGCGGCTTTACCGAGAATTCCTCAAGGAGCTTGCCGACGGCTCCGGACTGACCGTTTCGGAGCTGATAGACACGGTTCGGGCGCAGCGCCTTGTGGCAAAAGAGAAGGAAAACGGCAAGGAGATGACCGAGGCCGAAGCCCTGATAAAGGTGCAGCGCGAGCGCAGCGAGAAAGCCAAGAGCGCGCCCAAGGCCGAGGAAGAGGCTCCCCCGAAGGAAGAGAAGCCCGCAGAGGCTAAAGCGGAGGACTCCCGCAAGGAGAGCTTCGCACGGTTTGCAAGGGAATTCCCCGACGTCAAGGCCGAGGATATACCCGCCAAGGTATGGCAGGATTTTTCCGCCGGAAAAGGCGACCTTGCGGACATCTACGCGAGACACGAGAACACGGCGCTCAAGGCCAAGATCGCGGCCATGGAGCGCAACGAGGACAACAGAAAACGCTCCACGGGGAGCAGGAAAAGCAGCGGCGCAAAGGCGAAGGACATCTTCGACAGCGCATGGGAAGATTCGCCCTACGACTGATTTTTCGCCTCCGGGAGCCATTAACGGAGGAAATATAAATGGCAACTATAAATCTTATGGACAAGTGGGCGCCTCGCCTTGAGAAGCGCTTTACGACCGGCTCCATCACCGACAAGTGGTGCGGCACCAACTGGGAGTGGACGGGCGTTAACACCCTGAAGACCCTGACTCTGCTCACCGACCCCCTGAACGATTAGAACCCCGCGGCAAACGCGAACCGCTTCGGCACTATGACCGAGGTGGACGACGAGGCCAACTCCTACACGCTGACCAAGAAGCGCAGCTTTGACAAAGCCTTTGACGAGACCAACGTGCAGGATCAGAACTTTCTCAAGAAGGGCGCGGCCTACCTCAAGCAGATGTGGGACGAGAGATACGTCCCTGAGATCGACACCTACCGTTTCGCCCGCTGGGCAGACGGCGCAGGTCTCGGCACTGTCGCTGCGGCGGCTATCTCCAAGACCAACATCGTCGAGGCGCTGCTGAACGCTCACGCCGCGCTTGATGACGCGGGCGTCCCGATGGAAAACCGCGTTACCTTCATACGCAGCGACTACGCCGTAAAGTACAAGCTTGCGGACGAGTTCAAGTATGAGGGCGCGAAGGAGTTCATCCAGAAACGCCAGATCGGCGAGGTCGAGGGCAGCCCGCTTATCAAGGTTCCGAAGAACCGCTTCCCGTCCGGTGTGGCCTTCATGGTCAAGTATAAGCAGGCGACGGCAGACCCCGTAAAGATGCGTATGCTCCGCGCGAAGGACGACTCCGACGACCTGTGCGGCGTCCGTATGCAGGGTCTCGTCCGCTACGACAGCTTCGTGCTGGCGCAGAGTGCAGACGGTATCTATGTCTACGGCGAGAACGCAGGCAACGTGCTTCAGGCTCCGACCTTCTCCACCGCCTCAAACAAGGTGACTATCACGAGCGCCGACAGCGCAAGCATCAAGTACACCACTGACGGCACCAACCCCAAGACCTCTGCGACTGCGCAGGCTTACAGCGCGGCTGTGACCATCACGGAGAACACCACGTTCAGAGCATACGCCTACGCGACCGGCAAGACCAGCTCCGCCATCGGCAGCTACGATGCGGTGAAGACCTGATCCAATAAAGGGCAGAGCATCGCTCTGCCCTTTTTCAAAAGGAGCGAATAAAAATGACGACTGCGCAGGACGTATTTGAAGCCTCAATGGCTCTCATGGACGAGCTGAACGAGGCGAGCGGAGCCGCCGACACGGCGGACACCAAGGAATACAAAAACCGGACGCTGCCTATCCTCAACATCCTGATAGGCGAGATTTACCCGTATTCCGACACATACAAGAGCCGAAACGCGGGCAAGCGCCCGATCGTAACGGCGATAAGTGACTTTGACAGCAGCATCGGACTTGATGATTACATATGCCGCAGCGTGCTCCCTTACGGGCTGGCGGCACACCTGCTCATAGACGAGAACCCGACCTCGGCAAGCTTCTTCCAGCAGCGCTACGACGAGCTGAAAGCGATGCTTCGGCTGGGCTTCCCGGAGGAATTTGAGCCGATAGAGGATATATACGGCGGGCTGGGCTGCGGCGACTTTGCCCGCTGGTGAAACGAGGCGGATAAATGGCGACTATAAGCGGCAGCACAAGTGAAAAGATCTTCCAGATAAAAGCGTGGATGGGGCTGAACGAGAACCCCGACGGCGATACCAAGCTGAAGCTTGGCGAGGCGGCGGCAATGCGTAACTTTGCCATTACGCGAGACGGGAATCTGCGCCGCAGACCCGGCAGCAAGAAGATTGCGAGCCTCGGTTCCTCCCCCGTACGGGGCATGTGGACGGGCTACATAAACGGCAATGAGGAGTTCATCGCCGCCTGCGGCGGCAAGCTCTGGCGGCTGTGGAACGCGGAGACGGGAGCCTTCACCGCGACCGAGATAGGCAGCATCGACACCACGAATGAGGTACACATGTTCGGTTTTTCCGAAATACTCTACCTCATAAACGGCAGCGAATACAAGCAGTATGACGGAACGACGCTTTCGGACGTCGGCGGGTACAGGCCGCTTGTGACGATAGCCGTACCTCCGAGCGGCGGCGGGGAAACGTTGGAGGAGGTAAACAAGCTCGTAGGCACTCGGCGCTGCTGGATATCCCCGGACGGCAAGGCGGTGAAATTCACGCTTCCGGAAAGCGGCTTGCAGAGCCTCGACTATGTGCAAGACCTGAAAACCGGCGAGAATTTGGCGGCGAGCGCATACACGGCAGACCTGACGGCAGGAACAGTGACCTTTACGGAAGCTCCGGCGCTCGGCGTAAACAGCCTTGAGATAGGCTGGACGATGGCGACGAACTTCCGCACACAGGTAAGCTCGATGCGGTACAGCGAGCTTTACGACGGTGCGCAGGACACGCGGGTTTTTCTCTACGGTGACGGGAGCAATCAGGCGATATACTCAGGGCTTGACTACGACGGCAAGCCGAGGGCGGACTATTTCCCCGACCTGAACGTTGTGAACGTTGGCGATGCGAACACGCCCATCACCGGACTGATACGGCATTACTCCACGCTCGTTGCCTTCAAATCGAGCAGTGCGTGGAGCATACGCACGAGCGAGCTTACGCTGGCCGACGGCGCAGTGACGAAAGCCTTTTATGTATCGCCTATCAACAGGGCGATAGGCAACGCTGCGCTTGGGCAGACGCGCCTCGTGCTGAACTCACCCAGAACGCTGCACGGCAAGGACGCTTTCGAGTGGCGGAACAACAGCAGCTACTCCTCAAACCTGACGGCGGACGAGCGGCAGGCGAAGCGCATAAGCGACCGGATATACGCGACGCTGGGCGGCTTTGACCTTGCAAAATGCTACTGCTGGGACGACAACGACAATCAGGAGTATTACATCTGCTATAACGGCAAGGCTCTTGTGCAGAACTACGCGGCGGACGCTTGGTACTGCTACGACGGCTTTGACGCGGTATGCATGGCGAACTTCCGCGGCGCGCTTTACTACGGCACGTCCGGAGGCACGATAGAGCATTTAGGCTACGAGCATATCACCGACGACGGGCGGGCTATCGACGCATACTGGGAAAGCGGCTCGATGAGCTTCGGGCAGGATTACATGCGCAAATACTCCGCTCAGATATGGATAGGCATAAAGCCGGAGGCAAACGGCGAAGTGACCGTTACGGCGCAGACAGACAGGAAAAGCACCTACGCCGAAAAGATTGTCGCAAGCCAGATGGCGAGCTTCAGGCGCGCGAACTTCCGGAACTGGAGCTTCGGCACGAACCGCAAGCCGCATATGACAAGGCTGAAGATAAAGGCGAAGAAGTTCGTCTTTTATAAGCTTATATTCATGGCGGCGGAGCCTGACACGACATGCACGATACTTGCGGCGGATATGCGAGTGAGGTTTACCGGATATACGAAGGGGTGAAAAAATGGCATTTACCAAACTGACAGAAGATATTGCATAGATAAGCAAGCTTGACGACGAGCCGAACGACGTTGACGGGCTTTCCGCCGACCAGCTGAAGGCGACGTTCGACAAGGCCGGGAACACTATCAAGACGTGGATAAACACCGTTCTGCTCCCCGCACTTGAGGGCAGCACGGCTGCCGGAAACCTCGGCATAGCGGCAATATCCGGACTTACCGGCATAGCAACTGTGCAGGCGGCGCTGGAAAAGCTTGAAGAGCAGATAAGCGAGGCGGCAGTCGGTAACATTCCCGACGCATCTCTGACCGGGGCGAAGCTTGCGAACAACTCCGTTACCGGAAGCAAGATAGCGGACGGCGCGGTAGGATCGACGAAGATAGCAGACGGTGCCGTGACTTCGGGCAAGCTTGGCGCGAGCGCTGTAACGGCGGAGAAGATAGCGGCTCTCGCCGTTGCGACTGCGGCTATTGCGGAGCTGGCCATTACCACGGCCAAGATAGCAGACAAGGCCATTACCACAGCGAAGATAGCAGACAAGGCCGTAGGCACTGACCAGATGGACGACAACAGCATTACCGCGGCAAAGCTCAGGAACGGCATCGTGACTGCGGACAAAATCTCGCAGGGTGCGGTGGCCAGTGAGAAGCTGGCGACGAAATCCGTGACTGGCGAAAAGCTGGGGGACGACATCATCAGCACCCTGTTCGGCGGCGTGGTTGTGCTCCCTTATTCCAACGGCGACCTCATAGGTGACGAGCTTCCGGCTGCTGGGACGAAGGGCAGAATTTTCTTCAAGAAGGCATAATCTAATGGGCATTGCATCTTACAGTATCGAATACCGGAACGGCGGCAGTGCCGGAGTTGACGGGCGCTCGCTCGGCAGCACCGGCAACTATAAATACTGGTCGCGGATCACCGTGACCACGGACAGCGCCGGATGCAGCAAGCTCAAAATCAGCATGACGACGGCCTGCTACAACGGTGCGGCAAACACCGCTTATGCGGCTGGAGCGCAGGCCATTGTTTCCACGTCGCCGGAGAACAGTGTGTACACCGGCACAGCGGCAAATCTGGCGGCTTCTCATCCGGCCAACAACACTACATGGCTTTTCGGCGGCGAGATCAGCTGCGACATGCTCCCGAACACGACGTATTACATTTTTGTGCTGCCCGTCTGGACTGTATCAAACAGCTTCACCACGGCGACTTCGAGCTTCACGGTCACGAGCTTGGTAGATTTTGCGGGCGGAATCCGCATAGACAACGGCTCGGACTATGACATGTATCTGCCGTACATAGACACGGGCAGCGCATGGGAGCTTCTGACCCCGCGCATAGACGACGGCAGCAGTTGGCACAGCTTGGCATAAGGAGGACACATGACAATATTACAGGGCGACGCATAGCTCATACCGATAGCATTGACAGCTGACGGCGAGCCTGTCACGGACGTTGATATTGAGGCGATGGAGGTCATTCTCGGAGGCATATCCAAGCTCTACCCTGATGAGCTGGGCTACGCCAACGGCGAGTTTCAGTTCCCACTTACGCAGGAAGAGAGCTTCGCTATGGCAGAGGACAGATACGACCTTCTGATACGGCCTAAGTTTGCCGACGGCACCGTGTCGGGCGTACTCAAGGCAGGGGAGATAGAGGTCGTAGCGACAGACACGAGGAGAGTGCTGTGATGAGAGCCGTGACGGCAAAGATGCAGCGGGTGCGGCGGATAAGTGCCAACATCGGCGCAGGCTCGCAGCTTGCTCTTGACCTAGGAATAAAGATAACGGCAGACACTGCCCCAAAATATATGGGGGAATACAATGTGCGGCCTAAGACTTACGAGCCGGTGGTGCTGGAGACGAAGGGGCGCTCAATGCTGGACGACGTGACAGTGCAGAAAATCCCGCAGTTCGAAGTTTCAAACGATGCAGGCGGGAAAACTCTTATTTTAGGAGACGAATATTATGGCTGACCATATTAACAAGGTAATACTCGGCACAGAGGTAAAGCTTGACCTTACGGGCGACGACATAACCGCGGCTGACCTGAAGAAGGGCATCAAAGCGCACGACAAGAGCGGAGCGCCCATCGTCGGCACGAACACGAACGACGCGAACACCTCGGACGCGACGGCGACTGCGGCGGAAATACTCAAGGATAAAACCGCTTATGCGGCAGGTTCCAAGCTGACCGGCACAATGCCGAACAACGGGGCAAAGACACTTGAAATAGCTACCAAGGACGGCGCACCGCCCATTCCCATGGGCTTCCACGACGGCAGCGGCAAGGCGCAGATAGCGGCGGCGGAGAAAGCAAAGCTTATTCCCGAAAACATCCGCGAGGGCATAACGGTACTCGGTGTGGCCGGTTCTATGTCCGGTTCCGAAGGAATGAAGCCGCAGGCAAAGTCTGTCACTCCGAGCTTTGCAAGTCAGGAGGTTCTGCCCGACAGCGGCTACAATTGCCTGTCCTCGGTGACGGTCGCGGCGATACCTGTTTCAGAAGCGGCCAACGCGGCGGGAGGAATCACACTGACGATAGGAGGCTGACATGGGAGTAAGCAAAGTCGTCATAGACGACGAAGTCAGGCTTGACCTGACGGAAGACACGGTGACGCCTGAGTCTCTGCTGAAGGGCGTGACGGCGCACAACGCGGCGGGGGAACCGGTGGCGGGGGTGGTGGACAAGCTGCCGAACCCGAACGCGCTTACCCTCAACGTTGACGGTGCTGACACGACATACGACGGCAGCGAGGCAAAAAAGGTAACTATCCCTCAATTGACTCAGGACACAATAAAGACGGCGCTGGGCTATGATCCAGCAGACCCCAACAAATTTCTTCCGCTTACTGGTGGCACACTTACCGGCGATCTATATGGCAAGTATTTTTCGGGCACTTGGCTCAAGACTACGGAGGCAACACGTTTAAACTCTAAGTCCGACAAAATTGCCGTGCTGGACTCTAGCGGCTGGATTTATTATCGCAAACTGTCGGACATAAAGTCGGATATGAACGCCGACTACGTGCTCAACGTCAAGGACTACGGCGCGAAGGGTGACGGCACTACCGACGACACGGCGGCCATACAGGCGGCGATTGACGCGGCAGCGTCTACACTTGCTATGGCTGTATATATCCCCGCCGGTACGTACATCATCACCACACCGCTGCTGATACAGACGTACAGCGACAGCGACACCACGATCGACGGGGTAAAATGGTGGGAAGGCCGTGCGCCGAGCCTTATCGGCGAGAACAAGAGCACGGCCATTCTCAAGAAGACCGGCGACGGCAAGCGTACAATGCCCGCGGCGGCGAGCTGGGCAAACGGCTGGGGCGATATAGACTCTGTTATCATCATCGGGCGTGAGGACGGCACGGAGAAGGGCACAGGCGTCTGCATATCAAACCTGAATATAAAGAACGCATCCGGCAACGCGGAGCATTGGGGCATCTACGGCGACCGCAGCCGGTGTCTTATCGAGCACTGCAACATACGCACGGGCAGTCACGGTATACGGCTGCACAGCTTTTTTAACAAACTCGCGGATCTTTATCTGGTCTGCACGTCCGAGGCTATAAACATAGACTACGGTACAAGCACCGTGATCGAGAGGGTATTTTGCAGCGGCGCGGCGAATCCCTACATCATCAAAACTGCATACAGTACGCTCACCGAGGTCTGCTGCGACGGCGGCACGGGTACGATCTTTGACATCACAGGCAACGGCGTAACGCTCATGAGCTGCGGCACAGAGTCGGCAGACGCGGACGTCTGCATCTCGGCAAGGGCAGACAGCAACATCGCCGTTAACGGCTTCTATGCTTGGCGGCAGACGACCGGCGTCGTTCTCAAGCTGGCGAGCAAGGCGACAGTTACAGTATGCGGCTTGCAGCTCTACGAGCGCAGCGCGGCTACCTACAATAATACGTTCCTCGTGGACGCGGCGAGCACTGGCTCGGTCGTGGGGCTGGCGCTGATAGGCTTCAGCATCATCCGCACGTCCGGCCGGACAGGGCAGCTGCCGACGCTGTTCAAGACGCTTCCCGCGGCGGACTCCAAAATCTTCCTCGCCACGGACGGGCTGGCCGGTTACTACTACCCCACGGCGGCGGGGCTTGTGCCCTATGACGGCTATGCATCCGGCAACCGGCAGTATCTGGCCGACACGGTGGCGCTGCCTAATCAGGGCGGCGTTCTGGACGCGGACAAATACTACACGGGGCTGTCGGTGTGGGACAGCACAGCGGGGAAACCCAAGTGGTGGACGGGGTCTGCGTGGTGGACTCCGGCTGTCGCTCCGGTCACACCGTCGGACACGACCTTCATTGAGGTTTCGAGCGGCGAGTATCAGCAGCAGCCGAACTTCACCAACCTTGCGGTGCAGACCGACCCCGACTATAAGCTTCAGACGCGACTCAGCGGTTCGGGCACAGAGTCCACCGACGTACGTACCTACACGATGGAGACATCGGGTTATATCCCGTGCAAGGCCGGTGACATTATTCGCGTCCGGTGTACTGCGGGTACTTTTGAGAGCGGAGGCGGCAGTATCTGGCCGATAGCCGTGCAGTACAACAGCAGCAAGGCGTCCATCGGCGCAGTTACATACAAAGGAACATCAGGCACTTCATACGACGCAGTATTTGATGCGGACGGCAAAGGCTTCAAAATCACTATTGTCAGCGCATCGACTGCATACATCCGTATCGTCGGTAACGGCGATCCGAGCGGGTTTGTGGTGAGCAAAAACGAGGAGATCACCTATAAGCAGGTATGGGTGGGCGAGCCGATGCACTTCACCGGCGACGTCAAGCAGAACATGGCGAACGTGTACTTGCAGGCACCCAACGGCAGCCTGTACACGCTGGCGGTGGACAACAGCGGTAATCTTTCGGTGAAGGCGTTTACGTCATGAGGAGGACAATATGAGTAAGACAAATACAGGACTCGTAGAATATGCGAAGGCACAGCTTGGCAAACCCTACTGGTGGGGCACCTTCGGGCAGACGGCCTCGGCGGCGCTACTCGCTCAGAAGCGGACGCAGTACCCGGAACATTACGCGGCGGACGACTTTGAGTCACAGTTCGGGCAGAAGGTACATGATTGCGTCGGCCTCATCAAGGGATATCGCTGGTGCGATACTCCGGACAGCGAGCCTGCATACAAATCAGTGCAGGACGTCGCAGTAAGTGGACTGTATATGTCCTGCCCCGAAAGCGGCAGCATCGACACCATGCCTGACATACCGGGCGTGTGCGTGTTTATGCAGGACATGTCCCATGTCGGCGTATACATCGGCGGCGGCGACGTCGTAGAGGCAACCGGCCACGCGCGTGGTGTGGTCAAAACCAAGCTTGCGGGGCGCGGCTGGGGACTGTGGGGCAAGCCCCGCTGGATAAGCTACGAGGCTGCTGCCACTCCAGCACAGCCCGCGCAGACCGCACAGACCACCGCCTCGACGCTGAACGTCACCGGCCTGCCGCTGCTGCGCTACGGCGACAAGGGTGAGTACGTCCGCTCGGCGCAGCTGCTCCTCATCGGGCGCGGCTACTCCTGCGGCTGGTGCGGCGCTGATGGCGAGATAGGGCAGGACACTTTCAATGCGGCAGTGGCGTACCAGAAAGCCTGCGGCTTGCAGCAGGACGGCATCATAGGCGCTCAGACTTGGGCGCGGCTGATAGGAGGTTAACATGGCAAGCTTTGAGGAAACCTACCAGAAATACAACGACCAGCGCACCGGGGCGATAAACAACATGTACGACGCCCAGAAGGACGCGACGCTCAGCCAGCTTGAGAGCGCATAGAACCAGAACCGGCAGACGCAGGAGGAGGCCAAGAACCAGATAGCGCCGACGTATCAGCAGAGGGCGAATGACCTCGCGGTACAGTATGAGCGCAACCGCCGGAATTTTAACCAGCAGGCGGCAGGCAGCGGTCTCAACACCGGCACGGCATCGCAGGCGGCGCTCGCACAGAACAGCACTTGGCAGCGCGACTACGGCAACCTCCGCACGGCGGAGGCGGACGCACTGACGGAGGCTGACCGGCAGATGGCGGCGCTTGAGACGCAGTACAAGTCCGCAGTTGCGCAGGCAATAGCCGAGAACGACTACGACCGCGCAAAAGCGCTCATGGACGAGTACGGCAATCAGGAGTCCCGCGACGCGACGATGGCGAAGATACTTGCGGGCTACGGAGACTTCAGCGGCTACGCAAAGCTTTACGGCGACGACGTCGCAAACAACATGATGCAGTACTGGATTTCTCAGAACCCGAAGCTTGCCTACGACATGGGCAGGATAAGCGCGGAGGACTACGCGCGGCTGACCGGGCAGAGCTCCGGCAGCGGTTCGGGAAGCAGAGGCGGACTTTTGGGAGGCGGAAGCGAGCTTGCGAAAGCACTTCTCAGCGGAAAAACCGGCGGGCTGACCGAACCCCCCGCGAGCGGCAGCCGCTCCGAAACGGTAAACCCGGAGCAATACAAGGGCTTGAGACGGACGCTCATGCAGGGGAACGACGCTGCCGCGAAGAACGCGCTTGACTTCATAACTCGGAACGCGAGCAAGTTCACGGATCAGGAGCTTTCAGACTTGGCCAACTATTATATGGGACGATGAGAGGTAGATAATGGCGACACTGACAAGAGCAGAGAGCCTTGCAATACTCAGCGGGGGTGCTAAAGGCAAAAGCACCCCCGCCTTGGAGCAGGACGAGGAGAAGCGCAGAAGCTCGCAGAGTTCCGACGGCGCTGTGATGAGCCGAGAGGAGAGCCTGAAAATACTCTCCGAGGGCGCGGCGGGAACCTACAAGCCGAAAAACGAGACCGTTTCAAACTCCCCCGCGACGGCGGGCTTGGCGGGCATACTTGCTCCGTTCGGCGCGGCGAAGGCCGCGGGGACTGCCCCACAGCAGACACAGCGCGCGAAGCTGCAAAAGGAGCTGGACAGGCTCGACAACGCCGCCGCATACGTGACGACCACGGAGCAGAGCGACGAGATAGACGCGCAGCGCAAGCCCATAATAGAACAGCTGCGCAAGCTCGACGAGGCGGAGGGCAAGTCCGGCGTATACACCGGCGGCGACCGGCTGAAAAACGCCCTCGGCAACGCGAAGCTCGCAACTCAGCAGGGCTTGACGCAGGCTGACCACCGAATAGCCCAGACCGCCGATTGGCTCTTCGGCGGCATTGCCAAGGAGGGCAAGGCGCTCGTGAACGCTACCCTTCAGACGATAAACCCGAAATGGGGCTTCGAGGACGAAGACCCGTGGATTACGAGATATAACAAGCGCGGGGCTGAGGTGCTGGCACAGAACGACGCCGTAGCCCAGCAGCGCATTGAGGAAGGCAGGCTCAACAAGACCGCTTGGAAATATGCGCCCGAAGTCGTGGCCGCTATCCCTGATGCGGTGCTGGCCTATTTTACGGGCGGCGCAAGCGCCGGCGCGCAGGGGACGAGAGCAGGGCTTGAGACAGCTTCGGCCATTGCACAGGGCAGCAGCGCGGCGCAAAAGCTCATCCCAATTGCGGACGCTACGAAGAACATGATGAAGTCTCCCGCGTGGATGAGCGCCTTTGCGCAGTCCGCAGGCGGAAGCTACGAGGAGGCACTGGCCGACGGCGCGACAGAGGAGCAGGCGAACCTCTACGCGCTCCTCAACGGCTTTGCGAACGCTACGATTGAAGTCGGCGGCTCCGACGAGGCGATGGGCGGTATTCAGAAGCTGCCGCAGCAGCTCAGAGACGCACTCGAAAAGGGCAACAAGAACGTCGTTATGCAGTGGGTAAAGAGCACGGCGGGCGAGGCGAAGGAAGAAGTTCTTCAGGGTATGGCCGAGAAGGGGCTGCGCGGACTTTACACCGACGTCCCGCTTTACTCGGATACTGACGAGAACGCGGTAATAAACCCGACGCGCGCCAAGGAAGAAGCCCTCGGCGGACTCATCGTCGGCGGCGTACTCGGCGGCGGGCAGACGGTCTTGCAGTCCGCTATCGACAGCGGCAGGGGGCAGAATGTGAACGGCGCTCAGGACGCGCAGGAGACGCAGAGCGCGGCGGGGGATATCTCCGCACCACCCACGCAGGAGAACGTCGGCACGGGCGCTTCTGCGCGGTTAAACTCCGACGTGCAGACCGACGTGAACGCGCAAAACGCAGAGGGCATAAAAAATACCGCTCCGAACGGAGCGGAAAGCACAGTCGTTAACACTGACCCCGCGCGGCACACGGCGGCGGAGCAGTCGGTTATAGATGAGTATCAGGCGGCAGTCGACGACAATCTGGTGAACTACATAGAGACTGTCAGGGACAATGCCGGGGCAAAGATAGGGCGCTACTCGCTGAAGCGCGTCAATGACAGGGCAGCTCAAGACATAAAGCGGCTCACCGGGGTAGACACCACCGGAAACAAAACGGTAATAGAGCCGAGGATAGTCGAGCATATCCTGAAACGCCACGGGGAGAACGGCAGCGCAGACAGCAGTATGCGTGATATCAACGACATCGCACGTATCCAGTATGTTCTGGATAATTACGATGACGTATCATACGGGGGAAAGTCCGGAGCGTACCGGACGGTAAAACCCAACGGGCGCGCAGGGCAGGCGGACACGGTCATTTTCAGCAAGGCTGTCAACGGAACTTATTATGTCGTTGAGGCGACGCCGGACACCAAGGCAAAGACAGTGTTTGTGACCTCGGCGTATATGAGCAAAGAAAATGCAGCCTCAAGGGCTGCAAAAGGCGCAGGAGACTCGCGCGTCGCCAATGCCGAGGCCTCGCGTAGCACGTCCGAAACGTCCGGCGCGAACTCTCCTGCGATAAATGCGGAAGATGTGCAAACCGCCGATGCAAACGCCTGGCGTGGCACGTCCGAAACGAAAAATGCACTCTCTCCCGCGGCGGAAGCAGATGCTTCCAATGCCAATATAGCACCGGAAGCGCAGAATGTCAATCCCAGCAGCGATTATGACACGGGGCGTTATAACCGCGCCGCAAAGGCAGAGGTCAAAGGCGAGCGTATAAGGGGCTTTTCGGAAAACGTTGCCACCAGTGAAATGATGGACGAGGGACTGCGCCAAGCGCACAGAGAGAATCCGGACACTTACAAGCCGCTTGCAAATAAGGACGTGGTTGCAAAGGCGAACGCCATATATGCTGAGGGCTTCGACTCGGCGTACCGCAAATTCCAGCAGGCGATTGGAGCGGCAAAGAACGGTTACAAGCTCGCTCCAGAAATGGTGCCTTTGGGAGCCATGCTTGCAAATGACCTTGCAAAAACAGACCTTGAAGCGGCGCACGAGATAACGTCTGACATTGCGGTAGAATTCACTGCAACGAGCCAATTCGTACAGCTGGGCAACCTGCTGCGTCAGATGAACATGGACACCCCTGCCGGTACCATAGAGGTTATCTCCAAAGGACTCGCGGAAATAAACAAGGCTGTTGCAGAGCAGTACCCACGCAAGGCGGCAAAATGGGAAGCTGCTCTCACGCCCGCAGAGATAGAGCAGATACAGAACACGGACTTCAAGCAGGACGGCGCATTTGAAAGCGTTTACGAGCAGGTAATGAAGCGCGTGGGCGAGGAAATGCCCGCTGGACTCTGGGAAAAGCTGACGGAGATACGCCGTATCAGTATGCTGCTGAACCCTAAAACGCAGATCAAGAACATCGCGGCAAACGTGCCGATGATGGGAATGCGCAAGGTCTCCGAAAAGCTCTCAGGCGCGATACAGGACGGCCTCACGGCAGTCGGCTGGATGGACAAAGCGGAGCAGACCCGCACAAGCTACGTGAGCGACGCGAAGAAGGAGCTTGCGCGGCGTGTATACGACGAGGTCAAGGACGATATCAAGGGGCAGTCCAACAAGTGGGACATGCGGCAGGACGTTAACAAATACCGCACCTACTTCAAGAAGGGCGCTGTTCAGAAGTTCATCGAAAGCAAGGTCGGGAAAGAGATGCAGCACAGCGTACTTGAGAGTACGCGGCAGCTCACATATGAACTCCTTGAAATGGGCGACGCACCGTTCGTGAAGAGCGCATTTGTTGACAGCCTTGCTCAGTATTGCGCGGCACAGGGAATACACAACCGCGCCGACGTGACACAGGCGGCGATAGACTTTGCCACGGCAAACGCAATGGAAGCGACCTTCAAGAACGCGAACGCAATCGCAACGGCGCTGAACAACCTGAAACGCAACTCCTCGGTAGCTTCTGCGGCGCTGGACGTGCTGCTTCCATTTACGACTACACCGGCGAACATAATGCAGCTCACGCTCGACTACTCCCCCTTGGGCTTTTTCAAGGCGTTAGGCTCTAACATCACGGGCAAGAGCACAATGGCTCAGCGCATAGACATGATATCAAAGGCGACAACCGGCTCGGCGCTGATGGCTCTCGGTTTTGCACTCCGAGCAATGGGCAAGATGACCGGCGCGGAGCCTGACGACGAGGACGAAGCCGAATGGCAGAAAGCCAACGGCTGGCAGGCGTATTCCTTCCGCGGCGAAGACGGCGACTGGTACTACGCCTACGACTGGGCGCAGCCCGTGGGCAGTATGCTTGTATTCGGGTCGGAAATATATGACGCCATTCAGGGGCGTGAGGACTGGCGCGACGCAGTTTTCAATGCTGTTTACGCTTCCGGCGACTCTGCGCTCAACATGTCGCTTTTTCAGAACATTCTCGGTGTGCTGAAGGGGACGGGCAGTCCCACTGAAAAGGTGCTGGAAGAGATTGTAACCGGCGGGGCAACGCAGTTCCTGCCCGGAATTGCAGGAGCTGTCGCCCGCACTATCGACGAGACGAAGCGCTCAACCTACACAGGCGGCGACGTGATAGACGACACGAAAGCGCAGCTTCAGGCAAACACGCCGTTTGCATCGAAGAAGCTGCCGGCAAGTGTGAATGTGAAGGGCGAGGAGAACACACGCGGCAACGCGTGGGAACGCATACTCCAGAACTTCATAAGCCCCGGCAACTTCAGCAAGGGCAAGGGCAAGAAGACCGACGTAGACAAGGAAATAGAGTCCCTTTATGCCGAGACTGAAGACAACAGCATTTTCCCGCGCAAATCCCCGTACAAGGTGAGCTATGACGGCGAAACCTACACTTTCACCGGCGACGAGCGGGCGGGCTTCCAGAAGATACAGGGCAGAAAGTATTATGAACTGGCATCGAAGCTCATTGCAAGCGACATATACCGCAATGCCTCCGGATATGACAGGGCAAAGATGCTGGCGGAGATTTCGAGCTTTTCCCTCGACGCAGCGAAGCGCGACTTCTTCAAGGACAAGGACGGCGTTGAATACTCAAGCGACAAGTACGACTCCATCTACGAGAGCGGGACAAAGAACGCTTGGGAATACCTCGGAGCGAAGACGGCGTTCACGCAGGCGAAGAAGCAGAACGACTACTCGGCGCAGGACAAGTTCCTCAAGGTTTACGACCAGCTGACGGCGGGGACGAAGCGGATGCTTGAAAACTCCTCGGCGACGGCGCGCATGGACGATATGGCCGAAGCTTACGAGAAGGGGAACATACTCTCAAAGCAGTGGAACTCCGTATACGAGAAGTACAAGGAACTCAACGGCACGAAGCGCAGCGGCTACACGGCATCGGACAAGGCGACGGACTTCGAAGCGTGGCTGGAGCGGGAGGGCTTCACCAAGAACCAGCGGAAGATACTCACCGACCAGTTCACGTTCTTCAGTCAGGTGCCGGGCGACGCGGGGCGCTACAACTCCCTGAAGGACGCAGGCTTCGACACCGACAGCGCATACGCGATATACGACAAGGTGTCGTCGCTGACTGCGCCGACAGGGGAGAAGACCGTGAAGGACTGGCAGAAGCTTGAGGCCATAAACAGCCTCGACCTGACGGGCGAGGAGAAGATAAAGGCGCTCAGCGTATACTACCCGCCGAACGACGACGGCAAGGAGGACGCCATGGTTCGCCGCTACAAGGCGGCGGAGGAGCAGGGGATTTCCTTTGCGACATGGACAAAGGCGATGAAGATCATCGCAAGCGCGGACGGCACGAGCCGGAAGGCAATATTTGCGGCGGTAGAGAAGGCAGGCTACACCGAGACGGACGCGCAGATCATCTACGACATCTGGAAGCACTCGTGAGGGGAAACGGGGGATGCGGATTCCCACGTCGCTTCGCTCCTCGGAATGACAGGGTGATTTTAGCCTGCCCTTTCTTTTCAGAACTGCGCGTGTCGCTAGTCTGGCGACCCCTTTCCCCAGTGTGCACACTGGGGACTTCCCCTAAGAGGGGCAGCGCTTCGCGGCAGGGATTTTGAACTGACGCAATAAACAGCCCACGGAATTAATCCGTGGGCTGTTTTACTATCTTGAAAGCTCCTCGATGTTCACGAGCCACTTTACAAGTATCTCGGTCAGGAACTCCTGTGTGGTGCAGCCCTCCTCCTCGATGAGGGCGCGCACCTGACGATAGAGATCATCAGGGAGGTAGACGACGAGCCGGTGAGGCTTGCGGCGGTTCGGGACTTTATGCCCGTCATGCTCGCCGGTGAAGCGCTCGGCCAAGTGCCGCTCGGCGGCGGGGAGGAGGCGGACTCCGTATTTTTCAGGGTTATCTACCATGGACTGCGTGGCCTTGCCGTACTTCGGGTACAGCTCACGCAGGGCGGAGATCATGTCCTTACCGGAAACGGAGTTATCCTCCCGAAACTGCTTATAATCCATTGGTTTTCTCCTTTCGCTTTTCTAAGACGCGGTATGTGTCGCCATAAGCGGCGCGGCCGCAGAACTGGCAGGGCTTTTTCTCCGGAGGGCTTTTTGGCTCGACCGGCTCAAGCTCCAGCAGCAGCTCCGTTTTGCACTTGGCGCAGAGGTAAAGCGTCACTGCACTGCCCTCCCTGTAAGAGCGTCGAGGGACAAGCCCAAGACGTCGGCGACCGAACAGGCGTCAAGCAGGTTCGGGTATGACTCGTCTGTCTCCCACTTATGCAGCGCTCGGACGGGGACGTCCGCAAGCTCGGCGATCTCCGAGAGCGACTTATGACTGCGGATAACGGCGGCGGACAGGAGCTGCCCCAAGGTCTTACGCGGAGTGCGCAGGGCGGGGACGATATCGCCGGGGGACACGCGGAGCGCGCCCGAAAGCTGCGCCACCGTATCGGTATACGCAGTGCCGCGGCGGAGGAGGCGGGACAGGTTCGACGGGTCTGTGCCTAGGGCGCGGCAGATATCCGCCTGTGACAGGTCTTGCAGGCGCATTTCGGTTTTGATGCGCTTGACGTCAAGATCGTACTTCATCTTCCGGTACTCCCGAAGCCGTTGGAGCTGCGCTCGGTCGGGTCAAGGGCTTCCACCTGCTTCAATGCAGGGTACAGGACGGGCATTATAACGAGCTGGGATATCTTATCGCCCTTGTGAATGTCATAGCCGACGGAGCTGTGATTATAGAGCTTGACGCGGATGGAGCCGGTATAGCCCGCGTCGATGACGCCCTCGGAGAGAATGTCATGTTTGACATTGAGGCCGGATTTGCTCTTTATCATGCCGACGGTTCCGGGCGGGAGCGCGATATGTACGCCGGTGTCGATGGTGATGGTATTGCCGCCCCAAAGGATGGTATCTATGGGGCTGAACAGGTCGAAGCCCGCGTCGAACTCGTGCGCCTGACGGGGCATATATGCGCCGGGGTCGAGAACTACTTCAAGCTCTGGTTTGTACATGCTGTTCCTCCTTGGTATTCGTATTTCTGCCGAGATTGCGGCGGGCATATTCGGCTAAGAGCAGGGCTTCCGCCATGCCGTCATTCTCTATCCGGCATCGGGGGCTTGCCAGCAGCGGCACGCCGGGGAAAAGCCGCTGGGCGGCGCGGATGCTGGTATGCTTATCGCTCGTGACGCCGAAAGCCTTTTTCCATCTCTGAGGCGGCACAAGCTCATACGGGAAGCGCAGGGCTTCGAGTATGCCCTGTATCCACCCGAAGCCGCAGCCGAAGTTAAACATGCTCGTGACGCCCTGCCCGGGCATCGCGGCGACCTTCTCAAGGGCAACTATGCTTTTATCGGGGTCTATGCCCCGCAGCTCGGCGAGATAGCCGCTCTCGCTGAAGGGGACGGCAATTACGGGGGCGGGGGCTTCCGTATCTATGACGGCAAGCGCGCCCTTCTTGCCGGGATCAATGCCGATATAAATCAATTATTCATCCTCCTATATGTACTTATCGAACTTTGTGCGGGCTTTCTGTATGCACAGGCTTACCCACTGATGCGAAACGCCCATGCGGGCGGCTATCTCCTTTCGGGTATAGCCGCAATAGGCGAGCTGCACGGCCTGACGCTCCCTATCCGAGAGGGCGGCAAGGAAAGTTTTGGTGTCGAGCCAGCCCGTATCAGGCTGGACGCCGTACATCTCATGCAGGGGCGAGCCTTCACCGTCCATTGCCTGTGCGTCGAGCGGGACAAGGGGCGAGGGCGGCGTCCTGTATTGCAGATTGGCCATCATATGCAGGCGTCGGATCTCATTGAGGACATACCGCGCGGCCAGCGAGTAGAGACTGCCGCGCGACGGGTCATAGGCACAGCAGGCGCGCCAGAAGGCGAGGCGGGCTTCCTGCATGACGTCATCGTCGAAGAGATACTGCCGGTAATACTTCCTGACGATATCCCCGACTATCCGCCGGTTTTCGAGGAACAGCGCCTCGGCCTGCGCCCGTTCTGACGGGGTAGGAGCGGGACAGTTACTCATCGCCGCGGCTCCCTCCGATAATGACGGCCATTATCAAGGTGCCAAGCGAGCCGCCGAGGATAAACGCCGCGAGCGCCCATAGCCAATGTATCATGTGTTTCTCCCTTCTTCTTCAAGCCGTTGCATTATCTTGTCCTGCTCTGCTTTCGCAGTTGCAATTGCTTCCTCACGCTTCGCGCGAATTACTTGTTCCATGTCCTCGCAGAACACTCGCAAAGCACTGGCGTCGCGCTTGTTCTTTTCACGCTCACGAATATTTGCTTCGGTGCGTCTTCGCCAATGTTGATATCTGCGAGTGTCTGCCAGCGTCGGGAAAAAGAATGTTATGTGTCCAGAACGGGTGCGATATATAAAGCCGCGGTAGAATAACTCAAACCTTTCCGGCGCTAAATCATAGAATTTGCGAAAGCGAGAAAACGCCATTGTGGGTTGGTCGCTGACGTTCTCTTCATCTGGCTCTAGGTAGTGCTTGGTAACGAGGGCAATTACAGCTGCAACGGGAATTATTACACAAAAAATCACTTCGAGCAGATGTCAACCCCGCCTTTCTCCGCGGCTGCAAAAGTCATCGTTTTTCGTTGTTGCCGAAAAGCGTCTGCATTCGCCATAGTCACGGTTTACTTGCGTATGTCTTTGCCACCGATTGCAATCCTTGCAATGCACCACGGGAACAGCGTCAACCGTGGGCGCATCCTCTATGCAGCCTTGCAGTTCCGCATAATATGAAAGCCCCCGGCCAATCAGCGTCGTTCCAACTGTGTCAAGCCATTCGTCGATATTTTCTAATGCTATACCCGCGTCAATCAGCCTTGCCATTGCTTTCACCGTTCATTCCTGCCCCGCAGTTGGGGGCAATTGTTATATTTGTATGTGCGTTTCTTTTTTCGCTTAGATCACACACGATTCCATAGCAATATACTTCTGCGTTCTCCATGACTCTGAATTCAGCATGGGGCAGTTCAGTCTCGTATGCCCATGCGCATTCTCTGTCTCTTGGGCACCATACTGCCTTGATTGGCGGACAATGCCTGTTTTCGAGCTTGAGTTCCCCGCCGTTGAAGCAGCCGCATTCATCGTCTATTGCACCTCTCAGTTCTGCAAGGTCGTCAGACGCGCCGAATACCACAAGGAAATTCTGCTCCTTCGCGAGTTTTTCTTCCTCATTACTCATCTCATTACCGTACTGCCGACCGTCAAGCTTTGCAGCAAATTCTCTGATTGTCATCCTTTATTCTCCTTCCGTCTTAGATTCATTCATTTGTGCCCTCCAGCATGAACTGCCCCGTCGCATACGCCTGATAGAGCGTCCTGCCGTTTCTTCCGGTGTCATGCTTCACCGTCCATTCTCGCGCCGTTCCTTTCAAAATAAAACAATATCGGCCTTTCATTTTCAATGACGTTCCCATAGACAACGCCAATCTTGTAGATGTAGCTCTCCCGAAGTTTCTTGGGTATCTCTTGGATATATCTGCGAAACACTTCAAGTGAGTTCGCTCGCTTATAGTGGTTGCACATCCGACAGGATGGCATAAGGTTTGAAATATCGTTTGTGCCAGAATCTTCAATGCCCCACGCCCTCAGTGGCAGAAAATGGTCTACTTGCATATCTTTGTACGCAATCTCTCTGCCGCAATATGCGCAATGCCCATCGTATTTTTTATACACAGCTTCGCGTACTTTTTTGCTAATCGACATTTACTTCACCGTCCATCCGCGCTCCATAAGCGCAGTAAAAATTATCGTCGACCTCACAATCCGCAAACGGATAATTGCAATGCGCACAATACCGACTGTCACTAATGCAGCAGCTGTATTTGCAGTCCTTGCACCGCGTTACAGGGACAAACCTCGCCGAGTCTTCGACAGGCAGTCTTTCAAAATCCGCAATCACATCTTCGAGACATTCGGCGTAGATGATGCTTTCGCCGCCGTTTTCGTCGGCATCTTTTTGTGCTTCATCAGCCATCTGCGTGAGGAATTTTAATGCTCCCTTTTTGTTAATGTATTCATCCATTGTCAGCCCTCCTGTTCCAAAATTCGACCAGCTTGTCAACGTCTTTGCTTCTCGGCGATGGCATTGCGCCCATCATGCATCCCGTCTTATGCCCAGACTTCCCAACGAGCATAGTTATCTCGCTATAATCAATCGTTGCGGTCTCGATCTTCATGTCGCATCCGCAGAACGGACATGGTTTCAATTCAGCCATTTAGCCCTCCTTAGCAGTAAATACCAACACCGTAGTCGGCGTCGTTAGCCCGTTCCGTATTAATCCTTGCAAGCTCATCGTCGGTCAAGGTGCGGTCAGACGATATCAGTACACTCCGGCCGCATCTGTTTGGGCAAGCCAAACACTCGCAACGCTGCACGTTGCTGGTTTCGTTGCTGCGGAATGGGCAAGAATGATTGAAGCAGTCCATCAAGCCCCTCACACCCCCAACACCTGCATGATCTCAACCAGCTCGGTCTCGATTTTCCCAAGCGTCGAAACCTGAAGACTGACAGCATCGCGGAAGCACCGAGGAGAATCTTTTTCCTCTTCGGGATTACTCTCGGCAATCAGGAGGGCTTTCACGCGATTCACCTGCGTCAGAATTTCGCCAGCTATATTGTTGGCTTGCTCCATCATGCCCGTGAGCGGTTCGGGAATAGACTGGGCATTCACGCCATCGCAGGGCGCACAGGTTTTAGCATTTTGCATATCGTTGTAATTCATAAATTATCCTTTCTCGCTTTCGCGTTTAAATTACCCCCACTGTTCAGCCATCGCCTCAGCTATGCCGGGAAAGGTTTTGCTTCGTACTTTGGCACTTCGACTATAAGTGTCTTCCCATGTGCGATTTTTACCGCTTGGGAGTTTGCCGAAGAGCTTACCGTTGTCCGGTTTCGGTAGCCCATTCCCTTTAAGTTTCGGCAGATTAACCAGCCACAGGCACGTGGCTTTCGTAACATAATTTTCTGCGTCATCCTCTGATTCAGCGAACATATACGGGTGGATTGTCTGATCAGCGGGTCTGTATGCCGAATTCATAAATCCGACAGGGTTTTCAATCGCAATTCTATCCGCCTTCGCCGTTAAAAACTGCATGAAAAACACCGCCGCCTGCGCTCGATTTTTCCATCTGAGAACCACTTTTTCTGCCGGTGTATGTTCCAGGGAAAAGTGAATCCCGGCAACGTTGCTTAGATACGTGCAGGGCGGATGCGCAATCAGCAAATCCCACTTGTCTATGTAATGGTTCTGTCCGTCAGACGTGAACATCTGCCCCCCCTGCAAACACTTGAGCGCGTCGCCCTTGATGTGCCATTCGGGGTGTCCGCCGGAGCAATCCTGTATATCGCAGCTGTACGCCTCATGCCCTCGCTCGCGGAACGCGATGCACACGCGCTGCGACTCCTCGCAGGCTATGAGTACCTTCATCGGCTCACGACCTCCAGCAGCTCCACGCGCTCACAGCGTATCTTGCCGTCCGAGCTATACGGGACGCACACGCCGCAGAGCCATTCCCAGCGGATCAGCACCTTCCAGATAGCGCCGCCTCGCCAGCCGTAATGACTTTTTACCCAGTCAAGGGGCGCGACGTTTATGCCGCATCCGCATTCTTCGCAGCGGTTGGAGTTGACGTTCTCGCTTATCACGCTGCCCTCCGCTATCGTCCAGCTTTCAGGCGCGGCGTACTCGGAGTTGAAGGTTTTATATGCTATGTAGCCGTCGGCGACGCGCTCAAAATGAGCGTCAATGAAATTAACGGCAGAAAGAAGTTCTTTTGCACAGCTGAGGTCTGCCCCGCTGAGGTTTGCCCAGCTGAGGTTTGCCCCGCTGAGGTCTGCCCTGCTGAGGTCTGCCTTGCTGAGGTTTGCCCCGCTGAGGGTTGCCTTGCTGAGGGTTGCCCCGCTGAGGTTTGCCCCTCTGAGGGTTGCCTTGCTGAGGGTTGCCCCGCTGAGGTTTGCCCCGCTGAGGTTTGCCCAGCTGAGGTCTGCCTTGCTGAGGTTTGCCCAGCTGAGGTCTGCCTTGCTGAGGTTTGCCCCGCTGAGGTCTGCCCTGCTGAGGTCTGCTCTTACTCCGCCCTTTTCGCCGTTAAGCCACAGCTTATGCGCGGCCAGTATTTCTGCAAGTTTTTCAGGTGTCATATGTGTTCTCCTTAAATTTTCTTCAAGATGTCCTTCAGCTCGCCCATGTCGATCTGTTCCACGGGGCGGGCGTCGTATTCGGCGCGGGTGACGACGCGGTTACGCGAGTTGGGCAGGGGAGGGAGGCCCCAACGGTTCCGGCTGCATTTCCGGATGGTAAGCGCCCAATCGCGCCAGCCGTTGCGATTATGCGTCCCCTGCGCGCTCTCGTCCACGTACTGGATGCAGCGGGCAAGCTCCGCTTTGCCGAGTTCCGCCTCCAAGGCGGCGAACTCCTCGTCAGTCAGCTTGACCCATTTGTATTTCCCGTGCGAGCGGCGCGCCTCGCGCGCATTCTCTTTCGTATTCGGATTCTCTTTTGGATTCGTATTTGGATTCGTATTCTCTTTGGATTCAGGCGGTGAGTCACCGTGACTCACGGTGAATGACGGTGGGTCAGCAAGTTCCGGCGCGGGGAAGCGGGATTTCTTGGTTTGGATTCTCTGGTGCGACTCCCATGTTGGGAAGTATAGGTAGGGCTTTCCGTCTACTTTGTAGAGGCCAACGCAGCCTATACCCGCCAAAGCTCTCAGAGCGGCATCTATGTCCGTGACCGTTATTCTGTCCCGCAGGGGGAAGCAAGACCCTTTTATTATCGCGGGTCTTGCGTCGCCCCGCCCGAAATCGTCCACATACGTAATCAACGAAATCCAGAGCCGGAACTGGAAGTCCGTCATCTTATTCACGTCTTCCGAACTGTGAATGCTTTCCTTGATTATCCTATTTGGCATATCGCACCGCCTTTACAGACGGCAGACTGCCGTTATGCGGTCTGCTCATGGGTTATGCGTCGTGAAGGATCTCTTCGACGTCGGCGATGGTGCGGGTGAGTTCCTTTACCCGCTTTTCGAGCGCTTCACGAGCCGAACGCTCGACATCGAGCTTTCTTTTCAGCTCGGCGACCTCACGGACAGCGCCGAAGAGGGCTTTTGCACTGGCTTCATAGCGTTCCTGAAGATTGCGGAAGGTTTTGTTTGTTACCATTTTCATTATCCTTTCTATCGTTAATCAGAAGGGCAGGGGCAGCTCACCGAACGAGTCGTCGGGAATCTCGTCGAAACCGGCGTCCGGCTGGACGTTCTGCGCCTTATATGCGGGGTATGACATGGTGGGAGTGATGCGGGCATTGACGTTTACCTCGTCGCGCCAGTTGCCGCGCGGGTCTTTGCGGGAGGTGAACTTGACGGACTGGATATCATCGACGCGGAAGCTGCCGCCCTCGGTGACGCCGGAGGGCGAATTGGTCGGCCAGATGGTGATCTGCTTGCGGCCTTTGCCCTCCTCCTGCACCACGACAAGCTCGTAATTATCACCGGAGCGGGCGCGGACGGCGGAATAGGTCTCGCCGGTCTTCAGCTCAATCGGCATTCGCTTCGCCTCCTTCAGCGGCTCCCGCGAGGGCGGAGAGCTTTTCACAGATGGACTCGTAATCCTTCTTCTTTATGTCCTTGGTGCTGGCAAAGCCCATGGCGACGATACGCTGCTTGGCCTGTCCGGAGGTCAGCCCCGCCTCGCCTGCGATGGCGTAAAGGCGCATGATCTGCTTCTTCGTGATGGGGCTTTCGGGGTCGGTCGGGGCGATGACGGCCTCGGCGTTCTGCATGAAGTCCTCGTTCTCCATATCCTGAGAGAACATACCGGAGCAGCCGGAAAGGGCTATCGCCGCGCCGACAAGGGCGCGTTTCTGCGCCATTTTGAGAGTGCCGTTTGCGGCGTCCCACGGGGAATTGAAGCCGTTGCGCTTCTCGCTGGTATTCGCTGAGCCGTAGGACGAGGTGATGATGTACTCGGTGCCGTCGATGATCTTGACGAGGTCGCAGCGGACGGCATAATAAAACAGGGGGTCTTTGCCGATCTGCTCGATCTTGCTTTCGATGGTGTAATGCTGGGTGAGGCCGTAGGCAAGGGCAATCTTCTCTGCGCCGGGCTTATAAAGGCTCGGCTTTTTAGTCTTCGGGATGACGCCGAAGTCTACGTCACGCTCCAGCTTTACGGGAGGAAGCGCGGGGTTCGCGGTGACAAGGTAATTCTTGCCCTTGGGGGCGATGCTTGCGGGCGGCGGGGAAAAGCTGTACGCCGCAAGCGCGGTGGTTTCGTTCATTCATATCCTCCTATGAGTTTGGTTATTTTCAGGAGCCGGTCAAAGGCTTCAGCGGGGTCGGCTCCGCGAAAATGCTTCTGAACTATCTGCTGCTGAGAGAGGACGCGGAAGGAGCCGTCGCGCCGGAGCTGTACGCCGATGCGCCTTGAAGGGTGCACGGCGGGAAGGACGGGGGACTCCGCGCCGAGGTAGCCTTGCAGCTGAAGCGCGAGGGATATCTGGGAGAGTCTGTCCATGTCTGCGGTAGTCTTCAGATCTACAATGCACGGGCGGCCTTGGATAGTGCCGAAGCGGTCGAGGGTTCCGGCGTAATCCTCGGTATACACGGGCTGCTCGATCATTGACCAGTCGGGGCGATAGGTATCGAGGAAGGCGAGGTAAGCCCTGACATAGCCCGCGAGGGCGGGGTCAATATCCAGCTCCGCGAGGGAGACACCGTAGTCGATACACTGGCAGCACTCATGGACGAGGGAGCCGCGGCGCGCGGCCTGCGCGACAAGGGCGGAGTTTACGCTGCCGTATTTGACGGCGGTGACGGGGGCGCATATCTCCGTGACGGAGGGGACGCGGCGCCCGTCGAGCGTATAGGTATGGGTATCGGGGTCAAACAACAATCTCTTCGCCATGGCAAACGCGGAAGCCGCAATACTCGGCTATCTGGTCAAACGAGGTATCGAGTGCGTTCTCGATGCTCTCGCGGGCACAGGCTGCGCAGACGCAGCCCTCCTCACCCTCGTAATATTTATCTTCGAGCGCTTCGCCGCAGACGTCACAGACGCGGCAGTCGATATCTTCGGGCGGCTGCCCTGCGGCAGTGAGGGTTATGTCAAGATTGCGGTCGAGCCAATTCTGCATAAGTTTCGTTCCTTTCCCGATATGGTAGATTACGGCGCGTCTGACGGTGGAGAAGTTTCCGAGGGGCAAGGGGAGGTAGCGGGTGCAGTTCTCGTCCGGCGCACAGCCGCGGCGTTTATGTGTGATATAGCAGAAATCGCAGGTCTGAGTCCTTGCGCAGAACCAGATGCAGGTCTTATGTCCGGGGCAGAGGTTCGGATTGCGCCAACGAAGATATCTCATGCCCGTATATCCTCCCGCAGGTCGGCGGTGTCCAGCTTGAAGAAGCGGTAGAGCCGTTTTATCTGGCCGAGCGGCCAAGCGTCGGTATGCTTGGCGAGCATACGGGAGAGGGTGGCGACGCTGACGCCGAGGGCGGCGGCCATTGCCTCAAGCGAGGTATCGGTGGCGTCCTTGCGTTCAAGGATCGTCGCCTTTATGGGGTCGCGCTTCGGGGCGGCGAGCTTATCAAAGCGGGTGCGCGGCATTACTTATCCACCTCCGCAGACACTGTGATGAACTTCGCGGCCAGAGGCAGGCAGAGGACGCAGAGGACGGCAAGGGTCAGAATCTCATTATTGAACAGCAAACAGAGGACAAGCGCGGGGACTATGTATTTCTTCACGGGGTATCATCCTTTCATTTGGATATCTGCACGTGCATCGTCACGGCCTGACAGCGGTAACAGTACATATGCTTCTTATGGCCTTTCGAGGTAGCGCGGGAATACTTGGGGATAACGGCGGTCGTGCCGCATTTCATACAGCGGAACACGCGCCAGAACACATGCCGCCTACGCATGGCGGGGCGAGGTCACAGTTGATCTCATAATCTCTCCTTTCCTGAGTGAAATCTCATAAATATGAGATTTCAAGTTGACAGGCCGGAGGAGGCGGTATAGAATGGAAGCGCCAACAACCAATTGCATACTGCCTCCGGGCACTGCCTTTGCTCCGGCTTTACTGCCGGGGCGGGGTGGGTGCGCTTGCTGGGGAAACTGCAAACCTCAATATCCCGACCGTTCGCGGTCTTTGAAAAGGGGGTGAAGCATTCGCGATGAGTGAAGTTCTCGTAACTGCCCTCATAAGTGGAGGCTTCCGAAACTCCCGTGCCCGTTGGCTGGGACACCAACAGCCGCAAGATGCGTGGATATGCGGAACCACTACCGCAAATGACGGCACATGGTAAAGAAGAGCGTATAGGCCGCTCGCTGTCGAGCCAGACACCAAGGTTCGGGAGCTGCAACCGCATACGGGCGAAATTGTGGAGGGGCGCGGCGCTTGCCTATAAGGCGTCCGCGCTTCTCCGTGGGCTTGCATGCTGGGAAAAAGTTGATCCACCGGGAAACCGGTTAAGAAAGGGGGTGCGGCCAATGGGCGAGACGCTTGCGTCGATGCTCGGGGCTGCGATATTGCCTCCCGTACCCGAGGCCGGGCACACCATAACCCGGCTGTTTGATGCGTGGACACACGGAACCGCGCCGTGAGTGAGAACGCAAGGTCAAGAAGCGTCGGGGCTTGGCGCGCAGTCCGCGGTATACCAACGAGGAACTGCTGCAACCGTATCGGGTCAAATGCGGGGGTGTTCAGACGAGAAGCCCCCTCGTCTGGACACTTCCCATCGCCGGTCCTCACTTCTGAGAGTATTATAGCTCACAACAATGAGATTTTCAAGCGTAAAAACCTCACGCGTGTGAGATTTGGAAGCAAAAACAAAAGCACAGCCCGAAAACTGTGCAGATTTAACAAAAAAGCAAAACTTAGCTTGAAAGGGAACACATGAAACTTAACTATGACAGGCTGGAGAGCCTTATAAAAGAGTCTGGGAAGAGTAAAGCTTATCTTTGCGCTAAGGTGAATAGAGAACGTTATTATATGCGCGACCTAAAAAACGCGAATACTAATGTTCCAGAAGAAACCGTAGAGATTTGGGCTGATGAGCTGGGGACTACTCCGGAATACCTGACGGGAGAGAGCGACGAAAGGCGCAGCATGACCAGATTCTTCGAGCAATACAGTAGGCTGTGCAAGGAGCGCGGCATGAGCGCAAACGGTGCGGCGAAGGAGATCGGGTTGCCGTCGTCGTCCGTGACCAACTGGAAGCAGGGGAGAACTCCGCGCCTGGACAAGGTCGAGAAAATTGCTGAGTATTTCGGCGTGTCCGCGGACTATCTGCTTGGCTACACCGACGAAAAAGAAAAGCCCGCCGCCCAGATGGGCGACGAGCTTTCCCCAGAGTTCGCGAGTCTGTTTAGCTGTCTAACGCCTGAACAAAAGGAACTTGTGCTTGCGACGATGCGAGAGCTTGCAAAAGGGAAATAACCTGCTTTTGGTCTGCCGTGCTTAGGGTCGAAAACAGGGCGATAGCCTCGGCGTCAATACCGTCGACTTCGCCGCCTTTGTCAGTGATATGACATCCTTTATCTCCGTTTCCCACGGGGAACTCCGTGTATATTAGCGCTTGGGAATATTATAGCGCTGTGCCAGAGATATGGAAAGAGGAAATTTAAGGGTGAGCTGGGAGCCGCTGTAAGGCGCGCAAGTGCGGCAGATGTGAATTTATACTCTGACGCGCGCAGAACGCCGCAGGGCGCGACAGGCGCGGTTAAACAGGAGGAAACGAAGGAATGAAGTGCAAGCAATGCGGCAGAGAGATACCGGAGGCCGCTATTTTCTGCTGCTGGTGCGGCGTGAAGCAGCTCAGAGATCGCAGGAAGAAGGACGCTATAAAAGTACCGAAGCCGCGGCAGCTCCGTTCCGGCGCGTGGAACATCGAGCTGCGCGCCGAGGGGCAGAGCATAACCGAGGCGACGGCGGAGCTGTGCGAAGCGAAAGCGCGGGCGATCCGCGCCGGTTTTATTGAGGCGAAGAAGGCCGCGCCAAAGATGACCGTTGACGCCGCGCTTGAAGCCTACATCAAGAGCCGTGAGCTGCTGTCGCCGTCCACGCTGCGAGGATACGAGACAATACGCCGGACACGCTTTAAGGCGATAAGCGACAAGGATATAAACTCGGTGGACTGGCAAAAGGCCATAAACGCCGAGGCGAAGCTATGCTCGCCGAAGACGCTTAAAAATGCGTGGGGGCTGTTTTCTTCGGCGCTGAAGTCCGCGGGAGTTGATCCGGGCGATGTGACGCTGGCTCAGGTGGCAAACGAAGAATTGCCTTGGCTCGACTATGAGCAGATAAAAACGTTCTTGGAGGCGGTTAAGTATGAGCCTTGCGAGTTGGGCGCGCTGCTGGCGCTTCATTCGCTGCGCCGGTCGGAAATCTATGCACTGACGGCGGCAGACATTGACCTCACAAAGGGATTGATCCGCGTCGAAGGCGCGGCGGTGCTTGATGCCGATAACAACCTGACGCGAAAGGACACGAACAAGAACGAAACTTCGCGCCGGACTGTGCCGATTATGATACCGAGACTTCGCGAGATTTTGCCGGGGGCTATGGCGGCGGCTGACGGCGGGGCACTGGTACAGGGCAATGTCAACACGTTGTACAATCAGGTCAACCGGATTTGCGACGCCGCGGGGCTGCCTCGTGTCGGCGTCCACGGCCTGCGGCGGTCATTTGCATCGCTGGCGTATCATCTGCGCTGGTCGGAGCTTGAGACGATGCGTGTCGGCGGGTGGTCAGATTTTAATACTATGCGCAAAATTTATACCAAACTTGCCGAACGAGATAAGAGCGCGGCAGTGCAAAAGATGGAGAAATTTTATTCCGCAGAAGAGCAGGACGAGGGAGCCGAAAAACGTTCGTAAATCCGTTCGTAAAATCGCATGTTAAAATGCGATTTGAAGCTATCAGAATTGACAGGAAAGTATCACATTTGAAAGCGGGGGAAAGCCCGAAAACCATTGAAAAACAAGGAAAATCCCGCAATCTCAACGATTGCGGGATTTTCAAAATATGGTGCGCGAGGCGGGACTTGAACCCGCACGCCCGGAGTGAGCACTAGAACCTGAATCTAGCGAGTCTGCCAATTCCACCACTCGCGCATCTCTGTAACGCCTGATTATAATAGCATCTGCCCGCCCCTTTGTCAAGAACAATTTTTATATTTTTCCGCTTTACTTTGACTTGATGCGATGGTATATTTTATATATCAAAACAAAAATGGGGGTATCTGTATGTATATCGACCGACCCGCGCTCAAGCGCCGTGCGAAAGATCTTATAAGCACCTCAAAGCCGCAGCCGATCGTTGTCGGACTTGTGTATGTTCTGCTCATCCTGCTTATTACGTGGCTGTCCGGAAAAATGTCCGGCCTTGTATTTTCGACAAATGAACTGATCGAATACAGCAATTACGTCGCCCAAGGCGATGTCGATTCGGCCATGTACCTTATCAGCAGCCATCTCCCGAGCTCCGGTATGAGCTTTGTCGGTCTGCTGCTGAACATCATCAGCATGATCCTCAGCGCGGGCTTCGTCATATTCCTGCTCAACACCATCCGCATGAAGGAAGCCTGCTTCGGCAACCTGCTCGACGGCTTCGGAATGTTCTTCCGCATCATCTGGCTAGACATCCTCCAGACCGTGTTCATCACGCTGTGGTCGCTGCTGTTCATCGTCCCCGGCATAATCGCCGCGTACCGCTACCGGCTTGCGCTGTATCTGCTGCTTGATCATCCGGAGATGTCGGCGATGGACTGCATACGCGAAAGCAAGCGCATTATGAGCGGCAATAAGGGGCAGCTTTTTGTCCTTGACCTGAGCTTTATAGGCTGGTGGATACTGGCTGGCATCCCCATAGTCGGCCTGTTCGTGCGCGTATGGGTCGTTCCGTACACCCAGATGACCTACGCTCTGTACTACACCACGCTTACCGGCACGAACGCGCCCGGCGCAATTCCGGGAGACGGCAGCGCTCAGGACGAACCGCACGAGGAGCATCCTTGGGAGAACTGATCCCGCTGAAATTAATACTAAAAAAACTGTCTGCATGTTTTATGCAGGCAGTTTTTTATATAACCCTCTTGACAAAGAAAAAAGTTGTAGTATCGTCTAATCGAAATGGTTGACACTACAACCAAGTTGGAGGCGCTTATGGATATTACCGAAAGGAAGATTACAAAAATAGCGCGGGAGGTCAGTAAATTCACCGTGCGGCAGCTGCGCGAGGAGGGGGTAGGTGCGTCGGAATTTGACGTGATACACGCCGTGCGCAAAAACCCCGGCATCACGCAGGCCGGAGTGTGCCGCATCACCGGCCTTGATAAGGGCGCGGTCGCGCGGCAGGCGGCGAACCTTGAGGCGAAGGGCTACATCGTCCGCAAAGATAACGAGGACGACGGCAGGAGCCGCAGACTCTATGCGACGGAGAAGGCGGAGGGGCTGAAAAGCTCAAAGGCGCAGATCGAGACGCGCTTTTACGAATGGCTGCTGGAGCCGCTGGATGATGCCGACGCTGCGGAGTTTGCGCGCATACTCGACGTGCTTTACCGCCGCTGCAAGGCCGAGAGCAAGGCGGATTTTTCTGAAATGACCGGTATATTGAAAGGCGTAGACGAAAATGAAAGAGAATAAAAAGAAGCTGTCACAGGCGATGCTGTTTATAATCCTGTTCGGGATAGTGAGCCTTTTTTTGGATATGACTCACGAGGGCGCGTCCAGCATCCGCGGCGCGTACCTGTCGCTTTTGGGCGCGTCGGCGGCGACGATCGGCTTCGTGTCGGGTCTCGGTGAGCTTATCGGGTACTCGATGCGCTATGTTTTCGGCAAGCTCACGGACAAGACGAAGCACTATTGGCCGATGACCATCCTTGGCTATATTCTGGACGTCCTCGCGGTTCCGGCGCTCGCGCTGGTGGGCGAGCACGGCTGGATCGCGGCCTGCGCGCTGCTGGTCATCCAGCGCTTGGGCAAGGCGATAAAGAAGCCGGCAAAGGATACGATAATGTCCTTTGCGGCGTCTCGGGAGGGCGTCGGCAAGAGCTTCGGAATACAGGAAGTGCTCGACCAGATAGGCGCGTTCCTCGGCCCCGCGCTGCTGTATCTCGTGATGCTGTTCAAGACCGACGGTACGACCTTTGAGGTGTATTCCACCTGCTTTGCCGTTCTGGCAATCCCAGGGGTCGTGACGCTGATACTGCTCATCATCACGCGCTATAAATTCCCGAATCCGGAGCACTTCGAGCCGGAACCGAAGGAATATATACCGTTCAAGATGAAGAAGGAGTTCGTGCTCTATATCGCGGGTATAAGCCTGTTTGCCTTTGGTTTTATCGACTATTCGATCATAATCATGCACGTTTCGCGTACCTACGCCCACCTGAGCAGCGGCCTTGCGGAGACCGGCTCGCTCGTCACGACCGGCACTCTGCCGCTGCTGTATGCGGGGGCAATGCTGGTCGACGCCGTGGCGGCGCTTGTGTTCGGACTGATGTACGACAAGCGCGGCGTGCGCGCGCTGGTGTGGTCAACGCTCATATCCGCGCCGTTTGCGGTGTTCGTGTTCATGTTTGACTCCGTGCCGATGCTGTTGCTCGGCGTGGCGCTCTGGGGCGTTGGCATGGGCGTGCAGGAATCGATTCTCAAGGCCGCGGTCACAAGCATGGTACCGAAAACCAGCCGCGCCACTGGCTACGGCATCTTTGAGTGCTCATTCGGCGCGTTCTGGTTCCTAGGCAGTTGGCTGCTCGGCGTGCTCTATGACGTGAGCATCCCTGCCATGGTTGCGGTGTCGGTCGCGGCGCAGCTTGCGGCGATCCCGCTTTACATCGCTTCGTCCAGACTCAGAAAGAAGCAGGCGGAGCAGAGCTGAGGGCAATTTAATATATCCCTTGATTTCTTGCCGGAGTTAGTATATATTATAAGCAGAGACAGCGATGAAGCTACTTAAATTTGAGTCAGCGGTATTACCGCGCGGAGGAACATTATGAGCGAAGATTTCGGCAGCGATTTTATCACTATCGTGGATGACGACGGCACCGAGTTTGAACTTGAAGTGCTTGACACTATGGATTATAACGGGGAAACCTATAAGGCTTTCCTTCCTGCGGATATGGACGAGAACGATCCGGATTACGGCATGATAATCCTGCGTTCGGTGCTTGACGAGTCCGGCGAGGAGATTTTCGAGTCTATCGACGACGAAGCTCAGCTTCAGGACGTGTATGAGCACTTCATGGTTCTCCTCTTCGACGACGAGGACGAGAGCGAGAACGGGGAAGAGGAATAATCCTCACCCACGGTATTTTCCCGCCCGATACGGCATAGAATATACTATACCGCGGACGGGGACTTGTACAGAAAAACGGTTCCTGCTGTGTTCGTGCTGTCCGATCACGGACTTCACGGCCCATTAAACCCACATTCCTTATAAGGGATGCCGACTTGAATCTGCGGATTGCAGGCCTCCCGGCACAGGCCGGACGTTGGAAGCAGCGAAACAGAACTTAGGCGACCCACCTGCTAATTTGTGCAGGTTATAATTGGGCCGGCACGGCATCTGCGGGACACTCCGGCAGCTTTTGCTGCCGGAGCTTTTTATACCAGATAGGAGATAGATATGATACAACTTCTGCTCGCGGTCATATATCTTGCGTTTATAAGCCTCGGCCTGCCGGACTCCCTGCTGGGCGCAGCGTGGCCGAGCATTTATCCGGAACTGAACGTTCCGGTGTCGTACGCCGGAGCGATATCGATGACCATCGCGGCGGGCACGATAGTTTCAAGCCTTATGAGCGAGCGGCTGACGCGCCGCTTCGGGACTGGGCTTGTCACGGCGGTAAGCGTTGCGATGACAGCGGCGGCGCTCTTCGGCTTTTCGATAAGCGGGGGATTTGCCATGCTTATCGTCTTTGCGATACCATACGGGCTTGGCGCTGGGAGCGTGGATGCCTCGCTGAATAACTACGTCGCCCTCCATTACGCCAGCCGCCACATGAGCTGGCTGCACTGCATGTGGGGCGTCGGCGCGTCCGTCGGGCCGCTGATAATGAGCGCCGCGCTGACCGCAGGGCGCGGGTGGCAGAGCGGGTACAGAGACATCTCATATATCCAGCTCGGCCTGACGCTGATTCTGCTGATCAGCCTGCCGCTGTGGAAAAAGCCGCAGTCGGCGCATGAGGGTGAGACGGCGCGCGCCCTGAGCCTGCGCGAGATCGTGAGCATCCGCGGGGCGAAGGAGGTAATGCTGTGCTTCTTCTGCTACTGCGCGCTGGAGCAGACAGCCGGACTCTGGGCAGGGAGCTATCTTGTGCTGACGCGCGGAGTGGACGCGGAGACTGCGGCAAGCTTTGCAGGGCTGTATTTCATAGGGATAACCGCGGGGCGCGCGGTAAACGGCTTTATGACGCTGCGCTTTTCTGACCGCAGCCTGGTCAGAGCGGGAGAGGTTCTTATCGCGGTGGGGACGCTTATGCTGCTCCTGCCAGCGCAGAAGGTCGCGCTTGCGGGCTTCGTGCTGCTCGGGATCGGCTCCGCGCCGATATACCCCAGCATAATACACTCGACTCCGGCGCACTTCGGCGCCGAGAGATCACAGGCTATAATCGGCGTGCAGATGGCGAGCGCCTATGTCGGGACATGCCTGATGCCGCCGCTCTTTGGCCTGCTCGCCGGATATATCGGGGCTTGGCTGCTGCCGGTGTACATCGCCGCGCTGCTTGCGCTGATGGCGGTAATGTTCGAGCGCCTTGAAAAGAAAACAAGCAAACCCGCCTGAAACTTCAGGCGGGTTTGATATTATGCCGGTATCCGCTTTATCAGCTGCGGCGCGAGGAATACGCAGGCGGCGATCTTCAGCGCGTCGCCGGGGAGGAAGATAAGCATCCCGTCCCGGATGAGCCGCCAGAAGGGGAGCGGCGTCCCACGGTAGACGCCGAATATGAGCGCCATGTACGGCAGCCCCACCAGATACAGCACACATAGACCGGCGGCACAGGCGAGGGCGATACGCGCGGGGCGTTTGCAGCCGCCGCAGAGCCGGCCAGTTACATAAGCCGCGGGGATAAGGCCGAGCAGGAAGCCGAACGAGGGGTAGAAGATGTAGCCTGCCCCGCCGCCGGCAGAGAAGATAGGCAGACCTGCCAGACCGAGCAGAACATATATCGCCTGCGATGCCGCGCCCCAGCGCGCGCCGAGAACCAGCCCCGCCATTGCCGTGAAGAAAAATTGCAGCGTGATGGAGGAGAGCGCGAAGGGGATGCGTATAAACGCGCCGACGGCGGTGAGCGCGGCGAACACCGCGCAGCGCAGCAGCATACGTGTATTGGTTTTACTCATGTTTTTCACCTGCGTTTTCAGTTATTCAAAATCGCCTTTATTTATACCATGCCCGCAGTGAAAAAACAATTGTGGTATGTTACAAAAAACGCGAGGGATTTATATAGCAGCCCTTGGCTCCCTCTGACGAGGGAGCCAAGGGCTGCTATACTAACTCAAAAATCAAAACCCGTAAGCTGATTAAGCTTACGGGTTCATTTTTTTTACTTGCCGAGCCAGATCATATCGCGGCTGATGTCCTTGAGCGAGGCCGCGCCGCACATGGTCATCGTCGATTTAAGCTCGCCGACGAGCTTGTTCATGTAGACCTTGAAGCCCTCTTCGCCACCGCCGTAGATCATCGTGAGCATGGGGCGGCCGATCAGCACGCCGTCCGCGCCCAGCGCGATCGCGCGGAACACATCAACGCCGGAGCGGATGCCACCATCGACAAGTATCGTGATCTTGCCCTTGACGGCCTCAGCTATCGCGGGCAGGACTTCCGCCGTGGAGGGGACGCCGCCCTGAACGCGCCCGCCGTGGTTGGAGACGACTATGGCCTTCGCGCCAGCCTCGACGGCCTTCAGCGCGCCCGCCGGAGTCATTATGCCCTTGATGATGAACGGCATCTTTGCGTAGCCGATTATCTCGCGCATCTCCTCAACGGTCTTGCTGCCGGCATTGGGATTCATGGCCTTGAGGAAGGGGAGACCAGCGCCGTCGATGTCCATCGCCGCGGCAAATATGCCCTTGGAGTTGAGAATGTCGAGCTTTTCGAACACGGCTTCCTTGTTCCACGGCTTGATGGTCGGGCATCCCATGCCGCCGGCCTTGACCATATCGTCGGATGCGGCCTTCATTATGTCGGGATCGACGCCGTCGCCGGTCAGAGCCATGACGCCATATTCCGCGGCGGCCTTGACGAGGATGGCGTTATACTGCTGATCCTTGTACTTCGGGCCGTAGTGCAGATCGACGGCGCCGAGGGGAGCGGCGAAGATCGGCGAGGAGAAGCGATGACCGAACATCTCAAAGGAGACGTCGGGATCGGCGAAGTTCTGGCAGAGCGTGTCCATGTTGACGCATATCTCCTGCCACTTGTCATAGTTGCGCGCCGCGGCGTTGCCGGGGAACTTGCAGCCGGGGCCGGGCATGGTGTTGCCGCAGGCGCGGCCGTTGCAGACGGGACATGCCTTGCAGTATGGGCCTACGCACTCGCGTGCGGCGCTGAGAATTTCGTTGTAATCCATGTTGCACCTCTTCATTTTTTCATTTTTTGCTTGTTTGGTTTTACTCAATTATCCGACTTTTCCACTGAAATGTCAACTCCGGTGAGGTCAAAATCCGGTATCATCTCGTCGGTCGCGGAGTCCGGCTCCTGCCAGTAGCCGTTTGCAATGCCGTGCCGCTCCATGTAGCCGATGAGCCGCGCGTTCGTCCGCGCGTCGATGCGTTCCATAAGCTCCGGAAACTTCGTCAGCCCAGGCATCGGCGTGTACTGGCTCATCAGCGAAAACAGAACGCCGTTTTCGGGGAACTCATCCTCGATGAAGTTCATGACTTCCTTTGCGTTCAGCTCCTGACCCGGGAGAATGAGGTGACGTATCAGCACGCCGGAGCGCAGGATGCCGTCCTCACCCATGACGTAGGCTCCGGTCTGGCGGTACATCTCGCGTATGGCGGCCATGGCGACTTCGGGGTAGTCCGCCGCGGCGGAGTAGCGGCGGGCAAGCTCCGCGTCGGAATACTTGAAGTCCGGCATGTAGATTTGAACAAGTCCGTCAAGCATACGCAGTGTCTCCACGCTGTCATAGCCGGAGCTGTTCCAGACCACGGGGATGCCCAGCTCAAGTCCGGAGAGCGCTTCGGCAAGCTGCCTTGCGTAATGGCTCGGCGTCACGAGGTTTATGTTGTGCGCGCCCTCGTCGCGCAGACGGAGCATCACGTCCCGCAACTGCGGCACGGTCAGAGTCCTGCCGCCCTGTCCGCGGCTTATATCGTGGTTCTGGCAAAAGACACATCGGAGGTTGCAGCCGGTGAAAAATATGGCGCCGGAACCGCGCGTACCGCTGATGCATGGCTCCTCGCCGAAGTACGGCGCGGCGCGCGCGACGCGGGGCAGAGCCGGACTCATGCAGACGCCGGAGCCCTTTTCATCAGTCCTGCGCGCCCCGCAGCGGCGCGGACAGTCATTACATATATAATCCATAACTTTTTCACCATAAAAGAGAGATTTGACAATAAAATATCATATGCAAAATGACAATAAAAGCCCTCTTTGCAATACCGATTATACCGCAGTTTTGTGTATAATGCAAGAAATCGCAAAATTCGTAAAAAAGTGCATGATTTTTCTGATTTTTGTGCTAAAATGATTTTGAACTGTGGGAAGTAATGCTCATCGGCAGCCAACGGGAGATTCGGCGAAGGGAAGCGTGACACAATGGTGAACATAGTTTTGGTCGAGCCGGAGATACCGCACAATACCGGAGCCATCGCGCGCACCTGCGCCGCCACCGGAGCAAGACTTCATCTCATAAAACCGCTTGGGTTCGACATCTCGGACAAGGCGGTCAAGCGCTGCGGGCTGGACTACTGGTATCTTGTCGATATTTCGGTATACGAGAATATTGACGAGTACTTCGCAAAAAATGGAGACAGTAGGCTCTATCTTGCGACCACCAAAGCGCCGCGGGCGTACAGCGAAGCCGATCTGAGCGGCGATGTGACGCTGATGTTCGGCAAGGAGACGGCGGGGCTTCCCGAATGGCTGCGCGAAAAATACCGTGACAGCTGCATCCGTATCCCCATGATAAGTGAGGCTCGGAGTCTGAATCTCTCAAACTCCGTTGCTATATTGACCTATGAAGCGCTCCGGCAGCAGGGCTTTCCCGGGCTGCTCGGCGTCGGCTCCATGGGTCAGGATTAAATGCATATAATTTTTAAGGAGGATAAACCATGAATTACAACAAAAAGACTGTTTACGACGTAGACGTGAACGGGAAAAAGGTTCTGCTCCGCTGCGATTTCAACGTTCCCCAGAACAAGGAGACCGGTGAGATCACCAGTGACAAGCGTATTGTCGCTGCAATTCCTACTATTAAATATCTGCTTGAGCACGGCGCAGCCGTCATTGCCTGCTCCCACCTCGGCAAGCCCAAGGGCGAGTGGAAGACCAAGCTGACTCTTGCACCCGTCGCAAAGAGACTCTCTGAGCTGCTCGGTCAGGAGGTCATTTTCGCGTCCGACATTATCGGCGATGATGCCAAGGCAAAGGCTGCCGCTCTCAAGCCCGGCCAGATCATGCTGCTTGAGAACCTGCGTTTCGACATCCGCGAGGAGAAGAACGGTGCAGACTTCGCAAAGGCTCTTGCCGACATGGCTGATATCTTCGTGTCCGACGCGTTCGGCACCGTCCATAGAGCGCACGCTTCCACCGCAGGCGTCGCAGCTTACCTGCCCGCTTACTCCGGCCTGCTGGTCGACAAGGAGCTGAGCATCATGGGCAAGGCTCTGGCCGATCCTGAGCGCCCCTTCGTCGCAGTCCTCGGCGGCGCAAAGGTCTCCGATAAGCTCAACGTTATCAACAACCTCCTTGACAAGGTCGACACCCTCATCATCGGCGGCGGTATGGCTTACACCTTCGTGGCCGCAAAGGGCTACGGCATCGGCAAGTCCCTGTTCGACGCAGATAAGGTCGATTACTGCAAGAAGATGCTCGAAAAGGCCGAGGAGAAGGGCGTCAAGCTCCTTCTGCCGGTTGACACCGTCGTTGCGAAGGACTTCCCCGATCCCATCGACGGCGAGATCGAGGTCAAGACCGTTGACGTCACCGCTATCCCCGATGATATGGAAGGTCTCGACATCGGCGAGAAGACCCGCGCCCTGTTCGCGGACGCCGTGAAGAGCGCAAAGACCGTCGTCTGGAACGGCCCCATGGGCGTGTTCGAGAACCCGACCCTCGCAAAGGGCACCATCGCGGTTGCTCAGGCTCTTGTTGACAGCGACGCCGTGACCATCGTCGGCGGCGGCGACAGCGCGGCGGCAGTCGAGAAGCTCGGCTTCGCCTCCAAGATCACCCACATCTCCACCGGCGGCGGCGCATCCCTTGAGTTCCTCGAGGGCAAGGAGCTGCCGGGCGTGGCCTGCCTGCTCGATAAGTAAGCACTCCTCAAATGCCTCCCCCAAAACGGGAGAGACCAACGAGAATAAGATAATTCTTCACGAAAAGGAGAAATACAAATGAACAGAAAGTACCGTAAAACCGTTATCGCCGGCAACTGGAAGATGAACATGCTCGCCTCTGAGATCAAGCCCTTCATGGAAGAGCTGCGCGCGGCCATGCCGGCTCCCAGAGCCTGCGACGTCGTTCTCTGCACTCCGGCAGTTATGATCCCCACCATGGTCAAGGCCGGTAAGGAAGCCAAGGTCGCCGCCGGCGGACAGGACGTCAGCAAGTTCGACAAGGGCGCATACACCGGAGAGGTCTCCGCAAGCCAGCTCCAGGACATCGGCGCAAAGTACTGCATCGTCGGCCACTCCGAGCGCCGCCAGTACCACGGCGAGGACGATATGCTCGTCAACGCCAAGGCCAAAGCACTGCTCGCCAAGGGCATCATGCCCATCATCTGCGTCGGCGAAAGCCTTGAGCAGCGCGAGATGGATCTGACCATGGAGTACGTTGCATATCAGGTCAAGGCCGCTCTCAGCGGCATCGACGCGACTCAGCTCCGCCGCTGCATCATTGCCTATGAGCCTATCTGGGCGATCGGCACCGGCAAGACCGCTACCGCAGAGCAGGCGCAGGAAGTCTGCGAGAGCATCCGTGCCGTTATCCGCGGCATCTACGGCGCCCGTCCGGCACGCGCCGTCTCCATCCTTTACGGCGGCAGCATGAACGCAAAGAACGCGGCCGAGCTGCTTGCACAGCCCGACATCGACGGCGGCCTCATCGGCGGCGCATCTCTCAAGCCCGTAGACTTCGCCACCATCATCGCGGCAACTAACCAGGAATAATAGAGGCGCAATAAGCTATGAGCAAAAAAGCAGTTCTTATAATCCTTGACGGCTACGGCATCGCTCCGGCCACTCCGGGCAACGCCATTACCACCGCCAAAAAGCCGAATCTGGATAAACTGTTCAGCGAGAATCCCTACACCCAGCTCCAGGCAAGCGGCCTTGAGGTCGGCCTGCCTAAGGGACAGATGGGCAACTCCGAGGTCGGGCACACGAACATCGGCGCGGGCCGCGTCGTGTTCCAGATCCTGCCCAAGATAAGCCAGGAGATCGAGAACGGCAAGTTCTTCCAGAACCCCGTGTATATCAAGGCTATGGACGATGCCAAGAACGGCGGCCACGCGCTGCACGTCATGGGGCTTCTCTCCACCGGCGGCGTGCACAGCCACCTGCACCACATCTTTGCGGCGCTCGATATGGCTAAGCAGCGCGGCGTTGAGAAGGTCTATGTCCATTGCTTCCTCGACGGACGCGACGTCCCGCCCAAGAGCGGCGCGGGCTTTGTCAAGGAGCTTCAGGAAAAGTGCGATGAGCTCGGCAACGCCAAGATCGCCACTCTTCAGGGACGCTTCTGGGGCATGGATCGTGACAAGCGCTGGGATCGCGTAGAGAAGGGCTATAACGCCATCGTTTGCGGCGAAGGCGTCAGAGATGACGATGCCGTCCACGCCGTCGAGCAGAGCTATGCCGAGGACAAGACCGACGAGTTCGTCGAGCCTGTCGTCGTCTGCCCGGAGGGCGTTATCAATCAGGGCGACAGCGTGATATTCATGAACTTCCGCCCCGACCGCGCACGCGAGATGACCTGGGCGCTGAACCTGCCTGATTTCGACGGCTTCGCCCGCAAGAAGACCGTTTGCCCCCTCAGCTACGTCTGCACCGCGCAGTACGACGAGACTCTGCCTCTGCCGATCGCGTACCCGCCTGAAGTCATCGAGAACACGCTCGGCGACTATGTCAGCGCGCACGGCCTGAAGCAGTTCCGCCTCGCCGAGACTGAGAAGTATGCTCACGTCACCTTCTTCTTCAACGGCGGCGTTGAGAAGCAGTGCGAGGGCGAGGATCGCTGCCTTGTCCCGTCTCCGAAAGAGTTCCCGACCTATGACCTCATCCCGCAGATGAGCGCCGAAAAGGTCGCCGACAAGTGCGTCGAAGCCATCGCTTCCGAGAAGTACGACCTTATCGTCACGAACTTCGCCAACTGCGACATGGTCGGCCACACCGGCGTTATGGCCGCTGCCGTCAAGGCGGTCGAGACCGTGGACGCCTGCATGGGACGCATAGTCGCCGAGGTTGCAAAGCATGATGACGTCGTGCTCGTCGTTACCGCCGACCACGGCAATGCCGACTGCATGTTCGACGAGACCGGCAAGGTCAACACCGCCCACACCACCAACCCCGTCCCCTTCGCCGTGTGCGAAAAGGGCCTGGAGCTGAAGGACGGAGGCAAGCTTGCCGACATCGCGCCGACAATCCTGCGCATCATGGGTCTGCCGCAGCCTGCGGAAATGACCGGCGAGTGCCTGATAAAATAATTTTACGATCGACCGCCGGACGGCTCCGGCAGTCCGGCGGTTGAGATATAGTTTCCAAATTTATTTCAGATAGAAGGGAGATCGCTATGATCTATACCACCGAAGTACAGCATATGTGTCCGGTCGCAAAGGGCGCATACCATGGCCCCGCACCCATTCCCGAAGAGGGCAAGTGGGTTCAGGCAAAAGAAATTTCTGACATTTCCGGCTTCACCCACGGTATCGGCTGGTGCGCACCCCAGCAGGGCGCCTGCAAGCTGACCCTGAACATCAAAAACGGCATCATCGAGGAAGCTCTGATCGAGACCATCGGCTGCTCCGGCATGACCCATTCCGCCGCTATGGCGTCCGAGATCCTCATCGGCAAGACCATTCTTGAGGCTCTGAACACCGACCTCGTCTGCGACGCTATCAACACCGCAATGCGCGAGCTGTTCCTCCAGATCGTCTACGGCCGCAGCCAGTCCGCTTTCTCCGAGGACGGCCTCGCAGTCGGCGCATCCATGGAAGACCTCGGCAAAGGTCTGCGCTCTCAGGTCGGCACTATGTTCGCCACCAAGGAAAAAGGACCGCGTTATCTCGAACTGACCGAGGGCTACGTCACCCGCATCGCTCTCAACGCTGATGATGAGATCGTCGGCTACGAGTTCGTTTCTCTCGGCAAGATGATGGACTTCATCAAGAAGGGCATAGATGCAAACGAGGCTCTTGAGAAGGCAAAGGGTCACTACGGCCAGTTTGACTCCGCCGCCAAGTACATAGACCCGCGTCAGGAATAAGAGAAGGAGGACAATTTAATGGCTCTGTTTGAAAATTACGAGAGAAGAATAGACAAGATAAACGGCGTCCTCGCTCAGTACGGCATCGGCTCTGTCGAAGAGTGCAGAGAGATGTGCAAGGCCAAGGGCTTTGACCCCTATGAGATAGCGGCGGGCATCCAGCCCATCTGCTTTGAGAACGTCCGTTGGGCATACTGCGTAGGCGCTGCCATCGCAATGAAGTCCGGCGTCAAGAATGCTGCCGAAGCCGCAAAGATGATCGGCGTCGGCCTCCAGAGCTTCTGCCTCGACGGTTCCGTCGCGGACGACCGCAAGGTCGGCCTTGGCCACGGCAACCTCGGCGCAATGCTGCTGAGCGACGATACCAAGTGCTTCGCATTCCTCGCCGGCCACGAATCCTTCGCCGCCGCAGAGGGCGCTATCGGCATCGTCCGCAACGCCAACAAGGCTCGCAAGGAGCCGCTGCGCGTTATCCTCAACGGCCTCGGCAAGGACGCAGCCCAGATCATTTCCCGTATCAACGGCTTCACCTATGTCCAGACCCAGTTTGATTACTACACCGGCGAGCTGAAGATCGTACGCGAGATCCGCTACTCCGAGGGCGAGCGCGCCAACGTCCGCTGCTACGGCTGTGATGATGTCCGCGAGGGCGTTGCAATCATGCACTTCGAGGGCGTCGACGTCTCCATCACCGGCAACTCCACCAACCCCACACGCTTCCAGCATCCCGTTGCAGGCACCTACAAGAAGGAATGCATCGAGCAGGGCAAGAAGTACTTCTCCGTGGCGTCCGGCGGCGGCACCGGCCGTACCCTGCATCCGGACAACATGGCAGCCGGCCCCGCCTCCTACGGCATGACCGATACCATGGGGCGTATGCACTCCGACGCGCAGTTCGCGGGCTCCAGCTCCGTTCCTGCACACGTTGAGATGATGGGCTTCCTCGGCATGGGCAACAACCCCATGGTCGGCGCGACCGTCGCAGTCGCCGTCGCTACCGCCGAGGCAATGAAGAAGTAATCCGATTCAGCATAAATACGCAGAAAAGACGTCTGATCGTAAAAAATCAGGCGTCTTTTTCACAGGGAACAAAAACCGCGGCCATGAGATGTTTCTCATGGCCGCGTTAGCCTGTAGACAAAGCTGTCGGCAATGTATAGAATTGCATGGGGAGAGTGCAGAGAGGGGACGGGAGTCCCCTTTCTGCGTTCAATCCGAGCTTA